>Ga0222714_10000651_pt1 | contig 39784 bp, 54 predicted proteins | sample C33_3DmetaG_FD_165048 | JGI IMG/M metagenome (GOLD analysis project Ga0222714, IMG submission 165048) | Estuarine water microbial communities from San Francisco Bay, California, United States - C33_3D | ecosystem: Environmental > Aquatic > Marine > Unclassified | place: USA: California...
GGGAGGCGACGAGGAGTGCCTCAAGTTGCTCGAAAAGTACCAAGCGACCCTCAAGGTCAAGGAGCCCGTCGCCCAAAGGGCTATTGAAAAGGGTGGCTACCAGGCTGAGCTGATGGGCCGCTGTGAAATCGTGTCTTGGCCGGCTTAGGGGACGTGCGAAAACATAAAAAGCACCTAAAATGGAGCGCCTCGCCCAAGTCAATGAAGCCATCAAGTATGTACGAAACATCCCCCAAAACAAGTGGGACTATGGGAAGATCCGAGAGATGCACGAGAACAACCTCAAGGAGGCCTTGAAGCGTCTCGAGGCTCACAAGGCCCAAGTATCTGAACTAGAGGCCAAATGTCGTCTTCACGGAATTGACGAGGATGAAATTCAGAAAAGCGTATACAGTCAATACTCCAACCAACACATTCACCTTCTCGAGGCGGTTATTTCCGCCAAGAAAACATTGGCGATGATGGACATGGGGACCATCGAAGATCTCATGCGTCAGAAGATTGCGATACTTGAAGAAATCGCGTCTTGTGACCCCCAAGGCTTCTCATAAGAAGCCTAGGCCAACCAAAAATGGCCCTAGTCAAGTTCGCCACCGTCCCTATCAAGTACGCGCCTAAGCGCAAGTTCCTTGAGTTCGCCAAGCCTACGTGGCACAATAAGCTTGGCGAATTCAGTGACCCGGACATTCTGAGTTGGATCGGCAACCTTTATCAGGACAAGGCCTTTCCGACCCGCGCCGATTTTAACAAGGCGTACGACGACGCGGCTGCAGTAGGGATGCGCCCTGCAGAGGGGGTGGCGTGGGGCAACAAGACCATGGTCATCACAAAGGAGGACGTGGACAATTTTGAAGAAGAATTCAAGTGCGGGGCGTTTTACCCGCGTGACGCCGTGCAGAAGTTGGTAACGAAGATGAGGGCCGCTTTAGAGACGGGCGAGAAGGTGATCTTTGTATACTAACGACGAACGGAACGCGTGACCGGCGCAGCGCGCTTTGGGCTCGGCGCAGCGCGCTTTGGGCTCGGCGCAGCGCGCTTTGGGCTCTGGGCCTTGCGTTTGGGAGCCCGGCGGTTTGGAGACGAGTTACTATTTGAATTGGAATTAGAAGATGAAGGCCCACGGTTTGGAGACTTCTGACGGGAAGCTCCTGTTCTGTTTCCTCTCACAACTTTAGACGTTACATTGGCATACCGTCTGCCATTGCGCACATAAGGCGCACCAATACTGTATTTGAGAGGTGGTAATATATATTCAGATTCAGGATCTTTTCCTCCAAAGTGTTGGAACCACTGAAAAGGTGTGTTTCCAAACTTGTTCTTATTCATCACAAAAATAATACCCTTATTTGATTTTGTAAATGCGTTGGCCACACTCTTATTTGACGTCCATGAGCTATAGGATTTGTTATTCACCATCCCGTTCGCAGGGACCGGGAACTTGTTATTCACACCACGGTACAACTTGTTCACGGATGCAGGAAGACCTTTGCCCCCTTGACCATATGGCTTATTGAAATACGCATTCATCAACTTTGCAGCTGATACGACCTTTGAGGCATATCTCTTGTTTTTAGGCAACGCGCCACTCGTCTTGTAGTTGCGTAAAGGCTTGTATAAACCTGCTTTATAAGAATTAAATGCTTGTGATTCAATCTCGATTGGCTTTGCTCTACTAGCCGACTCCGCCAGATTGTTGAGCATTCTTACCCACTCGTTCATACCCATGGGGCCCTGTGTCTTTCTTTTTTCGAAAAGCCCAACGCTACTCTGGAGGGCATTTTTCAAGTTTCCATAAAACTTATAAAGTTCAGGATTATTTTTATACACGCTCCTCCTGTTATTCGTCGTGGCAATGTATCTTTCAAGAAATTTATCATTCCTGAATGTAGGAGGAACCTTTCTCATATAGTTAACGACCTCCGTCATCTTGGAGTTGTCGTCGGAGTATTTCAGGTTCCATGCCTCTATTAGATTTTTTTCAGTTGGCATTACTGTGACGCAATATTTTTTTTCACCTTATATTGAACCGCATATTGCGCCCTATGCCTATGGGTCTGAAGCCCAGCTTGTTATAAAAGCCACGAGCTTCTGGAACCGACTCTAGTGTCACCGTCTTTAGTCCCCTCTGGCGCGCATTGTCTATGATGCGTTCCATGAGCACCCTGCCTATTCCCCTCCCCTTGTTCGTCCCTATGAGCCGAATGCGCACGTCACCCTTCTGGTTCCGATGGTTCCGGTTGATCAGTGCGAACCCGACCAACTGACCAGACGTGTTGGTCACCGTATAGTGTCGGTTGCTGAATTTATAAGCGTTCCGGAACCAATTCCGGTTTATGGTTTCACGCACGAGTCTACGGGCATTCTTCCGTAGACTCTTGTTGAGAAGTTTGTTGGGCCCTAGGATGGCCAGGTTGTTCATTAATTTAGGTTAGAATTTAACGCCGAGGAGAACGGCCCGGGCTGCGCTTGTTCGGGCTCCGGCGGCGGGGCGTTTTGCGGTTCGGCGACTGCCGCGGCGAAGACACTGACGAAGATGCGGGCCGCTTTAGAGACGGGTGAGAAGGTGATCTTTGTATATTAGGAGTGGCCCGGCGACGCGAGGTGGGTGAAGCAGACGGTTTACGGTTCGGGCTCACCGGCAAGCGCATAAGTGATGTCATATTACTCGCCTCTTTCGTCACATTCGACGCACCGAGTCTCTCGTAGAAACCACGTGCTCGGATGACAGGATTATGGATAAAGATTACAGGGACTCCTTTGCGTGCCGCGTTCGCCTTTATCCGTGCCATGAGCGCCTTGCCGTAGCCCTTACCCGGTTCGGCCGAAGTGCCTATCAGATCAAGGACCCACGATCCAGACGCCCTTGGCTGTGTGAGAATTGCGAAACCCTTGAGGGTCCCTTCATTTTTGAGAATGTAGTTGCGCCACCGATCTTCAAGAAAAAGCTTGAATTGACGCTCATCTGCGAGCACGCCCCTCACGAATTGAAACGCGGCGCCATGGTATTTTCGCTTGAGAGCGGGCCTGGCGGCCGATCCATGTTTGATGCGGTACATTACTCTATGAGTACTTTTTAATTTCTCCGAGGAGAACGTCCAGGGCTGCTCTTGTTAGGGCTCCGGCGGCGGGGGCTACGACTACGGCTCGGACTACGGCGGCGAGGGCTGCTGTTCGGGCTTCGGCGTCTATACGTCGTCAGGCCAGCTATACGCCTGTACGCCTCACCACCCACGTTACCCGGACCAGGCGCGCGGTGTGTGCGTTTGTGCCAGTAATCGATTACACTCAGAGCAGTGGCGCCCCCACGAACTTTCTTCCAGTGACCCACGGCTCTGGCCTTGGCCCGACGGTTAAGCTCGCGCTGTAGAGCGGTGATCTGTGTACGATGGAAATTTTTGTAATTCTCCCGTCCTCCGACCATATTGAGGTGCATGAGGGCCATCTGCCGCCCTTCAAGTTCCTCCCTCAAGTTCTCGTTCGAACGCCCATTATTCATTTGAAATTAAGCGCAGAAAATATTAACGCTCACGAGCCCATGCCTTCTCAAGGTCCACAAGTTCCTGGAGCGCCTTCTTGACGCGGTCCGGTTGTGTAATCTCGGCGTACTCAGCCTCTAGTTTCGTGAGAGGCGCACGCAGTTCCGCATGTTCACAGCGCTTCCGGGTCAGCCGCTCCTCGAGGGCTTTGATCTCGTCCTCGAGCTTCACGACCGGTCCGTGGTCAAAAGCCTTGAGTTCCTTGTTTTTCGCTTTGCGAGCCTCCTTGTCCACCACGCACGCCTTGATTTCGGTGCGCTTCTCAGCCATCCACTCCCCGTGAATTTTCCACTGCTCCTCGGCGTTCAGGTCGTCCCAGCGACCTTTGGCGTCGGCGAAAGCCTCCCAGGCCTGCGCGCGGGCCGCGTCTAGTCCCTGTTCGTCCCGGGCCCAATCAATTTGGCGATGGTGAGCCTCCACACCATCGCAGATCATGTCATAGCTGCAGGGTGGGTAGCCTTCGTAGTCCTCCTGACCAGTCTCAAAGCCGGCGTCAGAGCAGTACACGAAACCATTCTCATCCTGGTCGATCGAGATGCCCCAACCCATTGGTCAAAACACGTCATTGACCTTTATTTAAAAACAAAATATCCTTCTAGACTAAAGATGCTGACGATTCGCTGCTGCGCCCAGCCTCCGAAGCACGAGGGTGGTTTCAAAATACCCAAGCGCTTTTCCCGGGCGCGTCGTGTGGCTGACGCCAAACGAGCGGAAACCCTCCGGGAGATTCGCGCGGCCAATGACGAGGCTGCGTTCATCGAAGCATTCTTCAAGAATAAAGACGGCCAAAGGCACTGGTGGGGTGACGACGAACTGGACGCCGCCATGGATGAACTCCGGGCTGAAAATGAATAAATCACGCACTAGAACGGTACGGACAGTCGCTCGGCTCGTGACGGTCCATGAGAAAGTCGGCCGTGTCTAGGAACAGACTCAGTTCCCAGATGGAGCCTATGGTCGGACACCACGGCTTGTACCCTCCCGGGACCAAGATCGAGTCGTTCTCAGCACCCTCGTCAAAGTGGACCGGGTGCCAGTTCGGCAACCACCGGGCCGTTCCGAGGTTCTTGAGTGAGTCGTCGACGAAGACGTGCGTCTGGACCTTTGAAAAGTCCTGATACGCAGCGGCCTCTGGCTTGAGGTGCGGGCCCGGACAGACCAGTCCGACGTCGTCACCGATGACCCGTGCGACCCTGCGACACCAAACCTCGGGGGCGTTTGAAAAGAGCGTCACGTTCCAGCCCTTCTTCGTAAAGTCGTGAATCTCCTTGGCTTCCGCCTGAAAATCAGTCGTGTAGATAACCTCGGCTAGATGATCCATGAGCCGCTTGTCATAGACGCTGTCATTGAAGTCGCTCGTGTCTATTCCGAATGAGTGCGTCAGTCCCCGGGCCGTGTGCCCATGCGTCAAGTACAGGACCCTATTGACGTTCCGGGGGTCCTTGCACTCCGGAAGCTTCGCCTGGACGTACCGGACGCAATTTTCCTTGACGTGCGCCAGAAGCAACTTGTCGCGGACGATGACGCCATCGATGTCGAGCAAGAGGGACTTGACTGCCATTTGATAGATGGGCGATTATTCTCTTTAAAGAGTTGGATCGTTGAAATCCCATAATGGCGCTCAATGTTATCAAGATTAGTCCTTCTGCATCTCTCCCAGTTCGCTCATCCGCGGGCGCTGCTGGTTATGACCTATTCAGTATCGATAGCTACGTTGTCCTACCAGGCCGCCGCGTCGTCGTTTCGACCGGTATCACAATTCAGCTCCCGCCGGGAACTTATGGACGTATTGCACCTCGCTCTGGACTGGCCGTGAAGCACGGTCTGGACACGCTGGCGGGCGTCATCGACCCGGACTACACCGGTGAGGTCAAGGTTGTCCTGCAGAACCTCGATGCCGTACAGCCGTTCGTTATCCGGCCTGGTTACCGCATCGCCCAGCTCATTCTGGAGAAGTATGAGACGGCCGAGGTCGTCGAGATTCCGGGAGAGTGCACGGGCCTCGTGACGGAGCGCGGCGCGGCAGGATTCGGGTCGACTGGAATTTAAAAATCCTTTAGTATTAAAATGCTCGGTTGTTTCAGAAAGTCGTGCAAGACCAAGAGTGCCAGTCCGCGTCGCAAGACCCCCAGCCCTCGCAAGAGCCCTGCGCGTGAAAAGTGGGTCGGTGCCACCAAGATGAACGGTACCAACGTTTACAGTAAGAATGGCAAACTAGCCACCCAGCGTGGTAATGTGGTGAAATACGTCGTCAACAGACAGTTTCCTCAGTTTACTGGGTACTACACCGCGGCTGAATTCAAAAGACTCTCCGCCTTGCCGGTATGGAACTTTTAGTTAAGAACCAAAGGCTTATAAATATCAAGAATGACCCACTTCCAGGCTGTTGCCTGGGATGGTCAAGATCAAGACGATCAATTTACCATTCGCATTTTCGGAAGATCTGCAGATGGTAAATCGGTTTCGCTAGGGACGCCTTTTTGTCCGTACTTTTACGTCAAGCCCGGGCCTCGTACGACGGCTCAAACTGTCCGGGCGTTCATCAAAGAGAATGCGTGGCGCGGCCTCGTCTCGTGTGAGGTCAAGGATGGCAAGGACCTGTGGGGGTTCCAGAACGGCACACTGACCAAGTTTGTCCGGTGCGAGTTCAAGACGCACAGGGCTCTGCGTAGCTTGGCGTACGGCATCGACAACGCAAAGTGGTCCGAACTCTCTGGGTGTCGCGTCTACGAAGCAAACATCGACCCTGTTCTGCGTTTCATGCACTGTTCGGGTGTGAGCTCGACTGGCTGGGTCGACCCGGGCATTTGTGAACCTGACGCGGCGACAGCATGCGACGTGAATCTCTGGGCACCAAACTGGCGGTTCGTGAGTCCTGTGGACCGGAGCGATATCGCGCCTCTTCGTATCATGTCTTTCGATATTGAGTGTTACTCGAGCACCGGCGCCTTCCCCGACCCCCGGAACCCTGCTGACGTCATCTTTCAGATCGGTATGACGACCAAGGCGTTCGGTCAAGAGGGCTTTCTGGACCGCAAGTGTCTCTGTCTGAAGGAGACTGCAGGACCGGACGTCGAGTGCTTTGAGACCGAGGCGGCTCTCCTTGAAGCATTCCAGAAGTACCTGCAGAAGATCGACCCGGACATTATCACCGGCTGGAACATCTTCGGGTTTGACCTCGAGTTTCTGCACATGCGCGCGACCAGGACGGGTGCAAGCACGGTCTGGGGTCGACTGAAGGACTGTCCGATCGAGGAGGTCACGGTCAAGAACCTGAGCTCGAGCGCCCTCGGCAACAATGAGCTCAAGATGACGCCGATGAAGGGCCGGTACGTCTTTGACCTGTTTCAGGATGTGAAGCGCGAGCACAAACTCGAGAGCTACAGCCTCAACAACGTCTCAAAGCACTTTCTGAAAGATCAGAAGAATGATATGCCAGTCAAGGAGATTTTCAGCCGGTACAAGGAGGGCGACCCGGTCCGGCTCGGCGAGGTGGCCCAGTACTGTATCAAGGATACGGAGCTGCCGCACGCTCTCATGGAGAAACTGTGTCAGATTCAGAACCAGGTTGAGATGGCCAAGGCGTGTTGGGTCCCTCTGAGTTTTCTGAGCGAGCGCGGTCAGCAGATCAAGGTATTCAGTCAGATGGCGTACAAGGCGCGTCAGCTCAACTTCATCATCCCGACGTTCCGAGGAGGGGCGCCTGGTGCAGGCGGTGCTGATGACGGCTATCAGGGAGCGACCGTGCTCGAGGCTCAGACGGGCGCGTACTACGGCCCCATCACGGCACTCGACTTTGCGAGTCTGTACCCGAGCATCATGTGCGCCGAGAACCTGTGTTACTCGACGCTCGTCCTAGACGCCAAGTACGACAACTTGCCGGGAGTCGAGTACGCTCAGTTTGGCCCGCACAGGTTTGCGCAAGGGGTCCAGAGCCTTCTGCCAACCATCCTCATGGACCTCAAGGCGTTTCGCAAAAAGGCCAAGAAGCTCATGGCGGCTGCGGAAGGGACGCCTATGGAGGCGGTTTACAACGGTCAGCAATTGGCCTACAAGATTAGTATGAACTCAATTTACGGATTTACTGGGGCTTCGAAAGGTATGCTTCCGTGTGTCGCCATCGCGTCCACAGTTACTATGCGAGGCCGCCAGATGATCGAAGAGACGAAGAACTATGTCGAGGCCAACTTTCCAGGTGCGAAGGTGCGCTACGGCGACACTGACTCTGTGATGGTCGAGTTTGACGTCGAGGGGCGCAAGGGTCAGGACGCCATCGACTACTCGTGGAAGCTCGGCGAAGAGGCTGCCGAGGCTTGCACGAAGCTCTTCAAGGCACCGAACGACCTCGAGCTCGAGAAAGTGTACTGTCCGTACTTTCTGTACTCGAAGAAACGCTACGCTGCCAAGATGTACGAAGGCAAGTCGAACAAGGACGGGACGCCCGTACTAAAAGAGGATGGGACGCGTGTCGTCGGCTTCAAAAAGATTGACGTCAAAGGTCTACAGGTGGTCAGACGCGACAGCTGTCCTTTCGTCCGCGAGACGCTCAAGGGTCTTTTGGGGCAGATTCTCGAGTCGAGCGACCCTGTGCCGGTCATCGAAGAGGCTCGGAGCGCTGCTCGGAACCTCATGCAGGGCAAGGTGCCCATCGAGAAACTCTTGATGAGCAAGCAGCTCGCCAGCGAGTACAAGGTGCCTATGCCACACGTGGCTGTCCGGGACAAGATTCGGGCCCGCGCGCCAGGCTCGGAGCCTCAACAGGGTGACCGCGTCCCTTTCGTCATCGTGACCGGACCTGGCCGGATGTACGAAAAGGCTGAGGACCCTGGGTGGGTCAAGGAGAAGAGTGTACCGCTCGACTATCAGTACTACTTCACGAACCAGTTCAAAAAGCCGGTACAGGACCTTCTTGAGCCTCTCGTCAGTCCCGACCTGATTTTCGACAAGAAATTCATGGCCAAGACTGAGAGCACGTCGGAGGTGGCGGCGCGAAAGGCTTTTCTGGCTATGTTCGGTGCGAAGGTCAATAAACAATAACACCTAGGTAGTAGTATGGAGAAGCAGATCCTCGACTTGATCGAGGATGAGGTGACCCGCCGTGTGCAGCTACGCATGGCGACTGCACTCGAGGTGATTTCAGGGCTGTACGAAATTCCCATGTCCAGGCTCATCAAGGACACGGTCAACCTCGACACGACGGTCTGTAAGGGCATCCTCAAGTCGGGTCGGCGATGTCTCAAGACTCCACTCGCCAACGGGTTCTGTAAGTTTCACCGAAAGCAAGGCCCGGAAGAGCCGGCACCACCAGCTTCCGTTCCTGACGATGACGAAGGTCCTGCACCTTGGGACTCTTAGAGAAATGGAACGCACTTAATTTAATGTCCAAATCGGAAGTTCTCTTGTCGAGCCTCGAGCGGTTTTTTGAAGTGCCCGAGAACCGGACGCAGCTCCATGAAATTCTGGGGGGACGGAGTAGCCGCCCCGGAATTTCACTTCGTAAATTGGAGTGGTTCGTGACCAACTATTCCAAAAATCAGCACGTGACATACACGGCCCCGAACGGCAAGATGTTCACGGTCCACGTCGCGTACAAGTCAAGCCTCGACGGCTACTCCAAAAAGCTCTTCGACCCGTTCTGTCGTACGGCACGTATCGAGTTTCAGGGCTTGACGACGACCGTCGCCCAGCTCAACTTCATCAAGTGGTGTATCACCAACGGTATCATAGGGTATCTCATCAAGCAAATGGCAACCGCGCAAAGCCGTCCCGGAAGTCCAGAACCGTGTACCCATAGTAAAACAGGTACAGATTGTATCCCTGTGTAATCTGTGACGCGTAAGCAAGGTTGAAGTTCAGTGTCAGTGTGCTCGTCTGCGAATTTAACTTTGAAAAGTCTAAAAACCCTCCCTGATTGTACTCCTTGGGCGTCAACCCGAAGGAGTACATATAGATATTGCGCGAAGGTGCCGAAAGGGCGTGCTCCAAAGGCTGTTTAAAGGAGTAGTACAGGGACCCCTGGAAGGTACTCAGAATGTCGACGTTATTCAAAGTAATCTTTGCGTTATCGATAACGTCGATGTAGTTGTTCGGGATGTTGTTTGACGACTGGAAAGCGAGGGCCACACCCGTCTGGATATAGTCTGTCGTGTAGCCGTAGTTGTACCGGGTGTCGTAGTACAGACCACTCGGCGCCCCGGACGCGTCCCGGACAGACTCATAATTCTTATTACGAAAGAACCAGAACAGACTTTGGACAGGAAAGTTGGCCGTGAGCTGGAGCTGGGGTGCGCCACCCGAAAACTCGAGCGTCGACTCCTTTTTGACCTTGGGCACTATATATCTGAGTTGGGTATTCTGATAGTACAGTTTCTCCTTGTTGTCCAGTAGGATCTCCTCCGTGATGAGTCGAGGGTTGGTCATGTCAAAGTTGGTCGTGGCGTTCGACCACCAATACACGGGGTGGAACGTGAAACGGACGTAGAGTTTCTGGTTCCACATGGCACACAGAGGGAAGTGGGGCTTGCGAAGTCGCTCACGGTCCGTGTTCGCGTGCGAGTGACGGCGGCAGAAGAAAAACTCGAGCGGACAGACAACGTCGATATTGGTGTTGGATGTGGAGACGGACACGTTCGAGTTCAGGCCACCGACCACGCTAAACATACCCTTCTGTTCATCGGCATCGAGAAACACCTGATCACGGATGATGTACCAGTCGTCGTACAAGGTCTCGATGACCGTCTCGTTCACGAGAAGATCCACCTGCTTTATGAGGGCCCTACCTATGTTCTCGTTTATGGAGTAGCCTGTACCTTGCCGGGGAATGGTGCACTTGAAGTACATGTTCGAGAGGAGGTGGCCCATGGTGGTCGGCAGGAGCTCGAGCTGGATAGTCTGATTCTGATACGTGGGACTTGCGGGAGGGAAAGGGATCACGCGTTGATACATTACAAAGTTTGTGTGCTGTTTGAATTCTGGATTCCATTTCGATTTGCCATAGTCCCTATTCGACATAAACTCGTCTTGGGGGCCGGTGGCGGCCAATGCCAAGACGGACCCAGTGCTGAACCCACGATTCTTCACCTCGATCATATTCAGTGGGGCACTCGGCTTGGTGTCCATTTCGGTGTTCAAGTCGCGCATGTACTTGGTGCGCTTGCCGCCCATGACAGCCGGGTTGATCTCGACCGGCGGCATGTCTCGCAAATTTGAAGTGGTAATTGTACCCGGCTCAAAAATACTGACAAACTTGGGCTCGACGACCATGGCCGCACCACCCTTCACGTAAACACGCCGACCCGAGTTGGGTATAGGCTTGCGGTCCAGAGGTTCGAAGACCATCGTATTTGATGCGTCAACCCTGGTGAAGGCGTTCGCCTGAACATTCAGTTCTGTAATCTTAGATGGCCCTATGGTCGGTAGGCCCACAAGGTACCACCCGACGGCCGTACCGTCAGGTGGCGGTGCGCTAAAAAAGAAGGTGGCCCGACCAGAGTCAACCACGTAGTAGCCATAGACGGACCCTGACCTCTGCTGACTCGGGAACTGGTCTTGGCCTGGTGGATAAAGGAAGGCGCCTTGAGCGTGCGTCGTACCCTCTACGTATTGGTTCGTGTCCGTCTGGAATGTGAATTTCCAATTGTACGGCTCACTCGTCGCCCCAGATGTCTCCATGGCACCTGACCCCAGTTCAGCCGGAGCCGACACGCGCAAGTTGCCTATGATACCAGGCAAACCGACGATGCTCCAGCCTTTATCGACAGCAAACCCGGGCCAGGTGGTTGTGGCATAGAAAGTTAGTTCTTGGGGGCCAGTCGGTTTGTAAAAGCCGGAGACTGACGTGGTCTTCATGGATTCCTCGACCAACGCCACCTTGGAAGGCGCCGGGGCTGGTCCAGGAACCACTGCGTCCATGATCGCCTGAACGGCCGTCGTGGGGGCGGGCGCTGCAGCGTCAGGTCTGTCTCCCAAAATAGCCGACAGGACCTTATTCTGAATTCTTTGTTCAAATTCGATGATGTGATATTTGTTCATCACGTCCCATATGGTGTCCATCGGGCCTACTGTAATTCAGTGATATTATTAATCCACAGTTGTGTCACACTCGTCGCCTTGAGGGCTGCACGCTCGCCTTGACGTTTGGCGACCAAGGTTGTGAGCTTGTTCACCTCTTCCTTGGTGTACTGGTACGTCTTGATGTCGAGCAGCTTGGGCCACAGAGCCTCGTCGTACTTTTCACGCCGGAGCTGTGTATGGATCTGCTCCAAGGGTACGTTGAACACAGAGAGCTTGGGAGTCACAGCCACGTCTCGGATGAACCTGGCCTTTTCAGACAGCCACCCAATTTCAGAATCGAATTGCTTGAGGAGCCACGCCTTGCGCTTCTTGTACACCTCGAGCCTAAGACCGATGTAGTCGACCATGATCTCCTCCGGACTCTCATACTTTTTGACCGCCCCATTCGGTCCGATGAGGTACATGTTGGAGGTGTGAATGGTCTTGGTCAGGCCTAGCTCCTTGATCGGGTCGTTGCCAGTGTAGCCCCAGATGTGGAAGTCGGGCGCCGTCTCAGTCGAGTGGTTTTCAAACTTCTGGATAGTTCCCTTCTCGACCAGGTCATCCAGATGCTCCTTGAAATCTTGGATCCACTTTCCGGGCGGTAGCTCAGTCACATGGAGCCGAGAACCCTCGCCGTTCACCACGCCTTCGAGCACCCATGTGTGGTCCTTTGTTTTGGTCACCTTACCCTTGAACCCCTTGAAGTGCGGGACCATGGGCACCATAGCCACCTGCTTCAGAGCGCACATGATGTTGTGCTTGACTATTTCAATGTCGTACGGAGGGACGTAGCAACTGAAGCCGGTACCGATACCCTCCGCACCGTTCACCAAGATCATCGGCACGATGGGCACGTAGCAGACCGGCTCCACCTGCTGCCCGTCATCCACGACGTATTCGAGGACCGAGTTGTCGGCCGGGTCGAAGATCTTACGGGTCAGCGGGGTCAGACGGGTGAAGATGTAACGGGCGCTGGCCGCATCCTTGCCACCTGCCAAGCGCGTGCCAAACTGTCCAGAGGGCTCGAGGAGGTTGAGGTTGTTGGCGCCCACGAAATTCTGAGCCAAGTTCACGATGGTGCCCTGCAGGCTCGCCTCGCCGTGGTGATAGGCCGTCTGCTCAGCCACGTAGCCGCCGAGCTGCGCCACCTTCATGTCGCTTGTGAGGTTCTTCTTGAGGCACGCGTAGATCACCTTGCGCTGAGAGGGTTTCAGCCCGTCAGCCACGTGTGGAATCGAGCGCTTGATGTCCTCGGCGCTAAAGTTGGCCATGTCCCGCCGAACAAAGTCCGTGACCGAGAGAGCCTTGATATGACCGTACGGAACTCCGGCCGGTGGTGATGCCATGTGTGCCGTCAGCCACCCCTTGCGGTCGTCAGCCTGAGCCTTGGCGAAAGCCAGAGTCATGGACTCGTTCATGTGAGGGTCGGCCCCAAAGGCGACCGTGAGCCGATCGATCTGCTTGAAATACTCTTTGGCTTCTACGCTTGTCGAAGTGCCCAGACCCTTGTAGTACTTCACTCCAGTCGGCGCAGCCGACTGTCGCCCTGACCCCGAGGCCCCTCCAGAGATGGCTTCGCCAATGCCAGTCGCAAGCGACTGCCGGTACTCCTCCTCCGTAAAATACCACACCTTACCAGCCTTGATAACTGGTGTGACCATCGATACCACAAATCCCAGATTGATCAACTGTGGCCAGTACACATGGAACATATTCAGGACGAGACCCTTGATGTGACTGCCGTCCAAGTCCGCATCAGTCATGATCATCAAACGGCCGTAGCGCAATTCTCTCAACGAATTGTAGACCTTGCCATGCTGGAGCCCGAGGATCTTCTTGAGGTTGGAAAACTCCTCGTTGTCGGTCACCTGTTTTACAGACGCATCCCGTACATTGCGCGGCTTGCCCCGGAGTGGAAACACGCCATACGCATTGCGGCCTACAACGCTCAGACCGGCAATGGCCAGCGCTTTCGCCGAGTCTCCCTCCGTGATGATAAGTGTGCACTCGTGACTCCGGTGCGTTCCCGCCCAGTTGGCATCGTCGAGCTTCGGAATGCCCGACACGCGCGACTTCTTGGACCCGTCTGTCTTCTTGAGCTCCTTTTCGACCAGAGAGAGACCCTTCGAGACCAGGTCATCGAGGACACCCGTAGCGAGCACATCCTTGACGAATTTTGGTTTCAAATCAATGGCTTCCGAAATTTTTGAAGTGCATTCCGCCTTGGTCTGACTGCTGAAGGTTGGGTTGACGACCACCGCCCGTACAAACACAAAGAGTGACGCCTTGATCTGAGCCGGCTTGAGCGTCGCACACCGCTTGTCGGCTGCGATCGCCTCACAGAGCGCCTTGGTGATCTTGTCGACGTGGCTTCCACCCTTGGTCGTGGCGATGCCGTTGACCCATGAGCACTGCTGAAACGCTCCACTCGGTGAGTGAGCAACCACGATGTCAAACGCATCCGTGTGCATCTTGGCGATCGGCACGTCACCCAAGTGCATCTGGGCGTACTCCTCAAGGTTCTTGACCTCGATCAATTTCTGATTGAAATAGACCTGGGCCTTTGAACACCACATGGCAGTGTCCCATACGCGTTTCTCAACCAGCTTCAGAAAGTCACCCGGACCACCGAAGCGCTTCAAGTCCGGATAGAAGGTGATGGAGACGTACGGAGAGATCTTTTCTGGTGAGGTGACGATGTCTGGCGGCTCAACCTTGCTCATGGTGTCGGTCCAAGTTTGCATGTAGATCTTCTTACCGTCACTAATTTTGATACTAAATTTCGAACTGAACACGTTGGCCAACTTGGCTCCGTAGCCGTTGCGACCACCCGTCACACGTTGCTCCTCGTCGTTGTAGTTCGAGCTGGTCAAAAGATGCCCAAAGATGAGTTCGGGGATCCAGAGCGGCTTGCCATCCGTGCCCTTCTCGGTCTCGTGCTTCTTGATGGGGATGGAGACGCCGTAGTTGCGCACAAAAACAAAGTCCTTGCCCGTCACAACCTCAATCTTCGAAACCTTCTTGGGATGCAGAGAGTGCTGGTCGATGGCGTTGACCAGAACCTCGTCGAAGATCTTGACTAGCCCAGGTGAAACAGAAAGAGTATCAAGTCTAAATAGGCCGTCGTCGCCCCTGACCCAGTGGGACCCTGACTCGGGAGCGAGGGACCCCACATAGGTGTCGGGTCGCTTGAGGATATGCTCAACGTGACTGAGCCGTTCATACTGTTGCATCTGACTATATCAAGGTCGGACCCTTTATTTTCTTCTGTAATATCAGGACAAGATGCGAGTCGAAACGCTCTTGATTATAGTCGTACTGTTGATGGTAGTGACGTCAGTCGTCGTGGCCCTCGCAGTACTCATTTTTTCAGGGCCCTTGGAGCCCGTCCCAATTTTGGCCCCAAATTTTGAATGCTTCGTTATCAACATGAGCAAGAACCGTGACCGCATGGTGAATTTTGATCGCCAATACAAGCGCTCCGACCTGGCCGCCCGTCCGTACACCCGCTTCGAGGCTATCAACGGTGCGGCCATGGGTGAAAAGATTCGCGAGTTCGTCACTCCCAAGGTTTGGATGGGGATGAATTACCTTCAGAAAATGAAGACGCGCCTCGGGGACGGGCAGCTCACCCCGGGTATGATTGGCTGCTACTTGAGCCACTACGCAATTTTCAAACAAATTGTAGAGGACAAGTTGCCGTACGCCATCATATTTGAGGATGACGCGACGATCCATCCACGAATTTACTCCCGAAAAGTACAGTCAATAGTCGAGCCGGATGGAACGTACCCACTTGATTGGGACATTATCCTACTCGGCCATTGGTGCAAGAAGTGCGTACCGGTCACGAACGACTATACGAACGTCCAGTACTTTTGGGGGCTCCACGGCTATATGGTGAGTCAGCAAGGTGCCCAGAAACTCATCAACCTGCGCGAAGATGAAATTAGCATGCAAATTGACCACTACATGAGCTACCTGGCACAGAAGGGCCAACTCAAGATTCTGGCCATCCACCCGTCCTATGTCGTACCGGGCAACTTTGGGACGGACCTGCAGATGCAGGTGGCGACTATGATCTAAACACATGGTCATAGAACCCGCCAAACTGCAAGAGCAGATGAGCCACGAAGAACAGCACAAAGTTCCCGCCCGTGGCGAGACCTATACCGGCCCAGTCCTCCTCGTGATTCCAGGCAACTGCACCCTCTCCGATGGCTGCGAGCGCCGCAAACACGAGACCCTCCTTCACGAGCACGCCAAATCCCTGGGGGTGCCCGTGCTGAGCAGCAATAGCCAATATGATCATGACGAATATGAAACCGAAAGCCAGGTAGGACACGGGTTTCGAAAGGGTCTTCTTTTGGGCCGCTTCACCCTGAGACAGGTTCTCGTCACCCATGGTGGCCGCATTGAACCCGCTCAGCTCTCTGAAGACGTTATAGGCGAAGAACAGCAAAAATGTGAAAAAGGCAATGTTCGGTATGAGGTTGTCGTGACCTCGCACGTGAGCCACGTAGGACAGGGCTGCGGCTGACGTGGCCCCCACGAGGAACGAGTCCCAGAGGAACTTGCGTGGATGTTCCGAGACGTACTCTTTGTGCCCGTTTATGAAGGCGAGAACCAAGAGTGCGGTGAGCAAGGCAAACTTGCCGTATTTTATGACGTTATAGAAAACGGTCGACGAGCCCGGCGACTCCATTACTTCTTGCGCAGAAGATAATACCCGAGAGCCGCGATGACGATGGACCACCCTGCGATGTGGTCGACACGGTCCATTACGGCAATCTTTTCGGGAGGGAGCTCATTGAACGCCTCCTTGTAGCCTGGCGGCTTGAACGGCAGCCAGATCAAGCGACCGAAGGGCACGGCCGTGGGTTGGAGCTTGTTCTGACAGTCGTAGCTCCAGTCATACCACGCCATGGCTATGTACGGGAACCACAAAAGGAACACGAGAACCCAGAGGCTCTTGGGTGGCAGGTACCAATAGCCACCCGCCAGGACCGCGCTAAAAATCACACACTTTATGTTGAACTCGAACGGCTTCCCAGGGAAGAGGCCACCGGCCATCACTTACCTTTTCTGAACAAAAAAAGGACGAGACCGATCAGGACCACGAGCATCACCCAGAATTTCAGATCGAAAAGGGGCTCGCCGCACCCAGAAGTCCAAAAGTCCAGGGCGTCATCGACGGTCATCTGGGGTTTGTCGGTGTGGGCATTGACTATGTTGTGAGCCTTGACCGACCAGGTGAAAATGTCCGAACGGGTCCCGTCGGTCGGGAAGGGAAGCTGCTCGAGAACCTCCGCAAAGTGTACGCGGCACATCGGACACGGGAGCGTCCCGAGGTAGCTGTCGACGAGCGCCTTGACTGCACCGACGTCGTCTGAATAAAGACACGCCAGGTGGAGGGTCCCCCAAAAGTAAGGACCGAATTTCTTAGGACAAATACCCATAGTCTCTACTAAAATATCCGAAAATAATAATGGATTCGCACCTCATCGCGGCGCTGATCCGGAGCCTTGAGCAAGAGCCGGCTCTGTCTGCTGTGGACCTGGTGCGTCGGACAAAAATCATCGTGAAGACGTGTAGTGACAAAAACACGAATGAACGAATTTTGATCACAAAAATCCTCATGATAATTTCCATGGGTCGTGGTGACATGTATGATGTCGTGCCGTCCGAAATTATGCACGGTATCAAGGCGTTAATTGACGGGGGCCTGGTTGGTCAAGTTGCTGATGAAATTAAGGTCAGGACACCCTGGTGCGACTGCTTCTGCTAAAAACCTCCTCTCAATCTCAAAACAAGGTGCAAAGTCGACTCCTTGGACACGTTATAGTCTGCAAGTGTCCGGTCGTCCTCGAGTTGCTTGCCTGCGAAAATGAGGCGCTGCTGATCGGGCGGGATGCCCTCCTTGTCTTGAATCTTAGCCTTCACACTGGCGATTGAGTCACTAGATTCAACCTCGAGTGTGATGGTCTTGCCGGTCAGAGTCTTTACGAAGATCTGCATTGGTTAATATGCGTTCATAATTTTTAAGCCTAGTCACAACAAAATATTGATAAAGTTATATGCCTTCGTATATTAGACGAGTCGTCGCTGGAGAATACAAACCCTCTAAATATTCGAGTCCAGCCCGTCGGCGTTCCCCAAACTCACCTCAGCGTAGTCCATCGCCGCCCAGGCGCGTTTGGACCCAGAACGAGTGGAACAATGAGCTCGCGAGACGTGAAGAGGTGCGCGTCGCAAACAATTGGATCAGGGTAGAACACGCCGCGGCCAAACAGATGATGAAGGCGCGTGTTGAAAAGGAGAGACTTGAGAGGGAAGCTAAACGCATTGTAAATGCCGCCAAAAAACTACAAGAACGGAATAATCGTCTGGCTGCTGCCGCGGCAGCGAACTTGAATAACGCAAAAAACCTTAATAAAGTTTTCAAAAACAGTAAGACGCTATTAGGCCGTCTGAGGGCCCGTCTGCGTCGTTGAAAAAACGTGTCCTGTCCACGTCAGGGTCTCGAACCACCACACCCATTCCACCCAAAGCCAAACCATGGACCTCCAGAAGCTCCGCCCGACCTACAGCCAGTGGCGCGCACCCCTCAGCACCGCCGTGGAAGGGCGGGCCCGCGCCACAGCAGCTCCCACGGCCTCGGCCGCAAAGCAGCTCTCGCACCCCCCTAAAGGCAAGGGTGGACCCCTCTGGCAGCAGTTCTACAACGACGCGGTGGCCAAGGCCCACCCCTACCCTGAAAAGCTGGCCGACACCCTGCTGCGCTCGCGCGAACACGCCCAAGAAATAGAGGCCAAAAAGCACAAGCTCCTGATCACCGACAAGAAGCCGACTATCGAAGAGGCGGTGGTGGCCAACAAGACGGGCCGCAAGCCCAAGCCTGTCCTGCACGACGCGCTCCGCTGCACCGCGATGACACTCGAGGGCCGCCGCTGCACCTTCAAGTCCACATGCGGCTCCTTCTGCAAGAAGCACAGCGTGGAAAAAATGTAGGCCAAGTGTAACGAATGCACGACTTTAACTGGAACTACGTCTGGGCCGCCCTGGCCATCAACTTCCTCATAGTCTGGCTCGTCCCGCGCGTGATAAAGAAACCTACAGGCATCCAGGTCGTGGACGACACGGTCCTGTACCTGAACTCGACCAAGAGTTTTCTGCTTGCTAGCTCCATAGTCGTGGCCCTGGTCGTGTACGGAGCGCACTACTGGGTCGACTCCCAGTCGGGAGGCCATGAAGGCCCCAAATCCCCCAGTCCCGATTTTTAATCTGAAATTAGAGTAATATGAATCAGCAGCCACCTGTACCGGCTCCCCTCAAGGCGGCTGTCGGTAACGTCATCACGGGCACGAACGCCCTGGCGGCTTCGAACACCGGCAACAAGAACCTCGCAGCCGGCCAGAACATCACGGCCAACCTTGGGCGTGTCAACGCCGCCAACACCAAGGCGGCGAACGCCTTCAACGCGGGCGTCAATAACATCAACAAGACGCTCAACACCACCAACCTGACCCAGAAGCTCAAGAATAACCTGGTCACCGCCCAGAAGCACTTCACGACCGCCGCCATCAACGCCGCGGCAAACCAGCCCATCAAGGCGGCGAATCACGCCCGTCGTGGTATCGGCGCGCTCAAGAATTACATTGGTGCCAACCAGGCCAACATGTAACCTGGTCCATGAGCTCACGCGTATGGGCGTGATCCCATGACGTCACCTTCTTCTGGAAGCAGTCCTCGAGGTGGGACTGCAAGACCACCGAGTCCGGGTGACCCCAGTTGTGCTCTTTTTTGAACAGAAAATCGTCAAAGCCAATAGGACCCGTTGTGCATGGCACGACCCAAGGCGTCTTGACGTATTCCTTAAGGCCTCCATAGTCCGCAATCACGACGGGTTTGGAGCGCAGAGCCGCCTCAACAGCCCCCATTCCGACGCCCTCGGAGTGTGAGCAATTGACGTAACAGTGACCCTGGTCATGCACCTTTTCGAGATCCTCGGGACTCAGCAGGCCGTTGATGATGGTGACGCCCGGGACGCGCCAGTCCACCGGAGCCACACACGTCGCCTTGAGGACGAGGTGGGCCGCATCCCTGAACTCACAGCGGAGGTACGCCTCGATGAGCTTTTTGATATTCTTGCGCGGGTCCAAGATGTTCCCGACCGTGTAGAACACGTAGGGGGTGGTGGGAGCCGGTGGGCGTGGCACCTTTGTCGCCGACCAGTGGCGCAAGAGAGACCACTTGGTCGTTGAAAATTGCTTCTCAAGAATTTGCCTTGAAAATTCACTCGGGATGTGAATCTCTGTGTACCTGCTCAGAAGCCCGTAGCACTCGTTGACCGGTTCGGTTTCACACACGGTCATCATGGTCCAGTTGGTACAGAAGGGCTTGTAGTACCTGTCGAAGAGATCGAGCTGGTCCTGGATCGGAAGGACGAATGCGAACCCACGATCGTAGACGGCTCGCTTGGGGCGCTGACCGAGCTGACAGTACTCAGAGTCCGGGACGAGATCGGAGTACTGCTTGGTGACCTGGCCGATACCGGCCAGAAGTTGGGGACCCACGAAGAGCCACATTGGGATTTAGGCGAACCACGCCCTTAACAGGGCCACTCTGAACTCGAGTGAATTTGAAAACACAATTCGCAGGACGACCTCGCGTCCGAGTCTGTTCAGAGGGGTCACGAAAGGGGTCAGCCATGATGCGAACCAAAGGGCGTCCCTCATACCCGGGCTTCAGATTTTTCTTTTCTGTGGAAGTAGCAGGACCAGATGGCGGCATACGTACTGGCTATGACAGCCGCCGAACTCTTTGGAAACAGTCATCTCAAGTGGTACGCTGAGAATGGTTCAGGCCACCACTTGGGGTTGGGTATTTTGGCGTGGGCCACGGTCCTCTTCTTTCTGGTGAAGAGTCTGGCGACCAAGTCGATGATGTGGACGTGCATCATGTGGGAAGCGGCCATCGTCATCGGTGGCGCCCTCGTGGCGTATTACGTTTTTGGAGAGAAATTAGACCACTGGATTCAATGGCTGGGTGTCTTGCTGGCTTTGGGTGCGGCCATCTGCATCAACTGGAATTGTGGAGACAAATGAAGAGGTAATTATTCTCGGGGCGCTCGTAGCGGACATACCCCAAGGCCTTCATGAGGGGTGTGATTTCATCTTTAGGACCCTCTAGAATTTCTATATACATGGCGGGCTTCCATTTAGTGATGGTCTCTAGTCCACCCTTAATCACGTCGAGTTCATGGAGCTCGACATCCAACTTGATGAGGCACGGTCTCCCTGTGTACACGTCATCAAGTCGCTTGAGTTGAATTTCATGGGCCAAATCATAGTCCTTCATATCAGGAGGCGTGAGTGTAGTGCCTCCGTAATTGCACTGCCCGGTGGTGGTTCTTTTAGGAGTGTAAATTGGTAAAGTTGAGTCCTTACTCGACAACCCGTATGAATGCACCGTCACTGGGTTGTTCAACACGTTCTGACTGACGTTCCGCGTCACGACCGGATGGTAAAGTGGTTCAAAGCAATGTACCGGGCAGTAGTCCGAAAACATCAAGGCGTTCCAGCCGATATTGCCGCCGATGTCGAGGATGTCCATGCCTGGCTTCACGAGGTGCGGGAGGTCTTGACGCATCCAGCCGTCCCACTCGTAGCCGTGGCGCAAGCACCCACCGATGTACTGGTCGTCACGGATGACGCTCACAGTGTACTTGCCGACGGCTACTTCGTCAGTCTCGAACTCCATGTATGTTAAGGAAAAGGCTCGTGGCTTTATTAAATGGAAGACGTCTACAAGCACATCTTTCGGCGTCTCGATAACCTCGAGGCTGAACTTGCGGAACTGCGCGAGGTGACGTGGCCCGTCTGCCAAGGCCTTGTCGATCAGCAGACGGGTCAGTTTGATAATATCCGTGTGAAACGGCGGTTTTTTAAATTTTTAGACATTGAAGAGATACGGTCCCTCCTTCGGCTCAAGTGCCGCTTCATGGGAAGGTCCCAAGATTTAGCCGTAGAAGAACTTCGACAGATTCGGGTAGAGGAACCGAGGATGGACGTGGAATCAGGTCAGTTTTACCATCCATGAACTTTCCCTCGGCGATCCACTTCTTCACATTGTCCATAGTGTACAACACGCCGCCGTCTAATGCGTGTGCATACGTCTTGAGCTTGTTGAGTACGTGCTTCTCATCACCGAAGCTGCTCAGGTGCCACCCCGCATTTTGCACGACGGGAAACTTCCAGCGGTTGTCTCGGAATTCGTTGGGTCCGAATTTACGGACAAGATCAGCGGTTGTGAGAACCGTCCCGAACCATGGCTCCGTCTCGCAGATATAGTCCAATGAGTAAATGAAAAGCCACATATGGACTGAAATTATACTATGTTCCATTTTTTCGAATGGCACCTTGCCCATGTCCGGAATCTCATCCACGTCACTGATCAGCACAAGAGCATCATTGGGCACGTCATCAATGCCGCGCAGGATACAGTTGCGCTGATATTTTTCACGGGCCCACGGGCTCGGGTCCTTGGGTGCCTCTTCGGCGGTCATGACTATGTGCGTAATCTTTGGGAGCCACTTGGCGTAGCGCTCCTTGTTGTTCTGAAAGAACAGCTCCTTCGGGCCGCCGACGTGATTCACCTCCGACTCGACAAGTACAAAACGGTCAACGTACTTGTCGAGGAGCTCAAGACGAAGTTCGAGCACGTCGAACTCATTATAGAACATGAACGCATCAACGATCATTTAGTTGATTATTAACCTAAACCTCTATCTTTGTGATGTAATTATTTTCGCCTATATGCACGAAGACAGAATACCCGAGGTCTACCAGTACCTCGAATGGAGTCGGAACGACATCAAGCCCTACAGCCGCCGGGTCGACGCGTTGAAAGTTGTGCTCGAATGTAATTACAGGCTTGTACTTTCGGATAGTATTGACTGCACCCATGAGCACCAGTCCTTCCGCACCTTCGACGTCAATCTTCATAAAATCTAGACCAGGCAAATTGAGAGAGTCTAGCGTCATCTGTGTGATGTCTTCGCCCCCGGTTCCCAAACCCAGCCCACCACGGTTGACACCCTGACCAGGAAACGCCTGTGTAGTTTCACTCTTCAATTGGGCCTTTCCAGTCGTGTGGGACAATGCTGACTGAAATATCTTGACCCTTTCATCGAGATTATTAACAGTTACATTCTTTTTGAGAAAATCGAAAGTTTGAGACTGGGGTTCGAACGACCATATACGGGAGTTGGGGTTAATCTTTGCGTACGAAACTGTATGGCACCCGATATTAGCACCCGCGTCTACTATATATTTAGCCTTTTCAACATAGGGTGCTAGTTTGTTCCGGATGAGATCCTCTTCGAACATGCGTCCGGAACCCATCATATGGTTGCGGATCCAGCAATCCACGGGGTCGATGTGCATAACGCCTGCGAATGTAGTCACGTTCATATGCATTTTAGTCGCTAGTTGTTTTAAAGTAATTCTTACCTAGCGAAGTGAAATTCTCTAGAATTTTTGCATTATTAGCCACGTGGCCAACGGCGTGAAGCGCGTCTGGTTCAAACCCGTACTGGAGCTGTTGGAGAGCCATACCTATGTGGAACTCGGCAGTGTGAATAGTCTTGCGTTTTATGCCCGCCTTGGCGAACAGGTTGCTCGCGATGATGTCGTCCATAGGCGTCACTGCCAGAAGCTCCTTGAATTCTGAAACGAAATTACGGACCCACTCCGCCTTGACGATCACACCACCATACCCCTCGATGACGTCAAGGGGTTCGCCATGGTTCCGAGGATACTGACCCTTGAAATAGTCCACGAACTTGAAGCCACTCATACCCCATGCGCTCGTGGGGTCGGACCTATGCCACTTGAGCAGGTTCATGACCAGACGCTGGTCGTAGACCGTGTCGTCGTCTACATAGACGATGAGGTCAGCGTCGCTCGCAAGAGCCGGACCGATGAACTTGGTACCTGGTCCCCAGTCCTCAGTGGGCCTGTTCAATTTCACTTTCGAATTGGTCGTGAGGTCCGGGACCTGACCGTCCCAGTCTGGGAAGCGTGTGTACTTTTGGGGGATGTTGACCCAGATCTCATGACAGGCCTGTTGGGTCAAGGCTGCGACGATTGCGGGCAACTTGTCGAAGCGCGAAGGGATACTCGTAAGGCTCACGATAACCTTGGGTTTGACCCAACTCGTGTTTACGTACCAGTCATCGACATGAACTGAATGCTCGAGTTTGTACCCCTTGGACTCGAGGAGCTTGCGGATTTGCGCCCTTTTTGGCTCTTCGTAATTGTGCTCGATGCTCATCATTTTGAATGACCACTTGTCGAACGGGAAGACGCGCAGGGCTTCGTACTCGGCACCCTCGATGTCCATGTTCATGTATTCAATTTTACGGGGCGCGTCGAACTCCGTCAATATGCTCTCGAGTGTACGCGTCTTGAACTTGTGTTTCTGGATGGTCGTCGTCGTGAACAGACGTTCACGATGGACTCCAAGCTCGGCGTCGATACCAGAACACCCAGGGTCCTCTACCGAGTAGTCGAATTCAACCTCGTGGTCGTCGCTCGAATACACGACCGCTTTGACCACCGTGGCCGTGCGCTTGTCGAAATTGCGCGGGAAGGGGTCAATGCACAGGCCTTTCCAACCCGATTTGTCTAGTAAATACGTGTTGCTGATATCGACACCGTCATGACATCCCACGTCCAGGTAGAACCCAGGGTCCTTGTTGTTGTGCAGGACCCAGTGGTCGGCTCCAAACTGACTCATCTGACGATAAAGTCCGCGTCTTTTTTAACTTAGAAAAGTGGTCAAGAATTTTAGTATGAAGCTCGTCATCTTCGACTTGGATGGGGTGCTGGTTGACTCGAGATATCTTCACTATCAGGCCCTGAACGATGCTCTCGAATTAAAATTCAAAATTGGTACCGAGGAGCACCTTGCGAGATATGATGGACTGTCGACAAGCCGTAAGCTCAATATGCTCACGGAAGAAAAGGGCCTTCCGAAAGAGTCCCATGAAGAGGTCTGGAGGCTCAAACAAGAAAACACGGTCAATTTAATTCCAAAATGTATAGGACCTGACCAGGAACTGAAGTCCCTCTTGCTCAAGCTCAAGTCGAGGGGACTCAAGGTGTGGTGCGCCTCGAATTCCATCCGAGCCACAATGGTCAAGTTCCTTGAGGCGCTTGGCATCTATGATCTGTTCGACGGTTTGATGTCGAACCAAGATGTCAAGAGTCCCAAACCCGAACCTGAGATTTACTTGAAGTGTTTTATAGAAGCGGGCGTCGGGCCTATGGAGGTCCTCATCATTGAGGACTCTCCGATAGGTAAAAAGGCGGCGTACATGGCGTGTGCTCATGTGTTGCCCGTCGGGTCGCGCCGAGACGTGACCCTCGAGGCGATCGACAAGGCTCTCATAAAGGCGATGAGCCTCAATAGGGTACGTCTGGGCACAATGGACATCAGGTGGAAAAATAACATCAACGTCGTCATCCCCATGGCTGGAAACGGGAGTCGCTTCGCCCAAGAGGGCTACGTCCTTCCAAAGCCGCTCATCGATGTACAAGGCAAGCCTATGATAGAGCGTGTGGTCGAGAATTTGAACATAGACGGTAGATACATCTTCATAGTACGTGACACGCATCTCGAGAAGTACGACCTCGAACAGCTCTTGAAACGCATCGCTCCCGGCTGCATCATCGTACCGACTCAAGGCTTGACGGAAGGCGCGGCGTGTTCTGTACTACTGGCTGCTGAGCATATCGACAATGACACGAACCTTCTGATTGCCAACTCTGACCAGTTTCTAGAGTGGGACGCGAGCTCGTTTTTGTACGAAAGTCAGAATGCCGATGGATGTATTTCGACATTCGAACAGACTGACCCGAACGACTCGAAATGGAGCTACGCCCTGTTGGACCAGGATGGATTCGTGAGCGAAGTGGCTGAGAAACGCGTCATAAGCACGCACGCCAACACCGGTGTGTACTTCTGGTCCCGTGGCTCCGACTTTGTCAAGTACGCCCATCAGATGATCGCCAAGGACATTCGTACGAACGGCGAATTCTACATAGCACCCATTTATAACGAAGCTATTACGGATGGAAAGAAAATCAAGATTAACGATTGTAAGAAGATGTGGGGTCTAGGCGTTCCGGCAGACTTGCTTAATTTTCTCAAGAATTACATAATCTGAACATATACCCCAAGCGTTCTCGTCAGGGCCGTCTCTGGTTCTTTCGGGCATCACCTGCACACCGAGAGGTCCGGCTGGCTGACCGGGGTACGCCCAAATGACACCCTTTGATGTGAGGGTGTACTTGTCGTCCTCGTGCCAGAAGCAGTTGGCGCCGGTGGCCACCAGAAACTCGAGAGCTTCCCTGTTCTTGGCGTGGCACCACAGCCGCTCCTTTTTCAAGAACGCGTCGTCAACGGGCCACTTTGGGTCGTCGTGCCCTAAAAACGGGTAGCCGTCCACGAGCCATACGTCCACTTCGACATCATAGCCGAGATCAAGCGCTTGTTTAATGTATGACGGCTTGTTTTCATTTCGGGGATTTGGCCCATTCATATTTCCCCTATGGGCGATCATCAGAACCATTCTAAATTAAAGGTCATCTTCCTTTAATTTTCAATGAGAATTCTAGTTTGTGTATTGGGTCAAATACGTTGTGCCGCCTTGACGTGGCCTCATTTCAAGCGTCACGTACTCGATGAACTAGGGGCGGACCTGATCACGTGTGGTCCGGACGCCGACAAGGATTCCCTTTTCACCCGCGCAGCCCAAAAGAATATATGGTCAGAATCCCGAGTCGCCCCCGGTCGCATCAATGCTCAGGTTGTGCTCGATCATCGGAACGTCCTGGCAGCCAACATCGACCCGTCCCAGTGGGACCAGATTGTACTGACGCGCTCTGACCATATGTGGTACGGACCCCACCCCAGGCTCGATCTAGAACACGTCTGGTTCATGAACTCTGAATTTCATTTTGGAATTAGTGACCGACACACGGTCGTCGGTTCTGCATTTTTCAAATTCTTGATGGAAATTGGTTCCATCCCTTTTGGGCAGGCGCAGAATATCGAGCAATTTCTGTTCAAGAGAATGATTGAACTCGGTCACTGGGGTCCTTCTGTAGGCCTGGCGCACTTTCCCATGTACTTGACGGATGAAAACGGAGAATACAAGAGACCAGATGAAAAGGACGCCGCCAAGGTGACCATCACGTGGCCATTCACGCTCATCCACAACGAGGTGTCTAGGAACGGAATGTTTACAGGTCGGTCACTTCAAGGTTAACATGTACAGTGTCGAACGAATCAGAGCCGTAATTTCATCCTGAATATTCTTCAGGTACGTGTCACCCCGGGGCAGCTTGATCGACCGGACCTTGGCCAACAAGTACTTGAAGTACAGCCGGGCCTTGCGCGGGTCCTTGGCGACCCGCTTATTCACTGTTATCTTCTTGAGCCGACCGTACTTGCCCATGTACGCCTCGGCCCACGAATCTAACAAAGGGACTATACCTTCGTAGTACGCCTGGAGAGCCTTGTGCTCTGCGAAGGAAGGGGTCGTCAGGTGGAACGCATGAGCCTGCGTCCGTGAGTTCATGAGGAGGCCGACATATCTATTAGCCATTGAAATTAGTCAACAAAAAATTGTGAGCCTACAAGTAGTACTAAATGGTCTTTTCAGAGACTATTTTGCCGACGGGTAAAATCCTGTTCAAAGGCTTTGAGCGCCTCGGGTGCTCAGTGTTGCTCCGAGACACGCGTGCATTTTACCTCACGGATAGCCCTCAGCTCGCCCGGGACTATGGCAAGGTGTGCAAGTACCGCGTCAAGAAAACCCTTCGGCTCTTTGACCTATCGCACAAGAACATCGAGCGGCTCATCAAGAGCAAGTATCCCACGCTCTCAGAAGAGACCATTCACCTCTTGAGGGTCGCACTGGGTACAGGGACGACGGTCGGTGCACAGGCCGCTGCGGCCAAGCTCCTATTTGGAGTCAAAAATGCAGGCAAGCTCCCCAAGACGACAAACAAGCGCCGTGGTCAGCGCCTCAGCTACACCGAGATTAACAAGCTCGTCTTTGGTAATTTGTCGCGTGAATTCCTGGGACCAGAAGGTTATGACGGCTACTACGCCGCCAAGAAAAAGTCCATATTCCACTCGGGCACATTTCATTCGGAAATTATGCTCAACAACGCGTACCAGTGCATCGAGCGCATCGTCGGCAAGGACACGCGTATGCCGGTCGTGACGCACCGGTCGTTCAAGTGGGCCATCCCGCGCATCTTCATTGACTTTTGCAAGGGCACTACCCGTCTGACGCGTCCGTACGGTGGTGGCCTCGTGCCCTTCTGTACCGGCGGTATGGCTGTCCGTCTGTACATGCAGACCCGAAAGCAGAAGCTGGCGCCGTTCATTCGTCGGACGTCCGACTTTGACTTTACGTTCGCCGTGCCTCGGAAGCTCCGGTCGGACGCCCAAGTCTCGTCGTACGTGTTCAGTATGCGCAAGATTATGACCGCCCATCTGTCTGCTTTCGTGCGCTACCTGAACCGTAACTTCAAGGGTGTGAACGCTCGGCTCAAGGTGACGGACTTCACCCGGTCTCCGTACGACAACCCGCGTATGCAAGTTCCGGGTACTGGACGACGCGTCTACCAGGTGATCACCTACCAGGTGGTTACTGGCCGGAACGAAGTCATAGACCTGGTCGACACCGCCCTGGCTGTGTATCCAGGTGCGAGCCGCCAGATGCTCCACCTTCCTTTTTCGTACAAAACAGGCATCCCTGTCCAGCGCCTCCGGTACCAGCTCAAGGACTCTCTGGCTCTCCTTTCAGGCTCGTTCATTCACAAGGGCCTAATTTCTCAACGAAATCCCATCAAGGGCAAGGTCAAAGAGAAAGGCATGAAGAATACGGAGCGGGTCACCGGTCTCCTCAAAATTGTAGGGTCCCGTAAAAAGTACTACAAGAACCTGACCAACGTGGCGCGAAAGGCTATTCCTCTCATCGAGAATGTCTACCGGAAGAATATCAAGGCGGCGGTGAAGAACGGTCGAAACGTGAACAAGGCTCTCAGAAAAATAAAGTAGGCACTTGGTAGGAATGTACATTTCGGTGGCGCTGGTGGTCGTGGTCATCATCCTCTTGGCAATTTGGTTTTGGAATTTGCCATGGAGAAAGGCCAGAGGGTTCACAGACAAGACGGCCGCGTGGGACCCTCCCGTGGAGGTGGGTCAGATTCTCACACCCGAAGAGTGTAAGGCGATAATAGACTTTGCAGAGCCCAAGTTTTCACGGAGTACGCTCGTCGCTGCCGATGCCGTCGATGACACACGAACGAGTGAGACGGCTTGGCTCTCCAGAGACCACGAATTGTCTCGCAAAATTCTGGCCAAGGCTCGTGAGCTGACTGGAATGCCCTTTGAAAATTGCGAGGACATTCAGGTCGTCCGATACAAACCCGGTACGTACTACAAGCCCCATCACGACGCTTGCTGTGAGGATAATGAGCACTGCCTAAAATTTGAAGATGAAGGGGGTCAGCGCGTGGGCACTTTGCTCGTGTACCTGAACGACGACTACGAAGAAGGTTGGACTGCATTTCCAGATGCGAATTTGAAGCTCAAAGCACCACCCGGAGGGGGTGTTTTCTTCAGACCCCTCGGAAAAGACGACTGGCGGTGTCACCCTATGGCCCTTCACGGGGGTATGCCCGTCAAAAATGGTACGAAATACCTATGCAACGTATGGGTCCGCGAGGGCACATTTCGATGAAAAAAACGTGTCTTGTCCGAGTTAGGGCCTAGCCAGGCCTACATCAAGTCACCCAAAGCCAAAGCCACTCTCACACAGCACCCACAAAATCGTGTGTTGTGCGAGCCAGCCTTTCCAAAACCAACCTCAAAACCAACCAAAAACACACATGGCTTCCTCCACCTTTGCCCTTGCTATCGACGCCCTGGTTGCTGAGCGCGACCGCCAGTTTGTCCTGCGGGTCGCTCAGGACTACAACCTGAACTTCGAGGAGCTTAACGCCAAGTACCTCGAGACTGCCGCTATGGCTATCAAGGTGCCTCGCAAGTACACTAAGCGCGAGCCCAAGTCTGTGACTGTCCTCGAGGTGACCGAGGGGGGTGTGGCGGCACCCAAGCCGGCCAAGGCTCCCAAGGAGCCCAATGTCAAGCAGTGCTGCACTGCAGCCACCTCCAAGAAGGAGCCTTGCAAGTTCAGCGCTCTGAAGGGTGAGGTGTTCTGCAAGCGCCACCTCAAGCAGTCGCTGGGTGAGGCTGCCGCGCCGGGTGAGGCGGCACCTAAGAAGGTGCCCAAGGCGCCCAAGAAGGGCCCTGAGCCGGTCCACACTCACCCGATGGACGCTGAGATTCACGACGGCTGCGAGCTGTGCGAGTCTCACGGCAACCCGCTGGCCACCGAGCCGCAGAAGTTCGAGGTGGTGACCAAGAAGGCCGAGGTGTTCAAGGCGCCGGCCACCGGCCCCATCAAGGTGGCGAGTGTGGACGACCGCCTGGCGGCTATGCTCGCTGAGGCCGACTCGGACGCTGAGGAGTCGGACGCCGAGACCGAGGCCGATGAGGTGGCCTTCGAGCTGGTAGATGACGGCGACCTTGGTGAGGAGGAGTTTGAGGAGGAGGACGACAACTAGGCGAAGCGCGAGCGGAGTACGGCAACCTCGTGCTTCAGATAGGCGAACCCAGTGCTGTGTAATTTAGCCAGCGTTATCAACCACAGCACCACAAGCAACGTCCATAGGAAGAAATTCTCGTCCTGAATAGAGCTGAACTTATAGACCGGTCCCACCACCTTGCCAAAAAACGTATCGTCATCACACTCCTTACCCGTAGCCAATTTCTCCAGCTCCGTCAGTGCACAGACTGACTGATTTGTGACCCAGTGCATCATGATAAATGGCACCACCAATAAGTGCATTGTTTGCAAATAGGCGTCGCCAAAGAACGGCGTGCCCAGTATAAAGATTACTAGCAGGAAATGCAAGGCTTTTATTATTAGTGCCACTGCCGTCATACCAGTTGGTGAGAAAATCGTGTCGTGTCCGGGCCACGTCTTCCCAGGCCAATGATTCTCCAGTCTAAAGACAACATGTACAAGCGCCCTATCATCCGTCCGCGTGTTCTGAAGGGTCCGTCCGGCCCGCCTCGCCGCGTCCCCACAGGCGCCCCTGGTCGCGTCGGTGAGATCGCGACTATGATGCACCGCGGTTCGGACACCGTCCGCTCCCCACCGCCTTCCAAGTGGCGTCCGTCCTACGACTATGAGTTTGTGGCGCGCCATCAGCAAGACCCAGAGGAGTACCTTGCTCGGACCGCTGAATTCTTTGAGCAAAATCCACGACCCGATAGCTCTGCCGGCAAGCTCGCACCGTCCATAGACTTTACACCCATCCACGAGCTCTTCACCAAGTACGAAGGTCACCGGCCACCTATCGAAGAGCACGTGGCAGCTATGCGCAAGGCGGGCTACGCCGAGAACGTGGTCGCCAAGGCTATCGCCCGCGACGCTCTCATGAAGGCGACGGTGGACGAGCGCCAAGAGGCTCTTGACGCCATCTTCGCCCGCTGGCCGTCCATCAACAAGCCAACGCCCAAGCCGCGTGCATCCAAGCCCATCAAGGCTGTTAAAAAGAAAATGACCTGAATTTGTAATGGACAAACCTCGTTGGGCTGATATGACCGATGACGACCCCCCGGAGATGCCAGTCACTAAACACGGCGTACGAGTCACCTACGTCCCCCCGCACCTGCGTCAGACCCCACATAAAAGCTCCACTCCAGTACATAGTAAGGAACAGCCATGCCGACCTGCGAAGTCTGCTGCGAAAGAATGAACCGGTCGGACCACAAACAGATAACCTGTCCGTACTGCCCGTTTCAGGCGTGCACCGCGTGTTCCGAGCGTTACCTGTGTGAGACGGTTCAAGATGCGCACTGCATGGCGTGCAAGAAGTCATGGGACCGTGAGATCCTCACCTCCAATTTCACAAACAAATTCGTGACCCGGACTTACAAGCATCGTCGGGAAGACCTTCTCTTTGACCGGGAGCGGAGCCTCATGCCTGCGACGCAACCCTATGTCGAAATGGAGATTCGCATCAGAAAAATCAACAAGGAGATTGTCCAACTAAAACTTGAGATTGACGAATCGACCCGCAAAGTCAACCGCATGCACATGGGTGACGCTAATCGCGCCGACATAGACGAACGCATCAACCAAATGGCGGCTGTTTTCGAAGAGCAAAAGGTTGCCAACCGTCTCCGGCTCGACGTCCAGTTTCTGGAGTGGCAGCGCGACTTTTTGATGGGTCGGATGTACGGCGGCGACTTGACGGTTCAGCGTCGGCAGTTTGTACGGGCCTGCCCGTACACGGACTGCAAGGGGTTTCTGAGCACCGCCTGGAAGTGTGGTCTGTGTGAGATGTGGACCTGTCCCGATTGTCACGAGGGTCGTGGGGCTGACCGTGAAGCTGAGCACACGTGCAACCCCGACAGCCTCGAGACGGCCAAGATGCTCGATCGCGACTCGCGCAACTGCCCCAAGTGTGCCGCGATGATCTTCAAGATTGACGGCTGCGACCAGATGTTCTGTACGCAATGTCACACCGCCTTCAGTTGGCGCCGTGGCACCATCGAGACGGGCACCATCCACAACCCGCACTACTATGACTACATGCGGCGGCACGGGGGTGGTTTGCCACGGAACCCGGGTGACGTGCCGTGTGGAGGCGTCCCAGTATGGCACGGACTTGCGACCAAACTTCGGCTCCGCGAGTCGCCGTGGTTCACTCACCTGTCATGCGCCCATCGGTCCATCGCTCACACTCAGCACGTCCTGATCCCTAGGTACACCACCGATGTCCGTACGGACAACCGTGACCTGCGCATCAAGTACATGATCGGTGACTTGGGCGACGAAGAATTCAAAAAGAAAATTCAGCAGCGCGACAAGGCTCGGCAGCGCAAGGCGGACATCCGTCAGGTGTGTGAGATGGTCGTGGCCGTCATGACCGACCTGTTCCAGGCGCTCGAGCGCACCTCCGACATCACCACCTTTGTGAATTCTGTAAACGAATTCAGGGACCACGTCACCCTTACCCTCACGAAGATTTCCACCCGTTGGTCGAATTGTGTGACGCCAACTTTCAACGCAAATTTTGAGTTTGTATAGTATGAAGGAGTTGATCATAATTATCCTTGTGGGAATTCTTATTATTTTGATCCGAAATAGAACGGTGAGTAACTTTACCGAGTTGACTACAATTCCCAAAACCATATGGACGTATTGGGACGGAGCAAACCCCCCTGACAGTGTTCAGAAGTGCATGCAGACGTGGCGCAAGTACAATCCAGATTATGAAATAAAAATAATTTCAAGTGAAAATTTATCAACAATCATCCCTAATATTGACGTGTTGGGTATGAAGATGGCGGACACACCACAGCGCACGTCCGACCTCGTAAGATTACATGTACTGGCTGAACACGGTGGCGTCTGGTGTGACGCCACGGTCATGATGACCGGTCCAATTGACTTCATAGATGAATATACAGGCGTCGATCTAGTGGGATACCATATCGGTGGTTCAAAAGGGTGGCCAGTAATTGAAAGCTGGTTTTTTGCCTGCCCACCCAAGAGCGACTTTGTAGTCAAGTGGCGTGATACTTTTGTAAAAATCAATGATTTTGAAACTGCTGATAAATATGTAGAGTCGATAAAGAATCAGGGTGTCGATATATCTAAAGTAAGTATACCCGAGTATTTAGCTATACACGTTGCTGCTCAGCATGTGCTTCAGAAGCAGATGACACGTGTTGATGTGGAATCCAAGTTGAAATTATGGAGGGCAGAGGACGGTCCATTCAAGTATGCAGTTCGAAATGACTGGAACTCGTATGAAAGCATCAAAAGTATATGTGAAGAGTCGATGGATGAACTTCCTACTATAATAAAGTTCAGGGGCGCTGAGAGAGATGTTATAGATAAGCATGATGAACTCAAGTGCGTGTTCAATGGTCATCTAAACTAATTCTGTGTCTAAATTAATGGACGAGCTTCGCAAACCTAAAATACTCGGTATGTCTATTTTCGACTGGATCACTTCTTTGCTAGGCGCCTATATCATAGGCCGGTGGTTCCACTTCAGGACCCGTCAGCAGTGGGTCAGTTGGATAATACTCTGGATAGTGCTTGGCGTCTTTGTCCATCGAATTTTCGGAATAAATACGATGCTCGGATACTACATGGGTTTGAACCCCAGACCGCTCCGGTAAAAACGTGTGATGTGCCAGTCAGGCACCTTGGTCAGACAGGCAAGTCACCCAAAAATGGCCGCTATCCACCTTGCTTACGAAGCCTTCTACTGCGGTCGTGCGACCCCTACTCAGCTCTACTACGTGGACCTTGCCGATAAAGCCCTTGCGGAGGTTGACCGCATCCGTGACCTGACGGATGCCGTGAACCGCGAAAAGTTGCGCGAACTGGCCATAAAACTGGACCGGAGCTACATGGCCGACGGTGACGACGAGGACCTGACCGAGGCCATCGTGAGCTCATACCGGCCCGACACTGCGGAAAACTGCGCGGGCTTGTTCACCCTTGTGGAGCGGCTCGCGACCCCGCCAGAGTAAATTCTGGACTAGAATTAATGAGCGCCTTGGTGGCCAAGCTTCGGCGGCGCGTCAAAGCTGCCCATGTAAATAAAGTGCCTTCCGTCCTTCGCAACGTCGCTCGTCCTCCCCCACCCACCCCCGCCAAGTGGCGCAAGGCTGTCACGCGGCTCGTAGAGGCTTTCCCGAAGCGCTTCAGGTTCTATCATCCTGTAGTCTGCGGCAAGGGTCGCATCGTCAGTCGGCCCGTGATGCGTGGTCGTACAGAGGTCTACACGTGTCCTAACGGTACCAAGCAGGAATTCAAGCGGTTTATGCGTCCCGCAGATTTCTTCAAGTACCGTTACGGCCGTGGTGGCGAGTTTGCACAGGGCTTGATGGCTGTCCTCAAGTTCCTCGGGTACAGGCCCCGGATGGTTCTGGGGTTCTGGGGAGGTCGGGCTGATGTAATTTTCGTAGAAATTTGGAACCCGTGGTCCAAGCGCTGGATCCCTCTGGACCCTGCGGCCCTCCATGGCTATGGCCACAAGTTCCCCAAGGCGCACATGAAGGTGTGGGCTCTGGAGAAGGCGACGAACAAGCCTGTGAACCGGTCACGTAATTACGTCTGTAAAAAGGGGTGCCTTCCGACCTTCGAGGAGAGCCGCCGGCGGCGCCAACGCCCACGCTCCTAAGAGCCATACTGGCCAAGCCCAGTTTGCGTTGATGGGCACTACGTACTTTTTGACTGGATCCACCGCCACGACGATACCGGCAGCGTGAAGGAACACATGGAACACTGAATGGAGCCATGGTTTTTTCAGTTGAAATTGGAGAAAGTACGAGACAAAGGCCATCACGAAGAACAGTTGGGCAAGGGGTTTGTGCGCAGAGAAATGAAAGGATCCTAGGCCGTTCAGCACCATATGGCCCGTTTCACCAACGGGCAAAAGACCCCCGACCACTATGGGCCAAGAAGACTGGGGCGTCCCTAGCGTCAGCACCGCCTGACTGACCCACTGGGAACGCAAGTCATATTTGAGCAACTTGGGGTCGTTACCGCTAAAGTGATAGCACATACTGCACAGGCAACACCATCCCCACGCGAGCACCTCAATTCTGTACATGAAATCGTCACTCCTCCACGCCAGGTAGTGAGTCCACGCCAAGCCGGGTAGCATAGACAGGCCATCAACCACGTCCCAGTCCATCCTATTACCAAAACATAGTCCAGTTCGTTTATTTAAAAGAAATTCACCCCAAGTCATCAATGGCGACAGTGTACTGGGGGCCTGCGGCCGAAAAGGCCATGACGGACGGTATGCTTTTGTGCCACGAATACCGAGAGTTTTTGATAGACGTTTGTGGGTGTTTATTAGGATATCTCGCCTGGCGCAACTATGAGAACTTCTACGTGACTGACGTACCAGCGCCTTTGTGGGCCGCTATACACGTCAGGTACGAAGTACTGTATTACATAGGTCGCCTCATTTTCGATCTAAATAAGTGGTTCCATCACGTCTTGTCCTTGGGTTTTCTATATTTCGCTTGGCCGTGTCAAGCTGGTATATCAATGACCCTATTCATATTTGGTCTGTCGAACCCGGCCCTCGCTCTGGCTCAAAAGCACAAGACACCCGAGACCAAGGTGGCATTCGCCGTATCGTTTTTTGTATCCAGAATAGTCGGTGGTACTTGGCTGATGAAGAAGCTCTATGACGCACCGAGTGGTGGCGTGTCCACTGCGGTCGTATACCCTTTGTGGCCCATCCTCGGCTCACTATACATTATGCAGTGGTGGTGGCTGCGTAAAATATACCTTCACGCCAAAAAAAGTATTGGCTTATAGTATCAAAGATGTCCCCGTCAAAGGCCCTGAAAAGCGTTATAGAGTACCTGTCGGTGCCGGTGAATATGAAAGCGCGTGCGAGTCACAGCCCCAACAGGAATAACAACAAGAATAGCAACAACACGGGTTACAGGGAAATTTGGTATCGCAAAGGTTACTACCGCAAGGTGATAAAGAAGAATGGAAAGTGGGTCGCCCATCCGACCAACAAGAAATGGTACGTCAAAACGGGTCCCAAAAAGTTCCATGCGCCAAACAGCGTCAACCACTGGCCAAAGGCCTAAAGAAGGCAGACCCTTGTGATGTATGGCAGTATCCCTATTCTCTGGATGCGGTGGAGACACTCTAGGACTCGAAAGGGCTGGCCTCAAAGTTCTGTGCTTTTCAGAGCTTAACAAAACTTTCGCATCCAGCCACCTTAGTAATTTTCCAGACTCTATTCATATTAAGGGTGATATTACTAAGATCGATAGTGAAAAGTTTAGAGAATATAGAGGGCGCGTGAAAATCTTGTTTGCCGGTTTCCCGTGCCAGGGGTTTTCACACGCCGGAAAGAAGGATGTGGCCGATCCACGCAATCAGCTTTACAGGCAATTTATCCGGGCGACCGACGACATGCGACCTCTCTTTGTCATGGGTGAAAACGTCAAGGGTCTAGAGACGATGAAAAGCGGGCCCAACCCAGATGACCCGCTCGTACTCGACTGTATCAAACGAGAATTTGATGCCATAGGTTATTCGACCACGTCGCGCACATGGGACACGACGAGTTTTGGGGTTCCTCAGAAGCGTAAGCGCGTTCTCATCGTCGGATGGGACCGTAGTCGCGTCCCTGAATTTCCTTCTGATTTTTGGTCTAAAATTACCTTGCCGACATCGATGCCCGCTTTGCGTTCGTTCGTCACTGGGAACATGGAAGGAGCGTACAGAATTCCGGACGGGTCGGTACCTGAAGGCTTTGCTACATGGGCACTCGAAGTTGACGAAGCGGCCGAACCAACCGGGACTCCACACCCTTACGTAATTCTCAAGACGAATGCGAACCTGTTGAGTTGTACGAAGCGCGACTCGCCTATTCACTCTGAAGTGGTGAACCTAGACGCACCGTCAAAAACCATCATATGTACATATGGACATCAACCCCGACTTCTCGTCGGGTTGCGCAAGAGGAGTGGAGCAGCCTATGTTCGGATGTTTCTACCGGACGAACTCAAGCAAATTCAGGGGTTCCCTGGGGACTATATTATCAATGGAAAATTGAATGAAAAGATTACACAGATAGGTAACGCTGCACCACCTCCTATGATTGAGGCGGTTGCTCGGGCTCTTCTAGAGGTTCCGCATTCATGAACTCGTACACTCGCTGCTCGCATCGTTCACGATCATGGTGGGTGAAATAATTAGTAAGCTCGGTAGCTCCTGACTGCATGATCATCGGACGTGTATAGTACGACACACCTCGCTTATTGACATCCGCCGCTCTTATTTTCTCGTTATATTCAATTTCTATTTCCTTCTGTCTTTGGATCAGCTCATCGATGAGCCTTTGCTGTTCCATGGAGCATACATCACCTCCGACATATAGTGTAGTCTTATTGTATCCGGCAGAAGAATACACAAATATGACATCCTGCTTGATACCTCCACTATTATAGACGGGTTTATTAGAATTCTTGGATGTAGATTTACATTCGAATTTGTAAATTACGTCACACCCGAAGCGGACCAAAAAGTCGGGATTTTGGTTGGGTCCGTTTGGCTGGCTCACGAAACTTAGTGGAGGAATGGCCTTCTTCATAGTTTTGGCACACTCAACGAGTCCGTTATTGATGAATATGTCCTTCACCGCATCTTCTTGCTTGGCGATATTGTGAACGGCACCTGAAACGGCTGCGTAATTCTTATAATAGGGCATGCGCCGGAGTTCATCAAGAACGGCACGTTTGGACATTTTCGAATGAAAATGCCATGGCACTCACATGACCGTGACAAGACATGAAAACTTCCCGGGGTCCACCCCAATTTCAAAATGGAATTAGCCTCCACAGGGCTCATCCCAATTTCAAAATCAAAATACGCGCCCAAGCCCCTGTCCCCAAAGCGGAGACGCCGGTGAAAAAGATGTCCTGTCCGGGCCAGGGACTAAGGCCGGTCTGGTAAAGCACCCACAAACCAACCAAGCTCACACATGGCTATGTACACCTCTTATGATGTCGCTCGTCAGCTCGTGCAGATCCGCAACTACGTTGAGCTTTCTGTTAACGGACTTGCGGAGGTTCCCACGGATGTTCTCTCGGCGCTACTTCATCTCATAGCCGAGTGGCGCAACGTGAATGAGATGGAGACCCTCATCAAGATGGGAGCCAACCCTCATGAGACTCACGGAGGGTTCACGGTCCTTGAGATGTTTGTCCAGGGTCACGACGGGTATTGGTGCGGCAAGGATTCTGTGAAGACGGTTGAAGAGGGGGTGAAGATGCTCGCCAAGTATGGCGTCACTGACGCAGACTTGACGCACCACTGGATCCTGAGCAACTGCAAGGACATTATCGACAACTCCGAGTACTTGACCGAGTTTTTCAAGGTATAATTTAGTTCAGGAATTCATGAAGGGTGCTTGTGCCGGCCTCGAGTCTCGGGACTTTGTCGAGCGGTACACGTGGAAGACCCGCACCCTATCCGACACCAACCTAGGCACCAGTTCCCTATTCAACGATGACGGAACACTTACGGCACTAGGTACTATCTATAAAAACGTGTGATGTCCAGGTCAGGTTTTGACCGCACACAGATAAAGACCCCTCAAAACCAAAGCAATGGCCACTCACCAGATGACGACTCGCAGCATGGCCCGTGAGGTCCTGGCCGGTCCCTTCACCCTCCACCCGAAGGCCCTTCGTGCCATTGGGGTGGTGGTCCCGGACGCCGGCCCCGCACTTGCGCCGTGCTCGGAGCCTACTGAACCCTACCACCCCTCTTGGGTCCTGCCCTGTACCCCTGACTGGGACTATGACGACTACAGCCCGACGAGCCCCCGTTGCAGCCAGTGATTGATAGTGTAACGATGCACCCCTTCCCTCCCAAGACTCGTCTGCCCGGTCGTCCCAATTTAGGATCAGAATTGCCCCTCACCCAGGTAGCCCCTGTCATCCCAATTTAGGATCAGAATTGCCCCTCCCCGGCCATCACCAATTTGAAAACAGAATTGGTCAGGTCCGGCCTTCCCCCAATTTCATTTTCAAATTACGCACCCGTGAGAAATTTCAGGACAAAAATGGGAGGGCCGGGTGGCCGGGCGACTGGTCCGGGTCCATGGACTTCCCCCAATTTCAGACCAAAAAGGGGTCCATGGACAGGTAACTCGAATTCTTACGTATGGGTTACGCAGAAAAAAGAAACTCAATTACCTTTTTATGGCCAAAATGGGGTCCAAAAGGGGCTTGGGAATTCCCGAATTAAATTGAGATATGGGTCCATGGACCTCATGGCCCGGGGCTCCGCCCCCGCCCCCGCCCGCCGGCCAAATAGGCCCTATTCCCCTATTCAAATTTACTAGGGGCCCTAGTAATTATCCGCCCTATTCACCCCCAGGTGAGTCCCTCCCGCGGCCATCAACTTCATAAACCCCAGGCCAACTTTTTTCTCAGATGAATTATGAGAAGATAAAGAGAGCCCA
>Ga0222714_10000653_pt1 | contig 39734 bp, 38 predicted proteins | sample C33_3DmetaG_FD_165048 | JGI IMG/M metagenome (GOLD analysis project Ga0222714, IMG submission 165048) | Estuarine water microbial communities from San Francisco Bay, California, United States - C33_3D | ecosystem: Environmental > Aquatic > Marine > Unclassified | place: USA: California...
CCGCTTCGGCCTCCCGCAGGAAGCCGATGATCTGTTCTTCGCTGAAACGCTTCTTCACGTCCAATCTCCTTGGGTTGGGGGATTGGACTCCAAACCTGCGTGCTACTCAAAATCGGGGGGACGTCGCAGGTGTTAGCGGGACACCCGTCGCCGGCAAATCAGGCTCGACTGCGGGAGCCGCCCCCCGGCCAGTTACCGTATCAATCACGACCGTGCAGCGAACGTTGAAGGCCGGTGTATTTCCTAGGCACTTCAGCTTATGACTGCTGCGCAACCAGTTGCCGACAGCAAACCCCTCGCCCGAAAAGCCAGTCATCTCCATCGGCACGACGTACGCCCTTGTCGTGGCAGCTGTCAGTGCGTTTTGACGACGCGCCGTGGCCCAGCTAGTGAGCAGAGCTGCACCCGCGAGGAACATGCTCCCGGCCCCAATTGCGATCTGTGCAAAATCGGTGAGCCTGGCCGTGTCGGCGCCCACCACGCTGATGATGTCCATTCATCCCCCTGTTCGATACGTGGAGCATATCGCGGCATCCTTTTTACGGAGAAAATTACGGAGCCACGTAAAAGGGCGCCTCATGAGCGCCCTAAGTCGTTGAATCTGCTGCATCGAGATGGTGGGCCGTGATGGATTCGAACCATCGACCAAAAGATTAAAAGTCTTCTGCTCTACCGACTGAGCTAACGGCCCGGATGCTGCGCCCGGCATTGCGCCGGGCCGGGGATTTTACCGCATCGGGCCGACGATGCGACCCTTTGCGGACAACACGCCTTCAGACGTAGTGGGTCGGGTCGGGCACGCCGGCGTCGGCGAAGCCTGCCGCGCGCAGACGGCAGGCATCGCAGTGCCCGCAGGCCTTGCCGTCCGCATCGGCGTTGTAGCAGGACACCGTGCTGCCGAAGTCCACGCCCAGGGCCACGCCCTCGCGCACGATGTCGGCCTTGCTCATGAACTGCAGCGGGGCGTGGACGCGGATGCCCGCGCCCTCGACACCCGCCTTGGTGGCCAGGTTGGCCAAGGCCTGAAAAGCCTCGATGAAGGCCGGCCGGCAGTCCGGATAGCCCGAATAATCCACCGCGTTGACGCCGCAGAAGATGTCCGCCGCGCCCAACACCTCGGCCCAGCCCAGGGCCACCGAGAGCATGATGGTGTTGCGCGCCGGTACGTAGGTGACCGGGATGCCGTCGCCGCCCGCCTCTGGCACGTCGATGTCATCGGTCAGGGCCGAGCCGCCGATGCTGCGCAGGTCGACGTTGACCGTCTTGTGGGCGGCGGCGCCCAGTTCGGCCGCCACGCGCGCGGCGGCGTCCAGCTCGGAGGTGTGGCGTTGGCCGTATTGCACGCTCAGCGCATACGGTGTGAATCCTTGGGCCTTGGCCATCGCCAGGACGACGGCCGAATCCATGCCGCCGGAAACGAGGACTACTGCATTCTTCATGGGGGTGTTCTTCTTGCCGGCGAGACAGGCCGGGGAGCGCATAGCCTAGCGTCCCGACGCCCGCGATGCCTCGCCTAACGCCCCGGCTCGTCGTTCCACAGCAGCTTGTGCAGCTGCATCTGGAAGCGCACCGGCAGGCGGTCCTCGACGATCCAGTCGGCCAGGTCGCGCGGAGACAGTTCGTCCTTGGATGGGGAAAACAGCACCGCGCAGCGCCGGTCCAGTGCGTGTTCGCGCACCACTTCGCGCGCCCACTCGTAGTCCTGTCGTCCGCACAGCACGAACTTGACCTGGTCGCGCGCGGTCAGCAGCGGCAGGTTCTCCCAGCGGTTGCGGTGCTGCTCTGCCGAGGCCGGCGTCTTGATGTCCACCACGCGCGACACGCGCGGATCGACCTGCGAGACATCGATCGCGCCGGAGGTCTCCAGTGACACGTCATGGCCGGCATCGCACAGGCGCTTGAGCAGGCCGATGCAGCGCTTCTGCGACAGCGGCTCGCCGCCGGTCACGCAGACGTGCCGCACGCCATGACGCGCGACCTCGGCCAGGATGTCGTCGATCTCCCACCAGGTCCCGCCGTGGAAGGCGTAGGCGGTGTCGCAGTACTGGCAGCGCAGCGGACAGCCGGTCAGGCGCACGAACACCGTTGGCCATCCGGCCGCATCGGCTTCGCCCTGCAACGACAGGAAGATCTCGGTGATCTTCAGCCGGTCGGCGGCGGACTGTTCGATCTTGCTGGGGGTGGCAACGGCGTTCATCGGAATTTCCTAAAACAAGGCGCCACCGCAGACCTCGCAGTGGCGCTTGGACAAGCGTGGCATGGCGGAAGCCTCCGCCGGCATGCATCAGTGCATCTGACCGACCTGGATGGAGTGCAGCCGATCCTGCGCGGTGCGCGCCACGTCGGTGTTCGGGTATTGGCTGATCACCGACTGCAGGGTGCCTTGCGCATCGTTGACCTTGCCGAGTCCGTACTGCGACAGACCCAGCTTGAGCATTGCACCGGGCGCCTTGTCATGGGTCGGGTAGCGCGACAACAGGGCGCGGAACTGGTCGGCGGCCATCTGGTAGTTCTGGGTCACGTAGTAGCTTTCGCCCAGCCAGTACAGCGCGTTGGGCGCGTAGACGCCACTGGGATAGAGCTGCAGGAAGCTGGTGAACAGATTGGCGGCGTCGGCGTATTCGCCTTTCTTGAGCGCATCGAAGGCCACGCCGTAGGCGGTGCGCTCGTCACCCGCCTGGGCCAAGGCGCCGGCATCACCATGCACCACGGGCGCAGGTTCGGCCGAGGCGCCGGCAGCCGATGCCGGATTCGATCCCTGACCGGCGGCAGCCGAGGCCCCTGCACCGCCGGGGCTCGGCAGCGCCATGGGGGCATCGCCGCCCGCTGCGGCCGGGGCAGCGCCGCCGCCATTACCTTCCAGACGGCCGATCCGGCCATCCAGGTCCAGATACTGGTCGCGGGCGCGCTGCTTGAGTTCGGCATTCTCGTTCTGAAGTTGCTCGACGATCCCGCGCAGGTTGGTGAGATCGCTACGCAGCTGGTTGATCTGGTTGAGCAGATCCAGATTGCCCTGGGTGTTGTTGGCCTGTGCTTCGAGCGCGGCGACGCGATCGGCCAGGCTCTGACGCTGCGCGAAGGCAGCCGGCGCCAGTCCCAGCGACAACATCAGGACCGGCAGGATGAGGAATCGAGTTGGACGCATGGCACTCACGTGACGGATTTGCGGTTTTCCACGGGAAACGCCATTGAATCACGACGTTTCATGAAAAAGGGCCGGTGCCGGAACGGGCAGACAGGTTATGTCCTGCTGCGCGCCCTGCACCGGCCCTCTAGGCCGCCGGTTTAGCGGCGGCCCGGGTCATCGGTCGATTACTTCGCGGTGTAAACGATCTCGACGCGACGGTTCTTGGCCCAGCACTCTTCGGTCGACTCGGTGCAGACCGGACGCTCTTCGCCGTAGCTCACGACCGACAGCTGGCTGCCCGAACCACCGGCGGCCTGCAGGGCGGAGGAGACGGCGTTGCCGCGACGCTCGCCCAGGCCCATGTTGTACTCGCGCGAGCCACGCTCGTCAGCGTTGCCTTCCAGGTTGATGCGGGCCGAGGGACGGTCACGCAGGTACTTGGCATGGCACGCCATGATGGCCTGGAACTCAGGCTTCAGCGAATCCTGGTCCAGATCGAAGTACACCACGCGCTGGCGCAGGCAAGCGTCGGTATCCAGGTCGCTCGGGCCGTACATGCCGGAGGTCTCGGTCGGCTGGGTCATGGCCGGCGGCGGCTCGACGGCCGGCGGGGGCGGGGTTTCCTTCGTGTTCTTCTTACAACCGGCCAGAACGGCCACGGACATCAGGGACAGAGCAAAGACGCGGAGAGTGGTGTTCATGTGGGTTCCTAGTTACGCGAATCCGGGGTGGTGGATACAAGCTGGATTAGTTTAACGCAATCTTAAAAAAGCGAAATGGGGCTTAAACATTATTTTTGCGGCGTGGCATTCCTGTAAGGACCCCACGCCGGCTCCCTGACATCACCTTGCGCCAGCACCAGACGCTGGCGGACGCGGCCGTCGACGGAGACCGCGTAAAGCACCCCTCGCCCACCCTCGCGCGCGGCGTAGAGAATCATCGAGGCGTTGGGGGCAAAGCTCGGGGACTCATCCAGCGACCCGGGCGAAAGCGTGGTCCAGCGCGGCGAGCCGGTGCTGGTATCCATCATGGCGATGCGATAGGTGTTGCCGCTGCCCTGGGCCACGGCGATCTTCTTGCCGTCGAAGGACACCGTCGGGGTGGCGTTATAGCTGCCCTCGAAGGTCACGCGCTGGGCACCGCCACCGCTTGCGGACACCTTGTAGACCTGCGGGCGACCGCCGCGGTCGGAGGTGAAGTAAATGGTGCTGCCGTCAGCACTCCAGGTCGGCTCGGTATCGATGCCGTACTGGTTGGTGATCTGGGTCAGCGCCTTGCTGCCCAGGTCCATCACGTAGATCTCCGGGTTGCCGCTGCGCGACAGGGTCAGCGCCAGCTTGCGGCCATCGGGGGAGAACGACGGTGCGCCGTTGATCCCACGGAAGCTGGCGATCAGCTCGCGTGCACCGGTGGAAATGTCCTGGAGATAGATCGAGGAATTCCCGCGCTCGAAGCTGACATAGGCCAGCTTGCGGCCATCCGGGCTCCACGAGGGGGACAGCAGCGGCTCGGCCGAACGCACGATGGTCTGCGGGTTGAAGCCATCCGAGTCGGCCACCATCAGCGCATAGCGCGCCGCATTGCCCAGGCCGGTCTGGGTGACATAGGCGATCCGGGTCCAGAAGGCGCCACGCACCCCGGTGATCTTCTCGTAGATGGCGTCGGCCATCTGGTGGGCCACGTCGCGCATCGCGTTGGCACGGCCGGTCATGGCCAGGCCCAGCAGGCGCTGCTGCTTGGCCACGTCGAACAGTTCGTACTCGACGCGATACGCCCCGTTGCCGCCATCCAGCACCCGGCCGACGACGATGTAGTCCTGCTTCAACGCACGCCAGGTCGGGTAGTTGATCTCCGATCCGCGCGTGGGCTTCTCCACGATGTTGGCATCGGGCAGCGTGCGGAACGCGCCGGAGCGATCCAGGTCCGCGCTTACCACTTGGGAGACGTCGGTGGTGGGCGGCGTGCCCGAGCCCTGGTAGGGCATGGGCACGATCGTGATCGGCAGGGCCGAGGCGTTGCCGCCGACAATGTTGATCTCCAGGCCCTGCTCCTGCGCCTGGCCAATGGCCGGCAGCAGCAGAACGAAGAGGGCGAGCAACCAGTGGGACAGTTTCTTCATGAAAGCCAGGGCGTTCGGAGAAAGGCCGCTAGGGATAACAGCCGGGACGTGAACATTTTCGCAATCATGAACGCCAAGGCAGCGTGAACTCAGCGATCACTGGCCTCGAAGGTAAAGATCAGCTTGCGCCGGAACACCGACTCAAAGCCCCGATAAGGAAGCGGCTGGGCCTTGAGCACCGCCGCCTCGATCGAGCGCTGGCCAGCGGCATCCATCGGGCAGCCGGAGCGGACGTGGGCGTCCATGACCTCGCCCCCGGGAAGCTGGGTGATCTCGACCACGCACTTGGTGCCCAGCGCCACGCTGTCAGGGCGCGTCCACTGCTGGACCACGGCGCTCTGGATGGCCGCGGCATATTTGGCCAGCAGCCCTTCGTCGACCCCGTTCTGACCCGGCGAAGACGGCGCGGCCGCGGCAGCCTGCTGCGAGGCCTGCTGGGCCCGGGCATCGGCCAGCTGGAGCAACTTCTGCTCAGCCAGTTTGGCCTGCTTGGCCGCCTGCTCGCGCTGGGCGCGGATGGCGGCGAGCTTCTTCTGCCGGTCATCCTCCTCCTGCTGCTGGGCCAAGCGCTGCTTGCGTTCGGCTTCTTCCTGGCGCTTGCGTTCGGTCAGGTCGATCTGCTCCTGACGGCGCTTGGCCTCCTGCTCCTTCTCGGCCTTCTCCTGGGCGATGGCCAGCTTGCTGGCCTCTTCCTGGTTGACCTGGTCTGGATCAGGAACGCGCTCCTGGGCCTGTTGCTGTTGCGGGACGGGCGAATCTTGCGGCTTGGGCTCGGGCACCGGCTGTGGCGGCGGCACGGTGTCCTGCTCGGCCACCGGCTCGGGCACGGGCTTGGGCGGCTCGGGCTTGGGTTCGATCTTGGACGCCTCGCGCATGGCCTGCTGCGCGGCCCGAATATCGGTGGCCGACATTAGCGTGGCCTCGATCGCCGGCGAGCCGGCGGCGGCCTGCGCCTGGTCTTTGTCCCAGTGCAGATAGGGCGCCAGGATAATCAGGGCGAGCACCAGCAGGTGCACGCCCACGGCAAAGATCACCGCCGCGCCGGGACGGTCGCGCGGATCACGCTGGTCCAGATGCGGAGCCTCAGCGTGCATTGCCGCCTGGCTTGCTCATCAGGCCGACCTTCTCGATCCCCGCCTTGGAGATGATGGCGGTGGCGTCGATCACGCGCTGGTAGTTGGCCTCGCCGGGCGCGGCCAGGAACACCGGTACGTCCTTGTTCTGCTCATGGAAGGCGCGCAGCCGGTCGAGCAACTCCTCGTCGCCGTATTCGGCGATCGGCGCGTCCTGCAGCTTGAGGAACAGGCGCCCGTCGCCGTCGACGGTGACGATGATCGGATCCGCCTTGCTGTCCACCGAGCGTGCGGTGGACTTGGGAATGTCCACGTTGACTGCCAAGGTCAGCATGGGTGCGGTCACCATGAAGATGATCAACAGCACCAACATCACGTCGATGTAGGGCACCACGTTGATCTCGGACTTGAGCTTGCGCCGCTTGCGATGGCGCGAAATGGCCGATTGCATGGGCGACTCCTCAGCCTTCGCCGGTCTGGCGCTGCAGGATGGAGCTGAACTCGTCGGCGAAGGTCTCGTAACGCACCGAGATGCGCTCGACACGCGTGGTGAAGCGGTTGTAGGCCCACACCGCCGGGATGGCCACGAACAGGCCGATGGCGGTGGCGAACAAGGCCTCGGAAATGCCCGGCGCCACGGCCGCGATGCCGGCCTGCTCGCCGCTGTTGAGCATGTCGTGCATGGTCACCATGATGCCGAACACGGTGCCGACCAGGCCCACGTACGGCGCGGTCGAACCGATGTTGGCCAGCAACTCCAGGTTGCGCTCCAGCGCGTCGATCTCGCGCGCGTATGCGGTGCGCATGGCGCGCTGGGCGCCCTCGAGCTGCAGGCGGCCATCGGTCAGGCGCTTGTCGCGCAGGCGGGCGAACTCGCGGAAGCCGGCCTCGAAGATGGATTCCAGGCCGGTGACCACGCGGCCCCGGTCGGTCGCCGAGGAGTAGAGCTTGTTGAGATCGGCACCAGACCAGAACCGGCCCTCGAACTCGTCCGCGTCCCGGTTGGCACGCTTGAACACGCCAGCCTTGCGGAAAATGATCACCCAGCTCACCAGCGAGCCGGTCAGCAGCAGCAGCACGATGAGCTTGACCGGCAGGCTGGCGGTCAGCAGCAGCTGCAAGTAGTTGATGCTGGTGTGGGCGGCCTGCGCACTGGCCTGGGCGGCCGTGTTGGCGGCATCCGGCGGCAGGGTCTCGGCCACAGTGTCCTGCAACGCCAGGAGCAATCCAATCATCCGTCTTTCCTCGGTGTTCTATGCGGTAAAGGGTTAGCCAGCAACTTCCAACGACTTGAATTCTCGATACACCGCCTCGTCCATGGCCACCGGGCGGAAGGCCGTGGCCGAGACTGCGGCCACCCTGACCTGCGCGGTCAGCAGCACCTGGTCGTCGCGCCGGATGGTCTGGGCGAAGACCACGCTGGCGCGCTTGACCTGGCGCAGCTCGGCCGAGACCTGCAGCAGGTCGTCCAGGCGGGCAGGCTTGAGGAACTCCAGCTGCATGGCGCGCACCACGAACACCAGATCGTGTTCCCGGCGCAGCTGCTCCTGCATCTGGCCGCGCGCGCGCATCCATTCGCTGCGCGCACGTTCCAGGAAAGCCACGTACTGCGCGTGATAGACCACCCCGCCGGCGTCGGTATCTTCCCAATAGACGCGTGTCGGCCAACTGAATGCGTCAGGAACGTGGGGCGTGGTGATCGCGGGGTCGGTCAAGACAGGGCTCCAGGAAAATCGAAGGGGGACGCGGACTCAGAACAGGGACTCGGTCATCCCCGCCGGTCCCGGATCGGGCGCGCGCCCGGGCAATCCCAGGTGGCGGTAGGCCTTGGCCGTGGCCATGCGCCCACGCGCGCTGCGCACCAGGAAGCCCTGCTGGATCAGGTAGGGCTCGATGACGTCCTCCAGGGTGCCGCGCTCCTCGCTCAGCGCGGCGGCCAGCGATTCCACGCCGACCGGTCCGCCGTCGAAACTCTCCACGATGGTGTGCAGCAGGCGCCGGTCCAGTTCGTCGAAGCCCTCCGGGTCGACCTTGAGCATCTCCATCGCGGCGCCGGCCACGGCCTGGTCGATGTGTCCGCCGGCACGGACCTGGGCGTAATCGCGCACCCGCCGCAGCAGGCGGTTGGCGATACGCGGGGTCCCGCGCGAACGCCGCGCGATCTCCCCCGCGCCTTCCGGCGCGCAAGGGATGCCCATGATCTGCGCCGAGCGGCGCACGATGCGGGTCAGCTCGGCGGTGTCGTAGAACTGCAGGCGCTGGACGATGCCGAAGCGGTCGCGCAAGGGCGCGGTCAGCAGGCCGGCACGGGTGGTCGCCCCGATCAGGGTGAACGGCGGCAGGTCGATCTTGATCGAGCGGGCGGCCGGGCCCTCGCCGATCATGATGTCCAGCTGAAAATCTTCCATCGCCGGATACAGGACTTCCTCCACCACCGGCGAGAGGCGATGGATTTCGTCGATGAACAGCACGTCGTGCGGCTGCAGGTTGGTCAGCAACGCGGCCAGGTCGCCGGCCTTCTCGATCACCGGCCCGGAGGTCACCCGCAGGGCCACGCCCAGTTCGTTGGCGATGACGTGGCTCAGGGTGGTCTTGCCCAGGCCGGGCGGGCCGAAGATCAGCACGTGATCCAACGCCTCACCGCGCCCCTTGGCCGCCTGGATGTAGATGTCCAGCTGCTCGCGGACCGGCGCCTGGCCAAGATAGTCGGCCAGGCGCTTGGGCCGGATCGACGCCTCCAGGGCGTCGTCCTCGCGGGTGGCGTCGGCGGCGATGATGCGGTCACTCATGCGGCTATGGTCGCATGCGCCACCTGCGCGGCGCAGCCTTCCCGTATCAGATCTCCACCTGCGCGCCCAGCTCGACCAGGCGGTTGCCCGGGATGCGGAAGAACCCGGTCGCCGGCGCGGCGTTGCGGTGCATGGCCGCGAACAGCTTGTCGCGCCAAATCGGCATGCCGCGACGCGCACTGGCCACGATGGTCTCGCGGCTGGCGAAGAACGTGGTGTCCATCGGGTCGAAGTACGGACCGCCCCGGTCGCAGCTGCGCATCAGCGCCAGCGGCACGTCCGGGGTCTCCATGAAGCCGAACTTGACGATCACCCGGTAGAACTCGTCGCCGATCTCCTCGACCTTCAGGCGCTTGTCCGCCGGCGCGTACGGCAGCGGCAAGGTGTAGACGGTCAAGAACACGTTGCGCTCGTGCAGCACCTTGTTGTGCTTGAGGTTGTGCAGCAGCGCGTGCGGGACCATGCCGGTCTGCGCGGTGAGGAACACCGCCGTCCCGGGCACCCGCACCGGCGGGGCCAGCATCAGGCCGGGCAGGAAGCTGTCCAGGGCGATGCCGTCCTTGCGGATCTCCGCGCCCAGCAGCTCACGGCCGCGGCGCCAGGTGCGCAGCATGGTGAACACCAGCAGACCCAGGGCCAGCGGGAACCAGGCCCCGTCGAAGAACTTGGCACCGTTGGCGATCACGAACCCGAGATCCACGATGAAGAACACGATGCACAGCGGCAGCACCCACTTGCGCCACTTGGGCCACAGTGCGCGCGCCACCAGCACCAGCAGCAGGGTGTCGATCAGCATGGTCATCGACACCGAGATGCCGTAGGCCGTGGCCAGCGCGGTCGAGCTGCCGAAGGCCAGCACCACCGCCAGCACCATGACCATCATGGTCCAGTTGACCCCCGGCACGTAGATCTGGCCGATGGTGTCGTGCGAGGTGTGCTTGACCTGCATACGCGGGATATAACCGAGCTGCATGGCCTGACGGGCCACCGAGAACGCGCCGGTGATCACGGCCTGGGACGCGATGATGGTGGCCATGGTGGCCAGCACGATCATCGGGTACAGCGCCCACTCTGGGACGCCTTCGTAGAAGGGGTTGTTGACCGCGGCCGGGTCCTGCAGCACCAGCGCGCCCTGGCCCAGGTAATTCAGCATCAGGCACGGCAGCACCACGCTATACCAGGCGTAGCGGATCGGGCGCGCGCCGAAGTGGCCCATGTCCGCGTACAGCGCCTCGCCACCTGTCACCGCCAGCACCACCGCGCCCAGGATCAGCACCGAGTGCCAGCCGTGGGTCATGAAGAAGTTGATCGCCCAGGCCGGGTTGAAGGCGCGCAGCACCTCCGGGGCGTCCAGGATGTTCCAGATGCCCAGCGCGGCCAGCGCCAGGAACCACACGGTGGTCACCGGCCCGAAGACCTTGCCCACCTTCTCGGTGCCGAAGCGCTGGGCCATGAATACGAACAGCAGGATCACCACGGTAATCGGCACGATCCAGTGCTCCAGGCCCGGCGCGGCCACTTCCAGGCCCTCGACCGCCGACAGCACCGAAATGGCCGGGGTGATCACCCCGTCGCCGAAGAACAGCGAGGCGCCGAAGATGCCGAGGATGCCCACCACGTAAGCCGATTTGGACCCCTTGGGCAGCGTGCGCTGGGCCAGGGTCATCAGCGCCATGATGCCGCCCTCGCCCTCGTTGTCGGCGCGCATGATGATGGTCACGTACTTGACCGTCACCACGATCACCAGCGCCCAGAACACCAGCGAGAGGATGCCCAGGATGGTGTCGTGGTTGCCGACCAGGCCGAAGTGGGGCGAGAACGCCTCCTTCAGCGTGTACAGCGGGCTGGTGCCGATGTCGCCGAAGACCACGCCGATGGCGCCCAGCACCAGACCGGGAAGGCCCTGGTTGCCGTGGCCGTGATGGGACGGGGCGCTGTCGGCAGCCGACGAAGTGGGGGTCGCGGTGGACATGGCGGTCGCTAGCCTACTGCTGGAAAAGTGAGGATGGTCTGCACGGCGCGCGCGTTCAGCGCAGCGCCGAGCGCAGGGCCTTGCGGATGATGTCGGCGGCATCGTCGCCCGGGGCGGTGACATCGCGCGCCATCCGCTGGGCTTCGGCGGGCTTGTAACCCAACTGCTGGAGGGCGATGACGGCCTCGGACTGCGGATCGGCCGGCGCCTGCCCGGGCGTGGCCAGGCCGCCGGTCAGGGCCGCGGCGCGGTCGCGCAGTTCCACGACCATGCGCTCGGCGGTCTTCTTGCCGATGCCGGGGATGCGGGTCAGCGCGGTCACATCGCCGGCCTGCACCAGACGCGAAAACTCGTCCACGCTCACCCCCGACAGGATCGCCAGGGCGATCTTGGCGCCGATGCCGGTGACCTTCTGCACGTCGCGGAACAGGCGCCGCTCGCCCTCGCGCATGAAGCCGTACAGCGAGACGCTGTCCTCCTTCTGCGCGTAATGGGTGAACAGGGTGACTTCGCGGCCCAGCTCGGGCAGGTCGTAGAAGGTGCTCATCGGCGCCTCCAGCTCGTAGCCGATGCCGCCACTGACTTCGATCATCAGCCACGGCGGCGACTTGGAAATCAGCACTCCACGCAGACGACCGATCATGACCACACCTCCGGCTGCTGCCGTCCATGGCGACACGACGTCGCACGTTGACCGCCCAGCCCGGCCATCCATGGCCGGGCGCTCAGCGCCGCGCGAGGCAGTGCCTCGCAAGCGCCGCACGTCGCCCACGGCGGTGACTTGCTGATCAGGATCCCACGCAGGCGACCGATCATTTGCGACTCCAGGCCTGGCGCGCGTTGACGCCCAGCCGCGCGGCGGTGGCACGCACGTGCGCGTGGGTGATGGCCACGGCCAGCGCATCGGCCGCATCGGCCTGCAGCTTGCCTTTCAGGTTGAGCATGATTCCGACCATGTGCTGGATCTGTTCCTTCTGTGCGCCACCGCGACCGACCACGGCCAGCTTGATTTCCGAGGCGGCGTATTCGTGTACCGGCAGGTCGCGCATCACCACCGCAGCCATCGCCGCCCCGCGCGCCTGGCCCAGCTTGAGCGCCGAATCCGGGTTGCGGGCCATGAATACCTGCTCGATGGCCACCTCGTCGGGCTGCCACTGCTCCATCAGCGCCGCCAAGCCCACCAGCAGGCGCTTGAGCCGTTGCGGAAAGCCGCCCTCGCCCAGCAGCAACAGCGGCCCGTTGTAGACATGGGTGGTCCTACCCTGGGCATCGACATCGATGATGCCGATCCCCGTGCGCTGGCTGCCCGGGTCGATGCCGAGGATGCGGGTCATGAGGGAAATCCGGGTCCTGCGTGGCGGCGAACGTCGGGATTCACGCAGGAACCATGCCATCGGGACCGCGCCAGGGCCGTCCCGCCGCCGGCATCACGCGTAGGCGTCCTGGTCCAGGCGCGCGTTGTGGTAGACGTTCTGGACGTCGTCCAAGTCCTCGAGCATGTCCAGCATCTTGACCACCTGCTTGGCCACATCGCCTTCGACCGCCGTATCGGTATCGGCGCGCATGGCCACCTCGGCGTGGTCGGGGGTCAGTCCGGCGGCTTCCATCGCGGCCTTGACCGCCTCGAACACCTCCGGCGCGGTCAGCACGTCGATCGACCCATCGTCCGGATAGACCACCACGTCGTCGGCGCCGGCCTCAATCGCCGCTTCGGTCACCTGGTCCTCGTCGGCACCCGGGGCGAAGGTCAGCACGCCCAGACGCTTGAACATGAATGCCACCGATCCCTCGGTGCCCATGTTGCCGCCGCACTTGGAGAAGGCATGGCGCACATCGGCCACGGTGCGCACGCGGTTGTCGGTCAGGCAGTCCACGATCACCGCCACGCCGCCGGGGGCATAGCCCTCGTAGCGCACGTTCTCGTATTCCACCCCTTCCAGCTCACCGGTGGCCTTCTTGATGGCGCGCTCGATCACGTCCTTGGACATGTTCGACGCCAGGCCCTTGTCCATGGCGGTGCGCAGCGCCGGGTTGTTGGCCGGGTCGCCGCCGCCGGGACCGCGCGCGGCCACGCTGATCTCGCGAATGATCTTGGTGAAGATCTTGCCGCGCTTGGCATCGCTGGCATTCTTGCGGGCTTCGATCGAAGGGCCTCGCCCCATGACGCACTTCCGTTCGTTTAAACCGTGACGAAGCGATAATTTTACCCGAATGCCGAGCGCCTCCGGGCCTCTGCCGGCTCAGCGCCTGAATCGGCCTTCGCGCAGGAAGCAGGCCGCCTGCGCCGCCGCCACGGGGGAAAACGCCAGCCCGGTATGGCTGGCGTGCACGGCGCAATGGTCGGTCAGGCCCGGCAGGCGGGTTTCCTCCAGCGCCACGGTCCCGTCCGAATCCTCGCCCAGCCCCGCCAGGACCCGCCCCAGCCCACGCGGGATGTCGCCGGCGACCATCCCCACTTCGGTCGGACCCGGCCACGGCAGGCAGCCGCGGTCCAGCAGGGTCGCGCTGCGCCCCAGCACGCCGCCCCATCCGCGCTGCTGGAGGGCCTTGGCCGTCGCGCTGCCACGCAGGGGCGACCCCAGGCAGACCAGCCGCGGAACCGGCAGCCAGGGCTGGCGCCGCAGGGTTTCCAGGGCGATCAGCCCGCCCAGGCTATGCCCCACCAGATGCGTGGGCGGGCCGCCGCGCAAGCGCGCGGCTAGCCGCGCGATGGCCACCGAGGGCCCGCCGCTGATGCTGTGATAGCCGAACACCCGCGCATCGAAGCCGGCCTGGCTCAGGCGAAGCGCCAGCGGGCGCACCCACAGGTCGGCGTTCCAGATGCCATGCAGCACCAGGACCCGGGGATGGTCCGCCTCGCGCGCCGGACCGGGACTGGCGCGCCCCGGGCTCAGTCGCAGGTCACCGCAGTGATCAGGTTCTGTGCATTGACGTGCACGGTCACCCGATCCATGCCGATCTCGCCGGAGGTCTCCCCGTCGGCGAGCGTGCGGAGCTGGCTGGCGTGGCTTTCGGCCTGGATGCGGTCCAGCACCGATTGATCGGCCACCCGGCCGATGGCCCAACTGCCCGAGGCGGCACTACAGCGCAGCATCTGATGCCCACAGCCGCTTACCATCACGCTCCCCACCACCAGTCCGGACAGCATCACCACGCGCGCGATCGACATCGCCGTTTCCTCCTTGAAAAGTGAACCGCAGCATGACCCATGCCCGCCGCGCGCTCAACCACGCCCGGCGTTCAACCCTGTGCCGGGCGTCGCAGGATGAACTCGTCGTCCAGGATCTCGCCGACCGGGAACTTGTACTGCCCCACTCGCTCGAACCCGTGCCGTGCGTAGAAGCGCTGCGCGCCGAAGTTCTCCGACCACACCCCGACCCACAGCGTGCGCGGCCCATCGCGCAGCAGCCAGGCCAGGGTCGCGTCGAACAGGCGCGTGCCGATGCCGCTGTTCTGATGGGTATTCACCAGATAGAGCCGCTTGAGTTCGCCATCGTCGGGCTGCACCTGGTCATGCGGCAATCCACACGGACCGGCGGCCGAATGCCCGACGGCCACGCCGTCGTCCTCGGCCAGGAAGATCGCGTAGCGCGGATGCGCCAGCACGATCTGCATGCGCTCAAGCGCGTAGGCCTCATCGAGGAAACCGCGCAGGTCTGCCTGCGGGTAGAGATGGCCGAAGGTCTCGACGAAGGTGCGTTCGGCCAGGGCCGACAGCGTGTGCGCGTCGTCGGGACCGGCCTGGCGAATGGTCACGGACATGGTGGGAGGTCCTGAGCAAGCGCGGGCCACACGAGGCGGCCCGCGGGCGGCCGGTCAGGCCTTGGGCGTTTCGCGCACGCGCACATGGACCTCGGCCAGCTGCGCGTCCGGAATCGGCGACGGCGCATCCGTCATCAAGTCCTGCGCGCCGGTGGTCTTCGGGAACGGGATCACGTCGCGAATCGACTCGGTGCCGGCCATCAGCGCGGCGATGCGGTCGATGCCGAAGGCGATGCCACCGTGCGGCGGCGCGCCGTAGTTCAGCGCATCCAGCAGGAAGCCGAACTTCGCCCGGGCCTCTTCGGCACCGATGCCGAGCAGTTCGAACACCGCGCTCTGCATCTCCGGGCGGTGGATACGGATCGAACCACCGCCGATCTCGTTGCCGTTGAGGACCATGTCGTAGCCGCGCGACACCGCGGTCTTGGCATGCGCGCGCAGGTCCTCGATCGAATCCACCGCCGGGGCGGTGAACGGGTGATGCAGGGCCACGTAGCGCTGCGCCTCCTCGTCCCACTCGAACATCGGGAAATCGGTGACCCACAGCGGGCGCCAGCCGTCGGCGACCAGGCCGAAGTCCTTGCCGGCCTTCAGCCGCACCGCGCCCATGAAGTCGGACACCTTGTTATAGGCACCGGCACCGAAGAACACGAGGTCGCCGTTACCGGCGCCGACGTGCGCGATCAGCGCGGCGAACTGCGCCTCGCTGAAGAACTTCTGGATCGGCGAGCTGACCGCGCCGGCCTCGTCGATCTTGATGTAGGCCAGGCCCTTGCTGCCGTACTTGGCCGCATGCGCGGCGTACTCGTCGATCTGCTTGCGCGACAGCGTGGCGCCACCGGGAATGCGCAGCGCGGCCACGCGGCCGTCAGGGTCGTTGGCCGGCCCGGTGAACACGGCGAACTCGCTGTCCTTGACCAACTCGGCGACGTCGACCAGCTCCAGGTCGATGCGCAGATCCGGCTTGTCCGAACCAAAGCGGCGCATCGCCTCGGCCCAGGTCATGCGCGGGAACTGGGCGTCCAGTTCGACCTCCACGACCTCCTTGAAGATCGCGCGGATCATCGCCTCGACGAAATCCTGCACGTCGCGCTCGCGCACGAAGGCGAATTCCATGTCCAGCTGGGTGAACTCCAGCTGGCGGTCGGCACGCAGGGCCTCGTCGCGGAAGCAGCGCGCGATCTGGTAGTAGCGGTCGAAGCCGGCCACCATCAGGATCTGCTTGAACAGCTGCGGGCTCTGCGGCAGGGCGTAGAACTCGCCCGGGTGCATGCGTGCCGGCACCAGGAAGTCGCGCGCGCCCTCCGGGGTGGCCTTGGTCAGGATCGGGGTCTCGATGTCCTGGAAGCCGGCCGCGTCCAGGTGGCGGCGCAGCGCCTGCACCAGCTTGATGCGGGTGCGCTGCATGCGCTGCATCTCCGGGCGGCGCAGGTCCAGGTAGCGGTACTTCAGGCGGGTGTCCTCGCCCGGGTTCTCGTGGGCGTGGAACGGCAGCGGCGCGGCCTTGTTGAGCACCGTGATCGCGCTGGCGATCACTTCGACCTTGCCGGTCTTGATCCTGTCGTTGACCGCATGGCGCGCGCGCACCACGCCCTCGACCTGCAGCACATCCTCGTAACCCAGCGAGGCGGCGGTCTTGAACACCTCCGCGTTGTCCAGTTCGACCGTCACCTGCACGATGCCCTCGTGGTCGCGCAGGTCGATGAAGCACACGCCGCCCTGGTTGCGGGCCACGTCGGTCCAGCCGGCCAGGGTGACGGTTTGGCCGATCAGGGTCTCGTCGACCAGGCCGCAGAAATGGGTACGCATCGTGAGGCAACTCCAGGCGGGCCGCGGGTCGCGGCCGGAACAGCCGGCTATTTTGGGGCCGCCGCTGCGGCGCGGCAAATCGCCCGTCCGCCGCCCACATGAACGCGGCAGGGCGCCGTGTATAGTCCGCCGCACCCGCCCCATCCCGGAGCCTGCCATGTTGCGACTGTTTGCGGTCCTTGTGTTCGCCCTGGGCGTCTACGCCGCCGCCCCGCCGGCCCATGCCCAGGACTCGATCACCTGCGAAAGCCAGGACAACCGCTACCGGGAGTGCCGCGGCTTCAACGGGCGCGCGCGCCTGGAGCGCACACTGTCCGATTCCCCCTGCATCGAGGGCCGCACCTGGGGCACACGGGGCGGCGTGATCTGGGTGGACCGCGGCTGCCGCGGACGCTTTGTGCCCAGCTGGACCGGCGGCCCCGGCGGCGGATGGGGCGGCAATAGTGGCCGCACGATCCGCTGCGAGAGCAGTGACAACCGCTACCGCGAGTGCGCGGCCGGCTTCCGCGGCCGGGCCATGCTGGTGCGCCAGCTGTCGGACAGCCGCTGCGTGGAAGGCCGCACCTGGGGCCAGCGCGGGGGCTCGATCTGGGTCGACCAGGGCTGCCGCGGTGAATTCGCCGAGGGCCGGGGCCACGGCGGCGGCGGCCCCGGCTACCCGGGCCACAGCGACGTCACGGTGACCTGCAGCAGCAACGACAACCGGCGCCACACCTGCGACTGGAACAGCCGCGACGGGCGCCCGGTGATCATCAAGCAATTGTCCGACAGCCCGTGCATCGAGGGCCGGACCTGGGCCTACCGGGGCGGCCGGATCTGGGTGGACGAGGGCTGCCGCGCCCGCTTTGGCGCCCGCTGAGCGCCTGCTTTCGCCTCCAGACAGTAGAACGCCGGGCCCTGCCTGGCGCTTCTATCCTGTGACGCCGCCGGCCGGTCCAACGGTCGCGCGGCCCTAAGCCCTCTAGCGATCCTGGCCATTGAAGCGGGCAGTCGCGTTCGCGCCGTCTGGATCCGCGCGAGCTAGCACTCGGAGGCGAGCCAGCCCTCCTGCGCATCACCATCGGCCGCCGGCCTGCGATCAGTGCGCGGGCGCCGCCGACAGCCGGATTTCCACTCCAAAACCGCGGCCGTCGAGCCCGACACCGCAACTGACCCGTCCGCCATGCGAGGCGACCACCCGTTCGACCAGCGACAGGCCCATGCCAATGCCCTGCGTGCGGTGCCCGTTTTCCGCTCGGTAGAACCGCTCGAAGACCCGCTCGCGCTGGTCCTCGGGGATGCCCGGACCATCGTCAGCGACAATCAGGATTGCAGTCCGCGCGTCTCCGTCGCCCTCGACCCGGGTCTCCAACCGTACGCGCGTGCCAGGGCCTCCATGACAAAGGGCGTTGTCGAGCAGGTTACGGACCATGATCCCGAGATCGTCGATGTCCCCGCGCACCGGCGCGTGGCGGGTCTCGACTTCGATCGACCGGCCACCCCGTTGCGCAAGCAGCGCGAACTCGTCCGCCACCATCCCGGCGACCAGCGCCAGATCGACATCCTGTGGACGCGCGCTGGCCCCGGCGGCATCCACCCGCGCGGAGTCCAGCAGCTGCTGCGCCAGTCGGGAGGCACGCTCGATCCCGGCGATCAGGTGGGCGAGCGCCTCGCGCGCCTCCTCGCGATTCCCCGCGTGCTGCAGCACCTGCGCTTGGGCCAGCAGCGCGGCCAACGGCGTGCGCAACTCATGCGCGGCCTCCCCGAGGAACTCACGTTCATGCTGCAGCGCCTGCCCAAGTCGGGTCATCGACACGTTGAATGCCCGTACCAGGGGCGCGAACTCCGTGGGCAAGCCGATTTCCGGCAACGGTGCAAGGTCCAGCGGTGGCCGTGCGGCGAGCGATTCACTGACCCGCCTCACAGGGCGCAGCGACCACCGGATCACCAGCCAGACCGCTGCGCCGAACAGGGCGATCAGTGCCAACGCCGCACCGAGGCTGGCACGGAACCAGCGCCGCAGCTCCATCTTGATCGCGGACTCCGGCACGCCAACCTGGAACTGGACGCGGCGCTGCGCATCGCTGGCCGCGTACACACGCCACGGCACGCCGCCCACCACGGGCCTGGTGAAACCTTCCACGAACCCGGGCGCCAGCGCGTGATCCGGCGCGGTACGCGACGAAAGCAACCGGCGATGCGTGCCCAGTTCCCAGGCCTGGAAGGCGAGCGTATCGAACTTGCCGCCAACGGCCGCCCGCCAGGGCGGCGCGGCCAGCTCGAACCGATGCTGCGGTCCGGCCGTGGTGATATCGGTCGGCAGCGACTGCAGCAACTGCTCGGCCACATTGCGCAGCATGCCATCGACGTCACCGACCTGGTGCGCGGACATCTGCCGATACTGCAGCGCAAACCAGCCCCCCCACGTGGCGAGCAGCACGAACGCCAGCGCAATCAGCAAGCGGGTGCTCAGCGCGCGCATCAGCCCTCGTCCCCGACGCGATAGCCGAAGCCGAGCTCTGTCACCACCACTTCGTCGCCGAGCTTGCGCCGCAACTGGTGCACGTAGACCGCGACCGTGTTGCTGCCGATCTCGGCGTCCCCGCCATAGAGACGGTCCTGCAACTGATCCCGGCTGAGTACCCGCCCCTGCGACTCGAACAGCGCCAACAGGATGCGGAACTCGTGCGCGCTGAGGCCGACGCGCTGGCCGCCTCGGGTCACGGTTCGCGCAGCCGGATCGATCTCGACATCGCGCCATCGCAGCACCGGGGTCACCACGCCACGACTGCGACGAAGCACCGCGCGCAACCGCGCCAGCATCTCGTCGCGCTGAAAGGGCTTGACGATGTAGTCGTCGGCACCCGCGTCCAGGCCTCGCACTCGATCACTGAGCTGATCGCGCGCGGTGATGATCAGCACCGGCGTTGGATCGTAGCCATCACGCATCGTCTCCAGGACGTCCAGCCCGGAACCACCAGGCAGTCCGAGGTCGAGCAGCACCGCGACGAAGGCGTGGTCGACCAGCGCCAGTCGCGCAAATCTCGCGTCCTCGCAATGGACGACGCGCCAGCCTTCCTGGCTAAGCGCCGACGTCAATGCACGGCCGAGCATTTGATCGTCTTCGACGAGGAGGATCGCATCCATGGGGCGGCCAGACAGGAAGGGGCGGCGATGTTGCTATGCGGGGATTAAAACCGGATTAAAGGCCACGTTCAAAGCGCTTTTCGAGTCACGCCCAAGCGCCGATCGCCTTAAACGCAAATTAATCGCGGCGCAAAACAATGCGGCATCCCCACTCTTCAGCCGCCAACGCCCATGCACGTGATTCCCTCCATTCCGTTCGGCAAGCGACGGAACAAGCGCCACGGCGAAGTCGCCGCATCCGGTTCCCGACGTCCCCACATCACGGGCGCAGGCGTCGAAGGGACCGCGCACAAAACGCTTTCCAGGTCGCGAGCCTACATCGCCGCAGTGGGCACATTGCTCTTGTCCGCGTGCGCAGGGGGCAGCCCGATCGCCCAGGGGCAACCCAAGCCGGATTGGGACCTGGCCGACATGCCCTCGCAGGACGGCCGCATCGTCCTGGTCACAGGCGGCACCAGCGGCATTGGCTACGAGAGCGCCAAGGCGTTGGCCGCTGCTGGCGCGCGTGTCGTGATCGCATCGCATAGCAGCCTGGAGCGGGGCGAAGACGTGCTCGCGAGCATCCGCCAAGACGCGCCAAACGCGCAGGTGCAGTACGAGAAGTTCGACCTGGCCGACCTGGCTTCCGTCCGCGCACTGGCCGAGCGCCTCGATGCAACGCTGCCCCGCCTCGATGTGCTGATCAACAACGCGGGGATCATGGAGCCGCCGGAGCGTGGGGTCTCGAAGGACGGCTTGGAGATGCAGTTCGCCGTCAACTATCTCGGCCACTTCGCCCTGACCGAGAGGTTGCTGCCGCTGTTGCGCAAATCTGACGCGCCGCGCGTGGTCACCCTGTCCAGTATCGCCGCGCGCCGCGGCGCGGCGATTCACTTCGAGGATCTCCAGTTCGAGCAGGACTACGACCCAGGCGATGCCTATCGACAGTCCAAGCTGGCCTGCCTGATGTTCGCGTTCGAACTGCAGCGCCGTAGCGATGCATCTGGCTGGGGCCTCCGGAGCATCGCATCCCATCCGGGGGTTTCACGCACCAACCTCCAGGTCAACAACGGCGTGGTCCGCCGCACCCTGGGGAGATTCATCCTGCAGCCGGCCGCGCGCGGCGCGCTGCCGACCTTGTACGCCGCCACCGCGCCCGATGCGCGCGGCGGAAGCTACTACGGACCAACCGGCGTCATGGAAATGCGCGGACCGCTGGGTTTCGCACGCGTGCCTGAGGCCGCGACGGATGCCCGGACAAGCACGCGCTTGTGGCGCATCAGCGAACAACTCAGCGGCACGCCTTACCCCTCGCGCGCTGCCGACTAATGCCGCAACGCGGCTTTTCTCCGAATCAGGACCTTCTCCCATGAATCAGACCGTGAGTTCGGCGCGGCGACGTCCCCGCCTGCTGCATCACCTGTTCAACCTTCGACGCGAGGAGATCGGCCCGGTCGTGATCGCGGCATTGTTCTTCTTCTGCGTGCTGACCGCGCTGATGTTGTTGCGACCGGCGCGCGACGCACTGGGCATGGAACGCGGAATCGAGAGCATCCGCTGGCTGTTCCTCGGTACAGCGGCGGTCACGCTGGCGGTGAATCCGCTGTTCGGCTGGTTGGTCAGCCGACTGAAGCGGCTGCAGTTCATCGGCGTGACCTATGGATTCTTCGTGCTGATCCTGGTGGGCTTCTGGGCGCTCCTGACGTTCGCACCAGAAGCGGTGGGCCACCGCAGCGGACAGGTGTTCTACGTCTGGTTCAGCGTATTCAATCTGTTCGTCACCATGGTGTTCTGGGCGCTGCTGGCCGACCGCTTCACCAGCGACCAGGGCAAGCGCTTCTTCGCCCTGATCTCGGTGGGCGGCACGCTCGGCGCCATCTTCGGTCCCTGGCTCACCTCGCAACTGGCACAGCCACTGGGCACCCCGAGTCTGCTCCTGGTTGCCGGCGGTTTCCTGCTGCTCGCCGTTGCAGCGGCCTGGTGGCTCGTGCGCTATGCGCCCGACCGCACCGGACCGGATGTCACCGTCGCGGCGGGTGGACTCCCCCGCGAAGTCGAGCGCATCGGCGGCAGCGCCTGGGCGGGCCTGCGCGCGGTGTTCCAGTCGCGTTATCTCACCGGCATCGCCAGCTACGTCCTGCTGATGACCGTGGTCGCGACGGTGATCTATTTCACCCGCCTGCAAATGGTCGCGGCGGTGTCGGACAGCATGGATGCGCGCGCGGCGATCCTGGGCAACATCGACATGTGGACGCAGATCGCGGTGCTGGTTCTCCAGCTCACCTTGACGGGGAAGATCATTCAGCGCTTCGGTCTCGGCATAGCGCTGGCGATCCTGCCGATCGTCACCGCGCTCGGTTTCATCGGGCTGGCGATCTACGGCTCATTCGCTGTGCTGATCCTGCTCGAGGCCGCCAACCGTTCGGTCCAGCGCGGCATCACTCGGCCTGCGCGCGAAGCGCTGTTTACCGTCGTCAGCCGCGAAGAGAAGTACAAGGCCAAGGCCTTTGTCGACACGTTCATGTACCGCACCGGCGACGTGGTCGGCGCGCAGACCGAAGGCGTTCTGGGACGGCTGGGTCTGGCCGTCGGTGGGCTGGTCGGCGTGGTCGTTCCGCTGGCGCTGGTGTGGGCGGCCCTCGGTCTCTGGCTCGGCCGCGCTCAACTGCGACGCGTAGCGGCGCCAGCGCCTGAAAGCACCGCGCCTGTGCCTGCAAGCCCCGCCGGCGACACCCCCGTCCCCCTCATGGCCCGCACCACGCCCCGCTCCGTGCGACCGAGGCGGCCCAGGCCATTCGAACTCTGACCGTCGGAATGCCGACCCCTGCCCAAAGGAACCACTGCATGAACATGACCTCACGCGCGCTCGTGAAGCTCGCACTTCTCGCTCTTCCGGCCACCGCGTTTGCCCAAGCGCTGCCTGCCCCCTCGGGGAACTGGTCGGTCGGCGCCGGCGTGGCCGTCATCGACAGCCCCTATGCGGGCGAGGGATCACGCGTCCGGCCGTTCCCGCTGGTCAGCTATGACGGAGCGCGCGTTTTCCTCCGCGGGACGTCCGGCGGCGTACACCTGTACCAATCCCGTCGTTTCACGTTCGACGCGATCTTGTCCGCCCGGATGGACGGCTTCGACATCCACGACCTGGGGCGTTCGGAGCTTCTGGCCAACGGCGTGGACGCCAGCCTGCTGAGCGATCGCGACGATGGTCTGGATGCTGGCCTCCGCACGACCTTCGGCTCGACGTGGGGGGCGATTTCGCTTGAGGCCGTCCATGACATCACCGATACCAGCGACGGTTACGAGATTTCCCTCGACTACCGCTACACCTGGCTGTTCGACGGCGCCACGCTCACGGCCAACGTGGGCGCCAGCCGGATGTCCTCGGATCTGGCGGGCTATTACTTCGGAATCCTGGACGAAGAGGTCGCACGCGGCGTCGCCGCGTATTCGCCTGGATCGGCGGTTGTTCCGAAGATCGGCCTGATGACGACGCATGCGATCGGATCGACGCAATGGCAGCTGCTCGGGGCAGTCGAGTACCAGTTCCTGCCCAGCGAGATCAGCGACAGCCCACTGCTGGAGTCGGATCACGATGGAGCTGGGCGCCATCGCAACAACGGGATCGGTCGCGTGGTCCTGGGCCTGAGCAGGCGCTTCTGAGGAAGCCTCGATCTTGATGCGCGCGATCCCGCGGACGCCCTCCCGAGACATGCCCGGCGGCAAGCAGGTTCCGTCCCCGTCCCCCTGGCCGGCCAGGACCGACATCAGCGTCGAGCCGTGGATCGTCGGCTACCAACGCGACGCAGACCACAACCGTGTCACCCCTCCTTCAACGCATCCATCTCCTACCAACCGTGAGGACCGACCAATGCTCCACTTACCGCAAACGAACGACACGCGCGCAACGCGTTCCGGATGGCGCAGCCACTTGGCCGCCTTTGGCGTGCTGCTGGGCTATGCGCTCTCTTCAGGCGCCGCGCTGGCGCAGAGCCCACCCAAATCCGACTGGAGCTTGGCCAACATGCCCTCCCAGGCCGGTCGCATCGTCCTGATCACCGGAGGCACCAGCGGCATGGGCTTCGAGGACGCCAAGGCGCTGGCAGCCGCGGGCGCACAGGTGATCATCGCCGCACGCAACCCCCAACGCGGCCAGCAGGCGATCGATCAGATCAGGCGGGCGGTCCCCGAGGCCCAGGTCCAGTTCGAGCACGTCGATCTCGCCGATCTGTCTTCGGTTCGGTCCCTGGCCGGGCGTCTTGGCACCACGTTGCCCAGGTTGGATGGCCTGATCAATAACGCCGCGATCATGGCGCCGCCGGAACGCGGCACCTCCGTTGACGGCTTCGAGCTGCAGTTTGCCACCAACTACCTTGGCCATTTCGTGCTGACCGCCGAGTTGCTGCCGCTGCTGCGCAAAAGTGATGCTCCCCGCGTGGTCACGCTGTCCAGCATCGCCGTCCACCAGGGCGGCATCCATTTCGATGACCTGCAGTCCACGCAGGCTTATGTGCCGATGGTCGCCTATGCCCAGTCAAAGCTGGCCTGTCTGATGTTCGCATTCGAACTGCAACGGCGTAGCGACGCGGCTGGCTGGGGTATCCGCAGCGTCGCCGCTCATCCCGGTGTCGCGGTGACCGAGCTGGTTGCGCGCGGCCCGGGCCTGGACAGCGCCCAGGGTCGTCAGTGGTCCGCCATGCGCGAGCACCTCCAGACCGCGGCCCAGGGCGCCGTGCCCACGCTGTACGCCGCCACTGCGCCCGAGGCGCAAGGTGGCGCCTACTACGGCCCGATCGGTGACCGCGAGATCCGCGGCCCGCTCGGCCTTGCGACAGTCCCCGCCGCCGCCAAGGACTCGGCAGCGTCGGCTCAGTTGTGGGCGGTCTCCGAAGAAATCACCGGCGTGCGCTTCCCCGCGCTGCGCCGTTGATCGCCACTTCACCCAAGCGCTCCCCTGCCCGCCTCCCGGACGCGACTGTGGCCGGGAGGCCCCATGAGCCGAACCGAAATGTCGACAGCCTCGCGTCGCTCACGACCGTGGCAGGCCATGTTCAACCTCCGCCGCGGAGAAGGGGGACAGGTGCTGATCGCCGCGCTGTGCCTGTTCTTCGTACTGACGGCATTGATGCTGTTGCGACCGGCGCGCGACGCGCTGGGCCTGGAACACGGGATCGAAAGCGTGCGCTCGCTCATCGCCGTGACGGCGGTGGTGACGCTGGCGATGAACCCGCTGTTCGGATGGGTGGTCGGTCGCCTGAAGCGGTCGCAGGTCATCGGCGCCACTTACGGCTTCCTGGCGCTGAGCCTGTTGGGATTCTGGGGCCTGATGACATTTGCGCCGGGAGGCGTGGCAGCGGTGAGCCGCCGGGTGTTCTACGTCTGGTTCAACGTGTTCAACCTGTTTGCGACGATGGTGTTCTGGGCATTGCTGGCCGACCACTTCACCAGCGATCAGGGCAAGCGCTTCTTCGCCCTGGTCTCGGTGGGCGGCACGCTCGGCGCGATCTTCGGCCCCTGGCTCACGTCGGTGTTGGCTCCATCGCTGGGCACGTCCAGCCTGCTGCTGGTCGCCAGTGGCGTTCTGCTGCTGGGCATGCTGGCTGCCTGGCTGCTGCAGTGGGTCGCGCCGGGCCGGGCGATCGAGGACGGCGTCGCGCCACCGTCACGTTCAGACGAGCGCGGGCGCATCGGCGGCAGCGCCTGGGCCGGCATCCGCTCGGTACTCGGCTCCCCCTATCTGTGCGGCGTCGCTGGCTACGTCCTGCTGACGGCGGTGATGGTGACGTTCGTGTATTTCACCCGGTTGCAGATGGTCGAGGCGATCGCCGACGACTTGGACATGAGGACGGCGATCCTCGGCAAGATCGACATGTGGACGCATGTGGCGGTGCTGATGCTGCAGCTCACCCTGGCCAGCCGGATCATCAAACGCTTCGGCCTGGGCCTCACGCTGGCGCTCCTGCCCGTGACCACCGCGTTGGGCTTCCTCGGGCTGGCGACCTACGGCTCCTTCCTGGGCCTGGTCCTGCTGGAAGCAGGGACCCGTGCGGTGCAGCGTGGTATTGCCCAGCCAGCGCGCGAGGCGCTGTTCACCGTGGTCGACCGTGAAGACAAGTACAAGGCCAAGGCCCTCATCGACACCTTCGTCTATCGCGCAGGCGACGTGGTCGGTGCGCAGACCGAGGGCGCGCTGAGTCGGCTGGGAATGGCGATGGGCGGCCTGGTTGGTGCGGTGCTGCCGCTGGCATTGGGATGGATGGCGCTCGCCCTGTGGGTGGGGCGTGCACAGGCTCGACGCTCTGCACGGCCATCGGCGGACACCGCGTCCGACGGCTCCTGCGGTCAACACGACCGCTCCATCCTGCGCTCGCCACACGCGGTGAGCCGGGGCGTCCGGGTTTCGAGCGGCAGCAGGATGATCGATACGCCCCAGCCGCCCGGCAAACGGTTCGATGTCCAGGCGCGCGAATCAGCCCCATGACCCAATGCGCGCCCGAGTCGGCGACCGGACCACGGGATCCATGACCCGCAGCACTCGGGACGACATGCAAGCCGCCATCACTGGATTGCGCCTCGTGCACACGGCCGACCGGACCGACAGGCCCGCCCCGGGGAATCTCTTCCTTGTCACGAAACGTGTGGTCCGACGGCTTGCCCATCAGAGCGCTGGCTTCGGCCGAGGACCGAGGGTCCACGACCTTCGCACCAGCCGGAAACCGACCCTGCACCAGCGCACCGTCCACGCAGGCCGTGGCTGGCTCGCCCGGAAGATGCCGGCCGCCGCACGTTGGCGCCGCGGAGCGCAGCCCTGGCCCAGCGAAGCCGCCAGGAAGCGCGCCGACCGGTTGCCTCTTTCAAGCGCCCGGCCCCTTGGCGATATTCGCCAAGAGGTCAGACAGGCCCCGGCTTTCCGGCGGCCGCGGCCACTTCAGTCACTGCTGCCCGAAGAACCACCGGAACTCGGCGCCGGTGAACTGGCGGCCGGTGTGGTGGCAGCCGGCGTCGAACTGCCACCACTGTTTCCTTCGACCAGGTTGCGCTTCTTGTCGCCGTCCTTCTTGAAGTCGGTCTCGTACCAGCCCCCCCCGGCCAGCCGGAACGACGGCGCGGTGACCTGCCGCTTCACCGTGGGCGCTCCACAGCTGGGGCAGGTGTCCGGGTCGGCATCGGAGAGCTTCTGCAAACGGTCGAAGCTGTGGCCGCAGGTGGTGCATTGGAAGGCGTAGATCGGCATGGCAGTGAAGTGGTCAGGCAAACGCGAGAGGTCGCAACGGTGGGGCCTGCGGGCCGCCGAATCAAGCGGTACGGTCGGTGCGGCCGCTGTCCTCGGGCAACGGACCGTCGTCGGCGACCTCCGGCGCTGACCTGGCGGTCTGCGCCCCCTGGCTCGGCATCGGCGGCGGGGGATTGACCACGCCGCCGGCTGGGGCCCGGCTGGCGTGCCATTCGGAGGTCCCCGGCGCCATCAGGGTCGACGCCGCCCCGCCGGCCGCCGGAGCGATGTGCTCGGGCTCGTTCTCCACCGGATCGACGTCGAACGGGGTGCGGAACACCAGCGAGGGCAGCAGGGTGGTCAGCGCCGCGTACAGCAGCAACCCGCCGAACAGCGCGTCGGACACATGAAAGCGATCGCGCAGGATGCCGGCCAGGACCAGGGTGAAGATCAGGGTCGGGGCCAGCGCCGTGCCCACGCGCAGGCCGGTGGAAAACGCCTCGCCGAACATCAGCTTGCGCTGCACGCAGATCACCCCGACGCGCAGCGGCAGCACCACCGCCGTCAGCGCCAGGCCGATCCCCAGCGCTTCCAAGCTCAGCGCGCCGGCCGGTACCTTGGTGCCGGCATTGAAGAAATAGAACGGCACGAAGAAGCTGGCGAACAGGCGCACCGCGTGCAGATTGTCGTGGGAGGCCAGCTTGGGCATGCGCTGGCGCAGCAGACGCGCGACCAGGCCGGTGATGAACGCGCCTACCAGGTAATACACGCCCAGCGAATAGGTGATGTAGGCCGCGATCACGCCCACCATCACCAGCAGCGAGAACTCCGAGCCCGGCGAATGCGGCAGCACCCAGCGCCCCAGGGCCACGAACAGCAGCGGCAGGCCGAGCAGCATGGCCAGCAGCGCCAGCGAGGAGCCGGCGATCTGCAGCGGCGGATTGGCCGCCTGCAGGACCACGAACAGGCTGACCAGGGCCAGCAGTTCGCCGGCGATGGCCTTGTTGGTGACCCAGAACTGCTCTTTCTCGTCCAGGCCCAGGCGCCCAAGGGTGTCGATGATGAAGCCCGTGGATGGGGTCAGCAGGGCCAGGGCCAGCAGTCCGGACGCCTGCCAGGACAGATGCGCGTAGCGCCAGCCCAGCCAGCCCACCGCCAGCAGGGTGAGCAGGCGAATGACCAGGTGGATCACCAGCGGCCACAGCCCCCGGCGCAGCGCCTTAAGTTCCACCTCCAGCCCGGCGAACAGGAACAGCGAGGAGATGCCCAGCGTGGCCAGCAGGGCCACCACCTCGTCGTGTGACTTGCGGCCCAGGACCAGCATCGCGGCCACCCCGAACAGCAGGCAGGTCAGCGGCGCCGGCAGCTTGAACTGCTGCAGGAAGCGCGGGATGACCAGCAGGCCAAAGATCAGCAGCAGATAGACAAGTTCGGGGCTCACGACGGGGCTTTCATCCTGGCAAGGGGCATGATGGTCTAGGTCGCGTTGCCCCACGGCAAGCCCCGGGGACAGGACAGGCGCGGCGATCCCGCCGGCACGCGAGGACGCGCAAGGCGCCGGAACACGCCGATGCCGACGCGGCAGACACGCCACTTTTTCAATACGAATCAATATGTTATGATCTCAGCGGTGACCGGCACCCTTTTCCCGAGCAGGTCGCACTGATGCTGCGGCTCACGACTCTCATGCTGGGCGTTGCCCTGTTGCTGACGGGCAGCGGGCTGCTGGGTACGTTGCTGGCGGTCCGCGGGACCGAGGCCGGTTTTGACGACCGCACGCTGGGACTGGTGATGTCCGGCTACTTTGCGGGCTTCTTTTTCGGCACTTTCATCGGCCCGCCGCTGATCCGCCGGATCGGGCACATCCGCGCGTTTTCCTTCTTTGCTGCGCTGGCGGCCATCGCCGTGCTGCTGCATCCGGTCTGGGTCCATGCCTGGACCTGGGGAGTGTTGCGGCTGATCACCGGCATCGCGCTGGTCGGCCTGTACACCACCATCGAGAGCTGGTTCAACGCCGAGCCCGATGCTAGTCGCCGGGCCCGGGTGTTCTCGCTGTACATGATGATCAATCTGTCCGCGCTGGCGCTGGGGCAGGTGCTGTTCGGCTGGGGCGGCATGGCCCACGCCACGCTGTTCACCCTGGCGGCCATCCTGGTCTGCGCGGCAGTGATGTCGGTCAGCGCCACCCGCGCCGAGCAGCCGCAGATTCCGCAGATGTCGCGCTTCACCATGCGCCAGCTCTATGCGCTGGCGCCGGCGGCCACGGTCGGCGCGGCCCTGTCCGGCCTGGCGATGGGCGCCTTCTGGGGCCTGTCGCCGGTGTATGCCGGGCGCGTGGGCCTGGATACGCGCGGGGTGGCGATGTTCATGCTGGCCGCCATCGTCGGTGGCGCCCTGCTGCAGGTGCCGCTGGGCCGGATCAGCAACGGCCGCGACCGCCGCGCGGCGCTGGCACTGGTCGCGCTGGCCGCGGCCGGCGTGGCCCTGTGCATGCTGCTGCCGGGCGTCCAGCACGAGCGCCGCTGGCTGTTTGGCCTGTACTTCCTGTTTGGCGGGCTGGCGTTCTCGATGTATCCGTTCGCCGTGGCCCACATGCTGGACTACCTGCCACGCGAGCACCTGCTGTCGGGCTGCTCGAGCCTGCTCTTGGTCAACGGCGTCGGCTCGGCCATCGGCCCGGCCCTGGCTGGCGGCGCCATGCAGCGCTTCGGCCCGCAGGCCTTGCCGATGTACTTCGCGGTGATGCTGCTGGCGCTGGCGGCCTACCTGCTGGCCCGCCTGCGCTTTGCCCGCCACCGCGCCTTCGAGGCGCCCTTCCGCCCGATGCTGCGCACCACCCCTTCCGCCCTGGAACTCATGCCCGAGACCGAAACCCCTTCGCCTTCATAAAGAGGACTTCCATTGAGTGAATTGACCGCCAACGCACGCAACACCTCACCCCGCTCCACCCAGGCCCGGCCCGAGCCGAAACTGATCCTGGCTACCGACCTGGATGGCACTTTCCTGGCGGGCAGCCCCGACCAGCGCCACCGCCTCTACCGGCTGGTCGACCAGCATCCCGAGATCTGCCTGATCTTCATCACCGGCCGCGGGCTGGAGGCGGTCATGCCGCTGCTGACCGACCCGGCCATCCCCCGCCCCGACTACGTGGTCTGCGACGTTGGCGCGACCGTGGTCGACGGGCACAGCCTGCTGCCGCTACAGCCCCTGCAGTCCAAGATCGACGGACGCTGGCCGGGCGAACAGACCGTGGCCCAAGCCATGCGCGCCTTCCCCGCCCTGGTCCGCCAGGACGTGCCGCAGGAGCGTCGCTGCTCGTACTTCTGCGATCCCGAAACGCTGACCCAGCTGCGCCCGCAGATCGAGGAAGCCGTAGGCCAGCTGGGCTGCTCGGTGCTGTACTCGGCCGACTGCTACCTGGACATCCTGCCGCCGGACACCGACAAGGGCCGCACGCTCAAGGCCTTGTCCAAGCAGCTCAAGCTGCCCCGCGACAAGGTCCTGGTGGCCGGCGACACCCTCAACGACCTGTCGATGTACATGGCCGGCTTCCGCGGTGTCTGCGTGGGCGATTCGGAGCCGGCGCTGATCGAGGCCACCGGCTCGCTCAGCGATGTGCTGCACGCCGAGCAGCCCGGCTGCGGCGGCATCCTGGAGGCAATCAACCATTTCAAGCTGCTGGCCAAGGACGACCCCTACCTGCCGGTCTCGCGCACCGCGCCAACCGGCAAGGCCGAGCTGCTGATGGTCTACCACCGCCTGCCCTACGAGGAGTTCTTCGAAGATGGCGAGGTGGTGCGCCGCCAGCCCAAGTCGCCCAACGGCATCATTCCCTCGCTGTTGGGGTTCTTCCAGGGCGGGCAGACCGGCTCGTGGGTGGCCTGGAGCATCGACGACCCCAAGCGTGGACCGTTCGAGACCCACACCACGGTCGATGAGAAATATCCCAATCTGACGGCCGCGCGCGTCCCGCTGAGCAAGCAGGAGGTGGACATCTTCTACAAGCGCTTCAGCAAGGAAGCGTTCTGGCCGATGCTGCACGTGTTCTGGGAACGCGCCAAGTTCCGCGAGGACGACTGGCAGGTGTTCCTCAAGGTCAACCGCAAGTTCGCCGAAGCCACCGCCGCCGAGGCGGCCGAGGGCGCGACCATCTGGATCCACGATTACAACCTGTGGATGGTGCCGGCCTACCTGCGCGAGATGCGCCCGGACGTGAAGATCGCCTTCTTCCACCACACCTACTTCCCCTCGGCCGACGTGTTCAACGTGGTGCCCTGGCGCAAGGAGATCATCGGCAGCCTGCTGTCGTGCGACTACGTGGGTTTCCACATTCCGCGCCAGGTGGAGAACTTCGTGGACGTGGTGCGCGGCGTGGCCCCGGTCGAACGCCTGCGCAGCGAAAGCTGCGCGCCGCGCTTCCTCACCTACGGCTGCGCGGTGGGCCTGGACACGATGACCACCCGCCTGCGCGTGGCCGGACGCGAGGTGGCGTTGGGCGCGCATCCGGTCGGCACCGACCTGCGCCGGATCAAGGACGTGCTGTCCAATCCGGACGTGCGCAACAACATCTACAAACTGCGTCGCGAGATCGGCGCCCGCAAGCTGGTGCTGTCGGTCGAGCGCCTGGACTACACCAAGGGCACCCTGGCCAAGCTGGAAGCCTTCGAGCGACTGCTCGAGTCGCACCCCCACCTGTACAACAAGGTCACCTTGTTGATGATCTGCGTGCCGGCGGCCAAGGAAATGACCGTCTACCGCCAGTTGCAGAACCAGATCGAGCAGGCCGTGGGCCGCATCAACGGCCGCTTCGCCCAGTTGGACTGGACGCCGGTGCGCTTCTTCGCCCAGGCCTTCCCGTTCGCGGAGGTGGTGGCGCATTACGCGGCCGCCCAGGTCATGTGGATCACCCCGCTGCGCGACGGCCTGAACCTGGTCGGCAAGGAATTCGTAGCGACCCAGGGCATCGAAGGCGGCAACGGCATCCTGGTGCTGAGCGAGTTCGCCGGCGCCGCCGCCGAGCTCAAGGGCGCGGTGCTGACCAACCCGCACGACCAGGCCGACCTGACCGCCGCGCTGTCCCAGGCCCTGCAGATGCCCGACGACGAGGCCGGTGACCGCCTGCGCCAGCTCTACGACATCGTCGAGTACTACGACGTGGATCGCTGGGGCCAGGAGTTCCTGGAGGCGGTGCGCGCCTCGACCACGCCGGCCGTCAGCGGGCCCACCGGCAAGAAGAAGGCCCGGACCTTCGCCCAGCAGCGCCACCACGCCGCCTGATCGCGATCGACCAGGCAGCTGCGACGGGGCCGGCACATGCCGGCCCCTTTGTTTGCCACGCGCCTCCATGGATTACCATCGGCGCCCATGAGTCAGGACGACACCCGCCGGCCGATCGCCGCGCGCAACACCGGATGGGCCAGGCGCCTGAGCATGGCCCTGGCCGCGTCTTCGATCACCCCCAACCAGATCTCCCTGCTGAGCATCGTATTTGCCGCCATGGGCGCGGCGATGCTGGCCTGGGTGGCCATCCCGCCGGGCCTGCTGCTGGCGGCGGTGTGCATCCAGCTGCGCCTGGTGTGCAACCTGCTCGATGGCATGGTCGCGGTGGAAGGCGGACGCGGAACGGCCACCGGCCCGCTCTACAACGAGTTCCCCGATCGCGTCGCCGATACCCTGCTGCTGGTCGCGCTGGGCCATGCCTGCGGCCGTCCCTGGCTGGGCTGGCTGTGCGCCGTGCTGGCAGTCCTGACCGCCTATGTGCGCGTCTCCGGCGGCGCGCTGGGCCTGGCCCAGGACTTTCGTGGTCCCATGGCCAAGCCGCACCGCATGGCCGTGCTGACCGCCGCGTGCGTGATCGGCGCGCTGGAGATCTGGCTGCATGGCACGCGCTGGACGCTGCTGGTGGCCGCGGTTGTGATCGCTGCTGGCGCCGCAGCCACCTGCCTCACCCGCAGCGCGGCCATCGCCCGCGCCCTGCGCGCGCGCGGGTCGGCGTGATCGACCGATTGCTGGTGGCGATCGGCAAGGCGCTGATCGGCGCCTCGCCCCGCTGGATCGGCAGCCATCCGGTCCCGAGCCAGCGGGTCTATTTCGCCAACCACGGCAGTCACCTGGATACGCTGGCGCTGTGGTCGGCGCTGCCACCGCCGCTGCGCCGCCGCACCCGCCCGGTGGCCGCGCGCGACTACTGGGGCGGCGGCGGGCTCAGGGGCCTGATCGCCGGGCCCGGGTTGAACGTGGTGCTGATCGACCGCCGCCGCCAGGACCAGGACACCGATCCTCTGCAGCCGCTGTACGACGCGATCGAGGCCGGCGACTCGCTGATCCTGTTCCCCGAAGGCACGCGCAATCTGGAGCGCGACCTGCTGCCGTTCAAGCCCGGGCTCTACCACCTGGCCTATCGCTATCCCGAGGTCGAGCTGGTCGCCGTGCACCTGGACAATGCACGCCGCAGCCTGCCCAAGGGCAGCCTGCTGCCGGTGCCCCTGATCTGCACCGTGCGCTTCGGCCCGGCGCTGCGCCTGGAGCCGGGCGAGGACAAGGCCGCCTTCCTGGCGCGTGCCCGCGATGCCGTGCAGGCGCTCGCTCCGCAGGCCTGACCCGCGCGAGGATGACGCTGCCCATGGACGCCCTGCCTTTCAACGGATTCCTCCGCGCCGCGATCGCCCAGGCGCCGCCCCGGTTCTGGTGGATGATCGGCGGGGTGATGGCCCTGCTGCTGGTGGCCTCGGCCATCGGCTGGGTACTGGGCCGACGCAGGCCCGGCACGGTGGTGGACAACCTCAACGCGCGCATCAACGCCTGGTGGGTGATGGTCGCGGTGCTGCTGGTGTGCTTCCTGATCGGCAAGGTCGCCACCCTGGTGCTGTATGCGCTGCTGTCCTGCTTCGCGCTGCGCGAGTTCTTCACCCTCACCCCCACCCGGCGTGGCGATCACCTGGCGCTGTGTCTGTGCTTTTACGTGGCCGTACCGCTGCAGTACTGGCTGATCGGAATCGGCTGGTACGGGCTGTTCGTCATCTGCATCCCGGTCTATGGCTTCCTGCTGCTGCCGGCGGTGACCGCCCTGCAGGGCGAGACCGAGAACTTCCTGGAGCGCAACACCAAGGTGCAGTGGGGCCTGATGCTGTGCGTGTACTGCCTGAGCCACGCGCCGGCCCTGATGCTGCTGCACATCCCCGGCTACGAAGGGCAGAACCTGCTGTTGCTGTTCTACCTGCTGCTGGTGGTACAGCTGTCCGACGTGCTGCAGTACGTGTTCGGCAAGCTGTTCGGCAAGCGCCTGTTGGCGCCGAAGGTCAGCCCCTCCAAGACGGTCGAGGGCCTGGTCGGTGGTGGCCTGTCGGCCGCGGCGATCGGCGCCGCGCTGTGGTGGGTCACCCCGTTCACCCCGCTGCAGTCGGCGCTGCTGTCGCTGCTCATCGTGCTGTGCGGATTCCTGGGCGGGCTGGCGCTATCGGCCACCAAGCGCAGCCTGGGCGCCAAGGACTGGGGCACGATGATCGAAGGCCACGGCGGCGCGCTGGACCGGCTGGATTCGGTGGTCTTCGCCGCGCCGGTGTTCTTCCACGTGGTGCGTTACGCGTTCCAGTAAACCAAGCCGTATAGCCCCTCAGTAGAACGCCGTCTGCCCGACGCGCCAGCTGGCCCAGGCCAGCAGCAAGGCCACCACGACCTGGCCGGCGCGTGCCCCGTGGACCTGGGGGACGCGCACCAACAGGCGGATCCCGACCAGGGCGAAGGCCACCGCGCACAGGAAGGCGATGCGCATGCCCGATAGATACGCCGTCGGAGAGAACCCCATCATGCCCAGCGACGCCAGCCCCAGCAGCAACACGCCTCCCATCCTTGCCGCTTCGCGCGGACGCGGCCAGAACGCGACGGCACAGGCCACCACCAGTGCGCCCACGCTCCCCGCCGCCCAGGCGCTGCGCAGATAGCGGGACAGCTGCCATGTCGCCTCGCCATCCAGCCTGGCCGGCAGCAGGGCGTACAGCGGCTGGCCCGGCACGCCTGGCAGCCACAGCAGCACCTGCGCCAAGGCGATGAGCAGGACCACCGCCAGCACCACGCGCAGGCCACGCGCCAGGGGGCTGCCCCACAGCAGCAGCAAGGCCAGCACCTCCATCACCGTCGCCAGATAGTTGCGCGGATCGGCGAAGGCCCGCCCAATCAAGCCCAGCCCGATGCGCAGCTTGTCCCAGACATCCTGGTCGGCGAAGTTGGGAAAGCGCATTCCCTGTTCCTGCAGATAGCGCACTGCGTTGCCCGGCGCGCTCAGGGCGAAGGCCGCGTTGGCGCACAACAGCAGCACCTGCGCCAGGTCCCAGCCACTCCAGCGCCCCTGGCGCATCCGCCAGATGAACAGGCCCAGCGTCAGCGGCACCAGAACCAGGGCCAGCTGGTCGCAATACGCCGCCAGCATGGCCGCCAGGCAGCAGCCCAGGCGCTGCGGCCAGCCGCAGGGGGTGCGGTCGAGCAGGGGCACCAGCGACCACAGCCCCAGCGCGACCGGCCACAGGTAGTTGAGCGAGCCGGTCAGCCACCAGGCCGCTTCGAAGGTGATCTGCGGGGTCATCGACACGAACAGCGCAAACGCCAGCGTCATCGCACCGCCCTGCGACAGCCCTGTGCCGACGCGCGCCAGCCGCCCCATCGCATGGCACAACAGCAACACCATCAGCGCGTTGAGCACGCGCCACACCCAGGTGTGGTGGACCAGCACCACCAGCACGGCCTCGATCGGCAGGCGGCCGGTCCAGGTGTGATAGCGATGCACCAGATAGTCCTGCAGCGTGTACTGCGAGAGCATGGTGGCGAAGTAACGGTCGTCGGCGATGGGAGCGTCGCCCACGCCGAACAGGTGGATGCAGGCCACCGACACCAGCACCCAGGCCAGTCCCCACGCCGGCCAGCGCACGCCTGCCCGGGTCATCGTGCGGGCACCGGACAGCCCAGCGGCACCAGCACGCGATCGCCACCTTCGCGCCAGTCGACGAACAGCTGCGCGCCCTGTGCCTGGACGCCCGCGGTTGCCAGGTCGAGCGAGGCGGCAAACCCCGGCGCGTGATAGTTCACCGTATCGCCGGTGCGCGCGTGGACCGTGTCTGTCAGGTCCGGGCGCTCAAGCCAGGCCGTCTTCAATGCCACCACCCGCCCGTCGGCCAGGCGCATGACCACCCGGCTGTGGGTCAGCGGCCAACCGCGCCCCTTGTGCACGACCCAGCCGCGCACCAAGACCGCCTGCGGCCCCAGGCGACAGGCTTCGGTGGCGTGCAGGAAGGCCGGTGGCACCACGACCGTGGCCTTCTCCAGCCGCACGTCCGGCGCGGCGTTGTCCCGCAGGTACAGCCCCAGGTACAGCGCCGGGAACGCCAACGCACAGGCGATCAGTGCCGCCAGGGCCCAACGGTCCAGCAACGGCGAGGCATCCGCGGAGGGGGGCATGGAGGCTGGGCGCTGGGACAGTGGGGGCCGGCTACAATGGTCGCATGTCCCTCCTGCAACTTTCCCGCGTCGACTACAGCGTCGGCGGCCCGCTGCTGCTCGAACACGTCGAGCTGTCCATCGAATCCAACGAGCGCGTGTGCATTGTCGGGCGCAACGGCGCCGGCAAGTCCACCCTGATGAAGCTCATCGCCGGCGAACTGCACGCCGACGATGGCGAGGTGCGCCTGCAGTCCGGCACCGTGGTCGCGCGCATGGCCCAGGAAGTGCCCCCGGACACGGCAGGCAGCATCTTCGACGTGGTCGCCGAAGGCCTGGGCGCGCTGGGCCAGATGCTGGCCGACTACCACCACGCCCTGCACGCCGGGGACATGGAGGCCATGGGCCGCGCCCAGACCCTGATCGAGGACAACAACGCCTGGGACCTGGACCGTCGCGTGCAGGCCACCCTGGACCGGCTGGAACTCGATGGGGAATCGGATTTCGCCGGGCTGTCCGGCGGCATGAAGCGCCGGGTGCTGCTGGCCCAGGCCCTGGTGCGCGCACCGGACATCCTGCTGCTGGACGAACCGACCAACCACCTGGACATCGAGGCCATCGACTGGCTGGAAGGCTTTCTCAAGTCCTTCGAGGGCAGCCTGATCTTCGTCACCCATGACCGCAGCTTCCTGCGCAACCTGGCCACGCGCATCGTCGAGATCGACCGCGGCCAGGTCACCAGCTGGCCGGGCGACTACGACAACTACCTGCGCAGGCGCGAGGAGCGCCTGCATGCCGAGGCGCAGGAGAACGCACGCTTCGACAAGCTGCTGGCCCAGGAGGAAGTGTGGATCCGGCAGGGCATCAAGGCCCGCCGCACGCGCAACGAAGGCCGCGTGACCGCGCTCAAGGCCATGCGCAACGAGCGCGCCAAGCGCCGCGAGTTGACCGGCAACGTGCGCATGGAGACGGCCAACGCCCAGTCCTCCGGCAAGAAGGTCATCAGCGCCGAGCACATCACCCAAGCGTATGCCGGGCGCGTGCTGCTGGACGACGTGTCGGTCAACATCATGCGCGGCGATCGGGTCGGCATCATCGGCCCCAACGGCTCGGGCAAGTCCACCCTGCTGAAGATCCTGCTGGGCGAACTGGTCCCGCAGCAGGGCGAGGTGGAACTGGGCACCAACCTGCAGATCGCCTACTTCGACCAGCACCGCAGCCAGCTGGACGAGACCCGCAACGCGCTGGAAAACGTCGCCCAGGGCACCGACTTTGTCGAGATCAACGGCACGCGCAAGCACATCATCGGCTACCTGCAGGATTTCCTGTTCTCGCCCGAACGCGCCCGCGCGCCGATCACCCGCCTGTCCGGCGGCGAGCGCAACCGCCTGCTGCTGGCCAAGCTGTTCGCCCAGCCTTCCAACCTGCTGGTCATGGACGAACCGACCAACGACCTGGACGTGGAGACCCTGGAGCTGCTCGAAGAGCTGCTGGCCGACTACACCGGCACCCTGCTGCTGGTCAGCCACGACCGCGACTTCATCGACAACGTGGTCACCAGCACCCTGGTGCTGGAGGGCGAGGGCCGGGTCGGCGATTACGTGGGCGGCTACAACGACTGGCTGCGCCAGCGCCCGCGCGGCAAGGCCGGCTTCGACAGCAACGCCAGGCAGACCGACCGCAGCGTGACCGAGCAGGTGGTCGCGGCCAACGCGGCGGCGGCGCAGGCGCCGGCCGCACCGGCCGCACCAAAGAAGAAGCTCAGCTTCAAGGACCAGCGCGAGTTGGAACAGCTGCCGGGCCAGATCGAGCGGTTGGAAGCGGCCATCGCCGCGCGCACCGAAGCGATGGCCCAGCCGGCGTTCTTCCAGCAGGACAGCGCCACCATCGTGGCCGAAAACGAGGCCCTGGCCGGCCTCCACGCCGAACTGGAAACCGCCTACGCCCGCTGGAGCGCATTGGACGGCTGAGACCCGACGCCGCCCGCCTGTCGCGCGGCGGCGTTGACCCGGCGGCACGCCGTGTTGCGTTCGCGCGCACGGACATTGGCATGACGCAAACAGAACCGGCCCTAGACTAGCGGGTCTGTTTTCACTGTCTTGCGAGGCCATGCCATGTCATCCGTCCCCTCCCTTGAAATGCTCGACGGCCGCACCATCCCGCAGTTCGGCCTGGGCGTGTGGCAGACGCCTGCCGACGAAACCGCGCGCGTGGTCGGCGAGGCGTTCAAGCTGGGCTACCGCCACATCGACACCGCCGCCATCTACAAGAACGAGGAAGGCGTGGGCCAGGCCATCGCGCAGTCCTCGCTCAAGCGCGATGAGCTGTTCATCACCACCAAGCTGTGGAATGACGACCAGGGCTACGACAACACGCTCAAGGCGCTGGACACCAGCCTGGCCAAGCTCAAGCTGGACTATGTCGACCTCTACCTGATCCACTGGCCGTGCCCGGCCAATGGCAAGTTCGTGGACAGCTGGAAGGCCATGATCGCCGCGCGCGATGCAGGCAAGGTCAAGTCGATCGGCGTGTCCAACTTCCGCGTCGAGGATATCGAGCACCTGGCCGCGCAGACCGGCGTGCTGCCGGTGGTCAACCAGATCGAGCTGCATCCGCTGCTGCAGCAGTCGTCGCTGCGCGACTACGGCCAGACCCACGGCATCCTGACCGAGGCCTGGAGCCCACTCGCCCAGGGCGGCGAACTGCTGGACAACCCGATCTTGAAGGACATCGCCGACCGCCACGGCAAGACCGCCGCCCAGGTCATCCTGCGCTGGCACGTCCAGCTGGGCAATGTCGTGTTCCCCAAGTCGGTCAATCCGACGCGCCTGCAGGAAAACATCGACGTGTTCGACTTCAAGCTGAGCCTGGAGGACATGGCCGCCATCGCCAGCCTGGACGCCGGCAAGCGCCGCGGCCCGGACCCGTCCGAGCTCAATTGAGGCATGGGTGATGCTGCATTAAAGAAGCCGCCTTCGGGCGGCTTCTTTGTGTCTGTGCCATGCCGGAATGTCCGCCCTGAAAACGCCGCAACTCACGCAACGCACGACGACCCGTAGAGCGGAGCGGCGGCAACCGATCCCATGCGGCGCGCTCGGCCGGTGTTCTGCAAGCCCTGCAACACGCCGCTGACGCTGACCACCCAGCGCAGACCGTAGAGCGGAGCTCGCTCCGCTGGGGCTTTCCCGACCACCTGGCCGGAAGGCAGCGGAGCAAGCTCCGCTCTTGTGTCTTGAAGTGGGCCCTGATCAGGCAAACTTCCCCGGAGATTCCGGGAGGTTCCGGTGATGCCGTCTCCGCTCTGAAGCCATGGAGCTTGCCAAGTAGATCGCGCACACCGGA
>Ga0222714_10000654_pt1 | contig 39649 bp, 37 predicted proteins | sample C33_3DmetaG_FD_165048 | JGI IMG/M metagenome (GOLD analysis project Ga0222714, IMG submission 165048) | Estuarine water microbial communities from San Francisco Bay, California, United States - C33_3D | ecosystem: Environmental > Aquatic > Marine > Unclassified | place: USA: California...
GTGGGCGCACCACCAGGCCCTTCTGGCGGGCAAAAAATGGTTCGCTGGTAAGAAAGCAACTTTGGATGAAATCCTTGTCGCCCAGAAACGTCCCAAGTCCGTAGGTCGTCGGAATCAGACTGAATGTGATTCCATATTTTTTTTGAATGAAAGGAATCCAAGCCATGCTGACCGGGGCCATGATAGTGCGTCCGTCCAGATCGGCAAAACTGTGCACGGGACTGCCTTCGTGGAGCAGCAGCGCCTCGGCGTCATGCTGCATGGTTGCCCCCACCAACACCAGCGGCAGTCCGCGACTCACCGCCAAGGCCGTGTCATCACTTCGCAGCATGCCGAAATCGGCTTCCCCTTTCGCGACTTTCAACTTGATGGCCGCACCCGGACCGCCACTCAGAATTTCAACATCCAAACCCGCGTCACGATAGTAGCCCTTGGCTAGGGCTTGATAAAATCCGCCATGCTCTGCCTGCGGAAACCAGTCAGTTTGGAACACCACCTTGCGCAGATTGGTTGGCGTTACCGGTTTTGGCCGGCATGCCGCACCCAACAATACCGAGGCGCAAAGCAGAATTCCCAAATTAAAGTGTCTCACGCTTCCATCGCATACCTTCATAACCCCTCGGGCGAGAATCATCCGCGTAATAATGCAGCCGCATTGTCATGAACGATACTTTGCAGGGCTTCCGCGGACAGCTCCGAACGATGCACCTCTGCGATCAGTCGCGGCATATCCGGCCCGGGATCGATTGTGGGATAGAGATTCAGCGGATAGTCCGAGCCAAACAATACCCGATCAGGCGCCACCGTATTGCAAAATTCCCGCCAGAATGTCTGCGGGTATAACAACGGACTGGCCGCCGTATCATAGAAAATATTCGTGGGTATGGGTTGCTTCACAAGGATCGGCAAGCGGCCACCCCAATGAGCGAGAATGAACCTTGTCCCCGGATGACGGCGGGCCAATTCGATGAAATCGGCCAACGGCGTCTCCACCCGGCCCGGATAGTCGCGACTCTGGGGATCGGTCACGTGAAGGTTCACCGGCATGCCCCATCGTCCGGCACATGCGAGCACCGCGTCGAGAACAGGATCCTCAATGGAAATTCTTTGGGCATGCGGTGACAGCTCACCCACTCCGATCAGGCCAGAGTCACGCGCAATCCGCAGTTCACTCAACGCTGCATCCTGCCCCGCACCGGGATGAAGTGTCGCAAAGGCCGACAACCGGTCCGGATGCGCTCGGACGCACTCGGCGTAAAATCGATTCTGCATGATGCAGGTTGCGGGCATTTCCCAATACCAGCCCAACAGCACCGCCCGCGAGACTCCCGCAGCATCCATGTCGCGCAGCAGTTGATCCACCGAGGGAAATGCCTGCACCGGTTGCCCATTTTTACGTCGACGGGTGCAAAGCGTCGCCCAGTGCGCTTCGCCGCAGGCGGCGGCCCAAGCCGCCGGATCACGGTTCACCTCATCTGGGTATAGATGCACATGCGCGTCGATGATGGGCATAAAATCGTTCTCGTTCTCATTCTCATTTTTGTGCTCAATCGCGCAAGCCGAGAACCCCATGCTTCAGCGCTTCTTTAAACTTCAAGCCCACGGCACGACGGTCGGCCGTGAAATCCAGGCCGGCTGCACGACGTTTGCCGCCATGGCTTACATCCTGGCGGTCAACCCTGCAATCTTAGCTGCCGCTGGCATGCCGGTGGAGGGACTTATCACCGTCACTGCGATCAGTGCGGCTGTCAGCACGCTGATCATGGCGTTCAGCACCAATTTCCCGCTGGCTGTGGCTCCGGGAATGGGGATCAACGCCTACTTCGCCTATACGGTATGTCTCGGCTTGGGTGTGCCGTGGCAACAAGCCTTGGGATTGGTTTTCATCAATGGTCTGGCGTTTCTGGCGCTGTCCCTATCCGGGATTCGAGAGAAAATCATCAACGTCATCCCCTTCCAACTGAAGATGGCGATTACGTGCGGGATCGGTCTTTTCATTGCCTTCATCGGATTGAAAAACGGCGGCATCATCACCGCCCACGCCGAGACGTTGGTCACTCATGGTGCCTTGGGTTCCCCGCCAGTGTTGCTGTGCTTTGCCGGTATTCTGCTCACCATCGTATTGATGGTTCGACGCGTGCCCGGCGGCATCATTCTGTCGATTCTAACCATCACCGTGGTTGGCATGTTTGTGCCGGATGGCCAAGGAGGCCGCGTAACCCAATTGCCCGATCATTTTGTTTCTCTGCCGGCCTCCATGAGTGATACCTTCATGCAGCTCAACCTCGGCTATTTTAGGGCCGACTGGGTCAAAGCTACGACAGTAGTGCTCACGCTGTTGTTGATCGCGCTCTTCGACAACGTCGGCACCTTGATCGGCGTTACCCAGCGTGCCGGGTTGCTCGATAAAAACGGCAATCTGCCCGGAGCCGGCAAAGCCCTGGTCGCCGATTCTCTCGGCGTGATCGCATCCTCAATCTTTGGCACTTCCAATGTCGTGAGCTATATCGAGTCCGCTTCGGGAGTCGAAGCCGGTGGCCGCACCGGCTTGGTTGGTGTCACGGTTGCCCTGCTGTTTTTGGGCGCACTGTTTTTCACGCCGGTCATCCAGTCTGTTCCAGTGATAGCCACTGCCCCCGCCCTCGTGGTCGTGGGTATTTTCATGTTTCAATCGGTGGCCCAATTGAACCTTGAAGATCTGCGAGAGGCCGCACCGGCCTTCATTATCATTCTGGCTACACCGCTCACTTTCAGCATCGCCGAAGGTATCGGTCTGGGCTTGGTCGCCTACGCGATCATTCATCTGACGACTGGCCGGGCCCGTCAAACACCTTGGCTGGTGTATGTGCTGGCAGCGATATTCGCCGTGCATCTTTTCCGCGAGCTCTTCACGGCTTGAGAGTGCTCAGAACTGCCAGCCCATTCGCACTACTGGTGTGTAGTCAGGGGCACTTCTCGTCAGGCCAGCATACAGCGCGACATCGAGCCACGCGGATGGGTTGAACATGTAGGTAATCCCGCCGCCGATCTCCCCCGACCAATTCGACGCATCGGATAGATCGATCCAACCCGAGAATTCTCCATATGCGGCCCATTTGTCGTTAATCGTTCGAGTAAAGGACATACTCCCGTAAAGCGGGATATCCCGACCCCCGGCACCGTCATCCAGGCAATCCATTCCCAGATTTGCATTCCATTGCGTCAGCTCCCCTAGCGGACAATCGAAAATCAATACGACACCGGGCTCCAGTGAGCCGTTGCCCAAGTCGTCGTTTGCCAAGGGTAATTTTAGATAGGGCAAGAGCGCCCAGCCCGGACCTTCGGTTTCGTTGCCACTAAAATTCCATTTCGCCCTGAACCAACCATCCCCATTCCCGGAGTTGGTTGAGCTGGCGCCCCCGCCAACGATTCTTTCCTCTCGTCCGATATCCATGCCGAATTGGATATCCAACCGATCACTCAGTCCGGTGGAAAAGAGCAACGAGCCAATCGTCGTCGAGCGATATTCTACGCCATCTTTCCCCGGGGTGTGACGATCGATCGCCATGCTGAAAACATCCACTTCCAGCAGCCAGCCGCTTTGGGGTGCGGTGGAACTTGCCTCGGTCAACTGGGCAAGTGCATGGCTTGAAATGCTCCCCAAGACCAACACCACGCCCAATCTAAATCCGCGCAAATCCATGGGGATAGCAATGCGCAGATTCTAGGCAAACAACCGCCAAACAAATGCGACGCTAAAGGTAACCAGCACACCAATGGCCACGGGTAGCAGCGTGGAAACCACGGTCCATTTCACACTGCCGGTTTCCTTGTAGATCGTGTAGATCGTCGTGCTGCAGGGATTGTGCAGCAGACTGAAGAGCATCAGATTGATTGCGGTCAACAAGGTCCAGCCACCGGCCTCGAGCACACCTTTGGTCGCCGTATCCGAATCGAGTTCAAACATGACCCCCGCACCGGCACCAACCCCGTGCACCCCGGCCACCAACACCGTCAACATGAGTATGGTTGGCACCACGATTTCGTTGGCCGGGATCGCCACCACGTAGGCAATCAAGATGACTCCGTTCAAACCTAGAGCCAGCCCGACCGGGTCGAGTCGGTAGATCAACCAATGCGCAAGACTGGCATCCCCCACTTGGATATTCGCAATCAGCCAGATTGCCGCGCCGGCCGGAATAGCGAAAACGATGGCCCGCCAGAGCACGAAAATCGTGCGATCAATCAACGAAGTATAAAGAGTCTGGAGAATGGCCGGGGGCCGATAGGGCGGCAGCTCAAGACTAAAGGACGAGACTTCGCCTTTTAGCACCGAACGCGACAGCACCCAGGAGACGACGAGGGTGAATCCCAATCCCAGCAAAGCGACTCCGGTCACGGCCGCCGCGGATACCAAGCCCGCCCAGTGGGCCGGCACCAATACGCCGATGAAAATCGAGGCGATCAGAATTTGGGTCGGCCAACGACCGTTACAGAGGGCAAAATTATTGGTAATGATCGCGATCAATCGTTCGCGCGGGCTATCGATGATCCGGGTCGCCACCACGCCGGTGGCATTGCAGCCAAAGCCCATCATCGTGCTCATCGTTTGTTTGCCATGCGCGCCGACACTTTTGAAAAGTCGGTCCATGTTGAAAGCCACCCGCGGCAGATAGCCGAAGTCCTCCAGCATGGTGAATAGCGGGAAGAAAATAGCCATCGGCGGCAGCATCACACTGATAACCCAGGCCATGGATAGATACATGCCATCCACTGTCAGCCCGGTCAGCCAAGCCGGAAACCCGAGATCGACCATGACTTCACGCAAAATCGGCCAGAGCCAGCCAATGAAAAAATCCGCCAGCCAACCCGATGGTGCATTCGCGCCGATGATCGTGATCCAAAACATCAGGGCAAAGAGCAGCAGCATTATTGGGAAACCCCACAACCGGCTGGTCAGGATACGATCAAGTGAACGATCAAAAGTGGGACGGGCGCCGCGTCCGGGACGGGTAACGGAGCGGTCGGCAATCCGTGCGGCATCGCTGTAGATCGCCTCTACAATGTGCTCGTGCACATCACCGGGTATTTCCCGGCGTAAGCGGCGGGCAGTTTCCAGAATTCCCGTTGGATCCATCTTGGCGGAGGAACTTGCAGCAGTTGAGGCCATAATTCCTTTAGGCCGAAACCGACTCCTCAATTCCCTTGGCCAGGGTCAGGGCTAGATTGCCCAAGGTGCCGTCGCGCATGGCCGCCGAGAGACTTTCATCACCACCGAGGAGCCGCATGGCCACCCAGCGGGCATTGGGCAAATCGGGATATGCGGCGGAAATTTGCGCGACCAATTCATTCAGGGCAGCCTTCAAGGCCGGGGGCTCATTGGTCAAACGATACGGCCGGCAGGTAATTTTCCCGGAAGCGACATCAGAGATCACTTTAAGCAGTTCAGGGAGACCTTCCCCTGATCGCGCGGAGGTCGGCACCACTGGCACCCCCAAATCACGGGCCAGTTGACGATCGTCCACCACGACTTGATGGCGGCGCGCTTCATCCATCAGATTCAGGCACAACACTACACGGTCGGTGATCTCCAAGACCTGAATCATCAGGTTCAAGTTGCATTCCAGTCGGGTCGCATCGGCCACGACCACGGTTACATCCGGTTGCCCGAAAAGTATAAAGTCCCGGGCAATTTCCTCATCCAGACTTGTGGATAGCAGCGAGTAAGTCCCGGGAAGATCGACTATTTTGTAACGTTGTTCCGCATAAGCGAAACCACCTTCCGCTCGCGTGACCGTTTTGCCCGGCCAATTACCGGTGTGTTGCCGCAGACCCGTCAGGGCATTGAAAACCGTGCTCTTTCCCGTGTTGGGATTGCCTGCCAATGCGACCACGAAGTCCCATTGCTCCATATTCACGCCCAGCTTTTTGAGATTGGCGGCGCGGTAGACGCTGCAAGTGGCACATGCCTCAGTCGGCGGGGTGATAGCTGGCTCGGTTTTCATGAGGTTAAAATTGGCTCCGGCACTTTCATTCTTTGTCCGATGCGGATGTGCTTTGCCTGTTCGCGTCGCAGGGCGATCACCGTGCCTCGCACCCGATAGGCGATCGGATCACCACTGGGACTGATCATCTCCACTTCGATTAACGTGCCGGGCACAAAACCCAGATCGAATAAACGTCGGCGTTCAGCCCCGCGACAGGCTGCACTCAAACTAATCACGCGGGCCTGTTCACCCGGCAGCAAGCCGGCCAGATATTCTTCCTCGAACAAGTCTGCGGCCGTGGCACCTGGCACCGACACATAGGCAATGTTGTTGGCGAGGATGGGTGCGAGGGCGATTTCACGCCCTTCCGACCAAATCCGCACGCAGTCGCGCTCCTTCACAAACACACAAATGCGCATGCCGGGGCGCAATCCCAGGGCGAGAATCTGCCGATAGACAGCATCCGGTTCGTCCTCAATGTGCACGATTTCCAACGGCAGATTGAGCGGAGCCGTGTTCAAAGGTTGGCCTGAATCGGCATCAAGTTCTCCACCGGATTCCGGAATGGCGTCTCCGTGTGGATCCACCATCGGGTGGCCGAGCCGTGCTTCCAAGACCTCGGCTTCCTGAGGAGAGATAGAGTGTTCCTTGCGCTCGGCCAAACGATGCCACTGGGATTCATCCACTCCCGTTTGCTCCGCGAGATAACTTTCCCACAGCCGGTGCGCCCGCACGATATGCAGGGCCAGTTCACGTCCGGCGGGCAAAAGCATCAACCGACCTTCCGCATGCGTAATCAGCCGGCTAAGCTCCATGGTATTCAACAAGTCCGCGGCGACATTATCCCGAAGATGCAACGCACCCGTGACACTGTTCAAGGTGGGCACCTGACCGTTCACTTCGCATTTCAAAATGTGTTTCAGCGCGTCTTCCTGCCTCACCCGCACTTGGCGGCGACGGGCATCCCGCCAACGGGAAATCACCCCGATGCCCGGCCAGAACAACAGCGCGGCCATCAAACCAAAGGAGAATATGAGCAATAGTTCAGTCATCGATATCAGGCCACCGCGCCCACGACAATTTTGGCGGCGGCAGTGAGTCCCAGTGCGATTTCATGACCGATCTTGGTTTCGCATCGAACCACCCCGCTGGCCTCCTCGCGCCGTAGCACCTTAACCCGGGTCCCCGGCTTGAGCCCCGTATCCTGAACATAAGCCAGGAAATCTGGCGATTGGTCGAGAATCCGTGTAACCCGGAGAGACTTGTTAATGGCGCAGCCCTGCATGGTGACTTGGGTCGCTGTGTCGGCAATTACCCCTTCCTGATTGGGAATGGGATCACCGTGTGGATCAGCAGTTGGGTGTCCCAGAAATTCGTCTATCCGCTCCAAAACTCGGTTTGAAACCGCATGCTCCAATGCCTCTGCTTCATCGTGCACTTCGGACCAGTCCATTTTCAAGGTTCGGACAAGAAAGGTTTCCACCAAGCGGTGCTTCCTCAGCACTCCAAGCGCCAGGGCCCGGCCAACCGGGGTCAGCCGCACGCCTTGCCGCGATTCGTGTTCCATGAGGCCCTGGGCAGCCATGGCTTTGACCATTGTCGTAACTGTGCCGGGCACTACGCCAAGGGCTTCAACCAAGGCCCCCATGGGCACAATACCGTCGTTCTCCTGTTCATGCAGGAGCGTGGCTTTCAAGTAGTTTTCGACGGTGCTCGTGGCCATGAGTATCAATATGGTTACCCGTAAAGTCTATTTTGAATACTCGAAATGCAAGCGTATTATGCGGTTAATGCCTCTCTGTTTCACAATTCACCCGGTAGAAACAAATTCCGGCAAATACGCCTTGCCGCGTTAAAGTAGCTACGGCCAAACTGCGCCCCGATGTCGAAATCCTTTGCGCGCATCGTCTTCGCCCTGACGGCCACATTTTTTGCGGCGTTCTTCATCTGGCCTATCATCCAGATACTTAAAGGCGGCTTCATCGACGCCGACGGGCATTTCACCATCGATTACCTCACGGCCCTGCTCAAGGACCCATTATACTTGGGTGGCCTCAAGAACTCCTTCCTCTTGGCCTGCGCCACGACGTCGCTGACCCTGATCATCGCCCTGCCTCTTGCGTTCATCACGGACCGCTTTCTATTCCCGGGTAAAGCCTTCCTCGGGTCACTCATTCTCGTGCCAATGATTCTGCCGCCCTTTGTGGGGGCGATCGGCATCAAACAGATCTTTGGGCAATATGGCGCCGTCAACAGTCTCCTGATCGGCATGGGCTTGCGACCGGAGGGTTGGACCTTCGACTGGTTTGCCGCTAATCAGTTCTGGGGAGTCGCGGTCATCCAAGCCCTTTCGCTCTACCCAATCATTTACCTCAATGCGGTCGCCGCCTTGGCCAATATTGATCCCGCGATGGAAGAAGCGGCGGAGAACCTCGGGTGCACCGGCTTTCGCCGTTTTTTCAAAATCACCCTGCCCTTGATGATGCCCGGTCTCTTTGCCGGTGGCACGATAGTCTTCATCTGGGCTTTCACGGAACTCGGCACGCCCCTTGTCTTCGATTACGCGCGGGTGACGTCAGTGCAGATTTTCTACGGCTTGAAGGATATCGGTGGGAATCCGTTCCCTTACGCCTTGGTAGCGGTCATGCTGTTCAGCTCTTTCACGCTATATGCCATCGGCAAGGGACTCTTTGGCCGCACGAATTACGCGATGATGGCCAAGGCCACGAGTAGCGGAGGTCCGCGGTCACTTGGTCCGGGTCGCCGCTGGCTCTGCACCATAATGTTTGCCGGAATAACCTTGATCGCCGTGCTGCCGCATATGGGCGTCGTGCTCGTCGCCTTTTCCAAGGACTGGTATGGCACCATCCTTCCGCAAAACTTCACATTGGACAAGTTCAGCATCGCACTCGGTCACGACCTCACGGTTCCCGCCATCGCCAACAGTCTGAAATTTGCCAGTATTTCCACGGTCATTGATGTCATCCTCGGGATCGCCATCGCGTATGTCGTGGTGCGCACCAAAATTGCCGGACGGCAGGTGCTCGATTTTCTCGCGATGCTTCCTCTGGCGGTGCCCGGACTCGTGTTGGCGTTTGGGTATCTGGCCATGTCGCAAGAGGGCAAGTTCTTCGATTTTATCAATCCGGTCGAAAACCCCACCGTTCTGTTGATTATCGCCTATTCGGTGCGCCGCCTACCCTACGTCGTGCGTTCGGCCGCAGCGGGTTTTCAGCAAACCAGCGAAACCCTTGAGGAAGCCGCGCAAAACCTCGGCTGTCCGCCGCTCAAGGCGACTTTTAAAATCACGCTGCCACTCATAACCGCCAACCTGATAGCAGGTGGGTTGCTCGCCTTTGCATTCGCGATGCTGGAAGTCTCCGACTCGCTGATCTTGGCACAAAAACAAGTTTATTACCCGATTACCAAGGCCATCATGGAGCTCTTCCAGTTGTTGGGTGACGGCAAGTTCATAGCCAGCGCACTGGGGGTTTGGGCCATGGTATTCTTGGGCGTGACGATCGTGGGTATGAGCCTGTTGCTCGGTAAAAAACTCGGCGCGATCTTTCGCGTCTGAGTCTGCACCATGCCACTCTTGTTGCTGACATCGTTGGTCTGGGCATTTTCCTATGGCCTGATCAAGGGACAACTCGCCGGAATCGATTCCACGGCCAGCGCCATGCTGCGACTTTTCTGCGCCCTGTTGGTGTTTTTGCCTTTTCTGCGCATTCGACTCATCCCACGCCGTAATGCCTGGCGGCTTGCGATCATTGGCGCAGTGCAATTCGGCCTGATGTATGTTCTGTATCAGCGGGCCTATGTCTTTCTGCAGGCCCATGAAGTGGTGCTCTTCACCATCTTCACCCCCGTTTATGTCGCGCTGCTGGATGCCGCCATCGAGCGGCGCTGGTTATGGCGGCACATGGGAGCAGCTGCCTTGGCTTTGTTTGGGGCAGCCATCATCTTGTGGAAAAATGCACCTAGCAGTGACATCGCCATCGGCTTTCTGTTGATGCAATTCGCCAATCTTTGTTTTGCGGCCGGTCAGTTGGCTTGGAAACGGGAGCGCCTGCGTCTACCTGAAGTCAAAGCCGGCGATATGTTCGCCCTGCTCTACGCCGGAGCCGTGGTCGCCGCCCTGATCGCATCGTTTTTCACCACCGATTGGCTGGCCCTGCGTCTAACGCTGCCCCAGATCGGTGTCCTGATCTATCTCGGCGTGGTCGCATCTGGACTCGGCTTCTTCTGGTGGAATCTGGGGACTACTCAAGTTAACGCCGGCACGCTGGCCGTGATGAACAATGCCAAGATTCCCGTGGGGATCGCCGTATCACTCTTTTTTTTCAGGGAAAGTGCCGATCCCATTCGTCTACTTTTGAGTGGTGCCGTGATGTTACTCGCGGTCGCGTTGGCCGAGAACTGGTTTTTGCAAAAGAAGTCTCCCAATTAATTTATCCATGATCCCTACTCCTCGTCCTAATGTAGCCGCACTCGGCAATTGGATCCGCTCCTGGGTGCAACCCAGCGGCGCCATCCACGGTTTTCATAACCATCCGGTCTGGGGGGCCAATCCCTACCGTTGGGGTGACATGACCGCTGGTCACACCACCTGGGCCTCGCCGTTTATTGCCGGCCTCGCCGAAGCCATCAGTAAGAAACCGGATCCGCGCGCCAAGGCGTTGGTCGAGCAACTGATCAATTTTCAAAGCACCAGTTTCGCCGACGACGGACAATATAAGCACATCGGATTCAACGCAGGTGAAATCTGCCAACGTGGCCTCATCCACAATGCCGTGCCCAATCTTTCATTGGGTCTTGCGGCGTTTTACGCCAAGGACTGGCTACCGGCGAAACTGATGGAGCAAATTCGGACCGCCATTATCCGCAATCTCGAGGTGGGTTGCATGCCCTACGGCACCAACGGACGTCCTGACAAAACCGCCGTCACCAACCAGGACTATGCCCGCATCTGGGGTAAACTGCTCTTCACGCATGTTTTCGAAGACAAGCGTTGGTATGACTCCACGCGGGAAGACATCGATTACATGATCAAAACTTTCCACATCAGCGGTATGCCGGATGCGGATTGCGCGGGCACGCTGCGGATCCTCGGCATCAAGGACATTCTCGAACCGTCTGAGTATTATGGCCTGATGATCTGCCCATTGCTGTTGGCCGCGGAGATTTATGGTGATGAGCGTTACATCGATGAAGCCGGCAAACTTTGCCGGCACGTCGCGCGTTCACAGTGGGTCGACGAGCGCGGTTTTACGCGCTGCCATCGCACTTGGTTTTACCACGCCGGTCGCTGGCATCACAACCGCGGCCCGATGCTGATTGGCGGCATGGGCGATTCACTGGAAGGCATTCAACGTTATATTCGGTTGCGGCCTGACGCTGAACTCGAAGCTTTTCTCAAAGCAACCGACCGCACCTATGCTGGATATCAGCATCCGCGCGGCTTCTTTGTTTCCGGCACAGGCTGGGAAAGTGAATGTGATCTCGCACCGAGCACTGGTTGGCAGAGTCACGATTTCCGCAACCTCGTCCACCGGCATGGCGTGAACGAAACGTTTTGGGATGAGTTCTTCAAGGAGGACAACCGCATCTCAATCCTCCTCGGCGAACAATGCCTTTGGATGGAACAGGGTTCGCGTTGGATGATCGGTGATTACCTTTGGCAGGGCGTTTTCAATTTGGTTGGCCGCAAGGATTGCGTGAAGTTTGGTCCCAATCTGCCCGACTGGGTGGAAGGCGGCTGGCACGCACCTGAAAACTATCCGATTCCGGACAAACCCGTTTTCCTCAAAGTCGACGACTACATCAAACTCTGGACCGGAGACTGGTCCCAATTGGATGTCACCTCGATTGCGAAAACTCCCTTGATTATCGAACCGGCCATGTCGACCACGATCAGCCCTCCCTGAGGCGCAGGTTTATTCCGCGGCCGGTTTTTCTGAATAGTAGCCGTTGATCTTGGCGGCTACATCCCGGAATCCGATGTCCTCGGTGTAGATTTCCTTGAACTGAGCGATGGCGGATTCGGGCTGTTTCAACTTCTCGTAACATTCGCCAAGCTCATAGGTGATTTCTTTCTTCAATTCCTCACTGAGACCGGACTCCTGCTTGGCGGTGTTAAGCTGCGTTACCGCCAGATCCAGCAAACCCCGGGCCCGAAAACAGCGCCCCAGACCCTGCAGTGCGCGACTGCGTAGCTTAACATTCTTCTGCACTTGCTGAAACTGGGCGATCGCCGGTTCAATTTGATTGGCGGCCAAGAGGAGCTCGGCCAATCGAAACCGCGCATCCATATCGCCGGGATAACGGTCCACCATATCCCGCGCACTCTGCAGGGGATTTGAAGGTGAAGGGGTCACGGCGGGAGGAGCAGCCGGAACTGGTGAAGGTGCCCCAATTTTTGCCGCTCGTTCCAACGACACCGCCTTAGGCTCATCACGCAGCTTTTCCCGGTAATTCCCCGCTCCTTCCCAACACCCTTGCTCAGTAGTGCGAGCGATGGAGGCTCGGCGCATCAGGGTCTGGCCTTCGCCATCGACGGGATTCAATCGGAGAACTTCATCGGCCACCCGCAAGGCTGCATCATTTTTTCCAGCCCGGAGCCAGGCCTCGCCGAGTGAAAGTAAATTTTCACGATTCGTCGGATCCAGATCGCGAATGGCCTCATGGGCAAATGCCGCCGTCTCAGGCCACTCAAAAGTATGAGCTGCCTGTGCCAGTAATTGCAGACCGGTAATGCTGTTCGGATCCTTGTTTAAAATCTTATCCGCCTGTTGCAGCACTTCCTCCGGTGTTTTGCGTGCCATACTGATGGCGAAAGGCAGAGCAGTCAGACCACTGAGCGTCTTGTTCATCCAACCACCTCGCGCGGACGAATTTTTGAGCTGGGCGGCACGCTGCAAACGGCGCACCGGCAGACAAGACGGCACGGTCTGCAATATTTGCGCACAGGCCGTGATCACGTAGTCATAATTACCCTGCTCAAACGCCCGACTCGCATTGTCAGCCAGCCTTTGCTGGCGGCTATCAAGAGTGGCAAGCGACAAGTCGGACATGCTGATATTTGAAATCGTCCGGCAGATCGGCGCAACGCTAGAGCACGGTCAAATCGTTGCGGGCCGCCACTTCCAAGGCCGCCAGTCCTGCATCCGTAATCTCCGGTGTGGGCCCTTCCACCAGCAATCGCAGTTTGGCTTCGGTCCCGGAGTAGCGCACCAACACGCGTCCCCCGGTGCCCAGGCTGGTCTCCAGCTGCGCAACGGCAGATTGCAAATTTATGCATGCGGCGAGATCTCGCCGTTCACTCACTCTCAAAGCGGTGGTGCGCTGGGGAAATTTCTGCAATCCCATCCGCAATACTGAGAGGGGTTTGCCGGTGCGCTGCATCACATCAATCACGCGCAACGCCGCCACGAGCCCATCACCTGTCGGAGAAATATCAGCGCAGACAATATGCCCACTGGATTCCCCACCCAACGTCGCCCCGACCGCTCGCATACGCTCAATCACGTAACGATCCCCAACATTAGTGCGCAGCACGCGACCTCCCCGTGCCGTGACCGCGGCATCGACCCCGAGATTACTTTGCACGGTGATAACCAAAGTATTTTCAGCGAGGACCCGGCGATCAATGGCATCAATCGCCAAAATCGTGAGGATTTCATCGCCATCGAGCACCGCACCCTGTTCGTCACACAGAATACAGCGGTCACCATCACCATCATGGGCTATTCCAATACGCGCGCCCAATTTTTTCACCAAGGCGGCCAATGCTTCAGGATGTTCACTGCCGACACCGTCATTGATGTTTAGCCCGTCTGGAGTATTGCCCAAACCCACTACGTCCGCACCAAGTTCCGATAAAACTATGGGGCTGGTCCGACAGGTTGCACCATTGGCCGTGTCCAATACAATACGCCAACCAGTCAGAGAGTTCGCCGACAAAAGTTTTCGCGCCGTGTCGATGTAGTCGAGCACGGCATTATCTGAGTAGGCGCTATGGCCGCTTTTTCTTTCGACTGATTCCGCCAGCAGCCCCTCGATTTCAATTTCATCCGCATCGCTAAGTTTCAGACCCTGCGGCCCAAAAAATTTAATACCGTTATCCCCGGCGGGATTATGCGAGGCCGTGATAACCACCCCTAAATCCGCCGGCATGAATCTGACTGCACGGGCGACGGCGGGGGTGGGCAAAATTCCCAGTGGCACAGGACTGCCACCAGCCGCCACTACGCCATCAATGACCGCTCTTTCCAATATTACTCCCGAACTGCGTGTGTCCCGTCCGATGAGCACGGTCGGTTCGCTCAATCCTTTATTTTTTGTAGCCACCCAACTAACCGCTGCTGCTACCAATCGCGCGACAAAGGCTTCGTTGATGAGTTCACTGCTGTAATTCCCTCTCACCCCATCGGTGCCAAAATACAGTCGCTTCATGAACGATAAAATTCACGCGTGGCGGCAATCTTACGCCGCACCGCCCCACCAGTTAATAGCTCCCGCGCGGGTTCCAGTCCCACCTGCACGGACTCGGTTTTACCGGTAATCCACAGACCCACCGCCGTATTGAGCACAATCGTGTCGACCAAACCGCGCGGGCCATTTCCCGAGAGAATCGCATCCACCAAGGCCACATTTTCCGCGAGACCGCCGCCGAGTAGTTCATCAAACGGCGCGGTCGTGAGACCGAAATCCTCTGCCCGCCACTCGGCCTCCAGCTCAGCCAATCGTCCAAAACCCCGGACCTTGTTGATCGTGGCGGTGGTGAGTTCGTCGATGCCCTTGCCCGGTTCAATCACACCATGAACCGCCAAACCGGCGGTAGCCCCTAAATTTGACAGCGCCTCTGATAACCGAGGCGCCCAAGCCTCCGAAAAGGAACCCAATAACACATGGGCCGGGCGACCCGGATTGATCAACGGTCCCAGGATATTGAAAACCGTTCGTTTGCCCTCGGCGGCAAGCGCTTTGCGCACCGGGACAATGTGCTTGAAAGCCGGATGATAATTTGGCGCGAAGAAAAAGACATAACCCAACTCGGACATCGCTTGACGGAGTTTTTCCGGTGACGCGGCTAGATCCAAGCCCAGTCCTGCCAAAAGATCCGCACTACCACACTTTGAGGTAATACCGCGATTGCCATGCTTCATCGCTGGCACACCGGCACTGGCCAAAGTGAGCACCACCATGCTGGAAACATTGAATCCACCCGAGTGGTCGCCCCCTGTGCCGACAATATCGATGGCATCCGCTGCCCATGACTGCATGCCGGGATCGAGCGCCAGACCCCGGAAAGCTCGGGCAAAGGCGGCCACTTCATCCGCGGTTTCGCCTTTGGCTGACAAACTGACCAGGAAGGCGGCTTTGTCGCTTTCTGGCACTTCAGGTGAAGCCAGTGAGGACGCAGCGGCCTGAACCTGTTCGGAACGGAGATCACGGCCGGCGGAAAGTTGCGCGGATAAGTCGGTCAGTAGTGCCATGCAAAAACAGGCAGCCAGTCGAATCGGAATGCGGCAAATAAATTTGCTACCCATGGCGAAACCTTTCACCAAAAACGCCGTGCGACTTTTTTTGTATCTTCTGCTGTGGGTGGCCGGGACCTCAATCAGCTCCCCGCTGTTTGGTCAGACCGCCCAATCCGAGCCAGCGCCATTGGCTGAATTGAGTGTGACTGATGCCATCATACTTGGTGCGGTTGAAGGGGTGACTGAATTTTTGCCTATATCATCCACCGGCCATCTGATCATCACGACCCATCTGCTTAAACTTGACGCCGACAAACCACTGATGGATGCCCAAGGGCAGCCGCTCTGGCACAAGAAGCCAACCCGTAAAAATCCCAACGGCGAGCCCCTGACTCTCAAGCTGGCGGCCGATACCTATACGGTCGTGATACAGGTCGGGGCCATCCTTGCGGTGGTGCTGCTTTATTGGTCTCAACTCATCAGCATGCTGCGCGGCGTCATGGGACGGGATAGCAACGGAGTCCGTCTATTTCGGAATGTGCTCTGCGCGTTTATCCCGGTGGCCGTGGTTGGTTTGCTAGCGAGCAAGTTCATTGAACGACATCTCTTTTCAATCGGAACGGTTATTATCGGCCTGGTGGGTGGAGCGATACTCATGATCTGGGTTGAGCGCTGGCGTTGGCGGCGAGGTGGGGTCGCAGGTGGTTTCAAGGAACCCGCCGACTTATACGCATTTGATGCCCTCAAGATTGGGTTTATCCAATGTCTGGCACTTTGGCCGGGCACGAGCCGCTCCATGGTAACCATTATCGGTGGTTATTTGACGGGGTTGAGTCCGGCCAAAGCAGCTGAGTTTAGTTTTCTGGTAGGGTTGCCGGTATTGGCCGGCGCTGCGGTTATCAAAGGATGGCGGTCAGGTGCCGCCATGATTGATATATTCGGATGGTCCAACGTGTTGGTAGGCATAGTGGTTGCCACAATATCAGCCGCCATCGCGGTCCGATTCTTGGTCGGATTTCTGACCCGGCACGGTTTGATGGCATTTGCCGTCTACCGGCTCCTGCTTGCAGGGATCCTTGCCTTATGCTTCTACTTGTAAACCAAGCGCATTTATATCGCTTGACGCTGTCATAACCCGCCCTTTACTCCGACCCTTTAAACAGTAACCAATGTCGTTTCCAAACGGCACGACACACTAAAACAGCACTCCCATGGCTAATCCGAAACGCAAACAATCCAAGCGCCGCAGCGCCAACCGCCGCGCGGCCAATGCATTTAAGGCTCCCGAATTCTCCACCGACCCGACCGATGGCAGCTTATTCCGCCCCCACAGGGTGAACGCCAAAAACGGCATGTATCGCGGCCGTCAGGTCCTCGACGTCGAGGTCTGATCCGTCGATTTTAAAGTTCCGCCATCTTTGCGATGGTTACCCCTTCCCGCGAAACCGGGCGTATAGCCGTAGACGCCATGGGCGGCGATCTTGGCCCGGCTGAAGTTGTGGAGGCAGTCAAGTTGGCCGTGGCGCAAGATCATGGTCTGAACCCAGTCACCCTCGTGGGCGATGAAGCAGTTTTGCGGCCCCTTTTGACCCAAGCTGGCTTATCCAACAATGATCACGTGAGCATTTTTCACGCTTCCGAGATCATTACGATGGACGACAAACCTCTGCAGGCCATCAAGCGCAAGAAGGACTCGTCGATGGTCCGCGCCATAGAGCTGGTCAAGGAAGGTCACGCGAGTGTGGTGGTCAGTTGCGGTAACACAGGTGCACTGATGGCGGCGGGCACTATTCGCCTGCGGACCATGGATGGAGTTGCCCGCCCTGCCCTCGCCGCGGTTGTCCCACGAGAAAACGGTCATTTCATCCTGATCGACGCTGGGGCAAATCCCGACGCCAAACCGGAGCATCTGTTACACAACGCAATCCTAGGCAGTCATTATTGCACCGTCATGCTGGGTATTGCTTCACCCCGGGTCGGACTGATGACGATCGGCACCGAGGAAGGCAAAGGCAACGCGCTGGTGGCCGATACCAACGAATTGCTCAAGCGCGCGCAGGGTATCATCAATTACGCGGGGCCGATCGAAGGATTCCAAGTCTTCGCGGAGCACGTCGATGTGGTGGTCTGCGACGGATTCGTCGGTAATATCATGCTGAAGAGCTGGGAGTCCCTGGTTAATTTCTTCTCGAACATGTTAAAGGAGGAGCTGAAAGCCACTCCACTCCGGATGATGGGGGCTTTGCTCTCCAAAGGGGCCTATGCAGCCCTCAAGGAACGCGTCAATCCGGAGCGCTACGGTGGCGCCCCCCTGCTGGGTTTACGAGGTAACATTCTCAAGGCACACGGCTCAAGCAACCGGCATGCGATCCGGAGTGCAATCCGCGCAGCCAACGCTATCATCAAGGCCGATTTGAACCATCGCATAGAAACCGACGTCCAACGCGTCAACGATCTGCTGGCCCAAGGCAATCCGGTTACCCCTACTATTCAATAAACATGGCTATCCCATCCACTGTAATCCTCGGCACCGGCTCCTACACGCCAAAGCGAGTCCTCACCAATGACGAGCTATCCAAGCAAGTAGAGACTTCCGACGAATGGATTCGCACCCGCAGTGGAATTCGTGAACGCCGCATTGCCGGCCCCGGAGAATCCACTTCCGACATGGCGGTATTTGCTGCACAGGCCGCTCTGGCGGACGCGGGACTGACCGCCGCGGATATCGATTTGTTGGTGGTTGCCACGGTCACACCCGACCTCCCCCTGCCAGCCACAGCCTGTATTATCCAACACAAGCTTGGGGTGCCCAGTCACGCCGCCTGTTTTGACCTTAACGCCGCCTGTTCCGGTTTCATCTATGGATTGGATACGGCCTGTGCGATGCTGTCCTCCGGTCGTTACCGCAAAGCCTTGGTGATCGGAGCTGAGAAGCTGTCCTCGATCGTTGACTGGAAGGAACGCACCACTTGCGTTCTCTTTGGCGATGGAGCGGGAGCGGTGGTGGTGGGTTGTTCAGAGGAGCCCAATGTAGGCCTGCTCGGCACCAAACTTGGTGCCTATGGCGATAGTGTCGAGTTGCTCTGGATCCCCAAGGGCGGCAGTAACTCACCGGCCACCGCTGAATCAATCGCCGCGGGTGACCACTTCATGAAAATGAAGGGCAAAGAAGTCTTTAAACTGGCGGTTCGAGCCATGGACGAAGCCGCGCGCGATATCTTGGAACAACATTCCATTCATCCTGATCAGATTGGCTTGGTTATCCCGCATCAAGCCAACCTCCGCATCATTGAAGCCATTTCCAAATACCTGAATCTTCCGATGGACCGATTTTTCGTCAATGTTGACCGCTACGGAAACACCTCGGCCGCGTCCGTGCCGCTTGCCTTGGACGAGGCCCGCAAGGCCGGCCGTATCAAGAAGGGTGATTATACCCTGCTGGTCGCATTCGGGGCGGGCTTGACCTACGGTTCTGCACTGATTCGCTGGTAAAACTACTGCTCATGTTATCCCGCACCTTTCGCCGTTTCTATTTTGCCAGTTTGATTGCAATTTTGGGCTTCGCCCTCCCCGGACAACTTGCCGCGGAACTCGTCTGGAACCCGGACACCGGCTGGCGCATCGAGGGGGGTGTCCTCTCGGGCTTGATGGGCTCGGAAGGTCGAAACGCCTTGGAAATCATGAACAAGGCCCGTCGCGATGAAGATCGTGGCAGTTTGCGCGCCGCTTTGAAGGGCTATAAGAAGGTTATCAAAAAATACGGCACTTCGATCTACACGCCAGAAGCCCTCTACCGCAGCGCCAAGATTTATCTGAAACGGAAACAATACAGCAAGGCGTTCGAATCCTACCACGGGATCCTATCCCGCTATCCCAACACGCCCCGATTCAACGAGATCATCGGCGAGCAATACCGAATCGCCAGTGCCTTGGTTGACGGCGCCCGTAGTTATTTCTGGGGCGTGATCCCCGGTCTGCCTGATCGCCCCAAGGGTATCGTGCAATTTGAGATTATCCTCATTGAGGCGCCTTACAGTGATTATGCGCCCTTGGCGTTGATGAATATTGCCCGGGCCCACCAGAAATTGCACAACACCGAAGAGGCCATTGATGCCTTGGACCGCCTGATCAACAACTACTCCCAGAGCTTGTTGACGGCAGATGCCTATCTCAAGTTGGCCCAGACCCACGCTTCATTGGTTGACGGCGCATATTACGATCAAGCGTCTACCCAGGAAGCCATCACTTATTTCCAGGATTTCATGATCCTCTACCCTGGTGATCCCAACGTAGCTTCGGCGGAAACCGGCTTGGATCACATGCGCACCATTTTGGCCCAGAGTAAAATCAAGATGGCCGACTTCTATTTCTACAAGCGCGACAACTATACCGCCGCCCGGGTTTTCTACAACGAAGCCATCACCGTCTATCCTGACTCCGAGGTCGCCGGGATTGCCAAGCAACGATTGGTCGAAGTGGAAGCCGAAGCGGCTTCCCATCAGCCAAGTGCCGATGCCAGCAATGATGACAATCAGCCCAAGAAGAAAAAGCGCTTCTTCTTCTTTTGATCGCCGAGTGGACTGAGCTAAATCGCATGGGCTCACACTGGCGTCGCGGAGTTTTTATCTCAGGGTTTATCACCCTGTTCATCGCGCTGGGTGGATGTGGACATTACCAGTTGGGCAGCGGCGGGAAAGTGACTTTCAGTACTCTATATGTCGCACCGCTAAAAATGCGTGCCTTGGTCCCGCAGGCCCAACCCATTATCGTGGCTCAGATTCGGGATGCATTTATCCAAGATGGCCGGGTCGATTTGGTAAATCTGTCCGATCAGGCAGACGTATCGCTCCATGTAACGGTGCGGGACTATCACCGGGAGGTCGCCACGGTGCGCCCGGGCGACACTGGATTGGCCAGAAAGTTTGTCATTACCCTGACCACTGAAGCCACTTTGATCGAGACGGCGACGGGCAACGAATTGTTTCACAACCGGACGATTATTGTTAAGCGTGATGTCTATACCGATAGCGGACAACAGCAGGCCGAATATCAAATCCTGCCCCTGCTGGCCCAAGACTTAGCACAAAAACTCACCCACGCCGTTCTCGACACATGGTAAAAAACTCCCGGCAATCCACCCTACTAGCCCCCTCCCTCTTGGCGGGCAATCATGGTGCATTGGCCGCCAGTGCCGACTCAGTGAGTGCACTGGGACTGAAGTGGCTGCATGTCGATATCATGGATGGCCACTTTGTGCCGAATCTATCCTTTGGACCAGCCACCGTCGCGGCACTCCGCCAAGCTGGGAACAAACTGTTCTTCGATACCCATCTGATGCTTTCTGAGCCACAGCACTACATCGAAGCCTTCGCCAAAGCCGGATCCAATTTGATCAGTGTGCATATTGAACCGGACTATGATCATAGGGGGATATTGGCGAAAATTCGCCAACTGGGATGCCAATGCGGCATTGTGCTGAATCCCGGCACCCCGGCCGACGCGGTGGAACATCTGTTAGATCAAGTTGATTTGGTCCTCGTGATGACGGTGCAACCCGGTTTCGGCGGACAATCCTTTCAACCGCAGATGCTCGCCAAGATTGCTCAGCTCAATGACTGGCGCCAGCAATCGGGACATACATGGCGATTGGAAGTCGACGGCGGGATTGATCTGCAGCACGCGAAGGAATGTTTTGATGCCGGCGCGGACACTTTCGTAGCTGGCACCGCCTTCTTCAAGGCACCTGACCGGGCTGATTTCGCCCGGTGTATCGAGCAATTCGCCATTTAGTTTCGGCTAACGGCTTTCCCGTGCGAGTTGCGCCGCGAGTTGATATTGGGCCCGTAGCTTGGTGCCAAGTTCATTGGCCATCCGCACTTCCTCGACTTTGTTTTTTGCACTCAGTGCCCCTTTGATCGGTCCGCTAACCTGATCATAGCTGAGCACAGACATGTCATTGAGGACCTTCATGGCCTCGGGTGGCATACCGGCCGCAATTACCGCCCGCCATGCCTCGACCAGTTCATTGTGGGTATCGAGACACATTACGCGGATGGCAAAAGCCATCTCGCGAAACAAACGGCCAGTCCAGGCTGGTTCGTAGATCAACTGATCTTCACCAAAATACGGTTCGGCGTCCGGATCGGAACGATACTGTTCCCAATCGGGTTCGGCATAAAACTCCTTGCGCACCGGCAGGCGGCGCAATGCAAACCGGGTCGGACCGCCGGGAGTATCGACCTTAAAGTTCCAGAGTTTCTGGCCAGTCATCGAAAGGGTATATTCTATGAACAACTCCGCCACTTCACGATTGGGCGCCCCCCGTAACAACCCGATCGGATCGACTGAACTAACCGTGCCACCCCGCGGGGTAACATAGACCAAACGTCCGGAATCATCCCGCCGGGTAACAGCCTCAGCCTGGTATCTTCCATAAAAATCGATGCAGATCCCCACCGCCGAATTACCCTGCGATACATCGATCGGTGGTTTTTGAGAGGAATCGGTGAAATACCGCGCATTGGCACCCAGTAATCGCATGATACGCATCCCCTCGTCCCAACCTTCGCGGACCGCCCGGGATTCAATTGTCTTCGGGTCAGTGCCTTTCAACTCGGAGGTAAGTGCCCGCAGCCGAATCTGCATCTGCTGTTGGATTAAATTCTCAAATGCTTTCGCAATGGACCCACTCTTGGTCGGGTCGCACAGGGCCACCTCCCCAATCAACTTTGGGTTGGTCAAATCCCGCCAGTGGGCCGGGGGAACATCCATGCCCAACCGTTTGATCGAATCCTTGTTATAGAGTATCCCATAACTGCTCAAAACATTGCCTATCCAGCGCCCTTCCTCATCCCAGTATTGTTCACCGGCAAAAGTATAGGGAATCGAGTCGTCGGTGAACCACTCCGGATGGGTGGTCAAAATTCGCGCCGATACCAATCGACCAGCCTGTGCTTGCCGGATGAAATCATAGCTCCCGCCACCGAAGAATAGATCAATTCCACAACCGACCTTGGAACTCAGGAATGACTCGCGGGCCGCGGTGGCCTCGGCAGAAGCATCACCGGACAGCCGGCTATTGGCAAAGGCAGATTGCACTTCAATGCTCCATGGATACTTCAGTTCATTGGTCCAATAATTTTGAAAAGCAGAGACATATTCGGATTCTAGAAAACGAGCGATCTCACTGGTCCCACCTATAACGCGCCAGTCAATCGCGACCGTCCGCTGAGTTTTTTCCAGATACCATTTTCTAAAACCCGCAGTAAATTCATGCCGGATCGCCTCGTTATGCGGAGTGATAATAACCAGGATATCATCCGCCTGCTCGAGGCCAGTTTGCGGTGGTCGCATGATAAACGGCAGCGCTACCGTAGCGATCAAGGCGAGGATGATGATTACCCGCTTCATCGCCTCGCTCAATCCAACAGGACTACAACGTCCTCGGGTTCGACCGCGGCAAAAATCTCGCCACGAGTCGCTCCGTCCACGAAGCGCGGATTGCGCTCGAACACCTTGAGGGTCGTATCCCGGACAATCAGTTCATATTGGGCGACCTCTCCGAGATAAACAAAAGCACCAATTTTACCCCGCACCGAATTGCGCTCCACATTTCGATCGCGACTCAATTCCCAGCACTCAGGCCGGATTGACAAGGTGACTTCCTGGCCAATTACCGGCGTGCGGGACTCATCGCCCAGCACGCCGTCAAACCGGCCGATCGCCGTCTCGACCGTAGCCATATTGCCATTCAAGCCGGCCAACTTGCCGGGGATAAAATCGGTTTCACCGATAAAATTCGCCACCGTCTTTTTCCGGGGCCGTTTGTAGACTTCACGCGGGGTGCCCACTTGCAAAATGTGTCCACTCTCGAGAATAGCCATCCGGTCAGATATGGAGAGCGCCTCCTTTTGATCGTGGGTCACGTAGACCGTGGTCAACTTGAACTCCTTGCAGACCCGCCGGATTTCCGTGCGCATTTCCAATCGAAGCTTGGCATCCAAATTGGACAGCGGTTCGTCCAACAGGAGACAGCGTGGACGGATCACCAAGGCCCGGGCGAGCGCCACTCGCTGCTGCTGGCCACCGGACATTTGATTGGGTTTGCGGTCCGCATACGGGCTCATTCGAACTGATTCCAAGGCCTCACCCACCCGTCGCTTTATCTCGGGTTTCGATACTTTGCGCTCTTCCAACCCAAAGGCCACATTCTCGGCCACAGTCATATGCGGCCACAGGGCATAACTTTGGAACATCATACCCGTGTTGCGCTTGTGCGGCTCCAGTTTGGTCACGTCCTCATCGCCAAAATAAATATGGCCGGCTTCGGGGATATAAAATCCAGCCAGGCTGCGCAGCAGGGTCGTCTTGCCGCAACCACTGGGCCCAAGCAGGAAAAACAACTCGCCCGGTTCTATGGTCAGGTCCAAATCGTGTAACGCCGTGATGGCGCCAAATCGTTTCGTTAGTTTTTCAATACGAATGGATATCATGCCGGAGTGGTGCCGCGCCGAGGCAAGAATTTGGCCAAAGGTAAGTCAAAGTAATTAACCCGTAATCCGCATATGTAACGCATTGCCACGGTGGGCGAGCTTTGTCTCTGTAATTAAAGCATGCCCGCACCCAAAGTCCCTCCCTGTCACCCAGATCTTGAAAGTGTCCTTGTCACCGAAGCCCAAATCAAGCGACGCATCCGGAAACTGGGCAAAGAACTGAAGGAACTTTACGGCGATGACGAATTCACGGTGATTTCTATCATCAACGGGGCGATCCTTTTCACGGCTGACCTGTTGAGAGAAATTGAGAACCCGATCCGCTTGGATTGCATCCGCATCTCGAGTTACCGCAATGAGACAAAGTCAATTGGCACACCCCAGCTCGTGCACAGTCTGACTCTGGACATCACCAAACGTCATGTCCTGCTGATTGATGACATTCTCGATACCGGCAAGACCTTGGCGATGGTCACTGGCATGATAAAAAAGCTTAAACCGGCCAGTTTGAAAGTGTGTGTGCTCCTGGACAAAAAAGGACGCCGGGAGGTGGATTTCGACGCGGATCTGGTCGGTTTTAAAATCCCCGACAAATTCGTGGTTGGGTATGGTTTGGATTTTGCAGAACGCTACCGCAACCTGCCCTGTATCGGCGTGCTCAAGTCTCATCTACAAAATCCACCGGAGTGGACTTAATTCCCACATTATCCCCGCTCGCGGGCAGCCGATGAGTGTCACCGGTAATCAGAGGCAAATTTATTTGCGCCTCGTCGCGTCCCTGCGGCCACATTTTCGCACCGATGTGAATTTGCCGGAACGCATTCAGAAATTATTGGCCCGGGAAAAGCGCTTCGGTTCACGTGATCGCCGTTTATACCGCGAACTAATATATACCACAGTGCGTTACCTCCCGTGGGTGGAACCTCTGCTTGATCAGGATAGTGAACGCGCCGCCGCCACAGTTGCATGGTTGTCGGTAAGAAACAAAGCGACCGCCAGCTATCGCACCGAACTGACCTCTGGTTGGCCGGATTGTCCTGAAAAATTGTCCAACAAGGCGGCCCATCTGGAGCAAGACCCAAAAGTATTATTGCCAAACTGGATCTCCGCAGAATGCCCGGAAGCATTAGCCACCAAGGAGCTGGATGTGCTGAATCGCCGCGCACCACTGTGGCTGCGCCTACAAACGCCGGACCTCGACATCGTAACGGACGAATTTGATGAGAATGGGTGGTCGTGGAAAATCTCACCGATCAAGCCTGATGCAATCGAGGTTACGTCCGAGTCGAATGTCACCGATTCCAAAAGCTACCGGCATGGCGTATTCGAAGTGCAGGATCTGGGATCGCAGTTGATTCTAGAAACAAACCAAATCGAAGCTGGGGGTCACTGGTTGGACGCATGTGCAGGGGCCGGCGGCAAATCTTTGCAACTGTCCCGTATGCTAGGGACCGAAGGTAAACTCGCAGTGCACGATATCCGTGAATCCGCCATCGATGAATTGTTGAAACGCGCAGAACGTGCGGGTTTGGAGAACATCGTAATTCCTGCAAATCCCACCCAAGACCATTATGACGGGGTCTTGATTGATGCGCCTTGCAGTGGCAGTGGCACTTGGCGCAGATCGCCTCACTTGAAATGGGTGACCACAACGGAAGACATCGCTGAATTTGCCCGTGTCCAATTGTCCCTTTTGGAAGAATATGCGGATTGCGTGAATCCGGGAGGGCAGATGGTTTACGCAACCTGTTCCCTGAATCACCGGGAGAATCAAGGCGTCGTGGCTTCTTTCCTAGACCGGAGAAAGGACTATGCCATGACTCCCCCATTCCGCGATTTCGGCTACACCCCCTCCCCGCTCGGTCTGAACATTTTGCCGGCACGATACGATACGGATGGTTTCTTTGTGGCCACCATGCGCCGACGTTAATTTTTCCATTGCCGGGGTTTGGTTGCTCACAAACATCAGCCGGTGATTCCCGATTCAGATTATCCTATCAAATTGCAGGTCTTTGAAGGACCGCTCGACCTCTTGCTCTTCCTGATTAGGAAAAACGAGCTCGATATCTACGATATTCCCATCGAATCCGTGACCCGGCAGTATATCGATGCGCTGCATGCGATGAAGGAGCTCGACCTCGAGGTCGCCGGTGAGTTTTTCGTCATGGCGGCCACGCTGATGGAAATCAAAAGTCGCATGCTGCTACCCAAGGGTCTGCACGCGGTCGACCCCAACGCTGATGAGGATGACATGGACCCTCGCTGGGAGTTGGTTCACCAGCTGCTCCAATACAAGAAATTCAAGGATGCCTCGACGGAGTTGGGCGAATTGATCACCCGACGGCAGGATCTGATGGAACGATACGTTTCCGCCCTGAATGCCGACGCCAGCGAACGCTCCCTCAAGCCCGTGGATCGCATTGAACTGTGGCATGCCTTTAACAGTGTCTTGCGCCGGCTTGCAGAAAAATTGGTCGTGGGGGAAATCCAAGACGAGCAGATCACTGTGGCCGATCAGATGGAATACCTGCTGCAACGCATCGAGACGGAGAAATCGTTCTGTTTCGCCGATCTCTTTCCCGGCAAGGTGACTTTGCGTTATCTCGTGGCGACATTTCTGGCGGTCCTTGAGCTTACGCGCCTTAAACGACTCCGGCTGACGCAAAACGAGGCATTCACCGATATTTTTTGCCATGCCGCGGATGAAATCCCGCTTGAAACCTCGGATAACCCAAGCACGGTAACCGCGTGAGTAAAAAATCACCAAAGCCTACGCCCAAGGCCGGTCTGCTCGGCCTGGGACTCGACAACCAAGACGGGCACAAACGAATCACCACGGGCGATCAATTTGCGATCGTCGGTGGCTCCGAGGAAACACATGGTCGCATGACCGAAACCGTGATCAAAACTTTCGAAGAGCTCAAAGGTCGTGGCAAGCACCTCAATCAAGTGGAGCCAAAGGAACTGGCCGACATCATCAAGGAATCCACCCCCCGTTAATTCCGGCATAGCAGGAAGGCCATTTGCGTTTTGGCCCATCAAGACTCTATTCTCAAACAACCAATAAAAATATGTCTGAAAAAATCACTCATCTGACCACCGATTCATTCAAGAGCGCCGTAGCCGGTGACACCCCAGTCCTCGTGGATTTCTGGGCGCCATGGTGCGGCCCCTGCAAAGCGATTGCCCCCATCCTGGATGAACTTGCAGGTGAACTCGATGGGCAGATCCAGATCTGCAAGGTAAACGTTGACGAGAATGATACCGTCGCAGCCGAGTATGGCATTCGCGCGATCCCGACGATGTTAATTTTCAAGGCCGGTCAAGTGGTTGATACCATTGTGGGCATGATGCCCAAGGATGCGCTCAAAACCAAACTGACCGCTCACGTCTAAGACGGAGAAAGAATCAGACCTAGCGAAAGCAGCAGCGCATACAGCGCCAGCAGTTTTCCCGTATCGCCCAGCAGTCTAATCAACTCGCTGGGCATTTTGCTATGCTGAAGACGACCCCGTTGCCTCCAGGCCATGGGCGCTAATAACAATGGCAGGAGTTCCCATGCACTGCCGCCAAGAAGGTTTCGAGTAATAAGCACACCAAAGGCAATTAGCAGAGTGACGGTAAATTGCACCCGGGCGTAGGCCTGCCCAAATCGCACCACCGTAGTGCGCTTTCCCGCTACCCGGTCCGTTTCGACATCACGGTAATTATTTACCAATAGAATATTGGCGGCGAGCAATCCAATCGGCACCGCCAATGCCACGGCATCCGGGGTGATTGTGCCAGCCTGCACGTAGTAGGTGGCGCCAACTGCCACCAAACCAAAGAACAGAAATACGAACAAATCACCCAGACCGTTATAACCCAAAGGATACGGACCGCCGGTGTAAGCAACCGCACATACGACACTGAGAATACCTATCAAAATCAGCCAGGGCCCGCCCCAATAGATCAGCGTCAGGCCCAATAAAAATGCCGTGATCAATACCAGCAGCATGGCGCGGTGCATAGCGGCGGGGGTCACCAAGCCAGTGGCGACTGCCCGCGTGGGACCTACCCGGTTGGCGGTGTCCGCGCCTTTGATAAAGTCGTAGTAATCGTTGGCGAAGTTGGTGCCGATCTGGATTAATACTCCAAACAACAAGCAGAGGGTCGCAGCGGCAAAATTGAAACAGCCATCATGCCAAGCCAGCGCACTGGCTACCACTACCGGGGCGATGGCCGCCGGTAGAGTTTTGGGTCTCATTGCCTGAACCCAGACACCTATTCGAGTCGCGGGTCGAACCATCGCAATTGGGTGCTATTTGATCTTCTTGTTAAAGAGAGCCAGTGAGCGCTTGGCCATCAGACTCACCATCACGGGGATGACAAACATGATGGAAGCCGCATAAACATAATAATTCCCGATCCCCTGAAACAGGATGCCGATTAACCCTAACATCAGGGCGTAAACCGTGAGGAAACCCACCGGAGGCACCGGCAAAGCCGAGTTCAAAGTCCAGATCAGCAAAAACGCGAAGAAACCCGCCCCAAAGCCACATAGGGCAAACGCTAAACCAGCAAAATAAAACAGCGGCGCATAAAAGGTAACCCGACCCTCAATCCGCAGGAACTGACGGATTACCCCTACGGCAATAATGCCAATCTGTAGTTCGAAGAGGAAATTCCCCGTGGATTCCAACCCGTTTTCGTTCACCAACAGAAAACATGAATTGATTCCCCATTCCGGGTTGCCGACGAGAATCAGACCACCCACCAACGCTCGGAGAAAATCGATGTAATTTCTGGCCTTGGTAAATTCCTCGGAAAAGTTCACCCGATTATCCCCACTTTCGCGAATGCGCACAAAGTCACGCTTGCGATTACGGCGAGCCAAGCCCAAGGCCCGGGCCGATTTACGTCCGAGCCGCAACCATTGTCGGGGCATCCAAAGCAGCACGATGGCGAAAATCAGGTAGAGGTAATTAATACTCACAATACTGGTAAGATGGTTGAGAACGAATTCACGGTTGCCGAAATACAAGCAACGCAATTGCAACGGGATATTGCAGGCATCGCACTCGATCCGTCGATTCAGAATTATCGAATTTCAAAACCCTGAAAGGTAATTTCCGATGCGGAGGTGCTACGTTCGATGCGGCGAATATAGCCATGCATTCGGTCTTCGATCGACTCTACGAAGCGCCTAAGCTCCATCGGGTTACCCTGCACCTCGAGCAATACACTCCCATCCGGCTGATTTTTGACAAAACCAGTCACTTCGAACTCCTTGGCCAATTGCAAAGTGGCATAGCGGAAGCCCACGCCTTGCACTCGACCATAAAATTGGAGCGTTTCCCGCCGGGTATCAGCCATCTCGGAGGCAGCAAACCCATACCAAACAGCAACTTCAACTCACAAAAACAGCTGCCGCAGCTGCTCACAAAAGGTGGATTTTTATTTGCACTTTCCCCCGGAGCACACTCAGTCTGCTTTCATACCAATGAGTAATTTCGATTCTGACGGGTCCTTCGAAAACGAGTGGAACGAACGGGGCGAACTAGCCTGGAATGAGTTTGATTGGGAAAGATACCTCCGGGATCAGGAGGAGACCACCAATCGCTACTTGGCCTTCTACGAAAACAATCTTGAACACCCCCAGCGCATCGACGAGGTAGCTCGCAACATGGGCTGGGACGATGGCCAGTGGGATATCTTGGAAAATAGCGCAGACAATCAGGGCACAAGCGAACTGCCGGAGGCCATAACAGAGGATTTTGCCCCTGACTCTGATGTCTATACCCTCCACAAGAACCCGATATTTATCTCCACCAAAGCGATCTACCTGCGGGCACGTCGTAAATGGGAATTGATTGCCGCGGATGCCAAAAACATGCCGCAAAGCATTGCCGTCAACTATCTCACTACCCTGCATCATGGCGAAGATCAGTCAGTTCAAGCGATCCACGCCCTCGAATTTGGCGATTACGCCATGGCCATAAGTCTGTTCAAACGGGCGCTCAGCGCTCTCAATCGCACGTTGGCTCTCATCAATGACAGCCGGGCCAATCAATGGACGGCCGTAGCTGCTTACCGCATGGATGTGCTGATGAGTTTGTTTGATCTCCGTGAAATCTGGCTGCGGGTGATAGGTGAATGTCGCAGTGAATTGCAGCGCCCCGTTGAGGACGACGAAGACTAATCACATACCCGTCGAAAACGGCCTTGCACTTTAAACCCGGTCGGTTTGCTTCTGAACCTTCCAAACGGAGAGATGGCTGAGTGGTCGATAGCGGCGCTTTGCTAAAGCGTTGTAGGTGTAAAAGCCTACCGGGGGTTCGAATCCCCCTCTCTCCGCCACTTTAATCCCGGTTTCCAGTAATGGAGACCGGGATTTTTGGCGTAAACTGCCAGACCAAATTTATCCTGATCCAGTAGACGCAAAAAAAGCCCGTGCCACTAGGGCACGGGCTTGAAATGATTTATCAGGATTCCTCAGTAGCGATAATGCTCCGGCTTGTATGGACCCTCGACCGGCACACCCAAATACTTGGCCTGTTCGGGGCTCAATTTGGTAAGCACCACGCCGATGCGCTCCAAGTGGAGACGGGCGACTTCTTCATCAAGGTGCTTCGGCAGACGGTATACGCCCGGCTCGTAGGTCTCGCGATTGTTCCAGAGATCAATCTGGGCCAGTGTCTGGTTAGTGAAGCTGTTCGACATCACAAATGAGGGATGGCCGGTCGCACAGCCAAGATTGACCAAGCGACCCTCGGCCAGAAGGTAAATGTTATGTCCGTCCGGGAAGGTGAACATGTCATACTGTGGCTTGATGGTGGTGCGCTTCACCCCAGGTGATTTGTAGAGGCTATCGACCTGAATTTCGTTATCGAAGTGGCCGATGTTACAAATGATCGCCTGATCCTTCATCTGCTCCATGTGCTTCAGGGTGATGATATCCTTATTCCCCGTCGTGGTGACATAGATATCGGCGGTGCCCAAACTGGATTCGATCGTGTTGACCTCAAATCCTTCCATGGCGGCCTGCAGGGCGTTAATCGGATCGATTTCCGTCACAATAACGCGTGCGCCAAATCCCTTCAGGGAGTGAGCCGAACCTTTGCCCACATCACCATAACCGCAGACGACGGCCACTTTGCCGGCAATCATCACGTCGGTCGCACGTTTTAGACCGTCAGCGAGTGATTCGCGGCAACCATAGAGGTTATCGAATTTCGACTTGGTTACTGAATCATTCACATTGATGGACGGGACCAGCAATTTGCCCTGCTCATGCAACTGGTAAAGCCGGTGAACCCCAGTGGTCGTCTCTTCCGAAACTCCGCGCCATTCCTTGGCCATGCGGGTGAAGATCGTCGCATCTTCAGCATGCACGCGCTTGAGCAGATCCTTGATGACTTGCTCTTCATCGGATTCCGAGGGGCTGTTCACCCAATCCGAGCCGGATTCCAGTTCGACGCCCTTGTGCAATAACAAGGTAACATCACCACCGTCATCGACGACGAGTTGCGGACCGAGTCCATCAGGACCAACCAAGGCCTTCCAGGTGCAATCCCAATATTCCTGCAGGGTCTCCCCCTTCCAGGCAAAGACCGGCACCCCGGTGGCCGCAATGGCAGCCGCCGCGTGGTCTTGGGTTGAAAAGATATTACACGAGGCCCAACGGACCGTAGCCCCCAGTTCGACCAAAGTTTCAATCAAGACTGCCGTCTGGACAGTCATGTGCAAGGAACCGGTAATACGAACACCCTTGAGCGGCTTTTCGGTGCCATACTTTTTCCGCAACGAAACCAAACCGGGCATTTCATGCTCGGCGACGGTGAGTTCGAGGCGGCCCCACTCCGCGAGTGAGATATCCTTAACGTGATAATCCTGCGTGGCAGGTGCGGGTTTTATGACTGATGACATATACTTTATTGTTAAATTGGTGATCTGGTAGGTTAGGCGAGTTTCGCCACGGCGGCTTTGAGAGCCGCTGCCTTGTTCGTCTGCTCCCACGGCAGGCCGGTCTTGCCGAAATGACCATAGTTGGTCGTGCGCCGATAAATCGGCCGCAACAAATTGAGCTGAGCCACGATATCGGCCGGCTTGAAACTGAAAATCTCTCTCACGGCTTTGGTGATCACATCGTCATCAACCTTGCCGGAGCCAAACGTTTCCACCCGTACCGAGACCGGTTGGGGATGCCCAATGGCATACGCAAATTGAATTTCCGTATGCGTAGCCAAACCTGCCGCGACGATATTCTTTGCCACCCAGCGGCCCATGTATGCCGCAGAACGGTCAACCTTGGATGGATCTTTGCCGGAAAATGCGCCGCCGCCATGACGACCCCAGCCACCGTAGGTATCCACAATGATTTTACGTCCGGTAAGTCCAGAGTCTCCCTGGGGTCCCCCTATCACAAATTTACCCGTAGGATTGATCAGATATTCGGTTTTGCGGTTCAGCATCTTGGCCGGCAGCACCTTTTTGATCACGTTCTCGATCAAATATTTTTCAATTGTGCGGTGCGAAACATTGGCGGTGTGCTGGGTGGAAATAACCACATTAACGATCTCGACGGGCTTGTCGTTTTCATAACGAACCGAAACCTGCGACTTCGCGTCTGGACGCAGCCACTTGACTTTGCCGGATTTCCGAATGCGGGTCAGCTCACGTCCCAACAAATGGGCATACATGATCGGCGTGGGCATCAGCTCTTTCGTCTCATTACAGGCGTAGCCGAACATGATCCCTTGGTCACCGGCCCCCTGCTCTGCGGTTTTCTTACCCGAAGCTTTTTTTGCATCGACCCCTTGGGCAATGTCACTCGACTGCGCCGTGAGGTAATTATTGATGAACACAGTATCAGCCTGAAAAACGTCGTCGTCATTCACGTAGCCGATTTCACGGATCGCATCCCGAATTACCTTATCAACATTGAACGCATCATCCAATGGACGCGTCCTGCCAGTGCGCTTGTCCTGTAGTTTGGGCAGGGTTATTTCGCCGCCAATCACCACGATATTGGACTTAACAAAAGTCTCACAGGCCACCCGGGCCTTGGGATCAAATTTGAGACAAGCATCAAGGATGCTGTCCGAGATATAATCGGCGACTTTGTCCGGGTGACCTTCACCAACCGACTCGGAGGAGAATACGAAGGAATTTGCCATAAGTAGAGCCACTACAGCAGTGGGAGAATACGACTAGGGCAAGAGCAATATCATCATATTTGTATTTGGTGATATGTATGGCATCAGCGAATTCTTGCGACCTTGAGTTTTCAAATTTTGATCTCAGACAATTCCCCGAACAATTTTGTCCCCCCGTTGACACCCAAATTGAGCTTAAATCAAATTTAATACGTCAGTTCTTACCTAGTTAGTTTGGATTATTTTACTTATGAATCCATTCGGGTGCTTTCGATAATTAACGGAACGCGTCGTGAGAATTGAATTCATGGCATAACTACCTCTCTGACCTCGGAGACACCATCGCATGTCAAATTTTCCCATTATTGATCAGGAATCCATTGAAAATCTCCGTTCCCTTAACCCGGATGATGGTGACGAATTCCTTAAATAAATCATCGGGATATTCTTAGAAGACACCCCGCAACGTATTGCGGAATTGAACACCAGTCTGGCGAGTCAGGATACGGTGCGATTCATCCGAGCCGCGCACAGCATCAAGGGGAGCTCCGCAAACTTGGGTGCACTTGCCTTGCGCGCTGCAGCCGAAAAAGTCGAACATCACTCCAATAGCGTGGGCTTAACCGATGTCACTTCCATGATCGCGGAAATCGAGTCCCAATTTGATCTGGCCAAGGACGAATTGAACCGACTAAGCAGCAGCGCCTGAGTTGAGCCTCACCCGTTTCTTGGGTGACCTAGACGGACAAAAAGTAACCCTGTTGCTTTTCGGTAATCGGCAGATCGCACCGTTCCATGACCTGCAGCAGGTCTTCCCAGATCATACGCTTCGAACGATTGGACTGATTACGTAGAATGTAACTCGGATGGTAGCTTACCATCATGGGGTATTTAGCGAATTCATGCCATCTACCCCGCACATCCCCCAGGGCTTTGAATGCATCCGCTCCCAACAACCCGTGAGCCGCAGTCGAGCCGAGTGCCACCACGACCTTGGGGGATACAATTTCGATCTGGGCCTGCAAGTATGGCAGGCAATAATTCATTTCCTCTGCATTCGGGGGACGGTTGCCATATTGTTCACCATCGGCATCTACCGGCATCTGTGGACGCCAATTCATGATATTCCCAATGTAGACTTCCGCCCTTGAGAGCCCCATGGCTGAAATCATTTTGGTCAGGAGTTGCCCCGCAGGACCGACAAAGGGTTCGCCGAGTTTTTCCTCCTCTGCACCCGGAGCCTCGCCGACAAACATGATGGCCGCATCAAGGTTACCCACGCCGAAAACCACCCGTTTACCCGGACGCACATTGGCAAGACACTGTTCGTCTTCTAGCACTACTTTTCTCAGGGCATCCATTCGATCGGACTTGCTTCCCTGAGGCAGGGAAAAAGGAGGCGTTTGGATTGAAGCAATTGGCGACTGAGTAACGGAAGTTGCCTGCACAGGTTGCGGTATCGCCTTAGGTGAAAATGCATCTGCAGAATCAGCTTGTTCAACCTTTGCTCCGGATGAGTAGTGCCCAACCACTGCCTGCAGCCTTTGCAGCGTGACCCCATCAACCGACACGGAGCGGACCCCTGACGCCTTCAGCCGCTTAAGCTCCTCAGTTAATGCATTCAGGCTGTGACGCATGGAGTGGCTTTGCTTTGATGACGGGTAAATTTTTCAACGTATTTACCCAACAAATCAAATTCGAGATTTACCGGGTCTCCGACTTTTTTCTCACCAAAATTGGTTATCGCCAGTGTGGTAGGTATCAACCAAACCGCAAACAGTTCGGGTTCGACCTCGGCCACCGTCAGGGAGACCCCATCAATGGCGATGCTGCCCTTGTGCACAATGAGCCGCGTGTCGCGTGAGGATAATTTTACCTGTAAATAGTAGTCGTTCCCACGCTGTTCCAAACACTCTATCGTGCCTTGCTCATCAATGTGGCCGGTTACAAAATGACCACCTACTTTCCCATCGAAGCGCAAACTACGCTCCAAATTGACGTGCAATTGCTCGGTTATGGCGGCGAAATTTGTCAGCCGACGCGTCTCCTCCAAGACATCAAATGTCAACGAGCGCCCTTCAATGTTGGCGACGGTCAGACAACACCCATTTACCGCGATACTGTCACCGAGACTCACATCCTGCAGCACCACATCAGCCGCAACCTGCAACCGCCAAGCCTGGCTTGCCTGTCTGAAGCTCAACACTCGTCCTGTTTCTTCCACTATGCCGGTGAACATCTGTTTAGTGTAATTTAATTTTGAGTTGTTTATTTTCGGCCCCGCGACGCACCACAATTGCGCACTCCATCCTTGATCGATCTGACTCAATTTCTCCAAGGATTGATATGGCTTGGGCATAATCCGCTACCACCACCCCTTCGATTTCCGTAATCCAATCGTCGGCCCGCAAACCAGCCGCAGCGAAAGGAGAATTTGTCTTAACAAAGGTCGCGATTACACCGCGGTGTTCAGACCCGTCAATGTGCCGGGCCACGCCATCCACGTAGACAAATCCGCGCACTGTTATGCCGAGGTCTGGGAAAAAGTGGCGCTCAACTTCACTGGGCAATTCTGGTGCATCCAACAAAATTGCACTTAGATTCAATTGCTTCGCGCCGCGCAATACGCCCAACTGCATGACATCGCCTGGATGCCGCCGGTCTACCTCGCGCTCAAAATAAGTCACCAATACACGGTCCGGCTTCAGCACGGGCAGTGGTTTGCCGTCAATTGAGAGTATTATGTCGCGAGCCTGTAGTCCGGCACTCGCAGCGGGACTACCGACCAAGACGTCGTTTACCACCAGGCCAGCCCGGTCATCCAAGTGCAGATAACGAGCTACTTCGGGATCCAATGGTTGTAATCCGTTGCTACCCAGCCAAACCAACGGCCGGCCATGCAAGTTTCCCGGTATCCGGTCCCAATAAGGCTCTACCTCGTCCGCCAGCAGCACTGCGGCGCATTCATCCGGGTTGATCATGACCACGGGCAAACCACCCCGATCCCGTTCTGAAAACTGGAGAAATGTCTGCCCAAACCCACCCAAGCCCAGTCCGACAAAATCCCCCAAGCCATCAAAAACGGGTAACCCGGGCCCGACCATCTCCTGTGCTGCCAAAGCCGTATGTTGCGGTAATCGTTGGATAATTGAGATCCGGCTCTGCATATAATACGGAGCAAAATTCTCCTCCTTTTTCCGCAACCCAATTCCCCATATTTCCTGGGTCACAACCGGTGATTGCGCGACGGTGAACTGGTTCAATGGTTTCAGTTGAGCCTGTAATTTGGCATCACCCACCTTGAGGAATCCCCATCCCGTCAATTCGTCATGACCGAGATAATGGGCAGAATAGCTTTGGGAAACCTTCTGACCGGGCAGATAAACCCTAAATTCGGTAAACTGCTCGGGAGCTACGTTAGCGTCAAGGGACTGATAAGGGAAAATGATCAACCCATCCGAGTTGATCACGACGCCGAATGTCTGGCGGACAGGTCGGTCCATTTCTCTTTCGGTAACAAATTCTATCGCCACGACCGAACGGACCCGCTCCTGCCAGAGCAACGCCATGTCTGATCCTGCCCAAGCCAAAGGGCAAATAATCAGCCACAACCATGCGATTGCACGGCGCAATACTGCCTGACGGGCGGCGAATCGCATATCAGGTAATAGGTTAATTATATTTCGGCCGGCGCATTTATCGGCAAATGATCCGCTTGCGGTGTGAACCGCGCACCGATCCCTCGTGAGCATGGTTGACCGTCGATTTGAAAGACTCACACTGCCGGGTTTCATACGATGGAGACACATTGCAAAGAATACGATTTTCAGCAAATCGAACCCAAGTGGCAAACCTTCTGGGCGACAAATAGCACTTTCCGGGCGGAAACCGACTCCAGCCGCCCGAAATACTATGCCTTGGATATGTTCCCCTATCCTTCCGGGGCCGGCCTCCATCTCGGCCACTGTGAGAACTATGCCATAACGGATATCATGGCCCGTTTCAAACGCGCTCAGGGTTACAATGTGCTCTATCCGATCGGGTGGGATGCGTTTGGCCTGCCGACGGAAAATTATGCGGTCAAAACGGGACGCCATCCAGTTGATATCACGCAGGAAAACATCGCCACCTACACCCGCCAATTGCGCCAAATCGGACTTTCATACGATCTCAGTCGGGAAATCAATACCACGGAACCGGGCTATTTTCGTTGGACCCAATGGATCTGGCTGCAGTTATTCAAACGCGGTCTGGCCTACGTAGAGGACAAGCCGGTATGGTGGTGTCCGGCCTTGGGCACCGTGCTCGCCAACGAGGAAATTGTGGATGGCAAATCGGAAGTCGGCGGACATCCCGTAGAGCGCCGCCCCCTGCGCCAGTGGGTATTGCGGATCACGGCTTACGCCGACCGCTTGCTCGATGGCTTGAAGGATCTGGACTGGCCCGACTCAACCAAGCGCATGCAAGCCGCCTGGATTGGGCGCAGCGTGGGCAGCGAAGTCGAATTTGATATCGTCGACCATCCCGGCGAGCGGCTGAAAATTTTCACCACCCGGCTGGATACGATTCACGGCGCCACCTATATGGTCATAGCACCTGAACATGCCTTGGCGGATAAATTGACCACCCCGGATCAAGCCAAGGAAGTAACGGCCTACGCCAAAGCAGCTGCGGCCAAGAGTGATTTGGAACGCACCGAACTCGCCAAGGTAAAATCGGGTGTCTTCACCGGATCTTATGCCATCAATCCGGCCAATGGGCAGCGCGTTCCCATTTGGATCGCTGACTACGTGTTGGCAACCTACGGCACTGGGGCCATCATGGCCGTCCCGGCACACGATGAACGGGACTTTGAATTTGCCCAAAAATTCGATTTACCTATTCCGCAGGTGATCGCGCCCGCGGACGGTTCCGCCGTGGAATTGCCGTTCTGCGACAAAGGGGGCGAAGTCCAACTGATCAATTCGGGATCCTGCACCGGCTTGAATCCGGCGGAAGCCACCCGGCAATTGGATCAAGTGTTCTCTGAACAAGGTCGGGGCAAAGCTACAGTGCAGTTCAAATTACGTGACTGGCTGTTTTCACGGCAACGTTACTGGGGCGAGCCGTTTCCAATTATATGGGTCAGTGAGTTCGATTACCATAAGGTGATTACGGATCAAAAGTTGGAAGTCCCCACCACTCCGGTAACGGCGAATTTTTCCGGTGAAATCCGCTATGCCCTACCAATCGTGGATTCCGCCCTGCCCCTGCAGTTACCCGAAGTGCAACGCTATGAGCCTACTGGCACCGGGGAAAGTCCGCTTGCGACCATGACCGACTGGTTGGAAATTTGGTATGAACCTTCCACCGGAAAAAGCGTCCCCGGCAGCCAGCCTCAACCTTCGCCACAATGGATTCGCGCCCGACGCGAAACCAACACCATGCCTCAGTGGGCAGGTTCGTGCTGGTATTATTTGCGGTATTTGGACCCACACAATGATCGCGAGCTGGCTTCTGCGGCCGCCCAGAAATATTGGGGCACCCCCGATATCTATGTAGGCGGAGCAGAGCATGCCGTATTGCATCTGTTATATGCCCGTTTTTGGCATAAAGTCCTATTCGACATTGGAGTGGTTCCCACGGATGAACCCTTCACCAAATTGTTTCATCAAGGCATCATCCTCGGAGAAGACGGTGAGAAAATGTCCAAGAGTCGCGGCAATGTGGCCAATCCTGACGAAGTAATCCGCAACTATGGGGCCGACACGCTCCGGATCTATTTGATGTTTTTGGGGCCACTCGATGCGATGAAACCATGGAATCCTCGCGGGATCGAAGGTGTGCATCGCTTCCTACAAAAGGTCTGGCGTGAATGCATCGATCCGGAAGGACGGCCCAATCCAAAAATATCGGCCAGTGCCCAGGACGAAGATGACTTATTGCGTCTGTTGCACGAAACGATCCGGAAGGTCGGCGACGACATCAGCAACTTGCGCTACAATACCGCGGTATCGCAAATGATGATTTTCGCCAACCGACTGCAGAAAGCAGAAACCGTCAATTTGGACAGCATTTTAGCCTTTCTGAAACTATTAGCTCCCTTTGCGCCTCACTTAGCGGAGGAATTATGGACCCGTTTTGGTGAATCAGCTTCAATCGGAACAGCAACTTGGCCGAGCTATGATGCTAACTTGTTGGTAAACAATGAAATTAAATTGGTCTTTCAGGTTAACGGTAAGCATCGCGGAGATCAGCTAGTTCCGAAAGAAATTACCCAAGATGATGCTGTTCAATTAGCTATGAAAAACCCAAAGGTCACGGCGCAACTCGAAGGTAAAAGCATCAGACGTGTAATCTTTGTACCAGGCAAGATTTTGAACTTGGTTGTCGGTTAGAAGTCAAAAATTCCACTTGCATAGATTAGGGTATACTTCCTATTCAATAGCCCAATCGAACTAGACCACTGACCTGACCTCGCTATTTTGAGCCACCTTTGATGTTAGTCTGGGCCCCAGAAAGGACCCAGACCATGAAAGGTAAAAGACATACGACAGAAGATAAGATCCGCATCCTGCGGGCTGCCGATGGCG
>Ga0222714_10000655_pt1 | contig 39576 bp, 54 predicted proteins | sample C33_3DmetaG_FD_165048 | JGI IMG/M metagenome (GOLD analysis project Ga0222714, IMG submission 165048) | Estuarine water microbial communities from San Francisco Bay, California, United States - C33_3D | ecosystem: Environmental > Aquatic > Marine > Unclassified | place: USA: California...
TGGGGTAGGGTGGGGGTGTGATTGATGGCGCCGGGAAGGGTGCCGGAAAGGTAGGCTGATGATGGAAGATTGGGAGCGCGATATCGCGGCGGCGTGGAAGGAGGGCGTGATCCTGCGGGATAATGGGACGCGGCACGATAGTCCGGAGTGGGCGCGGCGGGAGCGGTTCGCGGTGGCGCTGTCGGAGAAGTGGACGCCGGGTTGTCTTGCGAGTCGGGCGATCCTGCGGGCGTACATCCTTGGGGTGATGGGTTGCGAGTGGCACGTTGTCCCGGCCCTGCGCGAGGGTGTCAACGCCGGTTCGATTGACGGGGTGATCGCGTGATTGCGGTTACGGCGGTGCCCGCCATCGGCGGCGGCGTGATGGTTCGCGGCGCGCGTGGCCGGTTCGTGGGTGTCCTGCGCGATGCGGTGCCGGTCGCGGAGGGGTTCCGAATGGTTGGCGGCCGGCTGTTTACGGTGACGCGGCTGCCTGACGCGCCGGTGCCGGCGTGGGCGTGTAAGCGGCGCCCGGTGGGGAAGTCGCAGCACGGGAAGCGTGGCGGGTACCGCGAGGGTTCGCGGGAGAAGTGGGCGGCGCGGGCGGTGGCGTTCGCCCGCTAGTGTGGCCGGGGGCGGGCTGGTGCCCGTGCCGGGGTTCGATTCCCCGGCGTCCCCATTGGAACGACCTAGGATCGGCGGAGTGCGCCCGGAGGGCAGGAGGAAGGGAGGGGCGCGCCTTCGGTGGGGTGGGAATGTTTGCGAAAGGTTTACGGATTCTTTACAACGGGGCCGGAATCGTCCGGTAGTCTTGGAGTGTGGCCGCCGGGAAGGGTGGCCGGAAAGGGAATCATGACAACGCTCAACGCAGAAACGCTAGCCCGCGTTCGTGCCACGTTCGCGGCCGTCAACGTGCACTACCCGGCGAAGTCGCCCGGCGCGCTGCTCACCTTCACGAATCCGAAGGTCAACAAAGAGGCAACCGAGCGCGGCTACATGCCCGCCATCCTGCACCTCGCGCCTTCCACTATGGTCGGCGCGGACCTCTGCCAATGGGCTACGCCCGAGTGCCGGGCCGCGTGTCTCAACACGGCGGGCCGGGGCGGCATCGGCCTTGACGCTAGCGGGTGGAACGTGATTCAGGCCGCGCGCATCCGCCGCGCCGCCGCCATGCTCCTCACGCCCGACGACTTCGCCGACCGCCTGACACGGGAGATCACCGCCCACGCGCGCCGCGCTCGCCGCCACGGCCTCGCGCCCGCGCTCCGCCTCAACGGCACCAGCGATCTCCCGTGGCACCGCACGATGCCCGACGTGATCGCTCACGCGCACGCCGAAGGTTGCACGCTGTACGACTACACGAAGCGCGTCACTCCCGACGCCGCCGACTACGGCATCGATCTGACGTACTCCTACCCCGGCGGCAACGGCGCCGCCGCCCGCCGCTACCTCGCCGCGGGCCAGCGCGTGGCCGTCGTGTTCAGCACCCGCAAGGGTCACGCCCTGCCCCGCGAGTGGCACGCCCCGTGGGGCGAGGCGGTCCCCGTCATCGATGGAGACGCGCACGATCTCCGCTTCATGGATCCCGGCGGCGTTATCGTCGGGCTCCGCGCGAAGGGCAACGCCCGCCGCATCACCCCCACCCCGACCGGCTTCATTCAGCAGGGCTGACCTGTAAGGAGAACACCGTGGCACACGACAACCTCCCCGAACACCCCTACGACCGACCCGACTACCACGGCACGCCGTGGCCCGGCTCGCCCGAGGCACGATCCTACCTCGCCAATCCCGACCATCCCGACGACTACGAACCCGATACGGAGGACGGCCCCGATGCTTGACACCGACGTCATCATCATCACCGCCATGATCGTCGGACCCGCCCTGCCGATCCTCTTCCTCTGGGCCGTACTCTCCCGATAATCCTTACGAAATCTTTACGGAACCCAAACAAACAAACCGAAAAACTAGGTTATGATGAGGGTACACCGAAAGGAGGGCATGGTGCCCGACGACCAGACCGACGCGCAGCACCTGCTCGCGCGGTGGGACAACCTCATGCGCGACGAGGCGGCCCGCATCTACAAGGACGCTCCGCTCCCGAACGGACACCGGGCGCGCAGGGCCGAGGTCTCCGACGCGCTGGAGGCGCTGGGCTGGGACATCAACCCCGACGTGTCCGGCCTGCCGACGTGGAAGTACTACGGCACCCCGTCGTAACCCTTACAAAGTCCGAACAATCATGCCGCAAACCTGTGGCATGATGAGTACACACCCCGATCCATGGAGGGATCACCACATGACCAGCATCGACCTGCACGACATCGACACCGCCGACCCGGACATCCTCCGCAGGCAGGCGCAGCGCCTCAAGGACGACCTCACCCGCATGGGTCAGCACGTCTCCAACCTCGCCGGGCTCGTCGACCACCTCGCCGAGGACGACGACACGGTCGCGCGGATCCGCGAGTGGTGCGCCGATGACAACGCCGTCATGCTCACGGTCCAGCAGTACACCGACGTGAACCTGCGCTCGGAGTACGAGGTCCGCGTCACCGTCCCGGTCACCATCACCGTCGTGATGGAGGCCGTCAGCGAGGACGACGCCCGCGAGAACGTCTGCGAGTACCTCTCCAACGAGGTGACCGTCAGCGTCAGCGGCGCCGACGAGTGGGACTACGACGCCTACGACGCCGAGCCGGAGTACGTCAACCCGGCCTAGCACAAAACCAAAACCATCCGGCATACCGCACTGATGAGCGCCGGACGAAACGCCCGCCACCACGGGGGCGTCTGCGGACAGGTCAACGCGCGCAGTTGGCACTGATCCTGCGAGAACCACGACCCTCTGCCAAGGGGTCAAACCGGCAGGCAGACGCCGGGTAATGTATAGAACCCGAGAGTATTAGACGGGATTAGACGCTAGCCGCGGTTCTCAACAACACACCCCGCACGAAAGGAACAGGATGGACACCACGCACTACATGGAGGGGCGCAAGTGCTTCGCCCCGCTGGAGAAGTACATTGAGCGGACCGCCCCGGAGTGGCGGGACACCGTCCGCCGTCTGCCGTGGGAGTACATGGGCCACGACGACAAGGGCAACGCCCACTATCGGGAGCGTGAGGAGGGCAACCGCCTCTGCCTCAACCCGAACGGACGCCTCGGCGCCATCCACGCCGAGCGCGAGATCTAACAAAACCCAAACAAACAAAAACAAAACCTGTGGTACTGTAAGTACACACCCGAAGAAAGGAGAACGACCATGAGCCACGGCATCATGGAGAACGACCACGCCTTCTACGGCAACAGGCAGCCCGCGTGGCACCGCCTCGGAACCGTCATCGACGAGGACGTGGTTACCAGCAAGGAGGCCATGCGCCTCGCCCGGTTGGACTGGACGGTGGAGCAGTACCCCGTCTACGCCCACCTCGTCATCAGCGACGACGACGAGGTGCACGAAGTCGCCGTCCCGAACAAGGTCGCCAACGTCCGCATGGACACGCGCGAGCCGCTGGGCATCGTCACCCCCAACTACCACGTCGTCCAGAACAGCGAGGCTTTCGACTTCTTCGACGAGATCATCGGCCGGGGCGACGCCCACTACCACACCGCCGGCAGCCTGTACAACGGCCGCAAAATCTGGGCTCTGGCCCGCCTCAACCGGGAGATCCTCATCGGCGGCGACCCCGACGAGGAGATCACGCCGTACGTCTGCCTCGCCAACGGGCACGACGGCAACACCGCCGTCAGCGTGTACACCACGCCCATCCGGGTGGTCTGCCAGAACACGCTCCAGTGGAGCATGAAGGAGGCCAAGAACATGTGGAAGGGCAGGCACACGCAGAACATCAAGCAGAAGACGAACGACGCGCGCGACGTGCTGGGATTCAGCAACGAGTACTTCGACAACCTCCAGACCATCGGCGACCGGCTGATCAACACGCCCATGTCCAACAAGGACTTCGTCGACATGCTGGAGACGCTCGTCCCCCTGCCGACCATCGACCCCGACCAGAACACGCGCGGCCTGACCATCGCCGAGAACAAGCGCAGCGACATCACGGCGGCGTGGCAGGTGGACAACATCGCCAACATCAAGTACACCCGGTGGGGCTTCGTGCAGGCCGTCGCGGAGTACGTCGACTGGACGAAGACGCACCGCAGCGACGACCGCTTCGTCGACCAGAACCTGCTGGCGAACAACCAGACCCGCACCTTGAAGGACAGGAGCCTTGACCTCGCCCTCTCCTTCTGACGCCTCGCACCCCCGTCCCGGTCCACGTCCCGGGGCGGGGGGCGACCCCGCCGAAGAGCGGCGCTTGCGTTTGCGTGAGGCGGCTCGCAAAATCATCGCTGAATACAACGTAAAACCCAAAAGAAAGAGGTAACGATATGTGGGTATTCTCCCGCATGGGTTTCTTCTCTGTCGTAGAGAACAGAAACAACACCGAAGAGGTGATGGTTCGCGCGCGCTGCATCGACGACATCACCCGCTTGGCGCTAAGGCTAGGCAACAGCGCGATTACCCAAACACCGACGGCCGATTACCCGTACCGTCTGACCTGCCCCAAGACAGCGTGGGCAAACATCATGTATGACACGGCAGAAGACATCGACTACGATAACTTCAAGAACACCATCACGGACGATCCGCTGCGTTCGGCCTGCTACTCAGAGGTGTGGTTCGCCGCGATGATGATTGACGACAGGCAGTTCGACGAACACAGAGTGGTAGGCTAAGGACATGGATAAGAAAAAGAAAACCACGCGCAAGAAGGATTACTTCATCGACACAGAGGGGTTGCCGCCCGGATTCGCAAGGATTAACTTCGACTTCAACGGCAACTACGAGAAGGAGTTCAAGCGCAAGCCGGAGCCCAAGCAAAACCCCGGCAACAAAAAGGAAGACTAAACCCAACACACCCACCCGTCCGTCGCGTGATACGCTGCGCTGGCGGGTAGGGTGTGACCCGCTGATGACGGCAGCGTTTCTTCCTTTCCGCTGTCGATGGACGCGCCAGTCCTCCCCGCCCTCGCCGGTCCTTCCCTCCTAGCCGGCGGGGGCGGGTGTCATCCGAACACAATCCTTACAAACACGCCCCAAACCGTGAGGTACGATAAGAGTATGGACACACCCCACACTCATCCCCAACACCAAAACTACGCTGACGAGGAGCCTCGCCTCAGCCAGATCGAATCGATTGTCTGGGAGCGCCTCTCGTTCTCAGCCGAGGCGGTCGCAGACCTTGACGAAGCCATCCGCGTCATGGTTAGCGGCATGCTGTCCCGCTGGGGCATCGCCGTTGACCGCAGGGACATTGAGATTCGCATCTCATGTCGCCGCAGCGTGGAGAACATCACGCTCAACGGGCGCCCCCGCAAGCGACTCAACTTCCACAACATCGCGGCACACACCGCAACGAAGGACACCTTCATTAGCACCAGCAGCACGCTGCCCCACGATCACATGGTCTTCATGCGCGGGGCAACGCATACCGGCAACTACTTCTCCATGAGCATCGTGCAGGACTACGACAAGGGCCGCTTCGTTTCCGACAAGGATTAGCATGGACATCACACTTGAAAACTGGGAGTACGACTGGGCCAGCCACGTCGGCGTCCGCCGCATGCTCGCCCGCATCGACTCGCCCAACGCCAAACACTACGCCGACGACGACAGGCGCCAGATCGAACTGCTCGCCACCATCGCCAGCGCATGCTGCGAGATGGCAGTAGCCAAGTGCTACAACCTGTACTGGTCCGGCCATTACTGGGACTCGCGCGACCACGGCGACTACAAGCACCTTCCCGACGTGGGCGGTGGCACCGAGGTCAGGCGGGTACGCAAGGCGGGCGCACCGTTCGCCGTCCGTATGCCCGAGGTCCGCGCCCAAAAGACCATGGTCGCCGCCTTCGCGCACGACCCGGACTACCGCACCATCACCGTGTACGGCAGCATCAGGGCTGACGTGGCGTGGGAACTGTCCGAGCCGTCCGACTTCGACCCCGAGGGCACGCGCTACTGTGCCCTGTCCAACCTGACCAGCAAGATCGCATGAAGAAAGTAACCAAGGTTTACCTTCGTGGCACGTTCGACGCGCCGACCAAGCGCGACTGGGGCGGACGCCCCGCAACGTACAAGCACTTCGCACCCGACGACACCCTCTACTACTACGACCACGACACCAGTAAGTATCGGTGCATCGTGGACGACAAGGGAGCAAGGGGCTTCGTGACCACCACCGACAACGGAGCCGAGTTCCTACCCCACGATTATTACGACCTACTCTCATACGATGCGGCCCGAATCATCTGCCACAAGGCAGGAGTGTTCCTACCCAAGCCGAACCACAAGCGCGACGGGCACCGCTGCCCCCCACCCCTGTTCACCATCGACACCCCGACCAAGACACGACCGGCATGGAATCGAAGCGCCATCCTGCGCCACATCGACGAGTGCCTGAGGAGAAAGAAGAATGCCTGACTACATCGACGCACCCGACCTCCCCGACGCCGAGCGCATCAAGGCGCTGCGGGATCTGCACAACGAACTGCGCACGCCCCACCCCAGCCTCGTTGAGACGAAGCCCAAAGGCGGAACCAATCTTTCATACGTCGGCCACGCAGCCGTCACGGAAATGCTGCTCCGCCACGATCCCCTGTGGGACTGGCAGCCGCTGGGCACCAACATGGACGGGTCCCCCATCGTTGACCGCAACGCCGACGGCAGGCCCATCGGCATGTGGATCACGCTGCGCATCTTCGACCACACCCGCATCGGGTACGGCAGCGTTGAGCCCAACGACCGGCGCTCCGACGGCGACCTGATCAAGGAGATCATCGGTGACGGCATCCGCAATGCCGCAATGCGGTTCGGCATCGCTCTGAACCTCTGGTCCAAGAACGACCTTGAGGTTGCCGCCCCGGAGGAGACGCCACACGACAAGGTCATGACTCAGGCCAAGGGATGGACGAAGGCCAAGCGCGACAAGATCAAGGCTGATCTTACGACGCACGGGATCATTGACAACCCGGCCAATTTTGAAGAGTTCGCCAGCAGCGTCGTCTACGCAGCCAAGACCCTGAACGACGAGATGCTGGTCAACGACATCGAAGGCTGGCTCGCCACCCACAACGAGAAGAAGATCGTCAAGGATCTTGAGGAGATCGCTACCGATGAGTAGCCTGCCCAAGAAGAACGACGACGGCATCGCCATGCTGTCGCACACCCAGATGAACAAGTTCAACATGTGCCCCAAAGCGTACGAGTACAGGTACGTCGAAGGCATCAAGGGCACCATGCCCGGACGCGTCAAGGTCGGCAGCGCCTTCGACAAGGCAGCAAACTTCATCAACGAAGAGCGCATGCTCAACAAGAAAGCCGACCCCGAACCCGCCATGCACCGAGCGACCGAGTACATGGACGATCCGGGCGAAGACTTCGACGAGACGGACATCGCCGCAGACGAAGGACTGATGAGCAGGCTGGACGAGGCCGTGCGCGAGTACGCCTCACTCATGGCCGACGTTGAAGTCATCGCAACCCAGCACGCCGTCTCCCGCAACATCCTCTACGACGTGATCATCGAAGGCTTCATCGACACCGTCGAACTGATCCCGTCCGACAACGTCGTCAAGGACGTGATGATCACCGACAACAAGACCACGCTCAAGAAGCGCAGCGGCAAGTACACCTACGACACGGCCACCATTGACCCGCAGTTGAGCCTGTACGCATGGCTCTACCAGCAGGACGCCATCACCGCAGTGGGCAAGGGGTGGCGCGTCGTTGACATCGGGCGCAAGACCCCGGGCCGCATCGAAGACGTACACGTCATCGACACCAACCCCGACGGGACCGCAAGCCTCACCGAACAGGCGCTACTCGCCACCGTCACCCAGATGGAAGCGGCCTGCGACACCGGCCTCTTTGCACCGCTAGGCCGTGGCACATGGCTCTGCTCCCACGCCTACTGCGAGTTCTACAATTGTTGCCCCTACGGCAAGAAGGGCCAGACCACCATCCCCATTGGGAAGTTCTGATGGACATATTCCTTGCCCTTACCCTAGGAACCCTGTCGGCCTTCCTCATTGGTCTAGTGGTGTATTGTGCGGGGGCAATCGCCATTGAGGTCATCACCACACCGATCTCTCTGGCAGAGGACATCATCGAAAACAGAAAGAAGAACAAGTGAACAGCGTCTACCTCATCGGCAATCTAGTGCGCGACCCAGAGCCCAACGGTCCAGCCATCAAGTTCACCGTCGCCCACAACGAGAAGTGGCGCGGCAAGGACGGCAACGAGCAGGAGAAGGTCAACTACATCGATTGCGTAGCGTTCGGCAAGACCGGCGAGATCATCGCCACCCTCGCCAAGGGACGCCGCGTCTGCGTAGAGGGCAAGTTGTCGTACTCCGCATGGGAGAAGGACGGACAGAAGCGCAGCAAGATTGAGGTCAGCGTCATGCGTGCCTACCCGTTCCCGCCCCGCACCGATGCGCCGGACTCTGCACCGGTTCCTGCGCCGACCAAGAGCGAGCCCGATGCGGACATTCCTTTCTAGCATCGCATGCGCCTGCGTCCTGCTTGGCCTCGCCGGGCAGGCGCAGGCCGCACCACCCAAATACTGGATCGAAACCGCACTCAAGATTGGAGCGTGCGAGCAGCCCTCCGGGCGTCCGGGTAAGTGGGCCGGCGTCAACTGGAAAAACAAAAAGAACTATTCCTTCAAGGGTGGCCTTGGTATGACCAACCTCTTGTGGGACACGTTCAAGTTGAAGGGCTACCCAGAGGACGCTCATCAGGCAACACCCATGCAGCAAATCGTTGCGGCGTGGAGGTTCTATCGTTGGGCGGAGCGCACCTATCCGGGGTACGGTTACACCGGGTGGGAGTGCAGCAAAATGATTGGCTTCTACGGCTTCAACGCCGACGGGACTTGGAAATAAGAAGGAGAACACCATGAGCCTTAACATCCCTTGCAAGAGAATCACGCGCGTTATGATTGGCAACGAGTGGATTGTGTGCCACGGCCAGTTCGACATCGACGCGTACGAGTTCGTCTATGTGGACGGCTTCCCCGACCGCGGCGAGGACTTTTGTGCCTTTAGACCAGAAAGCGGAGTTACCTACATAGGGTTCTCGTTTGAGACGACCGACGGGCACTTTCTGTCTGGTCCGATGACTGCTATCCAAGCGGTCGAATGGGATCCCCCCACCGCGTAGACACAATGAACATCGAACAGATCATCGGCGTAGCCATACTCGTCGGGATCGCAATCATCCTAGGAAAGAATGACCACCGACACTAACCCCGACTGCGACTGCCCCGTCTGCGCCGTCAGCCGCCTCTACCCACCCCACCAGAACCCCTCCGACAGAATCCCCAGCATCGTCGGCATCGACGTAAGCACCAAGTACATCGCCATCGGAATCGTCCCAGCCATGGGCGACATCAACGATGTCGGAGGATTCGGATTCAGCCTTGAGGCCAAGCGCGACCCCGAACGCTGCGCAGAGGCAGCAGTCAAAACGCTAGACGTAATCACCGTGATTATGGAAAGCGTCGACATCACCAGCATCGCAATCGAAATGCCGCGCGGCTTCGGCGGCAAGATCATCCCCATCGTCGGCGCAATCAGCGGAGTGTTCGGCGCCGGCAATGTGGAGTGGTACGCGCCCAGCCAGTGGCAGTCCACAATCAAGAAGCACTACAACATTGACCGCGACTGGATCAAGGAGGTCGGCATCAAGCCCGCCATCCACGGCACCGTCGCAGAGAACATCCCCAACGGGGAAAACCTTCTCGTCTTCAACGAGGACGAGCGCGACGCCCTCTGCATCGCACTCGCACACCGTATCGAAACACTAGGCAGCACAGACCTATCCGACTACGACATGATCTGGTTGAAAGGAGCATCGAAAAGAAGTGAATGAGGACTACAGGGAAAGAGTCCTACGTCTCGTCGTCGAAGAGGCAGTCCAAAAAGACAAAGACAAAGGCATGATCATCGACAACCCTTCGGGCTACTTCAACTACAAAATGGAGCGCGCCCGCCACCAAGCCAAGGAAGACCCGTCGTGGCTGATCCGACAAAAAGACCGCCTGCTGGGAACCACCCAAACACCACTTGGGATGCGGACATGCCACAGGTGCGGCGCCCCGCTGGCACCAAGCGTCGTGCTTGAACACGAAGGGAAGGACTACTGCGACCTAGCCTGCGTTGAGGGGACCGGGGTACGCATGAGTTTGAAGGAGTGGATGATCGGGCTGCGCCGCGACGGAAGCCGAACATGCACGCGCCGCGACGACAATGGGAATGAGATTGAGTTTGTGATAACGTACGCCGAAGCGGCACGCACTAACCCAAAGGTTGCAGCAGAAATTGAAAAGGAACAGAATGAGTTCTGACATGTGGGACAAGATCCACACGCAGTTGCCTCGCGCCATGGACATGGTGGAGCAGGCCGTCATTCCAGAAGTCTTCAACGAGACGTGGCTTTACCGCGAGTTGGAAGAGCGGTATCGTCGCGGGGAGCAAGAGCATGGCGGCGAGTGGCTGGACTGGAAGCCGATGGCATTCGTGGACAACATCCGCGAAGAGGTCTACGACATGATTCTATACTGCGCCATGAACCTCGCTCGCAGGGAAGAGGCCCGAAAGTACGGCGACATCAGCATGTCCTACAACGAGGCTAAACTCTTGTCATGCGAAGAGAAGCAGATGGAGACCGGAAGCGCCGGATGAAGCCGCACAAAGACGGCAAGATCAGCACACCCAACTGCGTCTGCGACGACGAGTGCGAGTACCCGTGCTGGCAACGCGCCGGAGTCACGCCTCCGTGCGAGGCATGCGGTTGCGATGCAGGCCACGACTGACCAGTCGCTCCCGCTTAGGAACCTCGTACTCCCCATACAACTCTTGTTTGATTAGTCGTTGCGCCTCGCGCAGACGAGCGTCAGCCTCCCACGGGCGATCCATCATGATCGCCTCCTGAGCCTTGACGATGCGCTGACGGACTGCGCGAAGCAGTTCGTCAGTCACGCGGCGACCAGTCACCCTGCGAACGCAAGTACCCAGCAGCGAACGCAATGATGACCGTGATCGCAGCAGCGACCTCCGTCGGGACATCAACACCAGCAAGACTAAGCAAATACACCAGCACCACCGTAATGGCTCCGGCGATACCACTCGCGGCAATCTTGGGATTCAGGTTCATTAGATCCTCACCTCGTAGTTGACGTTAGCCTTCATTGTACCGACACCGTCATGCCGGCCGGGCGATTCGATAGACAGGGTCGGGATGATACGCACGACAGGGGGACCGGTCGTTGCGGTGCCGCGCTTGCGAAATCCGCGCGTCTCCTCCCAAGTATCGTGCGTCTCGCCAGCGTCCGTGTCCACCCAGCCCTGCTTGTACGTCCCCGTGTGCGCGATCACGCGCGGCCAATCACGAACACCGCTACGCTCAACGCGCAGCGACTGTAGCACTTGTGCCACACGATCATGCGAGTGGCCACGGAGAATCACGTCCGCGTCCGTATACGAAAGTTCAACTTCCATCTGGTTCAACTTGGCGCCGCTGCGCCGGCCAGCCTGCCAGCCGTGCGCAACATCAAGCACGGTCACAGATTGAATCTTCGTGGGAGACGAAGCACGCACCCACTCCACCCGCACAAACCCGCCATACCCCATGTACTTCGACTGAATGCCAAGCATGGTGCAAATCTCGTTGCCGATCTCGCGGTCGGTGTGCTTGCGCACGGTGCGCTCATGGTTGCCCGACAACCACGCCCACACCTTGTCCTTGACGGGGTCGAACAATTCCACGACGTGGTCAACGGTGGCGCTGATGACGCCGCCCTCATGGTGCATTGCTTCGATATAGCGTTGGCTCCACATGCCGGCGGCGAAGCGGGGATCGCGGTGCGTGATGCAGTCGCCCGAGTCGCCCATGAAGATGATGCGAGCGTGGGGATCCTCTTCGATCTTTTTCAAGTCGGCACGCAGGGCGTCCTCGTCCACGTCCACGGCACCGAGGTGCGTGTCGCCAATCGGGTATAGGTTGATATGCGGCGAGGTCTTAGAGAAAACCTCGCGCGCTTTGACAACACGCACTACGCAACCACCCGCACGAAGCAGAGAACGTCGGACAGGTTCCGGGTCCGGATCTGGACCTCGCCGCCGTCAGAGTCCGACGACACAGACGTGTTGCCCTCAAGAGAAACAAAGGTACCGTTATTGCTGTTGATTGTCACCACGATGCCGACATGGTTAGCGACACCGTCATGCTTCCAAGAGAAGTATGCAACGTCGCCAGTCTGCTCCTGCCCGCGCGGCACCACGGTGGTACCGTACTTCTGCGCGCGCGCATCGTTGACCGCATACGGACAGTACGCCCACCGCTCGCCCCGCTTGAACGCCTTACTGCCAGCCTCAACGAAGCAGTACGTTACAAACATCAGACACCACGGCCCGATCAGCCCGTACCACTCAGAGAACATCACACGGTTTGAGCCCGGAGGATTCTCCTTCACGCCAACATACTGGCGCCCAATGCGCAACGCCTTCTGCCCAAGCGTCTGCTGATTCTTCCGCTTCGCCGCACGACGCCGCATCAACAACGACGGCTTCTTGCGGCCGGCCAAGTACGCGTCAAGAAGATCACCATAGATAGGCTTTACTTCCCTGTTCGCATAGCCAAGGTTCCACTTGGCCTCCGAACAAGCGCGAGCGGTCTGCTCACCAAAGATTCCGTCCGGCGGACCCGGGATGAAACCGGCATTCGTCAGCGTCTTCTGTGCGTGTACAACATCCGGCCCACGCATAGGCGGGCTCGTCAAACTAAGAGTGCGCATTCCTGCTCCTCAGATTGCGGTGCTTACAAACCAGATGATACCGGCTAGTATCCCGCCACTCACGACACTAGCCGCAATCATGCCGTGAATTCTACGCCCCTCAGAGAATCCCTTCAACCGTTCGTTCTCAAACTCCAAGTCCGTTACACGACCGTTAGTCTCACGCACTTGAGTATGAATCGCGCTCAACTGGCGACCCAATTCGTCAAGCCGGTGAAGGATAATCTGGATATCTGCTTCGCTCACCGTAGCCCCAAAAGATCCAGCGGGTTACCATTCTTGACGCCAAGGTGAAGGTGATCGACGCCGTTAGCAGCGCCACCGTAACCAATGACTTGACCCTTCTTCACCTTGACTCCGGGCTTGATGTTTTTGGCAAGACGGGAAAGGTGCGTATAAAACCACTCATTGTCGTTAGATCCAAGATGCACTTGATACCCAGAGAATCGACTACTAGGGTCAAGGGTGCGCATGTGTACCTTACTAATAACGCCATCTTGCGTAGCAAGAATCGGCGTGCTCGTCTTGACACCAATGTCGATTGCGTTATCCGACTGCCAGTTACCAAGACTGTGTGTGCCAGCATACGGGTTACCAATAACCGCAGCCTTGACAGACGCGGGGTAGCCTCCTGTCTGGAAAATCCTGCCGTCCTGCGCCCCACCAATAGCCTGCTCTACGGGCGCAGAACCCGCGTTAGCGTCAAACTGTGGGTCGCTAGGGATAACTACAGACGAATCAACGGCGCTGCTCGCAATGGGAAACTCCAAGCGCAACTTACTACGCTTCGCCAGCGTAGGAGCAATATCAGAAAAGTAACGATTCGTTGCCATAGCAGCAGTCTACCTATTCTCCCTCTGGCGCCTGCGCTCCTCCCGATACTTCTCTAGCACGCGTTGCTTTTCCTGCTTCTCCCGCTCCCTCAGGCGCTGACGCGCAACCGGACCCTGAACCGGAACGCGCTCAATGGTCCCACCAAACGCACGCGCGGCCAACTCGGGCAACGCCTGCAAACCAAGACCGGCAAACCCGCGCGGCGTTACCGCGTACGCCGCCCCTTCGCCGCGCGGCTCCGTCTGAGGAATTTCCCTACCAGTAGCAAGACGACCCGCACCAAGCAACAAACTACCGCGAGGAGTGAAGTACCGTTGAAGCAGACCCGCAGGGGCAAACAGGCGCTCCACCTCCGACAAGGCGACCTCTCCCATCTCGCCAGAAATAAACTCTCCACGCGGCCGCCTGCCTTCCGCTGTGATAAGCGGTTGCCCCGGAACGCCAAACCCCGCAATGCGCAATGGAGTAGTGATAACAGGAGCAACATTGCTGGCAAGGAACGATGCTCCGGGAGCGCCCTCTTCGGCCTCAAGAAGACCAGCAAAAGTAAATGGGAAGATGTTGGTTGACAACGCCTTGGAGTAAATGTTCGGACCGCGCACCTCCTCGCCAATCTTGATGCCGTCCTCATAGAACGAGTCGTAGTAGCCCTGACGGGCGGACTCTTCGGCTCCGTACCGGGCCATAGCATTCATCGTCAAAGAGCGGCCCGGATACTTGAACGGAAGTGTGTAGAAGTACAACTTGAAAATGTGCTTGTACCACTGCCAGAACGGAATAAACGTAGTGATCATGCGCTGCTGGCTGGTCAATCCGCGCGCGCCGCCAAGAAAGTCATCGGCCTTCTGCAACGCCTCATCCCGGATGCGAATCAACTCTGGCGTCAACGGCTTACCGCTTGCAAACTCTCCGCGCGCAACAGCCTCAAGCAACGCTTGGAACTTGTCATTCAACTCCGCTGCCTCAAGCAACTCGTCATCAATCTGCTTTGCCAAACCAGACTTCTTGATTGACTTCTTCACCTGCTGCGCAAACACAGACAAGCGAGCCAAGTCCTCGCCCATCACGTTGTAGTAGTACATGTAATTCATGTACCTCTGGGCAAGCCGGAAACGCTTCTTCTGGCTCGCCACAACCAGATCGCCGCCCTCGTCAAACATTCCGGCAAGACCCTTGTTCAACAACTCCGGGGGAGCATTAGAGAACTTCAGCAGCCGCAATGCTGCCGGGTAACCCCCAAGACCATTGCCAAGCATCGACAAGAACGCCGAACCAACAACGTTTGCAATGGGCGTGCGCGGAAGAGTTGTCAGCGTGACGCGAACCCACAAGCGCGTCAGTTGGCGCAGCCTGCCCGGAGCCTGAGCCGCCGCAGCCAATTCTTTTTGCAGCGCATCAAGGCGTCCCTTGCTCAAAATAACAACCGTCGAACCCTTCGGAATAGACTGCAAATTGTCAAGCGCGTTCTGCGCAAGAGTCTTCTGAATTAGCACCGACAACTGGGCGTCATCGACCCCAACGTCACTACGGCCACCGGTGCCGACTTCTCGCAACTCTTTAGTTTTAACAGTCTCAAAAGACTTGTCGTCAAAAAAGCCGGTCTTATTGTTAACGGGAAGAATGACGTAATCGGCACCAAGTTCGCCGTTGCCGTTAATCAATCCGGCTTCGGACAGTTCCTCAATCTGCTTTTCAAACGTAGCCGCGTCATCAGAAAAACGAACCGTCGTCCCGGTGCGCATCAAGTAATCCGTAAGCCGCGTAACAATCTCATAAGCCACAAACGGGATACGCATATTCCGCGCCAACGCTCCAGAGAACTGCTCAAGATCCTCAAGCGAACCAAGCATTGCGAACTGGCCCGTATAAATATCCTTAAGGTCGCGCGGCCTTCCGCGGTCCACCAGCGCAGCCTTGGGAAACACGGTTTTCTTTGCACCCTTGGTGCCACCCAGCGTTGGCATAAAGGCGATAGCCCCGGTGGGGGTGTCCGACGCCTCAAGCGCGTCCCGCATCAAAGACTCTAGAACAAAGTCAACATTCTTCCGAGCCGCAAGAATCTTTTCGTAATCCGCCTGCGCCTCTTCAACATCGCGTTCTTGCGTCGGCAACTTTTCGCGCGCCTCCCCCGCAAACTCAACATCGCGCCTCGCGCCCTCAAGTTCAAGTTCAAGGTCTTCCCTTCTATCGGCCCTGATTTCGTCAAGCATTTTGCCAAACTCGGGGAAGCGTTCGCTAACCAGCGGATTGTCGGGCGTTAGAGCGATTACCTTAACAACGAGCGTCCCGTCGTTGCGCTCAATCGAATCAACTACCTTGAACCCCGTACCACGCGGGAGAATAAACTCGCGCTCTCCCGCATAATTGCCGGCATACACGCCATCGCCGTAGAAAGCCTTGGACCCTTCCGGCACAAGAATCTCAAGCATCATTGAACTGTTCGGATCGCCCGTAAAGCCCTCCGCCTTATCGCCCCTAAAAGACGTAGAGACAAACCCGTCATCAATATAAACAAAATCTTCGTCAAGAAACTGGTCAATAAACTTTCGCGGAAGATCGCGCATCCCGCGGTACACAACTAGGTCTTCTGTCGTTGCGGGCAACTCGTCAAACAACTGGTCCATTACCGCAACGTATTCCATGATCTGATCGACAACGTCGTCCGCCGCGGGGAAAAGACCATCGTAAGTATTTAGATTGCCGTAGGTTTCACCGCCAAGGCCACGCAAAAACTCGTTAATCGGCCTATGCCCAGCGCCTTGATACTCGCGCACCGCCTTAGGGCCACGCTGGACAAGGGCGGCTACAGGGTCAGAAGAAACAGGCGTCGGCTTTATTTTCTCGCGCAAACTGTTAAACCGGCGCCCCAACACCTTGCCAACGTTTGACTCGTTAATAAAATCAACGCCGTTATTTAGGGCGTTTACAAGTAACTGATTACCGTCTTCATTAACGCTTTTAAACAGATCGTTAATTAACCGGTTTTCAATTTCAGTCGAACCACCACTTGTCTTAATTAGTTTTTCAATCTGTTCAAGTTGCCTAGCGACGGAAGGAATTTCATCGACAGATTGATAACCGGCAAGTTCAATAACGCGCTTATAGGAAGGGTTGTTATCCCAGAAATCATTGATGTCGGCCTTTGCAAGGGCCGCGCCGCCCTTGAGTTCTCCCTGCGCCCGATGCATAAGAGCGCCACCCTGATCAATACGGTAGACCCTCAAATCGTCAGTGACAATAATGTTGTCTAGACTCAGGCCGACCGTGTCCCAGTTTGCAAGCCACGCATCAGCAGCAATCCCCTTAAGAACCTGTCGGGCAACAGCCTGAGCCTCATCGGCCTTGGCCACCTCAAGAAACTTATTGAGCGTGACGCCCTCAACAATGTCATTAGCAATAACAGCCTTGCCGTCAGGAGTAGCGGACAAGCGACTAGGCGGAACAAGAATTCCTAGTCGCCGATACAACTCGTTGGCGAGCAACTCGCTAACAACTTGGGTCGGGTCGTCGTACTCCTTGACGTAACGCTCAACCCCGTCCGAACCGCGCCAAACTCCCGTTACGCCAGAGACGTTACTTCCTGTTGCTTCACCAATCTTTTCGCCAAAAACAACGTCGGGAGAAAGAGCAAGAGATTGGAACTCGTACTCCGGAATATCGGCAATCCCCTGCACACCACTTGGCTGATCGACGGTTCCCGCGCGTTGCTCAATCTCTGCCCACGCCGCCCGTGTCGCCTCAAGAATCTCCGCCCTGCGCTCCTCAGTAACAGGAGCAATACCATCAATCTTGTTGTTGGCGTAATCCTCAAGTTGGCGCAACGCCTCTTCAAGAAACGGAATTCTCTCTTCTGCCGCAACACCGCGATTAATGGCGGCTTGCATATTGCTAACAGCCTGTTGAGCAAAATCAATCTCCGTTGCCTTCTGAGCAAGGGCCTTATCAAGAATTGCTTCAACTTCTGCGCGAGCCTCATCCGGGACAAGAGGCATAAGCCGCGCAATCGTCAAATCCTGCAAGCGCGCCGTAGCCGCCAACCCTTCGGCGCGACGGCTAATCCCGGTCGGCGCACCAATGCCCAGTTGGCCGCGCAGGCGCTCAGTAACATCACCCGGAAGATCAGCAATACGAGGATCAACATTTACGCCAAGCCCTGTAATCGCCCGGACGTTTTCCAATTCGTCCGCAGACAAAAGATTCTCAAGGCTTGCGGTCGGCGCGGCGCGACCACCGAGACGGCGCCCAATGCGCTCACCGAAAACCTCGTTGTAGGGCTTCTGCAAAATCTCGCGCGCACGGATAACGGCTTCTTCCGGAAGGTCGTCAAGCCTGCGCAAAACCTTAATCTGCGCTTCAAGGTTACTTGTTTCAAGTTTTGTCAACTTTGTAACCGGTTCACCCGGACCAGCCTTAGAACCGTACGGAGCAACGCGCTCCCAACCAGCGCCGGGCGACTCGTCACTAAAGCGAAACACATCGTTCCCATCGGCCTCAGGATCGTCTCCGCGCCGCAACCACAGGCGCCCCGCCAACACGTCCTCCAACTCGTCGGCGTAAGCGCCGGGCGAAAGATCAGCCACTTTGCCGCCCAAGCCCACCGGCATAGTGAACGAAGACGGCCCCTGCGTGTCCCACAAAACACGCATAGCAAGATCAGGACTCTCTTTGTAAATCTCAGTAAACCCGGCAACAATAGGCGCCGCCCGTTCGGAGCCCAGTTGCTCAACAATGGCCGAACTAATTGCGCGGACAGCGCGCGCATCTGCCTTTTCTCCGCGCCGATAAATAGCGCGAGAAATAGGATTCCCACCCTCGTACAAACGCTTCCGCAACAACGACGCGGACTTTGAAAAGAACGAAGACGACGGCCGGAACACGCGGTCAGCGCCCACCTCAACGCCGGTAACATCGGCAATAGCGCGGAGCGCGGGATCGCGGACCTCAACACGCTCAACATCAGCAATGCGTCTCGCGCCGCGAGCAGCAGCGGCCGCGGCGCGAAGCGGGGCGCCCAATGCTGGAGCGGCAACAACGCCAGACGGCCCTTGGAATCCGGGCCTAAGCGGAGCGCCCAGCCTGTCACCATATGCCGCCGCGCTTGCACCACGGGCAATGGCGCCACCGACACGCGGTGCGCCGGGGATACGGGCGGCGACAGCGCCAGCCTTGGACGCGGCTCCGCCAGTCTTGAGAGCAACGGTCGCGCCCTTACCATACAGACTTACAGTAGCCGCAGCGTCAAGGCTCGTCAGGACGGGCTCAGTCTTTAGTGCGCGGACAAGCGGCTTGTAATCCCCCAGTTGACCCCCGGTTGCCGCGTACAACGTGGCATTGTTGACGGCGAGAACAACAGATGCCGCTTGCCGCGCAAAAAATTCGGCCATGTTGCCAAGCCCGCGATAATCGCCACGCTTGTCCGCATCGGTCAATTGTTCCGACAGCACGCTCAACGCAGCAGGCATTGCGGCAATCTTCTTGAAATCGTTCTTGGCGGCTTCAAAAAGGCCCGCTAGCGAGTTGGTGTGCGTGCCGTACGCCGCATTGACCAACTCGTAATCCGACATTTGTTGCAATTGCTCTACGCTAAACGGAGACTCGTACCCCTCCCACGCCGGATTCTCGTACGCTCCCGTTGCCATGCGAATCCATCGCTCGCGCTGCTGCGGCGTAGCCGCGCTTTCGCGCTCCTGCCCACGCTGCGTGATGTCATTCGACATGTAAATGAAATTGCGGTCAAGATCGTCGGCGGCCGCGATACGCATGTTGACTGGCTGGCCGGCAATTTTAGAAATTGCTTCGGCAGCAAAATCCTTAGTCGGTTCTACGGCGTGCCGATCAGCCCAACTCTTAACAATGGCGTACTGCGGAACAGAAGACTCAATTTCGTCATCAGCCTTCTTGACAGTATCCGCAAACGCGTCAACACCCTGCCCCGCAATCTTCGTTCCCTTATCAATCGCCGGCGCAACATACTTCTTAGCCGGCTCCCACCCCTTCGTCTTAACGATACCCGCAGCAGCACGCACAGCATCAGCCGCATAATCAAAAGCCTCATCAAACTCTTCGCCCTTACCGACACCACGCGCAGCAGTGCGCGCCGCAAGCGTCAATGGCGAAGAAGTCCCAAGCCCATACGTTTCCTTAACGTTGCCAAACACCTCAGAAAACGCGCGCCCAATAACCGGGATAACATCCCGCTCATAAAAATCGTCAAGGCCGATATCGTCAGCGAGATTCTCAAAGAAACCCGACGGCTTCTTCTCAACAGACTTCAAACGCTTGCGCGCAGCCTCTTCGCGCTGCTTGGCGAAACGCTTACGAACATCTTCGGGATTAGGACCAGCACCGGCTTTTCCGATAGTGCCGCCGGGTCCGCCAAGGAAAATGCCCGACTTATTTGCGGGGCGCTTCGGAGCCACGCCTAGCCCCTAGCGGCAGCCTGTACCGCCTTCGCATTGGCGCCGCCCCACACAGTGCGAAGAATCGCAGCGACAGCGTCTCGGCGCGAATAGCCCTGCGCCATCACAGCGTCAATCAACTGTTTCGCAACCTCACCAGCCGGAGCCCTTCCCTCACCACGCGCAAGCGCACCAGTGCCGACGCTAGTGATATCAGCCGCGTTCGCGCCAATAGCCCTAGCAACATAATTCCGCCAGAACGATTGACGCTGCTGCACCGTCTTACCCTTGGGATCAAACTGCACACCAGAAATATCCATCGACTCGCGCTCGCTAGTCTCAGGATCAATATACGAAATAGTGCCCTGCCAACCGCCAGCGCCCTTGCGAACAGAAGCCTCCTTCGCAATGTCATCAATCGTAGAGATGAGATCGTTGATATTGCCCGTATCCGCATTCGCCAACCGCTGCTCACGCTGCGCCGCCAACTGATAATTACGCTCCCAATTAGACTGGCGTTGCGCCTCCTTACGCTCGGCAGCATTCAACTGCGCCAAATCAATGTTATACGCCTGAGCAGCCGCAGCGCGCTCAATACGAGCAGCCTGCTTCTCCTTCTCCTCACCACGCAAAGACTCCCTAAACGCAGCAACGTTCTTCCGATAATCCTCAGCCCGCTGCTTCTCCGCCTCAGACCGGCGACCAGCCACATCACGCTGCAAACGAACCGTCTCACCAGCAGCAAACAACGGAACACCAGCCTGAGCCTGAGTCGTACCCGTCACAGCCCCAGTCGTCAGCGCCGACCCGGCACCACCAGCAGCACCCTGAATCGCCTGCTGCGCAGCAAGATTACGCGCTGCCTGACGAGCAAGCATCTGCTCAAACGACTCGCCAATCGCGCGCGCCCCAGTCTCCTCAACCTCGTACCGCTTCGCAATAGACTCGGGCGTTTCGACAGACTCGCCTGCTCGGATGCGGGCCTCACGGGCAATTTGCCTATCAGTCAGGTACGGACGATCATAGGGGCCGACGACAGTAGGGCGCGGGGCAGAACCAGAAGACGCGCCACCGCCGCCGCCAACCTTCCTCGTCGAAACCCACTTCTTCCCATTCCAAACTTGGCGCCACCCACCACTAACTCGCGTATCGCCCTTCTCCCACTTTTTATCGCCAGCAGCCATAACTACCTACTTAAGATTCTTGATCATTGTATTAATTGTAGACGCTTGCAACGGCGTGAGATTCATCTTCAACAACGCCTTCAACGCCGTCGTCTTCTGCGCCTTCGTCCCCTTCCCCCTTAGAATCTTATTTGTCGTAGAACGGAACGTCCCCTTCGGCCCCGGCGTAAGAGTATCCTTCTTGGCCCCGCCCTGACCGCCACCAGCAGCAGACCCCGCCGCGCCGCCACCACTAGCAGCAGGCGGCGCAGCACCCGGCTTCCTACGCACAACCGTACCCGGCTTCTCCCCAGCCTCCTTCATCGCACCAAAAAAAGCCTCACCACGACCACCCTGAATCTCAGACACACCCGCCTGCAACTGACGCAACAACTCATTAAACCCAGTCTCGCCAGCCGTAGCCCGCTCCGCGGCCTGAGCACCCGCAACCCCAGACCCACTAGAAATACCAGAAGCGGCACGCCCCTCCGCAGCCTCAGCACCACTACGCCGCGCAGAAAGAATCAAATCGCCAAGCGCCGTACCAGCAATCGACTTCTTCCCCTCCTCCGACAACACATCAGAACCAAGAACCGAACCATAACTCTCAGCACTAATCGGCCGACCCATCGCATCACGAATCACAAACTTCGACGTATCAGCCCCAGCGCCCGGAGTTCCAAACACATCAGCAAACGACGCGTACCCAGTGCCGCCCTGCCCGCCATACCCAAGGCCAAGGCTGCTCATAAGATTCGTGAACTGGCCGGAAAACTGCGGATCCAAATACCCGACTTGCGTCTGGGCCTCCTTCTCTACAGCAGCCTTAGTGGCCTCCTCGTCAATCTCCCCCTCGGAATCCGACGCGGCGGTTCCGCCAGTAGAGCCTTGGCCCGCTTGCGGCTGCTGATTCTGCTGCCCGCCCTGCTGCTGCCCGCCACCAACATTAATAGTCTTACGCTCGGCAACCCACCGCCCATTCTTCCACACCCACTTCCTACCCGGACCCGGGGAATCCTTGGGCTTAGGCGGCCGCTGGCCGCCCTGCTGCTGACCAGTCTTTCGACTAGCAGCACCAGCAGGCTGGGCCGTAGTCGGCCTAGAAGCAGCGGGCTTAGGAGCAGCGGGCTTAGGAACGACGGGCTTAGGAGCCGGTCGCGTAACGGGCCTAGAAGCAGTGACCCTATAAGCGGGGGCAGTGCGAGCCACTACTCAGGAACCAGCCCGGCCCGGCTTCGGCTTCTGATTCTTCTTGTAATTCTTGTACATCTGATAAGCCGCATTCTTACGACCACCAGCCTTACGCATAAAGTAATTCAAACTACCCGGCGCGGCGGGAGCCTTCTTTTCACCACCCGGACCCTGAGCAACTTGATCAGCAAGACGCTTCGCAGCATCACCAGACTCGCGGGCCCCCTTCGACTTATCCTCACCACCCCGACGAGTAACCTGACGCGAACCACCCATCACATTCCCGCCAACCTTGGCCGAAGCCTCCTTATCCTGCTGCACCGAACTCTTCGGCACAGAAACCCGACCACGATCCTCATTAGCCTTAGGAACCCGCACATAACGCTTCTTATCACCAGAACCAACCCACTGATCCTTCGGCGTACCAGAACCCGTCGGCCCAGTCTTACCAGCCTCTACGCGAAGCGCGCCCTTACCACGCGAAGCCGACCCAGCAGCCTTCTCCGCGGCAGACTTGCGCCTCACATTGCCACTGCCACCAACGCCACCAAGGAACGTCCCGCCCTTGTACGGCTTCTTTTGAATTCGCGCGGGAATACCGGCCATCGTTTACTCCTTAGACAATTCCGCTGGCCTTAAACTTAGCCAACTTCAACAACATCTGCTGATTCGCATTCGACTCATCAACAAACTTCTTACCACGATTCATACTCCGCGGCTTCGTCTGACGCTGCTGCCCCGGCTCCATCGCAATGCGCGGCATCGCAGGCTGAAAATTAGTCCGTTGGGCCGCAAACATATTCATGGTTAGAGATTACCAGAAGCCGCGTCAGGCTTAGGAAAAGATTCTTTTACCTCACGAATCTTAGCGGCCATATCTTCTGGAAACACTCCAGCGTGATACAGCGCATCCAACTGATCACCAATCTCCGGATACGCCCGCGCCCGATCACGCCGAAAATAATGAGTCGGCTCTTCAATAGTCTTAATCCTGTCGATCTCGGCCTTGATTTCATCCGCGCTAAACCGCTCGTCTTCCGGCGTATCCATCCAATCAATGCCTTCAATATCGCCCGAATCACAAGTAACCATCGGCGGCTTGTTGTGCTGCGCGAAATACAAATTACCAACAGCCCAAAGAACATAGTTAGTTTTCATCAGTACGGAAACCCCACAACCGAAACATTGGCCTTATCGTTGGTGTCCGTGTACTGCCCGCTAGGCGTATACAACCTAAAAGTGTACGAACCAGCATTAAGGTTCATTTGCTGCCAACCGGTCGGATAGGTGCGGTGATCCCAAGTGTTGTTGTGATAATACCTAGTCCACTCAAACCAGCCCGTGACTCCATCTACCGCGCCGTATTGAGCATATGAGCCACCACTAGCCGCATAGGCCGAAACTGAAATAAGGAATATCACCCTGCTTCTAGTTGGGACGGTAAAGCCGGCCGTCGTTTGCTGATACTGTCCACTGGGCCAGTTATTAAACATAAAATAACTTCCCCAAGCCTTGCCGCTTGTCGCCAAATCCGAAACAGTAATAGTCCCGTCAACAATATTGGCGGACGAAACAGAATTTGCCGCAAGGGTCGGGTTTGGATATGTCCCGCTCAACGACCCACCGGCGGCAAGACCACTGATGCTTGCAACATTCGGGTTCGGGTACGTCCCAGAAAGCATCCCGCCAGCAGCGCCCGTGGGAGGCGACGGAATTGACCCACCAGCCTTCGCAATAGCGTCAGCCAACTCCTTACCATTGTTGTACAACGCAGCACTGGCGAGCGGACCGGCGGTAGCAAGGTTCTTACGAATAAACTCGTTATCGGAAGCCTGCGGAATCACTGAATCGTCCTGCCGCGCCTAAGACTAACAGCATTCAACGCAATATCGTAAAGAACAAATCTACCGAGCGTGGAACCTTTGTCACCGGCGGTAAAATCTGTCTTAAATCCCAAAGCAAGCCCATTATCAATCGGGCGAGGAACAAGACTTACCCGACGAGATTCGCTGTCCTTAATAGAAGCAGTCGACGGATACGATCCAAACTGTTGAGCGATTGAAAAATCAAATTGAGGATCTAGTCCTTCCGCTGCGTAGATAGAAAATGGAGCATCAACATTAACCGTGCTATCTGCCGAGTATGTGAATGTCGCCGTCTTGTAGGCTTTTAGAGTTGCGGCGTCACCCAACGCAAACGATTTTGTTTCGACAGTCGCATTAAACGGGTAGTCGGTGCCAGCGTCATACAACTGGTCAAAGCCAAGGGCTGTGGTTTCAATTTCCTCATCAACAATTAGCATTGAGTCAAGAAGGACAATCGCGTCACCAGCGGGGTCGCCAACGCGATCACCGACAAGAGGGGCGTAAACCTCGTTAGACCCACTACCGTCCTGAACGCCAACACCATAACTAATCGGATCATTGTTAAAGTTGTAAACATAAAAATTAGTAGTAGATGTCGTTGTCCGCATGGAGAAAACGAAAGAGCGATTGTCGCCAGTCAGCGCAACGCCACCGTCATAAGAAGTGGACAGCGGGACAGCGTTTGTTGCAAATACAAACGCATCATTAACGCGCGAGTAAATTCGCGCTTCTCGCTTTGACCCGCCAGAATCCAAATCGTTAACAATCAGTTTTTCTGACGTTACAGAAATATTGTTAACACCATTAAACGGGCTGATGTCTGTAGTCACGGAAGGCCACGCTCCGTCAGTCCTAATTGCGTAACTGACAGTAGACGATCCGCCAACGCAGACTACGTTCCCGTCGCTAGAAATTTCGCAATATGTAGCGCCGGGAACAAGATAGTTTTGTTCAAAAACGTACCCCAGTCCATTCCACGAAAAAATACTTAGCATCCCGCTTGAAGCAATAATTGCCGTAGAGCCATCCCCGGAAAGCGCTACCGCTTGCCCAAAACTAGACGAAGAGCCAACAGCACTACCATCAATTGTTGAGTGGTATGACCATGCCGAAGAATTGCGTCGAAAGACATAACACTTGTCGATTCCGGGCGCGCCAACAACGACGCAGTCAGACGATGTCTTTGCAAATCCGCAAGCCTCCCCCCACAAGGCAGTTGTCGGGTTGGCGTCCGGGTCGAGGACATTAGCCTCGGAAGTCCAAGAAGTGCCAGTCCTTACAAAAGTCGAAAGATAGGGGCGCGCCGACGGGTCAACATTTCTGGCAGGATTACTCGTTGCAACAATTCGCTCCCCAATGTAATCCATGTCAAAGTCTTGAAATCCGGGGTTGCTGTTAAGGCCGCTGAGTGCTGGTCCAATTGAGCGTTCAAAGACGTACGAAGGCGCAGAACGAGATCCATCGTTTCTAAAAACACGAATTGAATTAATTGTCTGTACGCCGGCGTTATTGTAAAAATGGTTAATTATGACCCGGTCGCCATTGTGCGAAGCAATAGGAAGCGAGCCGTCTGGCATCGGAGCCGTAGGATCAACATACGACAGCGGATTATTCTGCGTCGTATTGACAAGCGTTATAGACGTGTTGGGATTTACCGTCGTCTCGCCAACAACAATTTCCGTCCAAGAAAAATCGTTGTACAGATCACAAAGAAAGTGCGGGCCGCGCTCAGTAAATATTGCGTAATGCGTTCCCCCAATGACAGCAGAACCACAAACAGAATTCCCATCAACATTCTTAGACTTATTGTAAACAGTCCACTTTTGCTGAATTTTGTCGGCCATAACGTTTTTAAACGATGCGCCGTCGGTAACGTAAACACCATCACGAAACGCAAACATAACACCAGCAGGAGTTTTCTGAACGCTATCCGCATCAAGGCAACCAACGTCAGTGGATATAGTGCGAATATTGAAAGAACTTCCATTAATGCCACCCGCTGGCACGATAGTTCCAAGCACACCACTGATTAGCAGCGTTTTCTCCGCACAAAGCACAAGGAGGTTATTCGCATCTAGGCTTACAACCGCCACAATTTCAGCAGTATCAATAGTGATCTGTTGCGATTGCGGCCATCCGGCATACAAAAGCGGAAGAAGCCCGTCCGCATTCGTATTAGCGGCAGTAGCCGGCTCCCCAGTAATCGAACTCCACACAAGGACATTCTTCTGCGTTGGAAGCGGGTTGCTAAAAATAGATCCACTATATGTTGACGTGGCTGACGCGAGAAGAACCATGCGATTTTGGTGGACACACCCGAACGTCGCACCAGAAGGGAAAGCACTACCGCCAGACTCAACGAGTTTCCCGTCAATAGACCAGTACGGAGACACCCGCACAACGCCACCCGATGCAACGGTAAACCCAACCTTCGGCGGCGGGTAAACGGTATACGAGTTAAGAGCGTCTACTCCGGTGATAATCCCAACGTATTCTTTTGTCGGAACGCTATTGTTGTCCTGAACAAAAATAAACGACCCGATTGCATTAACTGTTTCGGAAGGAGAGTTAATGTTAATGCTTGATGCACTTACATCTACGGCAATTGTTGCATTGGTGTTAGAAAAAGAATTATACGAAGAGACATCTACACTATTTGCAAAAGCAGCGAACGGGTCGGTGCCGCTGCCCGTAAGCGGGAAAACGGTCAGACCGAAAGAAGAAAAAGACGGCCCCCACGCCGGGTCGCCTCCAACGCTAATCGTTTTAGCAACAGAAGAGAAAGAGTAATCAGGGGAAAGAGTCCCAGCGCGATTGTTAGTCGGAGGGCTTGGCAAAGTAAACGAGTTCCACCCGGTTTTTGTGACCGCAAACCCAGACGAAGGAATAGCGCCACCGACAACAGCCTTGGAAAGGCCGACACGCTCAACGCTAGAAGACGCAACATTTTTCAGATACGGCTGGACTGGGCCGCGCTTCGCAAGCCGACCAATCTTATCCATAACAACATTAATTCCCTTACGGAAAGCATCGTCAGCAATAAGGTGTGGCGGCAAGTCGCTCTGCTCGCCGCCACTGAACGAGTTAAACGATAGCCAGTCGCCGCGCTTACTCATCAGTAATTACTCACGTTGGGCGAGTAGTACGCGCTCCTGTCGTGCGGAGGCCAGCCGACGGCGCGCGAATAACCACTCGCCATGATCTGCGTTCCACGACCCTGACGATTCTTGACCCACTTGACGAACGCCAAGTAGAGCGCGTCATACTTGTTTTGCAGCGCAGTAGCGAGGGCGATGTCCTCACCTACGGCGTCAGTAAGGCGAGAGGCTGCGCCGATGCTGATGAGGTGTTGCCATTGCGTCGGCACGAACGTCGGCTCGTCGCCGGCAGCGGCGAGTTCGGTGGGCTCTTGCGAGTAGTACAGGGTGATCGTGTCGCCACCCAGCAAGTACGCCCAAACACCATCGGTGCCGTACGAGGGTGCATTGCCAAGCGGCGTGTAGCCGTACGACAAGCCGCCACTGAGAACGACGAGGTTGGTGGTGAATCCGGTTTGGCCGGTGCCGTAGATGCTGACTTGGGCGGGAGCGTTGGTTGCGCCGCCCGACGTGACAGCGCCGGTGGACACGGTTCCTGCACGGTCTACGCGGAACGTGTTAAGGCCGGTGATGTTTAGGTTGCCGTCAGCGGCGCTGTAACCCTGCGATTGGGCGGTAAGTTGGTGACCACTGTAGTTGTGTGGAATACCGATAAACACGGTGTCGCTGGCGGAGAAACCGTGATTGGTTGCCGTCGTCAATTCGTAAGTAGTGCCAACAACGTTAGTAACGTTCGTTACAACAACAGCGTTTTGCGCCAAACCAGTGAACGTGGACGTAAGCGTATTGTCGTGAACAACAAGATTAGTCCCGGCGTACCGCGTACCGCTCTGCGGATACGGCCACAAGTACACATTATCCAAACCCTGAAACGCGTACTTGCGAACATAACCAGTCGGCAGCGTCGAACTAAGTTGCAACACCGTCTCCATATCCGTCTGGTCAAGAATGTATCCCTCGGTCTGACCAGCCGCCGTATACAACATGTATTGCAACATGCCGAAATCCGTCAAACCCCAATCATCATCAATTGTGTACAAATTCTCCGTAGACGCAATCGGCACAACACGACTGCTGCACCGCAACTGGCCCTGAACAACAAGATCCCGGTACACATCGTTGACAAAAATGCCGGCGAGCGTGTCGTCCTCTACAAGCGCCATGTTCTGAGCGCGGTCCTTAAGGTCTTGGAAAGTACTCACTCGTCCGGCACCTCAATCTTTTCCGGCGCAAACGGATCAGCGCCCTTATGCGTAAGAGCAAACATCTCCAGCGACACCTCAGACTGGCACACAGGACAACGATTCTTCACAATCAATGCAAGCAACTCGTCCTTGCTGCGCAAACCAGCATAATGATGCGCATGGTCGCGCCAAACTTTTGTGTTCTTAATGTCCGGCGGCGCGGGGAACGGCTCTAGGCACGAGCCACAAACCATTCCAGCGGCGATCCGGTCAATGGCCTCTTGGCCGACAAACCACTTGATCGTGGACTCGTCGCCCGGAGCGGCAAAATCTTGCACCTCTTCGGCGTGCGCATTGACCGGATCGCCAAACACTAGATGACCTCTACCTCAAGCGCCTCTGCCTCTTCGGCAAGAGCGTCACGATCAACAATGATCTTCTCAAGAGCCTCAACGACGGCGGCACGGTTGGCGTGCGCGCGCTCGTAGGAAAGGACAGCCTGCGGGTTGTAGCCATCCTCAAGGCACTTCGTGGCAATCGCCTCAGCGACCGTCATGCCCTTCTTGGCGCGAACCTTCTCGTAATTTGGCCACGGCGGCGGAACAACAACCGCGTCAACCTTGACGTACCAGTCACCATTGTCGGCATTGCTGAGGAGCGCCCTCTCTGCCTCCTCGCGGTCATCCTTGTCGGCAAGCCACTCAGTGTCGTACAGGCTAAAGTTAAAGTCGGGACGCGAAGGATTGCTTACGCCGGTAATGCGGCCGACACCGTCCTGAATGGTGACGCCGCGCTGGTACGGGACGGCACCAAAAACGTCAGGAGCGGAGTGCCCAGAGGCGTCAACGCGCTCCGGGTCCGTCCGACGAGTCGGCGTACCGGCCCAGTGCATCATGGCGGCATACGTCTCGTCAGGCTTCGCCATGCCGTGCTTAAACTCTAGAATCAAGCCGGGCTTCTTGATGTGCCGCGGAATCATTGTTCCCTCCGCGGTTTCAAAAACCTCGTACTCCTGATCCCCACGAACGATCATCATGTAGTTAGCAGAGCGGCTAACAAATCGCATTGGTGTTTCTCGCTTTCTGTATGGAAAAGGGAGCCTCTAGCACTACGTTTGATTGTAGCGCCAGAGGCTCCCGAGGGCTACCAGAAAACCGGTAACCGTGTTTTTGGCTTAGTAGCCGGTCACCCCGCGAAGGATCGCGTGGTTCTGCTCAACACCGACTTGGAGCGAGTACTCGGTCAGGTACTCCTGCTTGACCGAATCCTCGTCCGGGGCCTGCCGGTTCGGCAGGAGGACGGTCTTGCGCAGAGGACGCATGGTGACATCCTCCATATCCACCAGCACGGCCCAAGAGCCGATCTGATTGCTGGCGGTGGAGAAGTCAAGCCAGTCGCGCTTCTCAACGATCTTAACCGTGCCACCGTTGGCGCCACGGTACTCTTGCAAAGCCACGCCGTACGACTTCACGTCGGACGAGGGCGGGGCCAACTTGCCCTGCGGGAAGGACGACAGGGCAGACACGATCAGCGGCGACGCGAACAGCACCTTGTTGCGGGAGCCGTAGCGGAACGCCGAACGAAGGAACGTGGCAAAGCCAGACTCCGTAAGATTGCCGCCAACGGTCGTGATGTTCGTGCTGATGAAGTCCACCAGACCACCACAGTAACCAATCGGCGTCGAACCCGACACGTCCAACTCGCGCTGACCAAAGAACAGCGTGTTCTCCATCTGGCGACGATGCTCCATCATCTTCTTCTTGGCCTCGTACTGCGGCTCGCTGCCACCGTACAGGTCAGAGTTGATGAGGGTGTTCGTGAAGCCAAGAGGATCACGCTGGATCTGGCAGTAGTTGTAGTTAGCAACCTGCTGCGTCTGCTTGATCGTGCCAAGCGTGGCACCCTCGGCAGAAGCATTGCCAATCTTGATCACGTCCGTGGAGTCGGTGATCGTCGAAGCGGCGACCGAACCAACCGAACGGACAACCGTCAGCACGTCACCAGCGACGGACGTGACGCGGACATTCTCGCCGTTCGACATGCGAAGGATGTCGTTGGCGCGGAAGTACGCACCCGTGCCGGTGGCAACGGTGAACGTGGTAGCACCGGAGGCAACGTTGCCACCGTTGTTGAGGGTCGTGAGGCGCGGGACCAACTGATCCGACAGCCACTCAACCTTCTGCGACTTCGCGGGACGCGAAGACACCTGCGAAAGCATGACGGTGAACGGAGCGTCATCGGGCTCCAACTGCTTGATGACCGGGTCCATATCGACAACCCGGCGATTCTGGAGGATGTCGGCGTCATCGACGACACCCGAAAGAACGGTAACAGCCATCTGTTACTACTCCTTGACTTGTGGTTTTCTTCTGGTCGAAAACCCTAAGTCGGGGTGTCGCTCTGGTCCAGCGGCCCGGTTAGGCGTTGAGAATCATGTTCCGAATCAGATCATCCATCTCGTCCTCACCCAAATTAGTAGCGTCCGTAGTGTTACGCGTACTAACCGTGGGCGGGGCGATTGGCTCCTCATCGGGGACAATCATCCCTTGATTCTTCATGGCTTCTTGATACTCGCGCCACTTTAGAATCCCAACAATTGTACCAATTCCCTCCGCAAGCGCAACCGGATCCGACTCGCTACCCGGAGGAATAATGCCACTAACATCATGCTGGTCGATAAAATCTTCGACCTTCTGCTGGTAATCCTCATAATCAGGCACAGACTCAACCAGCATCTGGTACGCCTCGCCCATCACGGCTCGCTCATGCTGCTCAACAAGCGGCATCGTCATACCAGTCAACTCGTCGCGCTCCTGCGACAACCGCTGCTCAAGCCAATACTGAGTAGCCTCCCACGGCTTCATCGTCCACCAATGCTCAAGCACCGCATTAGCAAGATCATCCGGCAGCCGGTCAGCGTTTTGAAGCACCCACATCGCAGCATTCGACGGGTTCTGCTCCGCAAACTGAACCAACTCCTCTTCGGTCGAAGGCTCACCACCAAAATATTGCTGCTGGAAAACAGGCTCCGGCTCGGGCTCGGGCTCGGGCTGCTGGCGCGACTCATGAAACTTGCGCTCCAACTCCTTGTACGCGTTCTCAAGATCATCAACGCTATGGTACTTGCCGGCAAAAATCTGAGGCTCTTCGTGCTCCTCAACCTCGTCTGCCTGCTCCTCAACGTGCTGGTCGTCAACTTGGTCCTCATCGGCATTCGCGGCGCGAATGGTATCCATGAGGATGTCGTCATCACTCACTGTGGAGTCTCCTTGTTTTGAGTTTCAACACCCAGTCTATCCCGCGGATTTCTCCCCGGAGGATATCTGTTTGTTCTTGTGAAAGATTATCGTATACCAACTGTCGGATAAGCACATTCTTACGCGCGTCAAGTTCGGCCTCTACCGCGCTCCAACTTGTCTGACTCAGTACAGAGTCAAGAAGGGTGCTTGTCATTATTCGCCTTGGGCTGCTTCGGCGGCACCGGCCAACTGTTGCTCCTCTACACCAGCAGGAACACCTGTGTTGGGTGTCGGTGCCGCCGCAGCCTCACCCCCGCCGACCAGTTGCGGAGGGGAAGTCGGTTGAGCGGGAGCCTGCGTAAAATACTTCGTCGGCTCCTCGCCAAATGCCTCAGTAACGTCCTCAATAACCTTCTTCAAATCCAACTGGACACCAGCCTGCTGGGCCAGCATGTAATTCGCCGTCAAGAAATTAGCCTTAGCCAGCGCCTCGGCGCGCTTCTCCTGCCGAATAAGCGACTCGGCCGCATCCTCAACAACATACTCGTACTTACCCTGCAACATGGCTGGGTTAGCCGCCTTCCAATCAATACCAGCAGCGCCACGATCAATACGAATCGCCACGTTCGGCGGCAACAACTGCTGATTCAACATGATCTGCTGCTCACCAACACGCTTAAGCGCAAACAAGACTTGCTGCTTCATGCGCATAATGCGCTTCGTCGCCATGTTCTGAATAATGCTGATACCCGTAGCCGTCGTCTGATCCATCTGCGAATCACTCGCGCCACTGAGATACGCAACAGCACCACTCAGGTTCTGCAAATCACCCTTCAACAACTCCTCGGCCTGCACAGTCGGCCCAAGAATGCTCGTATTCGGCTGCCACGGTTGAATCTGATCAGGCCGCGCCCGCAGAATGCCACCCGGCATAAGCCGAAAATCCTGCTGCTCCGCAGACGGGTCAACAAATACCGCAGCGTTAGACATAAACCGCGTGTTATCAATGCGGTGATTCTGCATCTCCCACAACGCGGCCTGAATATCAGCGATCATCCCAACAACGCTATGACCACCAATCTCAAACAGGCTCGGCATCGGACTGGCAACGACAAACGGGAACTCGCCATGCCAAAACGGGCTGCACTCATGCCGAATGATCGTGCCCCTGTTGGCAACAGTCGTCAGGTAAATCTCATCACCCTGACGGTGCCACCACTCCACAATCTCAACGCGACCCTTGCGCTTGTTGTTGCCCTCATCGAACTCGCCAGACGAGCCCTCAACAATCTTGTCCACATTCTCGTAGACGCCACTCGCCTCAAGGCTGCGCTTCGTCTCGTACGTCACATGGAAAACCTCGGCCGCATCATCAATAGAATGCGCGGTCGGATCCCACAAGAATTGTTTGGCATCAATAACGACAAAGCCGGGCTGCTGTCGGTACGGGACGCGCTGCTCAACAACCTTGCCAACCTGACCACCAAACGGCGACTGTTGATACTGGCGCTGCTTGACCTTACGCCACTCCTCGCGCCACGTCACCTTACCAACCGTAATGCCGCGAATCAGCGCCTGCAACACAAACGGCACCAACTTCTCATGGTACCTATCCGCCTCACGCTGCTGATTAAGAAGATGCTCATGCAACTCTGCCGAATCATCGTTTGCCGGCTGCGACGAGATGACTTTGGCGCGCTGGTTCTCGTCAATCATGTTGCTGGCAAGCAACTCAACAATCTGCATGACGTACGGCGGGTGTAGATCAGACTGCCAATCGTCGTCACGCGGCCGCAGCACGGCATTGTAGGCGTCGTCACACTTCTGGTACTTCTCTACGCGAGCATGGTGCGGGTTGCGGGCAGCGTCGAAACACTTGTTAAAGCGCGCAATTAGTTCCCGCTCATTGTACTCAGCCATACGTTTAGATTAGCACCGGCCAGCGCGTGATTATCACCGTTACGTTTTAATGACGCGCAGGGAATACCCCGTGGACGAATACTCCGGAGGAGAATCGGCCTTGAGAAGCAAAACGCCGTATGTTGAAACGGCGCGTTGTCCGGCTTGCGGATAACCACCAGCCTGCTGGAAATTCCCAACCAAAAGAAGCCTACCATCAGAAAGGGGCAGAACGTCTTTCACATCACCACTTAGGAAAGGGCTCCAAGTGGTGTCGGGCGTCAAATCAGAATTAAATCGAATAGCATATCGCACTTCAAGGGTTTCAAGTTTACTAAAACTACCAACAAAAATATGCTTACCGTTTATAGTGAGGTAGTCGAAAATGAAGGATGATGGGCTATTTGCGGGCCAATCAGCAACCGTCAAATCGGGATTCAGTTTAAAAACTCCAAACCGGGTAATACTTCCATTAACAGTGTTTCCATATGGAAAGTTAACAAAAATAGAGCCGTCATTTAAAATAATAATTTTTTGAACGTCACTGTTAACGGTTGTAGTAAACGAGGCGTCAAACGTCCCATCTGCATTAAGACGAGCAAAATACTGTTTAGAGTTACCGGCAATAGTATTGAAATACCCGCCGAAGAGAATTTTTCCATCGGGCTGAATAGCAAGCGTTTGTACCGTAGAGTCTGCACCGGGATCAAAACTAGTATCAAGACTGCCGTCTACATTAACACGGGCGATGCGACTTCTTGCAACTGCATTAACGGTACCAAAACTTCCAACAAAAACAATTTTGCCGTCTGCTTGCAATGCCATACCCCGAATGTTGCTGTTAGGGATCGGATTCCAAGAATCAAGTGATCCGTCTGGATTAAGCCGCGCAAGTCTAATACGACTCGTTCCATTAACAGTGCTAAAATCGCCCCAAACAACAATCTTGCCGTCGGGTTGAAGGAATCCCCCTAGAATCTGACTATTAAAAACAGGGGCAAATGTTGCGTCGTGTGTTCCGTCACTATTCAAACGCACAATGTGATTTTGCCCCAAAACGCCCATTATGTTTTGTCCAGAACCCCCAATAATGACTTTGCCGTCAGTCTGTTGAAGGGCTACATAAAAAGTAGAAGGGTTACTTGTCGTTACCGCAAACGAAAGATCGTAGTTTCTCTTGAAACTCCAAACAGGATCAAACTCAGGGAGGTTAAACGTTGTAGACCCGTCGCCTTCACCATACTGGGTTCCAATAGTGTTAAATAGGTCGGAGTACAACGTTCTGGAGACAGCAGAACCGTCACACGCAAGATATCCCGCAGGAATAGAACTTGGACTAACGACAATCATGTCTCCGGTTTGAACGACAGTTTGTGTAGCAATGTCACCCTCAACCGCAACAATGCGCGATTCGTGATTAACGATGTCGTCAACAATAATGTTGTGCGCAGCGGAGGTGTACTTTTCGCCCGGAATAACTGTGTTAGGAGGAACGTAAGTCATTCAAAAATATCCTGACCATCAAAAGAGGACACATCAAACTTAAAGAACCTAGGCCCAAACGACTCGTTGCCACCAATAATCGACAACGCGATTTTCATGGCGAAACCCATTAGACCAGTGCCACCAAATCCGTTGCCGTGGTGGCGGTTGTAACGATCTTGGCGCGAATCGGAAGAATGGCTCCGGCGGGCACGTTCTTAAACGTCAGCGTTGCCGTGTCGTTAGACAGTCGGGCCGCAACGTCTCCGGCCCCGCCAACAAAAATGCCGCGCGTGACGGCCGTCAACTCGTTGGTGTCGTGGGGAGTGATAACAAAACCGCTTGTTGCCGGGGCTTGTGTTTCCCTAGCGTTTTGAGCAAAATTGTTTGCAGCCGGCGTCATTTACATCATCTCCCCGGCGTACTCAGCGCCCTCATCCTCAGACTCCATGCCATTGTCTTCCATCTCGCCCGCATCCTCAGGACTCATAGTCGGGGGCATCGGCTCCGTACGAGCCGCCACTCCAGCCGGATTAGCCGTCGGCATCATGCTGACAAGGCGAAGAATCTGCTGACGCATCGCCTCCTTCAACATCATCTCCTGCTGTTGTTGCTGGTCAAGCGCGGCCTGTTGTTGTTGTGCGAGCATGGCAAGCACCGGGAGCAGTTGCGTCGCCGGGGCCTGCTCGCCACCCATCGGCGCGGCTTGTTGCATCTGCTCCGGATCCATTACCGGGCCCCCGCGCTGTACTTCTTAAGAAAATTTTGGACCTGCTTGGAGCGGTCGGGAATCTTGTTGATCTGCTTCATGACGGGCCGCTTGGCTCCGACAACCTTCTTCTTAGGGTTTGCCATTAGGATTTTGTCCTTCCTGCAACGGAACGGCGGGTCATTTCGGCCTGACCGTATTTCTTACGTCCAATACTAGCGGCTACAGCGGCTGGATCAGAAACCTTGCCTTTTAACTTTTGGACAAGCCGGTCAAACCCGACATAGCCTTTATCTTTTCCAGACATAACGTTAGTCTACTTACTCTGGTTCTGTTTGGCAATCCTAGCAGCCCACGAAGCGCCAGCCTTTCCGCCCCACGCGAGTTGTGCCACGTCCCACGGCGTCACTTCGCCGGGAGCGGCAGTTTTGCTGCGCCCGCTTTGGTGGCGCGAGAAGAACGAGTGCATGCGCTTGACGTGTTCAAGCGTCAATGGCTTACCGGCTGCGATCTTTCGTGCGCGAACAGCGGTAGCGGGCTCAAAGCCCTTGCCGGCCTTACCGGCGGCAACAAGTTTTAGGCCGCGTTGTGCAGCCGAACGGGCGCCGGGCGGTGGTACAAAACTCATACCAAGAATTTATCATACGCGTGGTGCGCGTTTCACTATCGTGCGCGGCATTCGCGTCTTTTTCTGCGGCAACAAATTAATTGGCTTGTACATTGTTTCCTGCATAACGGCGAATGCTCCACTAGCGGCCATGACAAGGTCGTCGTGGCACCCATAATCTGCGCCTTCGCGTCCGCGCCGGTCATATACAAACGTTTTCAACTCGTCAATCAGGCGTTCGGAGCAGATTGTTTCGGGATGATCCCGGATCTGGGATTGGATTGCGGATAGCATGCGGGGCCGCGTGTTCTGATTAGTGAGCCAACCGATTTTCCGGTCAAGGTCGGGGCGTGTGCTGTTGACGTGGCGTGGCCGGTACAGGTTCGGGTAGTTGAATGTGGTTGTGAGCATGAGAAGTACGGCTTGGCCTTGGTTGTTGCGCTCTACGGCCAGTAGTGCTTTGTTGTAGGTGTGGGCTAGGCGGCTGAGGTCTTCGGCGTACTCGTCTAGGGCTGGCCGGCCGTGGTATTCGGCGCAGATTTGGCCGTTTTCGGCGTCGATGACGATGGCGGCGGAGTAGTCGGACCCGTCTTGCGAGTCATAGTTTGTTACGCGGGCTTGATAATCGTCTTCGGTTACGCTGCCTGCTACGTCCGCAAAGACGATGTATGCCCTGTCCTTTTTGGGTGCGTGATAAATCTTGATCGGGCCGCTTGTGTCTTCAATAAAGCGGATGCTGCCGCCACGAACGGGTTGTCCATACATTCTGCCGCGCTTGCGCGGCTCAGAATGTTCCAATTTTTGTAGAAACTGGAAGTATTGTCGGCCTGTGGTTTCGGCAAAGTCGCCCAGTACGCGGATTTTGTAGGCCGGCGAGTCGATTCCCCATTGTTGGGCGGCGTCGGCGGCCCATTCTGGCGTGACAAGAGCGCGAGCGGCGTCTGGATGAACCTCTTCTCCGGTAAAGTTGGGAGAGTCGAACGCGCTGATGTGGATGCGGTTCCATCCAGAGTCGGGTTTGAAGGCGCGGTAGAACGTTCCGGCGGTGCGGGTCGGGTTTCCGATGAGGAGTACGCGGGCTCCGTCGGCGGTGAGGAAGCCTTCGGATGCTTCAAAGATGGCGTCGTCTACACCACTGGCCTCGTCTACGACGAGAAGCATGCGTGGGGCGTGGTGGCCTTGAAAGCGTTCGGGCGTGTCGGTGCTGAGGCCGATAGCGAACCAGTCGGGTGCGACTTCCAACTGCGTTTTGTACAGTTTGCCGAATGCTGGTTGGATGTTGTGGTGCCGCATGGCAATTTCGCGCCACAAAAGTTGTTCGACCTGACTCCATGTAGGCGCGGTAGTGATGACGCGGCATGGTCCTTGCAGCATGAACTCTAGTACGACGGCGCTTGCGACGGCGGTTTTGCCCGAGCCGTGGCACGAACGCACAGCCGTACGCTTGTGTTGTCTCACACTATGGATCACGTCCCATTGTTTGGACCATGGGTGCATGCCAAGAAGCGCCGGATACACCCAGTCGGGATCCTCAAGGATCTTCTTACGCAAGTCGAACTGGTCCTGCGGAAGATCATTGACAAGCCGCTTCTTCGTCCCAGCCTTCGCGCGCTTCTTGTTCTCCTGCTTGTCAATCCTCCGGGTCATCGACCTCTACGCTCTCTGGCTCAATCTGCTTGACCTCGCGCTTCGGCAAATCCTTCGCATCAATCCGCCCCAACTGGTTCCAATCAAACGTCGCAGACTCAATCTTGATCGTGTTTGGCCGCTCCTTCGCATACCCGCCGGGGAACAGGCGCTCCAACAAGTGGGCGTGCATGCGCCAATCACCATCACCACGATCCATAACATTGCTGACAAGGTTCGCTTGAAGCGTCGCGCGAGCCTTCTGAAACTTCACAGCAAACTCGTCCTCCTCCTCAACGCGGCGACGAAACGTTTCCTGCGGAATGCCATGCGCCTGCGCAATCGTCATCACCGCAACAGGGCGCCGAGCCATCTCCAGAATGCTGGCCTTGGCATCCTCAGAAAAATACTTGGCTTCTGTTTCGTCAGTCGTCATCGCGGCGGTCGTAACGAAGATTATACTTAGCGTGCTTCGCGGGTTTCCTGTACTTGAACGTGGAACTTACATCATCACAATGCACAATCTGCACCTCACCCGTCACCGTATCAATCCACTTCACATCGCCACAACCCTTCTCGTTACGACGCGGCTGCTTATACGAGAACACGTCAGCAAACGTTGACGGTGGGTATCCGTGCCGCTTATTGCCGCGGCGAACACTCTGCGCATCGTTATACATGCGCATCTCATCCTCATACAAATTATAGTTCCGCTTTGGCCTCTTCACGATTCTCCAATCTCACAAAGTATGAAAGCCCAATTGGGGGGCAGGGACTCGAACCCCGATTCGCGGGACCAAAACCCGCTGTCCTGCCATTAGACGACCCCCCAGTACCGGCAGAGGGAATCGAACCCCCACGCCCAAAGGCGACAGATTTTGAGTCTGCTGCGTCTACCAGTTCCGCCATGCCGGCCCACACGCCGACCATAGCACACCACAACATGTACAACACGAACATACTCATACACACACCATGTGTACACACCCAACACAATTCACCACACCCACACACAACACGCTAAACTCTGCACACACAACGCCCCCACGCAGACATTGTGATGCCTGCCACCGGCCACATCTAACCGCTGACTCCACCGGAATCACAACTACCCCGCACAAGTTGCAATAAGCGGGCCTAGTCCGAGAGCCCACCCCAATAGAGGGCCGCGACACCGCAAGGTGGAGCGAAACAATGAACGGCTCGCGGGACGCACAGCGAGCAAAAACGGTCGTGCGGCTACCCAAGGGTAGGGAGGGCAACCAAAGAATCAGCGGCAAGACGCAGCCTACACCGAATTTGTACCCACAAAAAAACCGGACCGTGGTTGGTACTGGCGACGCGGGCGCGGGGGGGTTGTCGCTCGCGCGGGCGTGCGGGTGCGGGCGGGCGGGCGCGACGCGCGCACGGGGGGGGCGACCCCACGCGCGGGACCGCCCCAC
>Ga0222714_10000656_pt1 | contig 39562 bp, 39 predicted proteins | sample C33_3DmetaG_FD_165048 | JGI IMG/M metagenome (GOLD analysis project Ga0222714, IMG submission 165048) | Estuarine water microbial communities from San Francisco Bay, California, United States - C33_3D | ecosystem: Environmental > Aquatic > Marine > Unclassified | place: USA: California...
TTTATACTGCATATAATTCTGGAACAACATATTCTGCAGGAGATTTTGTAGAAGCTACAGCGAGTGGTACTACTACAGTTTGGAAAGCATTACGGGCCAGTACAAATCAAACTCCTGCTGAAAATGTGTATTGGACTCGCGGAGATATATGTGGAAAGAAATTTTCTTCTTGTAAATGTAGATTTCAGTATTTACCTGTTTATAATTACACAAATACTAATTCAACACCAAAAACAACAAAAAATAGTAAAATACCAATACCGTTTGGAGCGTTCCCTGGAGCGAGAAAATTTAGGTGATAGATGAAATAAGAGAGCACTTTGAGCAGTGCTACCCACAAGAAGGGTGTGGAATAATTGGAATTGTAAAAGGCAAAAAAAGATGGTACCCTTGTACAAATCTTGCCGAAGATGATGACGATTTTATACTTGACCCAAAAGATTATGTAAAAGTAATGAAAGAAGCAAATATATTTGCAATCGTACATAATCACATACATGGGTCAAACGAAGCAAGTGAAAATGATATAAAATACTGTAATGCTTTAGGAATACCTTACTATATTTTTTCGTTTCCTTCAATGGATTTAAATATAGTAGAACCAGAAATTAATTGTAGTCCTCTTATTGGAAGAGAATATGAGTTTGGAAAACATGATTGTTTAGAAGCTGTACGAGACTACTACAAAGAATATCTAAATATTGAACTACAGAAAAGACTACCATATTTAGATGATTGGTGGAAGTACGAAGAAGATTATTTTACAGAAGCCCATATAAAAGAATGGGGCTTTAGTAAAGTAGAAAGTCTAGAAAAAAACGATATAGTAATTTTTCAAATGGGAGCAGATGTACCAAACCATTGTGGAGTTTACTTAGAGAACGATATATTTTTTCATCATGCCGTAAATCGACTTTCATGTCGAGAAAATCTTTACCCTTTATGGGGGAAGTATTTAGTTGGAATATACAGATACAATGCGTAAAATTTACTTAGAAGGACAGTTAGGGCAAAAGTTTGGGACTTCACACTTGTTCTGTGGGGACACTCCTGCAGAAGCGATTCGTCTTATTGGAGCAAACTATCCCGAATTCAGAAAATATCTTATTGAGTGCCATGAAAATGATGTAGGATTTCATATCGAAGTCAATAATCAAGAAATAGATATTGCTGAATGTCTTCTTCCTCTTTCTCAAGGAGATATAATTATTACTCCAGTTCCTGCAGGTTCTAAATCTGGCGGCTCAAAAATTCTCACTGCTATTGCAATAGCATCTCTTTTCTTTATACCTGGCAATCCTTTAGGGCTTTATGCAACTTCAAGTATGACTGTATCTGGTGTAGGGATGACAACCGCCACATATACTACAATTACTGGTCTAAGTATGCCAGGCCTGATCTTAGCTGCAGTAGGAGTAAATTTAGCTTTAGCAGGCCTGCAACAGATAATGGCCCCCGACCCTGCTACAGATCAGAAAAATGAAGAAGGATACTTATTTACTGGAGACGCAGCAAATGTTGTAGAAGGAGATCCTGTTCCCGTTCTTTACGGAGAACTTCGAGTTCCTGGTATTCCAATCTCAACTGAAGTTTTACCGAATACATCTACTGCAAATTTCTTTGGAGCTCATCGTAGTAATTTTAATAATGATGTTGACTATAGTTTAGCAAGTGCTGACGCTATGCTTGCTCTTTACGAAATGAGGCAAGCTACTAAAGACGGAGTCGACAAAACTAGTACTTTATCAGTAAATTCTGTAAAAGACCCTGCTGGCAGAAGTCAGAATATAGTTACTACAAGCGTTATTTCAGAAGGTCCAATCTATGGGTTAGTGAATGGAGCAGCTTCTGTATATTTAAATAGTGACCCAGCTTTAGACCCAGTAGATAGCAATAGTGGCTCAAAAGCAACTGCTAGTTTTACAAATGGATTTCAGTCTGGAACCACTACAAATCTCTCTAGTTCTCATGTAACTTCGACTGAAGATAATACTACAGCAAGAGGTATTATTGAAAACTATAAAACTGGAACTGCAACTGTTAATTATCAGTATACTTTTATTCAAGATGGCGTTGGAGGATACTATTCAGGAAGTGAGTTTCAAATTATATCAAGCACTTCTGTTTTTACTTCTGATATGCAGTTTGACCCTGCGGAAAAAGTAAATACAAAAGTACGACTAATTAACTCCGCTGGAGAAACTCTATATGAAGATGTAATTACACGACATATAAACGGTACAACTGTAAATATTGGGTGGGGCTCTCTGCCTCTTAGTATTACAAATGGAGCGTCTTACAGTTTTGCAATAGATTATGTTGATGATATAGTAGTAGCTAGTAATGGTAGCACAACTTTAGGAACTAATTTTGGAGGCTCAACAGGAGATTACAATCTTCGTGTAGGTGGTTCTGAAGAAGCTTTAGATACTGGAGATAACTTCTTTACTGCAGGAAAATATAAAAATTTCGGAGTACAATTTAGAACAGGACATCTATATCAAGAATCTCTAAAAAGCTTAGACGGTACTGGAGATGGAAATACCGCAATAACTACATCTTTAAATAATGCTATAGTTGGTCCTGGAAATACTGGAACAAATACCTATACTTATAATACTACTACTCTTGGGCTCTCTGCGGCTCAAGCAGCAGAAGCAGATGAAGTAAGATTTTTAATTTCTTATGGGAGTCTTATTAATAATACTGGTAAAGGAAAAGAAAAACCAGGAAAAGCATGGTATAAAATTGAAGTACGATTTACAAATGATGGAACTAATTTTACCGGATGGATAGTAGTACATGACAAGAAAAGACATTATGGTCAATATACCTCTACCTTTACATTTGATGAATACATAAACTTAGAACAATTACGTCCGGCTGGAGCTATAGATTGGGAAGTAAGAATAACTCGTCTAACCGATAATGATGTAGCGTATGAAGATACCTACAATGTACTAGGCCCCTCTGATTATACTAGCCAGACTCCTGCTACCATTACAAGTGCGACAACTACAATTAAAGAGTTGTTAAGCTACCCTTTAACTGCTGTAGCAAGAGTACAATTTAACTCCCAAGATTTTAGTGGTATGCCTTCTATCGGTTACCACTGTAGAGGAATGAAAGTTAAAGTTCCTTCTAATTATATTACTCGCGAAGAAGCAAGTGATGGCGTTGCTTCGTATAAAAGAAATGTTTCTAGTGGAGCTGTAGAAAGCTCTTACCAAAACTGGGACGGAAATTTTAGAGCAGAAAAAGTTTATACAAATAATCCTGCTTGGGTATTTTATGACGTACTCATAAATAATCGCTACGGACTGGGTTCATATTTAACAGAAAATGATATTGATAAATATGCACTGTATCGTATTGCACGTTACTGTGATGAACTCGTAGACAATGGTAATGGTGGTTTAGAGCCAAGATTTACAACTAATGTTTGGCTTACCAAAGCAACAGATGCCTATAAAGTATTAAAAGATTTAGCAACCGTTTTTCGTGGAATGCTGTACTGGTTAGATGGAGAAATTGTAGGTATAATCGACCAAGCAAGTGATGCAGTTTATAACTTTAGTTCTTCAAATGTAATTGGTGGACAGTTCTCTTATGAGTCTACTGGTAGTAAAACTCGTTCTAATCAAGTAGGAGTCACCTGGAATAATCCTCGGTCTGACTATAAGCCAGAAGTTTTACTTGTGGAAGACGGAGAAAACATTGCAAAAACAGGTAAAATTATTAATGAAAGTGCTGTTGCATTCGGAGCAACTTCAGAAGGTCAAGCACTTCGTTATGGTCGTTGGAAACTTTGGACTGCAAAAAATCAGACAGAAATTGTTGCTTTTGCAACTGCAATAAATGCAGCATTTTTACGCCCTGGTGATATAATTAATGTACAAGATCCTTATCGTCATCCTCCTTATCAAACATTAAGTGGACGTATTTCTTCTTCTGGAACACGTACAACTTCTATTATTCCACTTGATAGGGAAATAACTTTACAGGCTGATTCTACTTATGAGCTAAATGTATTGATTGAAGAGGCGGGTGCATTCTTAAGCCAAGATTCCGCTACAATTAGTAGCACTACTTATACAGTTGGAGAACTGATACTTGGAGTTACTTCGGAACTAAATGCAAGTAATATTGTTGATGATTCTGGAAATCCCGTACAAATTGTATGGAAGCCGTATACTCGAGTAGAAACTCAAACTGTAAGTACCTCTGCGGGCACTGGAATAACTTCTCTTACAGTTAGCAGTGCTTTCAGTGCTATTCCTAATGCGCAAACTGTTTGGGCATTGAGAAGAACTCTTACTGCTTCAGAAGCAGAAGTTATTGGAACAAAACAAGAGTATAAGGTACTTTCAATAACTCAAAACGAAGATACTACGTATAATATTAGTGCAGTAAAACACTATAATGAAAAATTCAATGCGGTAGATAAAAACTGGACTCTATCTGTAGAAGACCCAGTTTATCCTCCCGAACTTGCAGACGATATTGTTCCTCCTCCTGCAAATGTTTATTTAGTACCACAAGCTCTTGATTCTGATGCAATTGCAAATGATGTTACTCTTTATTGGGATACTCCTTTAAACTCTGATGGAACTCCCTATAATAAAGTTGCATCTTACGAACTCTATCACAATCTTTCGGAAGTAAAACAGAATCCGATATATTTGCCTGCACAGTTTAATAATGTGGGGCCGTACGAGTTTCCTGTAGGTACAACGACTGTTACAATAGCTACAGTAAGCAAAAGCGGTAAAAAATCAAAACCGAAAAAAGCGTTTATAAATATTACTGGGGCAATTCAAGAAAAGAATGTACCTAGAATTAATGGTGTTGCACGGGGTGGGGTTTCTAACTCCCCGATTAGTTTAAATGTAAGCACTGAATTTGAATTTACAAAAACTGACTATACCTTTAGCCCTGTAGGTGCTCCTGATATAGAAGTTTTAGGGTCTACTGGTACAGCTGCAACTTATAAACAAGATGTATCAAATATTCCTGTAATATCAGATGCAACTTGGGCGGCTTATAGTACAAAACAGAAATATAATGCTGCTCATTTTATTTTAATTGATTCAAGTGATGCAAGTGATCCAATTAAACTTATAAAATGGTATGAAGACTCAACTTTAGGAATTAACTATTACTATAATTCTGGAACTGGAAACACTGCTGCAAGCAGTCATTGGTCTGCTGTAACAGGTACAATTACTATTGCAGCTAGAAGCAATAAAGTAAGTGGTAGTGGTACTACATTTACTTCTGATTTTGAAGTTGGCGACTATGTCAAGATTGGAACAAGTAATGTTGCAAAAATTTCCTACATTGGAAACAATACTACTATGTTTATTGATAGAAGCTTTGCTTCCTCTATTTCGGGAGAAACTGCATATGCTCCTACGCTTCGAATTGATAAAAATAATGATTCAATTATTGCAGGGGTAAGAAACCTACAAACTGGTGGTTTTAAATTAATTATTGCTCCAAACTTTACAGTAGTAGCTGACCCGGAAGTATATGAAGGCGATGACGGTATAATACAAACAGAAGGCTACGTTTATTATAATACTGCTAGTCCATCTGCACCAACTAGCCCAGGAACTTCGGCGACTTATACTTGGGCAACTGGTGCAATTACTGGAATGAACTCTGGGTGGCAACAAACTCCACCACAAATGACTGCAGGAAGTAATGGTCAATTTTGGTATGCAAGATATTTTGTAAATCAGTCAGCCGCAACCGATACTACTAGTACTCCAACTTTTGGTACAGTATCTGCAGGGCATAACTTTACTGGACTTGTTACTTTCCAGTCTGGCTCATTAACAGATGGGACTTCTACTTTTAATCCTACTACTAAAGTTAGTATTGGTGGAGCAGCATACGATATTAATACTAATATTACTACAATTGATGGTGGTCAAATTACTTCTGGAAGTATTACTGCTTTACAGATTCAAGCTGATACAATTACAGCAAACAAATTAACAAATAGTAATACGAATACTAGTTATAACAGTGGAAACAATATATTTTCTATAGGAAATACGGGTAATACTGTTGATGTAGGCGGAACTTCATATTGTGCAACTGGATATTTTTATTCAAATACTTCGAACTGTTCTGCAATTATTGCGGAAGCGAATGCAAATTCAAATGCGGCAATTGTAGGCACAAGTAAAGGAAACAATACTTCTGGATGGGGCGGATTCTTTGGCTGGTCTGCAACTTCCAACTATTCTGATAGCGGTAAAAATAAAGTATTTATTGGTGGAAGCTCCTATCATATCTTAGCTCAGGATGGTACAACTACAAAATTCTCAGTAAGTGAAGGCGGAGATGTAGTAGCGGCAGGTAACGTAACAGCTTATTCTGATGTAAGACTTAAAGATGACATAGAATTAATAGATGGTGCTGTAAGTAAATGTATGGATCTTAAAGGAGTTACTTTTCTTATGAAAGGAAGAAAGCAGAGATCCACAGGATTGTTAGCACAAGATGTACAAGCAGTTTTGCCAGAAGCTGTATCCGAAACAGAAGATGGAGTATTAACACTTGCTTATGGAAACTTAGCAGGATTATTTATTGAAGCAATTAAAGAGCTTAAGACTGAAATATCTGAATTAAAACAAGAAGTTAAGAGATTAAAACATGACTCTTCAGACTAGTGGACCAATTTCTTTAGATGACGTAAATGTAGAAATTACAACTAAGTCTTCTGGAGACCAAATATCATTAGATGACTCTGATGTTCGTGGGCTTACTCCTAATTCTACATATGCAGATGCTTTACACGGAACTGGAATAAATACAACTTCTGGAACTATTATTAGTGCTTATGAATTATACGGGGCTTCCGCAGGAAATAAATATACTGCTTTAAGTGGAAGTCCTTCCCCCGTAAATGAAGGAAATTCTGTTTCTTTTACAGTAACTACATCGGGGGTTACAAATGGAACAACAGTAGGATATACAGTAACAGGAATAAGTTCTGCAGATTTATCTTCCGGAAGTTTAACTGGAAGTATTACTATAAATTCAAATACTGGATCTGCTACTTTTGGAATAGCAGCGGACTCTTTAACAGAAGGAACAGAAACTTTAACAATAACTCTTGCAAGTACTGATAGTGCTGGCAACGCTACAGCAAGTTTATCTGCTAGTGTAAATATAAATGACACTTCTACTACTCCTGCTCTTTCAGTAAGTATTAGTGGGACAATGAATGGAACTGTAACAGCTTGTTATGGTGCTACAGCAACAACTTCAGCTACTACTAGTGCAACTGCGACTCCTTCAGGAGGAAGCGGTTCGTATAGTTATTATTGGGAGCTCTTAGGAGGAGCCTGGAGTCAAAGCGGTGTAGTAGCTTCAGGTGCAAATTTTACAAATACGCGATATGTTGCTACTACTGGAGCAACTGTAACTGGGTATCCAAGTCCTACATCTAGTAGTTCGGGATATGCTAGTGGAACTGTAAAAGTAACTGTAACTGATACAGTTACAGGAAATACAGCAACAGCAACTACTTCTGCATATCATACTTGGAATTGGTATCCTCCAGCAGGTTATGTTTACTATTATTACTGTTCTGGATATGATGAATATTATGTATATGCAACTGATAATTGTGGGAATACAGCAAGTGCTTTATACCAAACTTGTAGTCCTAGTTGTACACCTTCTTTAAGTGTTAGTACTAGTGGTAATTTTAATGCAAGTGTTACAGGGTCTTTTACTCAAACTTTATCAGCTACTTCAGGTACTGTAACTGCATACCCCTCTGGAGGAAGTGGAGGATATAGTTATCAATGGAGTCTTGATAGTTATAGTGTAAGTAATATGAATGCCACTGCTGCTTCATTTGGAAGTGGACAATCTCAAAGTACAACGGGAAGTACTTCAGGAACAAAAAGTGGAACAGGTACAGGATATATTTATGTTACAGTATCAGTTACAGTAACTGATAGCTGTGGAAATACAGCAACAGCTTATGTAAACGGAACTCATACGTATACATTTACATTCTAGGAGAAAAAATGGCAACTTTACCAGAATCAATTCAAAGATTTAACATAACTTCGGACGACCTGGAGCACGTAACAGGAGACTTATTTGGCCTCATGCATACTACATGGCCAGAAAGTGATACTGATTATACACTTCGAATAGGTCAGTGGGGGTACGCGCTCTCAAGGCAGCAAGTAGAAATACTGAGAGATACAATATTACTAGGTCTTAACACCTAAAGAAAAATAATTCTTGACATAAAATGTGTGCTTTGATATAATTATCAGCATAGGAGAATATAAATGGCCGCAGGGACTTATAATTTACAAATAGACCAGGGTTCTGATTTCGCAGTTAACTTAGCCCTGAAAGAAGGCGGAGTAGCCACAGACTTGACTAGCTACTCTGCTCGTGCACAGATGCGCTCGACAAAAGACGCTGCGACTGCGGCGGCTACATTTACTTGCACCATTATGAATCCTACTGCTGGCACTCTACAAATGAGCCTTCCAAATGCAACTTCAGCAGCTCTTGATGCCGGATTATACTATTATGATTTAGAGATTTATACATCCGGTGATGGAATTGTGACACGAATTTTGGAAGGAACTGTTACAATTGATCAGAATGTAACACGATAATGGAAGTAACAATAACGGTTGATGAAACTGCTGTCACGGTAACAGAAGATACTACGACAATAAACATCACACCTACGACATATGAAGTATCTATTGAAGCGGTTGCGACATTGATTCCAACTGCTCTTTCTATGTCTGTTACTCCCTACAAAACGATTACTAAAACAAACGTACAACAAGCATTAGAAGAATTAGCTGATCAAAATTTTCGCGGCACTACTACTCCTACTGGAAGCACATTAGAAGTAGGAGATACTTGGTACGATACAGCAAATAATATATTTTACGTATACCGAACAGTTAGTGGAATTACAGACTGGTATCCATTACTCAACACCGATGTAGGTGAGGAGGATAATCTGGACGGAGGAGCCTTTTAAGGCTATTTAGGGGCAAATAATGGCTCAAACGATTCAAATTAAACGCAGTAGCTCCACAGCTACTCCTACTTCACTACAAAATGGTGAATTAGCGTATTCGGCAACGAGTAATAAGCTATTTATTGGTCGCCCTGGTGGTGGTACTGGTGATGTAGATGCGATTGGCGGAAAAGTATATGTAGATATGCTTGACCATACCGCTGGTACTCTTACCGCAAGCAGTGCAATAGTTGTAGACTCAAATAGTAAGATTGATAACTTTTTAGTAGATAATCTTCAGTTTGATGGTAATGCAATTACTTCTACAAATACAAATGGTACTATTACCATTACTCCAAATGGTACTGGCGATCTTGTTCTTGATGGACTCAATTGGCCTCAAGCAGACGGTAGCGCAAATCAATACTTAAAAACTGATGGTTCAGGTCAGCTTTCTTGGGGTACTGTAACTTCTAGCTTTACAATTTCTGACGGCTCTGCCACAGATACTTTTAATACTGGTGGTACTCTTACTTTTGCCGCTGGTACCGATATAAGCACCACTGTAACTAATGATACAGTAACAATTGCATACACTGGTAGTGATGTAACTCTTTCAGGTGCTTATAATTATCTTACTCTTAGTGGTCAGCAGATTACTCTTGGTCAGATAGACCTTACTACTGACGTTACTGGTTCATTGCCAAATGCTAATTTAGCAAATAGTTCTTTTACTCTTGGCAGCACTTCTATTTCCCTTGGTAGTACAACTACTACTGTTGCTGGACTTACCTCTGTAACTTCTACAGATTTTGTTGGTGATGTTTCTCAAGCAAATGGCTCTGGTACTGATGTTAGTGGTACTGATTTAATTATAAAAGCTGGTGCGGGTACAGGTACTGGCGCAGGCGGTAAAATTTACTTTAGAACTGCAGATGGTGCAGGTTCTACTGGCTCAACCGTAAACAGTCATGCAAATGCTCTTATTTTGAATGACGACATGGTCGCAACCTTTGGTGCGGGTGTTGTTATTACTGGCGACCTGACTGTAAATGGTACAACTACTACTGTAAACTCAAATACTGTAGCTGTTGGTGATAACATTCTTGTCCTAAATAGCGACGAGACTGGTACTCCCTCTCAGAACGCTGGTATCGAAATCGAACGCGGTACATCCTCAAATGTAGCTCTGCGTTGGAATGAAACTAGCGATAAGTGGGAAACTACTATTGACGGTACAAATTATTATGTGCTTCTCAATGCTAACAATTTTACAACTGAAATTACCACACTCGATGGCGGTACATTCTAAATAGAAACTAACCTCCTGCGTATATACGCAATTTATAGGAGAGCCAAATGGCACAAACGATAAAACTGAAGCGTTCGGCAACACCGAGCGCGGCTCCTACTACCTCGGATTTGGATCTTGGTGAAGTTGCTATCAATACCTATGATGGCAAAATGTACATCAAGAAAAATGTCTCGGGTACAGAGAGCATCGTAGAAATTAGTGGAGGAGGCGGAGCGCCTTCTGGTGACTATCTTTACGAGCGTACAACATATACTGCCACTGCCTCTCAAACAACCTTTCTTGCTGACTACTATGTTGGTTATGTAGATGTCTGGTTGAATGGTATTAAACTGATACCTGGAACTGACTTTACAGCAACAAACGGCACATCTATAGTTCTTGCGTCTGGTGCAACCGTAGGAGACTCTGTTGAAATTCTTGCTTGGATTTCTTCAGACTTAAATACTTTAATTGCAGCTGTAGGATTCGATACTTATACTTATACTGCAACTGCTTCACAAACGACTTTTTCTGGTGCAGATGACAATACTGCAACTTTAGCATATACAGTTGGTCGTGTTCAAGTATTTATGAATGGTATATTACTTGATGGTGACTCAGAATATACTGCTTCAAATGGTACTTCTATAGTTCTTGCTGCTGCCGCTTCTGTAAATGACATAATAAAGATTATCGCATATACAGCAGACACAGCAACTACTCTTGACTTAACAGTACAAGGTAATTTAACAGTTACTGGTACTACAACTGGAATAGAAACAGATTTTTATAATTCTGATGCTGTTACAGCAGATAGAACATTAGACTCAACTACACACTACCGTGCAGGTAAGAATACAACTATAAACAGCGGAGTAACTTTAACAGTTCCTTCAGACAGTCTGCTAGAGATATATCACGATTACGTAGCAGCGAAAGCCTTATAAGGGGAAAACAATGGCATTAAAATTAAACAGTGCATCGGGGTCAATTACAATTTCTGCCGAAGACGGAAGCGGAAATGTGGATATTAGTTTTCCTCGTGCGGGCTATCAAGCTTACGACGCAGATACTACAAAGAATGACGTAGCGAATACTTTTACTGCAGACCAGACTATTACTGGTGAACTACTTGTAGACAGCTATAACGAAAAGTATAATGCAGTTACGTCATCAACTAATGCGACCACAGTGGACTGCGAAACTGGCAACGTGTTTAGTCATACACTTACAGAAAATACTACTTTTACTTTTAGTAACCCTCCTACATCCGGTACAGCCTACGCAATGGCGGTTAGAATAGTACAAGATGCAAGTGCGAGCGGTTTTACAGTTACATGGCCTGCAGCAGTTGATTGGCCTGCTGCAACCGCCCCAACTCTTACAGCTACAGCAGATGCTGTAGATTGGTTTGTTTTCACTACTGTTGACGGTGGAACAACTTGGTATGGATTTACTTCAGGACAGGCACTAGCATAATGAGTAATTTTGGTAAATTAATGCAACAAGCTGCCGCTGGCTCTGCTGGTGGAGATTTCTATGAGCATACAATAGATAACTCTATTCTATTATCTCATGATAGCAGTCAATATTTACGTAGATATATGGAAACTAATTCGTCTACTAATACTGATAAGAAAAAAGGTGTAATAAGTTTTTGGTTTAAAAACTGGAAAACTAGAAGAACAAACCGTACTAATTTATATAATCATATGGATGATGGATATGAGCTGGGGACGATTGAAATAGCAAACAGCACTACTGAAGTTTTAGAAGATTCCATCTATATGCAAGATTTTCAGTACGACAATAGAAGCAATTGGAGCGGTAGTAATTATCAGCTGGACGCTGTAGTAGGCATATCTAATAATGCAAGAAGATTTAGAGATAGAGCAGGATGGTATCATTATTGTTTTATATGGGATACAACACAAGCATCTGCTACAGATAGAGTAAAAGTTTATATTAATGGTGAATTGCAAGGATGGACGCACGATACAACTGTATCTTCTCCCAGATTTTCGGGGGTTGCTCAACTTCCTACTCTAAATGAACAATTAAATTATCTTGCTGTAGGTGAAACAAGCGGATCGACTTCTTGTAGGCAGTATATAGGAGCATATGGAGATCCCTGGACTTATACTAATCAGTTTGTGTATTCAGATATACAAATGGCAGAATTTCAAGCAATTGATGGAACAGCCTATGATATTAGTAAATTTGGAAAGTTAAAAAATGGCATCTGGATTCCAGTAGCCCCTTCTGGAATTTCATATGGAACTGCGGGTAGTTATTTAAAATTTAATAATTCAGGTTCTCTTGGTGCAGATAGTAGCGGTAATGGAAATGATTGGACTGTAGTAAACGGAGCAACTCAATTAAATGATACGCCTACGAATAACTTTGCTACTTTTGATCCAAATTTTCTTGGGACCTTTTATGATGGTGTTGGTACTGTAACTGCACCAAATATTACTGGTACAAATGGAAATCTTAATATAGCAGCACCAAATTCGCCGGGAGATGGATGGGGGACATATTCCTACCTTACTCAAGACATTTTGCCGGGAATGAAAACTTATGTTGAGTTTTCTAACCTTACAAATGCACAGCTGTGGGTTGTTCGCTCCAGAAATAAGATAGAAAATCCCGGCTCTGGGCTACCCACAGGCCGCATTGGAATGTATAGTGGAGGAATTGTTATTGACGGAAGTGCAAGTGGTTCAAGTTCTGGTAGTGCAGTTTCATTTACTTCTTCAGACACAATCGCAGTTGCAGTTGATTATGATAACCACACTTCTTACTGGTATAAAAACAATACTCTATTCTGGACAGTAACTAACATGAGTTTTTCTGGGACTACTTATCGAGAACCAGATGGTTATTGGATAATCTACACTCCCGGCACAAGCGGTGCAACTGGCACAGCTAGAGTAAATACAGGACAAACGGCTTTTACTTATACGCCACCAACTGGGTTTGAAGGCCTTTCTACTGCAACAAGAACTGAATCTACGTTAAATCCGGCAGGGGCTGAAAATACTTTAGACTATTTTAATGTTGTTACATATACGGGCAACGGTACAGCTATAGGTAGCGGCGGCAAATCTGTTACTGGTGTTGGATTCCAGCCCGATATGGTATGGACAAAAAACCGGGATGCGGCACAAAGTTGGGCGTGGATGGACACCCAGATAGGGGCAGGGAAGTATTGGACTCACAACTATACCAGCACGGGCGTTATTACCAATTCAGAATCTTTGTCTAGCATGGATGCAGATGGGTTTACCGTGGGTAATCTTGCCAATGTCAATGTAAATGCACAAAATTATATAGCATATTGTTTTAAGAAAAAAGCAGGATTTTTTGATATAGTCGGATACTCAGGTACAGGCTCTGTGCAAAACATAGCGCACGGCTTGGGAGTTGCTCCTAAGATAATTATTGTTAAGCGTGTGACCAACGCCAATACTGCCCCAAGCTATTTTGATTCTGGGTTCTATAGTGACCCGCAGACAGATTTCATGGGGTTTTTTGACACTAACGCTTTTACCGACGAGAACACTATCTGGAACGATACCGCACCCACATCTACACAGTTTACGGTTGGTACTAACAGCGGCGTAAATTTGAGCTCAGACACATTTATAGCTTATCTTTTTGCAGAAGTTGAAGGCATGACAAAAATGGGATACTACAAAGGAAATAATTCTACTCCTGAAGGCCCATTTGAGTACACAGGATTTAAACCTGCATTTGTTATGGTAAAAAATATTAGTAATTCAGGGTACCACTTTGTTGCCGTAGATAATAAAAGAAAAAGAGAAAATTTTAATCCTCAAAATGGATGGTTATATATGAGCGGGTCTGATGCTGAAGTATCAAATTCATCCTCTGTAATTGATTTTTATAGCCATGGATTTAAATTAAGAGCAGATAGTAATACTGCAAACGGGGCAGCATTAAGTTACGCTTACATCGCATTTGCACATAGCCCCTTTAAATATGCAAATGCAGGATAATCGGAGAAAAAACGATGAGATATTATGATATAACAAACTCACAGGTAAAAAGTGAGAGGCAGATAGTAAGAGAAAATCCGAATACAAGTTTTGCTCTTCCGTTATCTGCTGCCGCATTAGCGGGATTAAACATGGCAATTCTAAAAGAGGACGTGCGTCCTTCTTATGATGCGGATACTCAAACAGTAATTGATGGTGATATTGAAGAGCGTTCAGGTTCTTACTATCAGACCTTTACTGTGATTGACCGTTCCGCAGAAGCAATTGCAAATGACCTGGCAAATAAGAAAGCAAATGTTCGTGCACAGCGCGATGCAAAACTTGCTGCAAGCGATTGGGCAGTTCTTCCTGATTCTGCTCTAAGTGCAGAAGATAAAACTGTTTACCAGAATTATCGCACTGCTCTTCGCAATGTTCCTGCACAGGAAGGTTTTCCAAACAATGCATTACCAGAAGGTCCAAACGAATCACCCTATGCTTCATGGACTTATAACTCTACAGATTTTGTGTGGGAAGCTCCTCTTGCAAAACCGGAAGGTGCAATATCTTGGAATGAAGAAGCATACCAAGAGGATAATACTACAGGCTGGTTCTAATGGGAAAATCTCGAGATCTTGCAGATTCTGCAAATATAATTAATTACTTAGATAATTTAACTTCAGCGATTGAAGACTTAGATGGTGCTGGTATTACTTCAAATGCAGTCACTGTAACCTCGAGTACTACATTAGAAGCAAACAGTTTAAATAAAGCTTCAACGCTTACATTGAATAATGGAGTCGCAGTAACTATACCTGTAGACTCAGGAATTGAGTTAACAGCGTACTCAAAGATTAGGAGATTTCCATAATGGCTTCTATAGTTTTTACTACCGCAAGCGGTACAACAACTGTTACAGCGGAGGATGGGTCAGGAGCTGCTTCTGTTAGTATTCCTCGTGCTGGTATACAGGCGTTTGATGCTGACACTACAAAGAACGATGTAGCAAACACATTTACCGCAAATCAGACTTTTGACAATGGTATTATTGAAGAATACAATGCAGTCACTTCAAGTAGTAATGCAACTACTGTAGATTTAGATACTGGAAATAATTTTTCACATACTCTTACAGAAAATACTACTTTTACTTTTAGTAATGCTGCAACTTCTGGAAAAGTTTCAAGTTTTACACTTAAATTAGTACAGGATGCAAGTGCTTCTGGTTTTACAGTTACGTGGCCTGCTGCAGTAGACTGGGCGAGTGCCACAGCACCTACTTTAACAGCAACAGCTTCTGCTGTAGATTATTTTGTTTTTATTACACATGATGGCGGTACAACCTGGTACGGATTTACTGCTGGTCAGGCAATGGGCTAAAAAATGACTGCTTCTAAAAATTTAATACAAGCCGCCGCTGGTTCTGCTGGCGGAGATTTTTATGGGTATACCATAGATAACTCTGTTCGGTTTGCTAGTCCCTCTGACAAATTGACTAGAACAAACTCTGGCTCTGGGTCAACCAAAGGTTGTTTCTCAATGTGGGTTAAAAGAAGCAAATTAAACCCGGGCGCAGTGGTTCAGTTAATTGGTACAGGTGTTGGCGAGTTTTATTTTTCTGATTCTACACAGGGCGGTGGTGTATACTACCCAGATGCTATTGGGTATTACGAGTATTTTAACAGCGGCTATCAGGGGGCCGGGACTTCAAGCATAAATGCATCTAGTGCCTATAATGTTTTTAGGGATGTATCTGCTTGGTATCATGTTTTTATTGTATGGGATACAACTTTAGCAACAGCTACAGATAGGTATCAAATATGGGTTAATAACCAAAGAGTAACGCTAACAGTTGACTCTAATGTAACACAAAATACTTTAGCTAGATGGTTTGCTTCTGGAGATATTGTAATAGGTAACAATTCTGCTGGCACAAAACCGTGCCATTCTTATTTGGCAGAGGTTGTTGGGATTGAAGGTACGGCGTATGCACCCACAGACTTTGCAGTAAACAAGAACGGTGTCTGGATTCCAAAGAACGTATCAGGTCTAACCTTTGGCACTAACGGCTTCTACTTAAAGTTTAATAACTCTGGCGCACTTGGGACAGACTCAAGTGGCAACGGCAACAACTTCACTGTTTCAGGACTCACAAGTTCTGACCAGATGATTGATACGCCTACTAATAATTTCGCTACGTTGAACCCGCTTCTGCAATACACTACAGGCGCTGGTTATTCAGGGGCCATTTATCAAGGGAATTTAGAAAAGCAGGGGCCAGCAGATAACAGTTTCACTGGTGCATATTCTACAATCGCAATGGCCCCTAATACCGGAAAATGGTATTCAGAACATTATTTAGTTACAGAAAATAGAAACGCATTTGGCATTAGCTATGCCCCAACTGATGCAGGTAGTTCTACTACTCCAAATAACAGCACCGTATACGGGTATTATGCATTTGCATACTCTGGTTGGGCTTATTCACTTATTTACGCTACTTCTTCAGACTCGTCACCGCAGACAATTACAAATGTAAATTCAGGTTCAGTGGTTGGTATATTGTATGACTCTGACGCTTCAGAAGTAACTTTTTATGTAAATGGTACACAGGCTGGAACCGCTGTCTCTGTACCCGTAAAAACTTATGTTTTCTTTTCAGATGGGTATGGTGTAGCACCGCAAAGTTATCAAGCATCTAACTTTGGTCAAGATTCAACCTTTAATGGACGTATTACAGCCGGAAGCAACACAGATGCTAATGGCATAGGCGACTTCAAGTACACCGTCCCATCAGGCGCACTAGCACTCTGTACAGCCAACCTCCCAGAACCAGCTATAGGCCCGAACAGTACGACTACGAGTGATGAGCATTTTGATACAGCACTCTATACAGGCAATGGCACTACAACCACTGTAAGCAGTTTGAACTTTCAGCCAGACCTTACGTGGATTAAGTCAAGAACATACGCAAGATTCCATGCTTTAGCGGATGTGCTAAGAGGCTCTACCAAGTTTTTATCTTCAAATAGCACTAGTGCAGAAGATACAGTTGATTCAGGTAACGGAGTTGTATGGAACTCAACTGGATTTGAAGTAGACGCATCTTCTGATTGGAACTCGTTAAACGAATCTGGAGCAAATATAGTAGCTTGGAACTGGAAAGCCAACGGCTCTGGAGTATCTAACACAGACGGCTCTATAACATCTACTGTATCTGCTAACACTGATGCTGGGTTTAGTATTGTTAGTTTTACGGCAACAGGGAGTAATCCATCTACTATAGGTCATGGACTTGGTGTTGCCCCTGATTTAATTATTTTGAAAGTAAGAAATTCAGGTACAGGTGATTGGCTGGTATATCACCATGAAAATACTTCTGCCCCTGAAACTGATTACTTAGTGCTTCATAGCACATTGGGAACTTCAGATTACCCAGTATGGGCTGATACTGCTCCAACATCTTCTGTTTTTTCGTTAGGCACTTACTCGCAAAATGTTAATGGTTATACTTTTATAGCCTATTGTTTCGCAGAAGTAGAAGGCTTCAGTAAGTTTGGAAGCTATACTGGCAACAACTCTAATGACGGCCCATTTGTCTACACCGGCTTTAGACCTGCATTTCTTCTCGTTAAAGATGCAAATACAACAGGTTATTGGCCTATCTATGATTCAGCTAGAATGTCTTATAACGCAATAAAAGAATATGTTATGACAAATTCAAGTAATGCGGAAACTTCATTAGGTACAGAAAACGTAGACTTCTTATCTAATGGATTTAAATTACGGGCTAATAATGCTAATTCTGGGCAGAATAATGTTTCTGGTAATACATACATCTACATGGCATTCGCAGAAAACCCCTTTAAATACGCAAACGCAAGGTAGGAGAACAAAATGGCAGAAACAAAAGAATTAGCAGATTTAATATATGATGGTCTTCCTGCTGGAACTCCTGGAAGTGTTTCGGGCAACGAAGGATTTAAAATTCCTTCAGGCACAACTGCGCAAAGACCAAGCTCTCCTACAAATGGTCAGATTCGTTATAATACTACCACAAATGTTTTAGAGGCCTATATAAGTGGTAGCTGGCTTACGGTAGTAGAACCAATTACAGGTAGTGGTGGCACAGAAGTTACTTCTGGAGGGTACAAATATCATACTTTTACGTCCTCAGATAGCTTTGTAGTAAGTGGTGGAAGTTTAAGTATTGATTACTTAATGATTGCTGGAGGTGGTGCGGGTGCTACTTATGGAGGAGGCGGAGGCGCTGGTGGACTGTTAAGTGGCTCTACAAGTCTTAATGCTGGTACTCATTCTATAGTAATTGGTGCTGGTGGTGCTGGTGCTGCAAATGCCCTCGGCGACAGTGGAAGCGATACTACTTTTAATAGTAATACTGCTATAGGTGGAGGCAGAGGTGGATGGGGTACTGGTGGGCCTGCTACTGGAGGTTCTGGAGGCGGAGGTAGCTATCACGATGGTGGCGCCTACGTAGGGGCTTCTGGAACTTCTGGACAAGGAAATGCAGGCGGAAATGGGGGTATGAATGGCACAACAAATATATATGTTGGAGGCGGAGGCGGAGGTGCTAGTGCTGTTGGTGGTACTGCAAGTGTAGGTTCAGCTACAGCAGGAAATGGAGGAGCAGGCACAAATTCATACTCTACCTGGGCAACTGCAACATCTACTGGTGCTTCTGGATACTATGCTGGAGGTGGAGGTGGGGGAGCTCCATATGGTCCAGGAACGTATGCTACTCAATATTCAGGGGATGGCGGCGCTGGAGGCGGAGGTAATGGCACGGGCGGAAATAATAGACCTAATGGTGCTGGAATTAGTGGAACAGCAAATACTGGAGGCGGGGGCGGTGGAACTGGGTATCAATCGGGTCACTATGCTGGAGGCAGCGGTGGCTCAGGTATAGTAATTATAAGGTATGCAACCTAATAGGAGAAAAATAAAATGGCACATTTTGCAAAAGTAGTAAATGGAGTAGTAGCGCAGGTTATTGTAGCTGAACCTGAGTTTTTTAATACATTCGTAGATTCAAGTCCTGGTACTTGGATACAAACTAGCTATAACACAAGAGGCGGGATTCACTATAATCCTGAAACTGGAGAACCAGATGATGGAGTTGCACTTCGTAAAAACTATGCCGGTATAGGAAGTATTTACGATTCAGCTCGTGACGCTTTTTATAGCCCGCAACCTTTTGCAAGCTGGACGCTTGATGAAGATTCTTGCACTTGGCAAGCTCCTGTATCTTATCCGGATGATGGAAATTTTTATACTTGGAACGAGGAGGCTCAGACCTGGGATGCAGTCTAGCATCAAAGATACTACCAAAGTAGTACAGAGCAACCAACATGATAGAGGTAGGAATAGCAATCAGCCTTGCTACGTCCGCTTTTAATGGTATTAAAAAAGCTGTTGAAGCTGGAAAAGATATAGAAGATTGTGCTGCATACTTTGGAAAATTTTTTGATGCAAAAGATGAAATTATTAAAGCATCTACTTATAATGAAAATGCTCCTCTTTCCTCGAAATTATTTTCAGGAACAAGCATAGAGGCTCAAGCACTTGAGATAACCGCAGCTAAACACAAAGCAGCACAACTAGAAAAAGAACTTCGGGAGTTTCTTATCTATAGTGGACAAGGTGCTTTCTATCAAGATATGATGAGGGAAAGACGTAGAATACAAAACGAACGATTTAGAGAAGCTCAGAGGCTAGCAGCCCAGAAAAAATTTTTAACTGATTTATGTATTCTTGGCGGTTTATCTGTTTTATGTATAATTGGTCTCGTAACTTGTGTTTCTTTAGTGGCGAATGCTGCTACTCTATAAAAAAGCCCGCACTAAGCGGGCTTTAAGTTATCTAAAAATTTCTTGCCAACTACCAGTTGTACTGGCTCGAGAATACTCGGTGGCTCGATTTTCAAAGAAGTTTGTATGCTCTACTCCATTCAACATATAGTCCAACCAGGGCAAAGGATTTTCTGAACTATTGAAAATTTTCTTCATGCCCAGACCGAGAAGTCTGCGGTCAGCAATATATCGAATATATTCCTTCACTTGTGCACTAGTCAAATCAGGTACTTTTGCTCCCGAAAAACATAAATCAATAAAGTTATCTTCCAACTCTACAGTACGTTCTGCAGCGCAGTAGATTTCATACTTCAAATCATCATGCCATAAGTCTTCGTTCTCTTTGATAAAAGTACGAAATAGATGGCTCATGCCTTCTACATGCAAACTCTCATCTCGAACAGACCAAGTAATAATTTGACCCATGCCTTTCATTAGATTATGACGAGGAAAATTCAATAGAATCGCAAAACTACTAAAGAGTTGCACTCCCTCTGTAAATCCAGAGTAGATAGCCATTGTCTTCGCAATGTTCATTGGTGTATCTACGCCAAAATTACTTAAATACTCATGTTTTTCAAACATTTCTCGATGTTCGGCAAACTTTTTGTACTCATCATCATCAAATCCAAGTGTTTCAAGAAGTAGTGAATATGCTTCCTGATGCACAGCTTCCATCGAAGCGAAAGCTGCAAGCATCATTCGCACTTCAGGCTGTTTAAATGTAGGTAGATAATGCTTTGCATATCCACAGCATACGTCTACATCCGCCTGAGTAAAAAACCTAAAAATAGAGTTAATCAAACTACGATTTTCAGGCGTGAGTTTTTCTCTATAATCTCTCAAGTCATCTGCAAGATTGACTTCGCTTGGAAGCCAATGCATATGCTGTTGAGTCTTATAGTATTCAAAAGCCCACGGATAATTAAACGGTTTGTAATAATTTCTTTCTTCTAATAACATTTTAACCCTCGCACGCTACACAAGCATTCTCGTCAAGAGACTCAAATATCTTCTGTCGTAAAACTTCATCTGATACATTGTCTGCTCGTTTAAATGCTTCGCTTCTCAAATAATATAGAGTTTTTACTTTCTTTTTCCACGCCATCATATGTATAGCGTGAAGCTCTTGCTTTGATACGTTTGCAGGAAAAAATACATTCAATGACTGACTTTGGCAAATAAACTGCTGTCTATCTGCCGCCATATCAATTACCCATCTTTGGTCAATTTCTACAGCAGTCTTGAATACATCTTTTGTGTAGTCATCTAGAAAATCTAGATGTTGTACAGAGCCATTTCTTGTTACAATACTTTGCCACACTTCGTCCGTATTCATATCCATTTCATCGAGAGCGTGTTCTAAGTATTCGTTTTTGAGAAGCGAACTTCCTGTCTTAGTTTTCTGTACAAATGCATTAGCGCGGTAAGGTTCAATGCTTGGGCTAGTGTTACCACAAATAATACTACTGCTAGCATTAGGAGCAATAGCCAATAAATGAGCGTTACGAACACCATAGCCACGACCGTCAGGGCATTCTCCACGTTCCACAGCAAGAAGCTGAGTAGCTTTGACTGCTTCATCTTTAATCCTCTTAAACATTTTCATGTTTGAAATTTTTGCAGTAACACTCTCAAATGCAATGTTGTGCCTCTGCAAATACGCATGAAAACCCATAGCCCCAAGACCCAGACTTCTTTCCATATAAGCACTATAACGCGCTCTTTCTAGCTCATTCGGAGCTTTCTTTATAAAATACTCTAGTACATTGTCCAGCATTCTTATTAAGTCAGGAATAAACTGGTCATTGTCGCACCAAGAATCATATTCTTCCAGATTTACACTTGAAAGACAACACACTGCTGTTCTATCATTTGCAGTTGCAAGTGTAATTTCTGAACAAAGGTTTGAATGATGTACTTGTAACCCTTTTTCTTTTTGATACTCAGGCAGTGCTTCTTGTACCGTATTTTCAAACATGATATACGGCTCGCCCGTTTCGACACGATTCTGAATAAGTTTTACCCAAAGTGTCTTTGCCGGAATAGTTTTTATAACTCGACCAGAGTGCGGGTCTTTCAATTCCCAAGTATCGTCAAATCCATCTTCTTTTGTTGCATTTTCGATAAGTTTCATGAACTTATCAGAAACAACAACACCATGATGCAAATTGATAGATTTTCTATTAATATCGCCTCCTGTTGGCTTACGAACATCAAGAAATTCTTCAATTTCTGGGTGAGAAATATCCAAGTATGCTGCATAACTTCCTCGCCTTGTCACACCTTGTGAGAATGCTAACATTTCTGCGTCTACGACTTTCAGAAATGGAATAACTCCGGTACTTTCGGAGCCATTGCTCGTTGTCGAGCCTACACTCCGAACCCCGTTCCAACATCCGCCAATGCCTCCACCAACAGAAGATAAGAAAGCATTTTCAGTGTAATGATTAGTAATTCCATGCCTGCTATCGTCTACATAGTTAAGAAAGCAACTTATAGGCAATCCACGAGTTGTTCCTCCATTACTTAGTATTGGAGTAGAAAACATGAACCAAAGTTGGCTTGCGTAATCATATAAACGCTGTGCATGAGCATCATCATCTGCAAAGGCTTTTGCGGCTCTTGCAAATGCTTCCTGAGGAGAGGTTTCTCCTTCAATCATGTATCTGTCTTGGAGAGTTTTAATTCCAAATTCAGACAAATAGTTGTCACGATTATAATTTAGTTGCACTTAACAATCTCCCTTCAATATCTGATAAATTATCAGAGCCTATTGCATCATCACAATATGTAATTAAATCCATTAGTTGATAGTTTACAAGAAGCTGTTCAGCATTCTCATTCAGAGTTTGAATAAACTTATACTTACTATCTATAGGTAGAGCATCATAGATGTCCATTGCTGTACCATAGTCACGAATCAAATCTGTAGCACGTTTAGGACCGATACCTGGAATGCCAGGAACATTATCACCTTTATCGCCTGTAAGACACTTTAAAGATATATAATCTTCTTGGTCAATATCGTAGGAGTCAGACCAGTTATCTGCTGTAACTTCCTTCCTCGTTACATATGAGAAACGGCTTACTCCTTCTCCTACTAATAAATCCCAGTCACGGTCACTTGAAATTAACCAAATTGTACCAAGACCATACTTCTCTTTTTCTTTTACTATGTGTGCTGCTATATCGTCAGCTTCCACACCCTTGTAGCGAAGTACAGTATATGACTCTGCAAGTTCTTCTAAAGTCCGTTCAAATTCTAAAAAGAATTGTTCAAACGCTTCTTTCTCTGCTTCTGACTGTTCGGCAAATTTTTCTTTACGATTCTGTTTATAGTCTGGGTGTATTTCTCTACGATAAGTAGAAGAACCCCAATCTGCCGTAATGATAACATTGCCACAGTCATATGATTTTGCTAGAGATTGTACTGTTCGTATATACTCTGAGCAAAAATCTGTTCTGCCCTGATGCTTCCAACGAAATGCTAAATTCAAAGCATCTACTATTAGTGTTGAACTGCTATCAGGGTCTATAAGTTTATCTGCAAAATTAAATGCTACCATAATTTATAAACTCTACTTTTTCTTCTTTTAGCCAATCATCAGCCAATATTATATAACATTTTAGCCAAGAAATAAAGAAATATTTGGTCTTTTCCGGCATATTTTCTGTTACAACAAAGACTTTTGACCTGTTGTATTTAAAAAATAATAGTGGTTCTTGGCCGCCCTGTTTTGCTTGGGCTTGAACCTTTATCCACCACCGTACTAAGTTATTTGTTTTTTCTTGTGTAAAAATCTTATCTGTTAATGGAGAATCGGCATAGTTTTTTACTTCAATACAAAACCTATTTTTCTCATTAGGAACATATAAGTCTCCTTTTAAGTATTCGAGAGCACCCGAAGCGGGTACTCTCTCAAACTTTAGGTTTGTATATTCTCTAAGCATATCTCGTACAAGGTATTCACCCCTTGCACCTTTAGCCCTTGAATCTACCATATACTACCTTTCCAAACAACTGATACTATTTTTTCTTACTATTTCTATCTTTTCTAGTAGAGGGTGAGTCCAGCCATGACTTACAATATAAGTATTTAAGTCTCCCTCTGCAAGTAATACTTCTACTAGCTTTTCTCTACCAGGTTCATCAAGTACGTTTGTTACTTCATCAAGAAATAATATGTTCAGCCTTGACTTTGATATACTACTCATTAACTTACGAATAGCTATCAGAGTCGATGTATTTACTCTAGCGAGTTCTCCTGAAGAAAGGGCTAAAATATCTACTATACTACCGTTATCAGTAATTTGCACATTTAGTTTATCATTTTGTACTACAAACTCTAGTGTAAATCTACCATCAGAAAGTTCTGCAAGATAGGTATTTACGAGAGCTTCTAGTTCTTTTACTAAATTCTCAATTTTATAGGCGATAAGGCCATTAGTACTGAAGGCTTTTTTCAGTATCTCTAAGTTAATATTGAGTGTTTCTTCCTGATTTAAACTTTCTTGAGCTTCTGTAAGTTGTTTTTCAAACTCATCAGTCTGCTCAAGAATTACTTGTATTCTAGTATTTCTTTTTGTTCTTTCTTCGTTTTCTTTTGTTATAGCAGTAGCTTCTGCTCTTTTCTTTTGAATCTCTGCACGAAGTTCTTTAATTCTAGTCTCAAGAGTTACTCTGTCTACTAAATTAGAAGGCAGTGTTCTGTCAATAGATTTATAAACATCTTGCCAGTTATTCTCAATACTAATTTTCTTTTCGTATAGGCGATTGTTTTCTTTTATTCTTTCTATTTCTGGTAAAATTTCGCTATTCAACTTAGCAGTAGCTTCGTCTATCTTTGCAAGTTCTTTATTTATAAGACCCTGCTTAAACTCCGCATCTATATCCTGCTCACAAGTAGGACAATGGTCTCCAAGTTTTTCAATCTTAGAAAGAAAACTTTTTGCAGCAGTGATTTCGGACTTTAACTTACCGCCTTCACTCTGCAAGGAATCATAGGATTCTTTACTTGTAACATTGATTTTATTCGCTTCATTAATATCAATAGACTTGAGTATCTCGATATATTTATTGTTTTGCGAAATTTTTTTATTTTTTTCCGAAATATTTTCAAATTCTATTGTGAGAGAACTTAATTCTTTCTCTTCATCTTCCGTCTCGATTTGAAAATTTAGCATTGGAAGTATGGTAGTATCACTCACTTTATTATCATGCAACCATTTTTCAACCGTTGCAATTTTTGATTCGATACTGGTTTTACGATTAAAAGATAATCGTGCAGCCTCTTTAAATACTTCAAACAATGTTACATATTCTTCTAAATGTAACAAATCAATTAGAAACTTTTTTCTATTTGTATCTGTTGCAGTTAGGAACTGTAAACTGCTAGTCGGATGTTGATATACTAACTGCGTAAAAGTCTTAAAATCCACTCCAAGAACTTCTTGTATGTTTTTATAAGTATTTGTAGCAGTATGACTAGAAATGTCTTCACCGTCTTTTTCAAATTTTACCTTTATATTTGTTTTTCTATTTACAGAAACTTCATAGAATGAATCGTCTTTTGTAAAAGACAGATAAATATCATAGCCATTATTTAGTATTCGATTCGGTATATCAGCTTTCTTTATACCTTTTGAATTTTTATTATATAACGCTTCCTCAATGATTAACGGGATGGAGGACTTCCCCATCCCGTTAGTACCAATAATCTGAGTCAGAGTACTGTCATCAAGGTCTAGTTCGTTATTTGCTCCGTAACTAAAGCAGTTACTCCACTTGAGCTTTTTGAGCGTAATCATTATAAGTTCCTAGTATTGATTGTAAGTTTTCTTCTTTTATTTGTAAGATGTAAAGTAAGTATTCTACTAACTCATCTTCCATAGTCATGTCAGAAGTCATAACTAATGAGGCTTCAGAGTTTTTCTTTACAACTTTTTTATCTAGTAACTCAGAATTTTTAACAGCAGCAAGTTCTTGTATGTCACCTTCTATTTCATAGATGGTATGGTCATATTCAGTAGGAACCATATCTTCCGGAGAAGATACAGTCCTACGAATTAATTGTGGTAAGTCAAACTTTTCCCATAACCAAGTCCAGTTATTTTCATCTATAAGTAGATAACCAGTATCTACATGATTTCTATGAAAAGAAGTAGTCATTGGACTACCTGGATATACAATGTTTCTTTGGGTGTTTGAATGAGAATGTAAGTCTCCTGCAAACACAATCGGAAATCCATCGAAACGATACAACTCTACTTCTGGTTTTACATGAGGAGGAATCTCTCCTCTAACATGAGTAAAAAGAGGCATTGTGTTGTCAAATGCCTCTATACTATTTTTTCTATGTAATTCACAGTACGGTAGTATTCCAAATTTTAGATTCTCATCTATATATGAATTATCTACTACTGTTACCAGAGGGTTTATATCCCTTGTTGCTCTTTTTAACTGCGAAAAGAATGTCTTATTCTTTTTTGTAGCTTCATGGTTACCATCATAAATTACCGTAGGAGTAGAAACTCCACGAACAAAAGAAAAGTATAACTCTAACTCTTCCATTGTGGGCAATCTATCAAATAAGTCTCCACCGATTATGTGCATTACACACTCTCGTTCTATTTCTCTAACTTTATTGAAAAATAGATTGTACCTATTTAATGCCCAAGAAACTGGGACGTTCTTCTGTCCCAGTTTGATGTGCCAGTCTGCTGTGAAGAGAATCATCCGATATTAAACTCATCTTCAAGGGTTTCAATATCATCTTCACCTGTGGTAGGTGCATTACGCAGCCTGTCCAACAGTTCTTTTTGGGCATCCGGAGTCGGACGGGGCATTACTTCGTCCATAGACTTCAGGTTTACCAGAACTTCTTTTTCTGAATCAGAAAGAGCACGCGGCTTGCATTTCAGAGCCTGCAACTGATACTCTACATTGTACGGCAGAGGTCCAGTCTTTACACGCTTGAAACAAATATCCCAGCCAGTGTCAACATCAGTCGGGTCGCCAAGGTCTTCAGCAGCAGTAAGAATCTGCTCCCAAAGCTTTTTCTTCAGATTAATTACTTTAATCTGACCATTGTCTATGCACTGCATAGCGTAGCTCCAGCCACACTTCAGGTCGGGATAGAACTCACGAACCCAATCTTTTTCTTTGTTGTTGAAACGCTCTTCGTTTCTATCAAAGGACAAACACTCAAGAGGAAGATTCTTGTTGTTTTCGCCTGTTACCCAGTAGACGTAACGAGCAAGTACATCACCGACCAGGCGAACTTTGTTGTCGCCGTCGTTGTACTGATAAGTAACGATATTGGATTTCTGGGCTTCGCCCTTTGTTTGATTAAATGCTAATGCCATACTATTTTCTCCTGTGGGACTTCTTCATATAGAAAATGAAGTTTACCTTCAGAATCTACACTAAGTAGCCTATTGTTGTTTATTTCTTCAAAAATTATCTCATCTTCGGGTAGAAGAAGAGTATCTACAGTAATATCTCCTGTTGCTAGAAAATTAGCTAAATTTCTAGTTGCAGCAAGAGAAATATACGTTCCGACTTCTCGTTGCGTATATTTATAGGCGTTTTCAAATAGTGTTTTTGGATTCACTAAAAAACTTTCGCCTATAAAGTCAAACCCTTTATAAGTATACAAAGGGTCGTACTTATTCTGTGGTATTGTATCGTAAGTCAACATACGCATAATATTAAGACACGTATGAAGATTGCCTCTCGATAATCTAAAAACTTTTTTCCAGTTGAATAAGACCATTATTATATCAAATATTTTAACTTTTGTCAAGAACTATTTTTTTATAGCTGTTTAATTTCATAGCCTTGTTTCATGTAGTATCCAATCCTATTTGAAGCTTGTTTTCTAGCAGTATTCCCTTTCAGATGTATATCTACAATCTTCGGGGACTTCTTACCAGGGTGTGTTCGAATAACCCTACCAATAAGCTGTGTAAGGAGAGGGTCATTGTTTATAGGAGTACCTAGAATCAGACAACTTAGATTATTCACTGAGATGCCTTCGGAAAATATCGCTTGCGTTCCATATAGAATACTCTTTCTACCAGAAAATACTTCGTTGATTAAATCTTCACGTTGTTCGTGAGGAACCTCTCCAGTCACACAGATTGCTGCTTCTCCGCTAAGTTCTGCACACTTCTTTAGAAATGCAACTCGGTCACTTACAACTAGAACTTTGTGGCCTCTCGTAGCATAAGCACTTGCAATCATGGCAACTGTATGACGATACTCTTCATTGTTTGCGAGATTGTTGACTCGCGTAGCCCACGGTATTCTTGCTCCGTCCATGAAACGTATTTCTGAACGAAAGACATCCACCGAAGGAGTCATAAAGTTTTCTCTTGGTGGTTTGTACACATTTGGACTAAAATAGTCACGGAATACAACGTGTTTGCCATCCTTTCTTTCTATTGTTCCCGAGAGTCCTATCTTGTAGCGACAGTAATTAGTGTCCAAGACTCTGGAAAAAGTTGGACTACTTACGTGGTGCATCTCGTCTAATATAAGTGTTCCGAATTCTTTTTTAATTTTGTCTATGTTTCGGTAGAGTGTCTGAGTGTTTCCAATTACAATCGGAGTGTCAAGTTCGAACTTACCACTACCAATAATGCCTGGCTCAAATCCATAGACTTTCTTTACTTCTTTTGCCCACTGTGTTCGTAGTGGTACTGTATGTGTGATGACTAGAGTCTTCTGTCCAAGTTTTCCGGCTATGGCCAACCCCGTGAAGGTCTTACCCCAGCTTACCCAAGCATTAATAATTGCACTGTCTTCAATAGAATTGTATACTTCTGCTTGACTTTCTCTTAATTCGTACTGAAACTTTGGAAACTCTACTGGCACCAGTATTCGTTTGTCCACTATTTCATAGTGGTCAGGAATCAAATCTATACGACCCATAGGCATCGTAATAATACTTTTATTTACAATGCCCATGTTTTTAATTACAATAGGTGGGTCTAAAGGATTGGGAGCTGGAACTTTGTAAGTAAGTTCTTTATCAATCTTACTTCTTAGTTCTTCATCACAATCCATATAGATTCGATTACTGAGTACTGCTTTCATATTCCTAGGTCTGTTCTCGCAATAATATATTTTTTTACGAATTCACTGCGTACAATATCTACTGTACCGAATTCTATTAAATCAAACTCATTCATGGCTTTCAATATTCGTATAAATGAGTTAAGGCCGTTCTCAGTTAAATCACTCTGCCTAAAATCTCCGCAGAAAATAACTCTACAATTCTGTCCGATACGAGTTATAATCGAATCAAGTTCATGTAAAGTCATGTTTTGACATTCATCTATGAGAACTACTGCATCTCTAAGAGTAATTCCTCGAATGAATGAAGTAGTCATAAAGTGTACTAGATGTTTTGTTTTCAGTATCTCGTATGCATCGCCACGTTGAAAGAGTTCGATACATATATCTTTGTACGGTTCTTCGTATACTGATGCTTTTTCTTTCTCAGTTCCAGGTAAAAACCCTATATCACGGGTAGGAACTGCACTTCGAATTATTACTAATTTTTCTTTATCGTTTTTAAGTATATCATCAAATGCTAAATAGCAAGAGATAAATGTTTTACCTGTGCCTGCAACTCCGTGCAGTACAAGATGTTTTTCTGATTCAAATGTTAAAAGTTGATTTTGTGTAAGTGGTTCTATTTCTTGTAAACTTAGATTTGCTGCTTGTATAAGTCTATTTCTTTTTGCCATTATACTTTTCTCCGAGTATCCTTTTTTACTTCTTCGGAATACTCGTACAACTTCCAGGGAAGTTCTTGATAGTAGAGTATGCCAGCCCACAACATTCCAGTCTCAGGCGGACGAATAATTTTGAGTGGCTGTCTTTCGCCTTCCAAGTGAAGAACACTTGCCACTACTTTTCTATCTATCTTTTTTATCTTCTTATATCGAAGGGGAAGCATCTTAGTTTTTTGGTAGATAAACACAAATCCTGTACTATCTATGAATACATTTTTAGTTTGCTTTATCATTCCCGTAAAATCCAAAATAGCTTTAGTTAAAGGAAGGACTTCAAAAGAGGTTTGTAGTCTTCGTATTCCAAGAGTTTCACCTCTCATGTTTGTGTCATCTACTACTTTTCCATCCACAAACAACAATCCATCCACTCTCTCCCAATTAGAAGAAGGGAGTGGATAGATTGGAAATGTAATAGAGGATACTCCTCTAAAAGTCAGTACCATACATCTTGTCCCACTTGCCCATAGAGTAGTCGTCACCTACTTCGAAGTCGCATCCAATGGGAGCACCTGGAATGCTAACGCCTCTATCGAGCTGAACAAAGTGTCGTAGTTTATCTGTGTAGTGGTCAATCTCATCTTCCGGAACTTCGGCTAGAATCGAGTCATGCACTAGTGCAAATATCCTTGCTTTCATGTTGTGAGTCTTGATGTAACTATTCATGTCTATTGCACCTAGAAGGTTAATATCAGAAGCAGTAGACTGCACCAAAAAATTAAGACCAGACCTAACTGTATGACTTCGAATAGCCTTATCGGAAGACTCAACGTTGGGTAGGCGTCGCTTCCTACCAAAGAAACTATAAATGAAGCCATTTGCTTCAATAAATTTCTCATTCTGAGTAATCCATTTACGTAGACTGCTGAAGGATTTAAAATAATCATTGATTACTTCCTGAGCCTCGCTTGGGCTGAAGAACGAACCAGAACTTTTTGTAACTTCTGAACTGATTTTTCTTGCACCAGCACCGTACATAATACCAAAGGTTACAGCTTTGGCAGCCTGTCTTTCCACAGAGTATAACTCTGCTACTTGTTCCACATCACATGGAAGTTTAAAAACTGTTTTAGCAATTGTACTATGAAAGTTTCCGCCTGAACGGAACACATCCATAAGAGCTTTGTCGTTGGCTAACACTGCCGCAACATATACCTCGGCAGTTGTCAAGTCCATTGCGACAATCTTTGACCCCGCTGCAGCTTTGATACAACCCTTGACCGAAGGATTGTCGCGAGGAAGCTGCTGCATATTTAGTTTACCACTAGAACTAAGGCGGCCAGAAGTTGTACCGTGCAGATTGAAGCCAGTACGTAAGTGGCTATCTTTGTCCAGCTGCGGTATGATTTTGTCCAAATAAGTATTCTTAATTTTGGATTTTTGACGTATGTCAAGGATAAGTCGTGGTACTTCCGAATCCTCGGCAAGTCTTTCAAGTACTTCCGCATCCGTTGAGTCCGCGCCTGTTCCTGTTTTCTTGCCAGTAGGGGATAAGCCAAGCCAATCAAAAAGTAAAGAGCGAAGCTGTACTGTACTATTTGGATTAAAAGATTTTCCATTAAATACCTCGAACTCGCTAACCTTTGGGTTTTCGTAGAGAGTAGCGATAGCTTTGTCAATATCAGACTGCATAATTTCTTGAGCCTGGTACAGACGAGTCTTATCGAAAGGCACACCGTTATCCTGAATATCAATCAGAAAACGAGTACCTGGTATTAGAATATTCTCATACACCCACAAAAGTTTCGGGTTTTGCTTTATCTTTTTGAACTTCTCAAAGATTAGAAAAGTTACTAAAGAGTCCATAGCAGCATAAGTTTTCATAACTTCAAAGGGGATCCACTCCCACTGAAAGTCACCTTTGAGAATACCATGTTCTTTGCGATACTGGTCCATCCAGTCGTACATTGGTTTCTCGTAGTCTCCATACGGAGTATGCTTTACTGCCAACTGTTTCAGGCCATGATTGCCTGGAACTTCATTGATAAGATATGACAACAGCATAGTATCTTCAAAGCGAGGAAACTCGAAATTGAAATGATACTGAAAGAATGCCATATCGAATTTTGCATTGTGAAAGATTACAATCTTCTTACGAAAAAGTTCAGCAAGAAGTGATTCTGTAGTCTCGTCAAAGCAATCTGTGTTGAGGTAAGCACCACGCTGTCCATCATAGCACAGAGACAGACCAAGCATATAACCATCACGAGGATACAGTCCAGTGGTCTCGGAGTCGAGAGCAATGTATTCGCCTGGATGGTCAATAGCAGCCTGCACAAAGGCATTAGCTTTTGCAGTATCTTCGATACCGAAAGCAATGCTGTCATCTACTTCTTTGTCCAAGATTTCACCGTTTATGTACTTGATGATATTGGACTTAGAGTCTTCCCATGTCCGTCTGGCTTCTGGTTTAAATGCGAGCATGGACGGATTAATTACGGGTAGAAACTTTTGTTCTACACGTTTTCCTGAGTATTCTGTAACTGAATTTATCTTGGTAAAGTATTTCAGTGATTCACTTCCAACGAGAATTACCCAGTCATAAAGACTAGGGTCAATGTTAATATCACAATCTCGTTTTAGAACTTTCTTTATTGCCGGATTTGAACAGAGTTGAAACTGGTCAAAGTCAAAAGCATTGTCAAATTCTTTCTTGAAATTAGTCTTACTAGGTTTAGTTTCTATTAATGCAACTTTAGGCATATAGTTTATTCTCCAAATTTCGTACTTGGGTTTCATTCAGTGCGCCAGGGTCAGTATCACGCATATGAACATTCCTGGCTTCGAGACCAACTTTCTCGCACAGAAGTTTTATTTCTGCAGCAGCTTTCTGTCCTGCATCGTCTCCGTCAAAGAAAATATCTATGTGGTCTACTCCTTGCATCTTCGCAAGAAGTAGCTTATCTTCATTGAGGTTTTGAGTGCCAAAACAACACACTGCGTTCGTTAATCCTTTATCATATAAGTTTAATACATCATAAACTCCCTCCACAAGTATTATTTTCCCTTGACGTGGATTTATTTTAGGATAAAGAGGTAGTCTTACACCTGAGGGTACAAACTTATATTTTGGGTCACCATTCGAGGTATGTCTGCCTTGAAATGCTACTATATTTCCAGATATATCTCGAATAGGAAACACAATTCTTCCAATAAAATCTCGTTCGCTATTCTGAAAAGCCTCAAACTTTTTATATGTTTCAGGCTTGATATTTCTCCAGTTACCAATATAAGGTATAGAGTTTGAAGGAAAAGATAAGCCTACACATTCCGCACGTTTCTCAACAATTTTTCTTTTTAATAGTTCTCTGCGTATCTGTAGTTGACTTACCTTCTCCCCAAACTTATAAAAAATGTTGCCCTTGAATCCACAAGCAAAACAGTTAAATACTCCAGTTACCTGGTCGATTCTCATGCTTGGATTTTTGTCGTCATGCTCTGGGTTTAAGCACGACACCACAAAGTCCTGCCCTTTTGGGGCAAAGCTAATCTTCTGTTTTGCTAGTAGTTCTTGGACTGTCATTTAAAACTGGTTCTATTCCTAAAAATTTTCTCGCTTCGTTTCTTACTTCTTCTGTTACTGCATGACCAAAATCTTCTGGGTCTAATAATTTATTTAGAAAAACAACTATATCGTTATCTAACAGTCTATTATTAATCTCAATCATAGTTACTTACCTATGTGTGTTATATCGTTAGTAGGTATAACCTGGTATGCGCCTTTGTTGTATGCTACAGCAACAGGATACTGCTTTGATATTTCCTGCTTGAAAAAACTTATCTCTGCACCCTCAATCTTTTTGTTCGACATCAAAGATTTGTACTCTGGTGTCGGACGCCTATAAGGCTCACTAGTAGGAACGTAGTCTTCGAACTTACTAGCTGTTCTGCGAGGACGCGGAGGTAACTTCTTTCTTTTGCGCGACAATGGGCGATAAGAATTACAAGTATAAACCATCATAAAAAGAATCTCCAGTTGTCAAAAATATAATATATTATACATTAAAACAGCTGGAGAGTCAAGAATTATTTTTTATAAATCATCAATGTCTTCATCTGATTTTTGGTCATTATCCTCTCGCTCTTTCGGAGAGAGAACAGATTCTGGACCAATCTTCAGAGTCTCCCAATCCATCTTTGAAGTAAAAGATTTCATAGCAGCAGACCGCATTTTTACACAGTTGAAGGTGACACACGCATCCTCCTGCTCCCACGTTTCAAGTGCATAAGCAGCATCTGCTGCGTCAAGTATGCCCTTTGCAAAACGTGCTTCGCCCGTTGCGTCTGTCTGATAAGGAGAGAACACAGGTACTTCGTATTCCTGCGCCATAGACTTGAGTGCTTTACTCACTTCAATCTGCTCTGTCCAATCGTATTGACCGCCGCGAGAGGGAAGATTAGAACGCCTTACTTGATTTAGATAATCCACAATTACAATGCCAGGCTTGATTCTTGCTACTTGTTTATCAAGTGTTGCACGAATCTTTGCTACAGTAAGTCCAGCGTCATAGACTACATCTAACTGCCGAGTCGGGAGAAGCTCGTGGTTAGATTTTAGACTTGAATGTAACTTGTCAAAGTCTCTGTGGTTATGGTACTCTTTCAGGCGTTCTTGTCCTTCGGTGTAGCGATTCGCCCACCAAGAGGCAACTTTCTCCCACTCTACAACGCTCAGGTTTTTCATCTTCAGCCTAGAGAATGGTACACCCGTTGCGATTGAACAGCAGCGTTGAAGAATAGACCTGCTATCCATTTCAATAGTAAAATAGATTGCAGACTTACCAGAAGCTACCATGTTGTTTGCTAGATTTGCACAGGTAATTGACTTACCTGCACCACGCCTGCCACCTACTAGAATCATATCTCTCGGAGAGAATTGAATCTCGTAATCGTAGTCGTAGTTCAAACCCAGTGCAACATACTTCTGGAGTTCTTCCTCAGATTCCCACAACGGAATACTTTGCATACTCTCGTCTGGGTCTTGAATATCTACTTTTTCTTCTACATCAAGAACAATCTGATGAAGTTCGTTTATAGACTCCTCTGCATCATTAAATGCAATAGAGTTGTCTACATACTTTTCGAGAGACGTGAGAATCTCTTTCTGTGCGTACTCATTCTTTAGATACTGAAGTAGAGCATATGGGTCTAGCTCTAAGTCATTTGCACCTTGAATGGCATAGATTTTCTCTTTTGCCTGAGCATCGCGTACAGAGTAGTGAAGGTCATCAAATGTAGGCAGATGATGATTCTTTTCATTGTGCTTTGTTATCACATCATAAATGATATGATACTCTTTCGGCAGGTAATTTTTGCGCGTAAGACTCCATGTATCAGAGTCCTGACACGCAATAACCTGCTTAATGAAAGCACTAGCTAGATTCAATCACATTTCTCCCGAACGCTAAAAAACGAGTGCAAAGGGTTACTCTGCACTCGCTCTTGATTTCTAACTTACTGTGCAGCTTTTTCTTTCTTAGCGGCACCATCATAGTCTGATGCAGTCAGACCACGACGAGTCAGCATGGTTTTAACACCACGAACAGTCTTGCCAATCTGTGTAGCAATTTCTTCTACAGTCATACCGGCAATGTTATCAACGCCTGCCAAGGGGTCTTCCTTGGTTGCAGACTTGGTTTCCTTCTGGCGAGGAATGGAATCAATCGCACCAGAACGAAGGAGGGAAAGAGCCTTGCCCCTTACAGAAGCAACGCTACGACCCATGGCATCAGCAATTTCTTCAACGAAAGAGCCGTTGTTTACCATCTGAATGAAGGAGGCTTCCTCATCGTCAGAGTAAGTCTTTACAGACTCCTTGACGGGAGCAGGCTTAACATGACCAGTCAGCTCCAGGGAAAGTACCTTACCCTGAATCTGCTTGGCAGTGAAAGCACCGCCTTCAAACAGCTCAGCAATCTGAGCATAGGTGTAGTTACCGCTGTTATCTTCTACGAAAGTAGCAAGAGTAGCGGCCTGGGCTTCGCTGAAAGCCTTGGTGTTAGATGCAGAGGCCAGCTCTACATCATAGCCCATCTTGCGCAGCTTGCTAGAAACTGAGCGAGAAGAGGTTTCCAGGTTATCTGCAGCTTCTGCTACAGTAGCCTGAGATACGGGGAATTCGTCCCCTACGAAAGTTGTGAGCGCAGCAACACGCTCTTCTGTCCACTTTGGAACTGCCATATTAATTCTCCAATAAGAATTGTTGTAAGTTATCAACGATGATTACGCCAGATTCTCTGGCTTTTTGTGTTTTTAGTGATTCTATACCACTTTCATTTACTAGAATCGTTACGTCCCTTGTAACGCTACTCTTTATATTGTAGCCAAAAGCCTCAAGGTCTTTGTACGCATCTGCTTTCGTTTTATAGCTTCTTAACTTACCAGAGATGCAGACAGTTCCTTTGCTTTTTTGTTCTACTTTTGTAAACTTCCAGTTAAATGGTAATTCCGCATAGTAAGGGTACTCATGTACCACCCACTCTACGAGATTATGAGTAGCTTTTTCTCCGAGTCCTGCGATTTCACACGTAGTGTGGTTTATATGTTCCACACTAAGTACAGCCTGTGAAATCTTTGCAGCAACAGTTTTTCCAATCAAAGGAATACTAAAAGCTGGAAGTAGGTCATTTAGAGTTGCAGACTTTGATTTTTCAATCTCATCATACAGTTTTACTCCAAGTTTTTCAGAGGAAAGTTTTTCACAAATTGTCTCACAATCTAAAGCGTATATATCACTAATATCAACAAGACCTAGCTTGTTAATAGTGGATTCGCCTAATCCTTTGATTTTGAGAGTTTTTGCGAAATGCTGAATCTTTTTTGTAGACTGCCCTTCACAAAAGGGATTCCTACAATAAAGCAAATAATTGACAACTTCAAGCTCGCTATCACAACACGGACAGTGAGTAGGGGCTTGAATTTTTGTCATTTATATCTTCCTCTAAGTTTGAATGTATATTATACGGGACTCTAAGGTAAAAGTCAAGAATTATTTTTTCAAAGGTCATAACTTTCTCATACTCGTTTTACTACTCTTGGTATAATTTCGCCGGAACGAATTACCTCGACTTGACATCCTATTTCCAGACCCATTGATTCTATGAAGTTGGTATTATGCAGAGTAACCCTACTTACAGTTGCTCCACCAATATCAATTGGTTCCAGAATCCCTACAGGACTAATAACCCCGCTTTTGCCAACCTGCCATACCACATCCAAGAGTGTTGTAACTACACCGTCTTTTTGTTCTTTTAATGCAAACGCTCCTTTAGGGTGATGTGCGGTTTTACCAGCCTGTAGAAACCCTGGATAGTCATTTATACGATACACCTTTCCATCTTTTGGAAAAGCATCTGTATCATCTGTATGTACTGTTCTGAATCCTTGAGCATATAGAAGATTCATTTGGGAAGTCCAAAAAACTTCAGTATTCGGAGCCATGTCATAAGCAAAGAAAGTCAAATCCCTATTTATAAAGTCTGCTATACTTTTTAGATTTAGCGCACCCGCTGCATAGTTTCTTGCATTAGGAATTGTACTAGGGGCTACAACTTCCCCAGTAATCTGCACTGTACCTTCTATGTTAATTTTATTCGGCACAAGGAATCGTACTTTATCAGTTATCAACTGACCACGAACTCCGTCTCCTCGAGTGAGGGCGGCTTTTAGTTTACCGTCATTATAGATGAGCGATATTGCTGCTCCGTCTAGTTTATCGGTTACTACACATCTGTCTAGAAATGATTTTTCTACTTCATTTATATCAAAGTGCTTCTGTAGAGAATACATTTGATATAAATGAGGTGAGCCGTTTTTTTCGGTATAACCTACTTTTTCGTAGCCCGAAGCAGACACTAAGGCATCGAACTGGTCATCACTAATGACCGGAGTGCCTTTGTAATACATTTCACTGTAGTAGTCTAAAATATCCACGCGAATGGTTTCTCCTATAATTTATAGATATTATAGAATATTTTAGGTAATTTGTCAAGAATTATTTGTAGATATTCTCAATTAAATCTTTGAAGTGTTCTTCAATAATCTCTTTGGTTTCGGCCAATGAAAGTATTTCTACTAAGCCAATGAACAATTCTCTTGAGTTATTAAAGTCAATCGGAATAGAAATACCTTCTGTACTAGGTTTCCATTCTTCCTCAAAGTCTAAATAATACTTCCGTATACTTAGGTATTCTACTCCACGAAATGTTGATATTGTGAGACGTACTTGATGACCTCTCTCCCCATCTTCATGTATAACTCTTTCATACACTTCGGGGCTTTCATGTAATTCCATTATTAATCTCCATTCTTTAGAATAGAGGATAACGGGACTACACTTGTTATGTGCTGAGGTTTCAGTAGTCGATATGAGTCCGTATCCCAACAAAAAAGTAGTAGCGTATCATCTGTTTCCTTTGCTCTACTTGTTTTCTGCTGAATATACGGAGTGCTAAAGTCAAGAGTACAAACATTGTACTTTAGCTTTTTTGAATTTTCACTTCTATAGGTAATAACTGCATCACCGTAATTAGTTACTAATTCTTTAAGTTCTTCTTTCTTCACGGTCTCTCCTTGAATTGCAGATTAGCAAACTTTTTTGCATTACTGTCTGTCGAAGGTTAAACGTGTGAATGTAGAAAAACACTGGAGGTCATGACTCTCCAGTGTTTAGCGGTTAGAACTAAATTACTTATTCAGTGCAGTGATGACTGAAGTGAAGTAAACTGCTGCTTTGCCAGTCAATTTGCTGACAATGTCCTCGTCTACTTCTTGTCCTGCATCCGATAATGCAGCAGACAGTGCCTCGCAAGCGGCAGCTTTAGATACGCGTGCTGTTCCAGTTCCGCCTGAAGAAGTTGATTTAGCTGCTGGTGTTTTCTTAACGTAAACGCCAGCTTTTGTAAGAATCATCCGAACGCCGTTGGGGCTTTCTTCGTATTCTTCGGCAATAGCTTTCACTATTTCCATTGAAGTTTCAGGTGTCGGGTCTGAATCTTCATATGCAGCCACCACAGCTGCTTTCTTGTCGTCGTCCCAAGCCACGATATTATCTCCTATCGTTCAGTTTTAAAAATATATTATATATGAATTTTAACATGAAAGTCAAGAATTATTTTTTACAACCTCGTTAAATCAATTCCGTACTGTTCCAAATGAGTTAGTTTACCTAAATCATAAGCCAGTGAATTTGCAAAGAAACCACCACTATCTACTCCAGGAAAGAATGAGCCTTCTGACTCAACTTCCTCCAGCACATAAATATTATAACATTTAGAACCATACTTTTCCTCGTAGTTAGTGTTTCCAAGTCCTGGCTTAGACTCACAATACTCTGGTGTTAGTTCTCGTATAACTTTTACTGCTGTATGATAGGATGCTGACCAAGCAATTTCGCCTTCTGAAAATTCTTCGGCTACACACTCCTCTGGAAGATAATCATATCCTCTTTTTTCTTCTACAGAAACTACTCGTTGTGGTACTCCGATTTTTTCAATCAGGTTTGTTATAAATGCAGGACTACGATACAACCCCGCTGCGATAGCTTGTACACTATCACCACGAAGGTATC
>Ga0222714_10000657_pt1 | contig 39520 bp, 34 predicted proteins | sample C33_3DmetaG_FD_165048 | JGI IMG/M metagenome (GOLD analysis project Ga0222714, IMG submission 165048) | Estuarine water microbial communities from San Francisco Bay, California, United States - C33_3D | ecosystem: Environmental > Aquatic > Marine > Unclassified | place: USA: California...
AAGCGGCAAGTCACATCGTCCAACTTTATTGGTCCAGGTTCTGTTACGTTGCAAATGGAACATATTATAGATAATACAAACACAAATTTGTTATCTGCAAATATTCGTAATGGTTATACAGTGACTGACAAAGCAGATGGCGACCGCGCATTGATGTATATATCTAGTGATGGTCGTATTTATTTGATAGATACAAATATGAATGTAAAATTTACAGGTACCAAGACGGTGGAAAAAACGTTATTTGACAGTTTGGTTGATGGGGAACATATTAAATATGACAAAACTGGAAAATTTATTAACCTCTATGCCGCTTTTGACATATATTATGTTCATGAGAAGTCGGTTAGGGAATATCCATTCATATCGACAACTAGTGTGGAAACAACCCTGAAACAGACCACTGAATATCGGTTACCATTATTACACAAGTTTATTGACTTATTAAATCCAGTTTCTATATTGGATGGGCCCGGAACAGGTGAAGTAAAACCAAATCGAAATAATCATCCATGTGAATTTCGGGTACAATGTAAAGCATTTTATTATGATAGTGAAAAAAATACGATTTTCGATGGATGTTCAAAAATATTGTCAAATGCAAAAGATGGTATATTTGAATATAATACGGACGGGTTGATTTTCACACCATCTAGTTTTGCAGTTGGAGGTTCGTCCATTGGCGGAAAACCTGGACCGAAAACAAAAATCACGTGGGAACATTCATTTAAATGGAAACCTGCAGAATTTAATACCATCGATTTCTTAGTTACATTGAAAAAAAATAAGATGGGAAAAGACGAGATTAATCACATTTTCCAAGAAGGAAAGAACGTACAGGGTACCCAATCTGTGTCTCAATATAAAACATTGGTGTTACGTTGTGGATTTAGTGAACGAACGGATGGATTTTTAAATCCATGTCAATCGATATTAGATGATATGGATGTAAAAGCGAACGCCGATGATGAAAATGTGTATAAACCAGTCCCATTTTATCCAACCAATCCATACGACAAAACTGCACATTTATGTAATATTATGCTAACTGAAGTAGAAGGACGAAATTTAATGCAAACAGAAGAGGGAGAATATTTCGACGAAAACATGATTGTAGAATTCAAATATGTAATGACAAATCAGGATGGATGGCGATGGGTACCATTGCGAGTTCGATATGATAAAACGGCAGAATTGTTATCTGGTATAAAGAAAAATTACGGAAACGCATATCGTGTGGCAAATAACAATTGGCATTCGATTCATAATCCTATTACTGAAGATATGATAAGTACTGGTCAAAACATACCAACTCAAATTGATGAAGTGTATTACAGTAAAACTACGGATGAAACTAGCACACAGGCATTGCGTAACTTTCATAATTTATATGTAAAATCAAAACTAATATCAGCGGTATCAGGACGTGATGACACGTTGATTGATTATGCAGTTGGTAAAGGTGGAGACCTAGCCAAGTGGATATATTCCAAACTAAAATTTGTATTTGGTGTAGACATTATGAAAGATAACATACATAATCAATTGGATGGTGCGTGTGCCAGATATTTAAAGGCAAAGAAAAAGTTTGCACAGTTGCCTTCTGCATTATTTGTGCATGGAAATAGTGGATTAAATATTCGTTCAGGTGAAGCGCTTTGCACTGAGAAAGATAAGCAAATTACCAAGGCGGTCTTTGGCTCCGGTGCAAAAGATGCCACTTTATTAGGAAAGGGAGTTTATAAAAACTATGGTGTGGCCGAACAAGGATTCCATATAAGTTCCTGTCAATTTGCAATGCATTATTTCTTCGAAAATGAACATAATTTGCATCAATTTCTTCGTAATTTGACAGAATGCACTCGTGTAAACGGTTATTTCATAGGTACATGTTATGACGGACAAACCGTGTTTGACTTACTAAGAAATAAAAGAAAAGAAGAGAAATTAAGTATATTTAAAGGCGAACGTAAAATTTTCGAACTAACACGATTGTATGACCAGACCGGATTTCCCGATGATGATTTAAGCTTAGGATACACCATTGATGTATATCAAGAAAGTATTAACAAAGTGTTCTGTGAATATTTGGTGAACTTTACTTATTTCGTTCAGCTGATGGAAGATTACGGATTTCAATTAATCACCAAAGATGAAGCCAGACACATGAATTTGCCAGATAGCACTGGTTTATTCAGTGAATTATTTGCACAAATGGAACAGGAAGTAAAATCACGGTTAGGTACAAAGGCGGATTACAAAGATGCATTAAATATGTCTTATGAAGAAAAACAAATCTCTTTTATGAATCGTTATTTCGTATTTAAGAAAATACGTAGTGTAGATGCTAAGAAAATGGGAAAAGTCGTTGCAAAACAAACCTATATAGTTAATAAGTCTTGCGCTGAAAACATAGATAAAATGGAAGATAAACAGACGACTTACGGTAATCCTGTTATGGATGATAAACCCAAAGTGATGATAAAGAAGACACAAAAAAAAATACAGCTTACAAACTTTCATCCAATACAAGATGAATCGAGTGAACCCGCGGTTGAAAAAATAGCGAAAAAACCGAAGTTGAAAATTGTAGGCACCAAGTAAGAAATGCATTCTTTTGTAAATAATCTATATATTGGCATTGCTGTCAACAATGAATTATAGAATAGTTCATCCGGTTTATGTATTGTTGTGTATAATGTCAAAACAATATAGAAATGATTTATTAGTCTATAATAGTAATTTATGTCATATTATTTATTGCCACCGTGTTCTTTTTTAATACATAAATATATTGATTATAATGATTCTTCGGTACAACCTTCTGTAGTTGTATCCAGTTCATTATCCACGTTTTTGTATGAAATAAAACAAAAACTAGAAAAACGTGAAAAGGAATGGGATTTGTTCAAAAAATATACAAATCCGTATGAATATGTTCATAGTATTGTACCATGTAAAAAGAAGAGTATTGCACAATATAAACCCTTATCGCGTTCGTATTTTAAAATGATAGAGATTGTACAGTCGTTCCAATTAATAACGGATACACACCCGATTTCTTCCTTTCATTTGGCGGAAGGACCGGGTGGGTTTATTGAGGCAATGGTTTCGCTTCGGCAAAATCCAGACGATGTTTATATTGGTATGACTTTAATAGATAATAATAACGACCCAAATATCCCTGGATGGAAAAAGACCGAGACATTTTTGAAACATAATAAAAATGTATACATTGAATCCGGAGCAGACAATACTGGAAATATTTTATCGCTCGAAAATCTTATTGGATGTAAAAACGCTTATGCGTCTTCGATGGAACTTATTACAGCAGACGGTGGATTTGATTTTTCAATAGATTTTAATAATCAAGAAGTTTCAATCGCACATTTGTTGTTTGCACAAATCAGTTATGCGATTACTATGCAAAAACGGGGAGGAGTATTTATATTAAAAATATTTGATTGTTTTATGCAGCATACCATTGACCTTTTATGTATACTATCCTCTTTTTATGAAAAAGTATATATAACGAAACCCAATACGAGTCGATATGCAAACTCTGAAAAATATATCGTATGTAAAAATTTTCTATTATCCACATGTGAGCGTGTGTTTCCTTTCATCAAAAACGCGTTTAAAAAAATGACAACTTCACCTCATAATTGTCACGTCCATCGTTTTTTAAATATTCCAATTCCGTTAAATTTCGTTTCTAAATTAGAAGAATACAATGCAATACTAGGTCAGCAACAGTTGGAAAATATTTATAGCACGATTTTATTAATTGATAACAAATATAACCAGGACAAGATTGATTCTTTGATTAAAATAAATGTTCAAAAATCATTGCAATGGTGTGTTAAACATGGCGTTCCGTATAATATGCTGTTTACAAATACAAACGTGTTTTTGCAACTTGCATAATTCATGTTGACCAATATATAATACTCAAACGTGCATATTTGAATATTATAAACAATCCGTATTTTTCAAATGTGTATACTATTAGATTGCATTCGCAAAACTAGTTACCGGACATTGTTTCATATCGTCAGTATATTTGGAGAATGTAGGTGTTTTCTTGATAGGATATCCAAGTTTATCTTTTACAGTGTATCCGTTCGATGGCACTCCGTAAGCTAGTGCATTGGCAACCGCACCACCAAAAGCAGTACGATAAGCAGCAGTAGAATTTGTAATAGAATTATACTTCTTACGTGTGATTAAGTCACTTGCACTAACTCCTCCTTGCTGTGCGAATTGTGGATTATTCGGTTTATAGAATAATTTTACATACGATGGTCTGATACCCGGTTTATAACTGGATATTGCAACTTTATATTTATCTATATCGGTGTCATTTGATAATGGGTATACTCCTGTAGTAAACCCAACCGCATCCCTGAAAGTATTATTATATATGACAAATTGAGGATATATTCCGTTTTCGACCGGTATAGTCCAAAAGGGAGTGTTTTCCGGATTGGTTGGAATTTTATAATTCGTTGGAGGGAATACAGTTTCATCCATACGATAGGTGTGTAATTCAAACACATTGTCATTGTTATTAAATGCAATATTTAATGGATAACTAATATTACTTGAATAATATACATTGGTTGCTTGTTCGGAATCTTTTATAAAATAATGTTGGTTTTCAAACATTTGCATCTTAAATAAACGGTTTAAATCTTCCGTTGAATAATCCCCGATGGGTATTGACACATTATATCGTGTAGTAGAATCAATCCAAATGTAACTAAAGACTGTATTTGCAGATACATGGTACTTTGCACATCTATTAACGCCCGCTGCTACATATACGTTAGCAGATGCTAGATTTGTTCCTGGTTTTGCGGCTGAATCGCCTACTCTTATATAATTATACTGATTTTGTGCAAATGTACGATTGCGACTGGACAAATATTGTGATGATGATGTATAATAAGTATCATTGTTTTTATCTACATTAAACTTGCGTTTAATCATTCCACTACTACGTACACGATTGCGTGCATTTGCAGCAGGTGATAATATGACACTACAGTTCTCATATTTTTCACATGAGTTGTTAGGTAGTGTATTATCGATTATATTGACTAAATCATTCACTTCACTTGCAGTAGTATTGTTGATAGTTCCATTTGGACGATTAAAAATATCAATCTTAATAGAAGCACGTGACGCGCAAGTATCTGTTAATGTACTGGCAACTTCTCGTCTGTATATTTTAAGTGGGTTGGCCGAAAAAATATTCCGTAATGTGCCCCATTCCGTAACGGGTAATTGTCCATTTTTTTGAATGGAAGAATGTATTTGATTAAACGTTCTTCCTTTCCATGTATTTGGCATATTATTTAAAAGTAATAAACTAGACATAAATATACTATATACTTATAGAATTATTATTTATAAAACCCTAATAAACATAAACCCCTTTTTCTTTTATATCAAACGTATATGAATATAAATATATTGGCATCGAACTTTATAACATATCATGTTTTATGGTTAGACACAAAAAATAATACTATTATGCCCGGAAAATTTACAAAAATTGGGTATAGTACGCCTTGTATGACAATGACCGGTTTATATGTGAGCTTTCCTATTGTAACTGAAAATCCAGATGCGAATGACGATAAAACGTACTTAAAATTTACTCCACAAAGTCCTCAAAATATTAATCTAATTCGAGAATACACCAGAATCGAATCTAGAATGTTAGATAATTATATCCAAACCAGACATAAACCCCTCAAAAAAGTAAATTTGTTAACTAAACAGTTACTGTCTGGATTTATGAAAGTTTATAAAGAGACTCCTAATATCGATTTACAAACATGTAATCATTATTGTGTAAAAATTTCGGGTGTATGGGAAACACAAGACGAATGTGGGTTAACTTATAAACTCTTTGGCGGTAATCGCATACTTACTTTATAATTTCATTTGCATTACCATTAGTTTATTTGTATTCATTTTGTTGAATACAATATTCCCTTTTCGTATATCATACGTTTCATTTTTATTTTTATTATTTTCTATCCCAACGTCAAATGTGGTAATATTTATATAATCATTCTTACCTATTATTTGATAGGTAATGTTTGTAATTTCTTTAAGACCATTTGTTGTATTCTTTAAATATCTTGTATATTCATTGCGATTGACCACTCGTTCTAGACCATCTTTCATTTGTAATATGTTTTTATCCATAATATTATAATATTGTGAACGGTCGATTTTTAATCCACATGCAAGCACACGTTGTTGAAACATGTTGTCTTCGTATCCCCATGCCCATAAATTCGGGAAACCGTTTGTTTTTTCATAATCACAACCTTTTATGGACACAATCCCTCCCAGGGAATATGTATATCCATAAAAATGTTTCACCGTACCACGCACTGTGTCGTAGTTTAAAAAATTTTTAGTGTATGGCATGGTATCAACATCATTGAAAACGAATGTTATTTCTTGATAATTATTTGGATACTTATCTTTTATTGCAAGAAAGCCAATATTTTTCATTGCTCCGCGATTAAAATCACGAGTATCGCATTGGTGGGCAAAGTATATTTCATAATCAGTTGGGTTCATATCTTCTAATACATAGGTCATTTGTCGTATAAAAAATGCCTTTTGTTGCTCACGGTCTCTATATGGAACAATAAATACTAATTTTGGAATCATAACAATGGTATCGTTCACGTTATCAATAATCGGTTGAATATCCAGTTTTATATTCTCGTCTGTCATATATTATATTGACACGATAAAATTATAATTTGTAAATAACGATTTTATTTGCAAATTGCGACTACTAAATATTAAACTGTAATTTTGTACTTTTCACGTATTACCGCCGGTATAAGAATATTTTTATGTATTTCCAGTTTTTTAAAACATTTATTTATCGTAACTTCACTGACTCCCGAAATTGTTTTAATGTCTTGTTTTGTAATACTGTGATTACAATTATGTGCTACGAAGAATATAATACCAGCCGCGATTGCATGGGGTATGTTGTCAGTAATTAGTTGTTGCTGCTCAATCTTTTTCGTGATAAACTTAGCTAACATGGTTTGTTCCGGATTAAAATTTAAGCGACTGCAGTAACGTTCGATAAATGAACTAGGTAGGGTTACACTTAATTCAGTTTGATTCGATGGGTCTAAGTCACGTTCAATATTATGTAGAATATTTACAGCCATCGAACAACCCGTGGTTGCACTGGTTTTATCCAGATTAAATATTTGTGCAATTTCATGTGACGTACGAGGACATCCATTTAATCGACATGAAATATATATAGATGCCGCTTTGATTCCATCTCGATTTAAACCACGAAACATTTTCTGTTCGGATATATCCTTGTGTATTATCATAGCGTTATCAATAAATATTTTGGGAATTCCTGCATTTTGAGCCATCACGGTAATAAACTGAAATTCATCATATAACGATTTTTCCTTATGGGGCATCGACTGCCATTCTGTCCATTTACGTATTTTCTTCATTTCATAAGAAGATGTGTTGGAAGACAATACTTTGCAACCGAAAGAGGATTGCATCAATAGTGGATTGATTGGATTTCCGCATCGTGTTGGGTCGGTGGCATTCTTGTCATCTGCGCCATAGAATCGCCATTCGGGAGAATAGTCTAACACATCCTTATACATTATACCACATCTATCGTTAGTACATGTTGGAAACCCGTCATCCATAATCATAAGTGGAAACTGACAAGCAATACATAAATCATTGTCTTTAGGCGTGGTATAGACGCATTCAACTTTTACTGGTGACTGCGATTCATTTTCAACTTCACTATGATTGTTCGTCTTGTCTAAATCGAATATATCCCATAATTTAGATTTTTCACGATAAGATATACCATTCTTCTTTTTTTTGGTCTTTGCGTTTGAATGGTTATTCAGCTTAATATCTATATGTGTCGATGCCGTGGTCGGTATTACTTTTAATTTATATTTTTTGGGAATATTCATTTTCTTTAGGTCTTGTTGCATGAATAAAAATAATATGAATATATTGTAATCAATTTTTTTGTATTTATATTATAAACGAATTCATGGCAACATTCATAGCAAAATTATTTACCAATACCATTCGTAGACAACTAGAAATGGACCAGATAGAGGAAGAATATGAAACTACTCTTAAGCCTAAATTAAATACAGCTGCAAAACAATTTATGGACGCATTATGTGTTTATATAACCAACACAACCATTAATAAATGTAAAAAAGATACAATCACTTCTTCTAGAAAAACAATAGATAATGAGACGGAACAACTGTTGAGTGATTGCTTCAAAAATAAGAGAGTTGATTTATTAAAGTATATACCCATCCCTAAGCAAAATAATAAAAATATCAAAGGCGGGGGTGCTGCGGGTGCAGGTGCTGCGGGTGCAGGTGCTGCGGGTGCAGGTGCTGCGGGGGCAGGACCAAGTCTCCATGGTCTGAATGCAAAACAACTAAATTCTGCTGCGTCCCCTATGCAAAACATCGCAAATCCTCTTGGTCAAGTATCTAATGCGACTACTGGTAATATTCTTGATACAATAAAACCATCCAGCGAGACTACAAAGCCTCTTTTTAAAACAACTAAACCCAAAGATATACTTGACGCATATACAAAAGCGGTCACAGAACTATTACACTGTGACACAAATATGCACACCTATATTAATAATCACGTCATAATTCCCGCATTTGATGTTGCAAAATCCAGTGTGAAAACACGCACGTTTCCAGCATTAGAAGAACTTGCAAAAGAGACAACTTTACAGCATATGAAAGTATGTATACAATTAATAAATTCACAATTGGCATCATACGTTACGGCATTACGTATTGCAAAAAATCAGTCAGTTGAAGTATATAAATCAGTTGCAACCGAAATAGTTCCTTATTATATTCGAGCGCTGTTTGTGTTATATATATATGTTATATATTCGAATATTGTTGGCTTAACGCTTGAGATTAATGATAAAACTATATCAACTCATATTAGTACACTAAAAGAATACGAACCACATGAATATGGTAAGTTAAATGAACTGACGTATCCACCAAACGTGGTGAACCTAGCTGGAATGAAATTACCAGCCCAATGGATAACTCAAGACACCAAAAAAAATAATATAGAAACTATTCCAAATTTGAAAACAGTTATTGGAAAGTTTACAACTTTATTTGATAAAAGCGAAAATAATAAAATCAAAGGTGGAAGGTCAAAAAATAAAACCAAACATAGTCGAAGTTCTGCATCAAACCGCAAAACTCGCCGTAAACGAAAAACATGTTAAGCGTACTTGAATGTGTAATATATTATTTGTGAAAATAATATATTTTTGGTTACGTTATACATAATAATAGTTCACTTGTTTACTTGCTTCTGGAAGCACTACTCTTAGCAGAATGTCTCTTTTGTGTACCATTCTTGGCCTTTCTGCAGAAACTGCGCTTTGTACCTCTAGCAACCTTGCAGCCTTTCACTTTCTTGCATTTGTTTGGTGTAGAAACACGTTTTCCTTTGCACAAACTTTTTCCCATTCTTGATTATGGTATATTATATAAAAATATAATTTTTTTCTAAAAACTCAAATTTACGCCCTTAAATGTTCTCTTGTGTAAATTATGGCATATTTATTTATTTACTCTTCGTTTTACAGTACGCCGTTGATTGTATTTCAACGGTTTCGTAACGACGGTCATCAAATTATCAAACAACTCATCGGTAATGGTTTTGCATTCAGTGGTTTTAAATGTTCTGGAAGGAACATCGCTACATGAATGAACGTATAACCCTGCTGGTATTATTAATCCATCAAAACGTTTTAGTTCATCAGTTGGTTCGATTCCAAGATTTCCACCCGTTATTTTCTTTTCATTCTGTAAACATGTTTGTAAGGGAATTCCCATGATTGGGTTACCAAACTGATTATTAAATATGACTTGTTTTGCGAAAGAATCATAATATTGCATTTTATATGTTTTAATACTATATTATTAGTACATACATTTTTGAAGAAACACACTACTCATCCTTTTTATTATAACTGCGCTTAATATCACTACACGTTGTTATTTCGCGGTTATTTTTAATATATTGCATAATATAGGCAACTTGCGATTTATCTTTGATAAGTTCGGCTAAACATTGTTCAATATACCCAAATGTAATTGCCGAATATTCTTTCTTTTCGCATATTCGCAACGAACCATCGCTAATTGTGATTGCGTTTTGCGACATATTGTTATTTTTCATGTAATTGCATATTTGATGATTCAATTGTGACTTCATTTCACGCATTTGCTTTGTTTTTTCGTTTACTATTTTTAATTGACTGTCTAATACTACCCATTTTTGTACCTTTTCTATCAACTCTTGTTTATTTTGTATTTGATTAATAATATGGTCACTCATGATAATGTTATATAACAAGTTTTATGTTAATCGTTTATATATATTCTAACATTTTTTATATACTTCATTATTTTCAATAAAATGTACATGTTTGCTAAAACCATAATAAATAAAAATATATTGTAAAAACAAATTACCCATATGTATGCATATATTTCATTATAAACAATACTTCCCAACGGAGACATTATTTGCGTTATACCTTTACGAGTATCTTCATCATCAAAAAATTTAGTACATAGCTCTGTTATATTTTTCATATTTATTACAATAGTAGATATTACTTTAACAGCTTATCTACGCAATTCGTGTAATTAGCGCAATATATTTATAAATAAATTATAATAAAGGTAAATTGTAATTCATTTATAATGAGTACGATACATGAACCGAATGACCAGTTCTCTTTCGATTTATTAAAATTATCTAAGCCGGTTGCATCTTCTGGTGGGGGGCATTTTATACGTTTTTCTGTAAATAACAATGCCGTGTATATTCAACCTCCAAAGTGCAAAACTAAACAAGGTTTTTTGAAAACCGGTAAACGTTATTATACAGATTTAATATTTACAAACGATAATGATGAATTTATACGTTGGATGGAAAACTTAGAATCACAATGTCATTCAACATTGTATGCGAATCGTGACAAATGGTTTGAAGATACCATGGAATTACATGATATTGAGAACTATTTTACTTCTCCCATGAAAATTTACAAAACGGGGAAGTATTATATTGTCCGCGTTAATGTTCAAACTAATTTAGGCGTACCTGCATTAACCATATATGATGAAGATAATAATGAAATTATGATAAATAAAGTGGATGATAAACACGATGTTATGACTATTTTAGAAATAAAAGGAATAAAGTGTACATCTACTAGTTTTCAAGTTGAAATTGATATGAAACAAATGCTTATTGTAAAACCAATTGAACTATTTACAAAATGTGTTATTAAATCGCCCAATATGTTGAACAATCCTTCTACACATGACACATCAGTTGTGCGTGATAATGAACCCGTTTCTTTAATTGCTGCTACACCTGAAATAGAGGATGAAAATGATTCTCAACCAAATAGTATTGAACCGGATGATATCAATTTAGTAATAACTACAACCGACCCCTTTGTAGAGATTGAGCCACCGATAGACACAGACATCACTCCAATAGAGATGTCTGTTGAAAATGAACCAGTTGTGAATAATGTAGCTGATTCTACCAACTTAACCAATGAAGTTATGGATGATAATATTATTATCGATACTACTACTAATAATATTGGTTTAGAAGAGGTTGAATTAAATTTAGATAATTTAACGGATGTTAGTGGGGAAGTAATTATTAAACAGAAAAACGAAGTATATTATCAAATGTATCGAGAAGCGTGTCGAAAAGCTAAAATTGCCCGAGATTTAGCACTTTCATCTTATTTAGAAGCAAAGCGAATCAAAAATACATATATGTTGGAAGATTTAAGTGATAGTGATGAAAGTGATTTAGAACATGGGACTGCCATTGAATAAATATACCCACTATGATATTTATAATTAATAAATATCATTAAGCATATTGTATTGAAACGTTTAGGTAAAAATGACTTTTTAGATAAATAATTTATCATACGTTATTATATAAACGAAATGTTTGGAAAAATATTAGAACAATCTTTAAAGGGTGTGAAACATTTTTTCTCAGCTGAACGCGTCGTTGTTTTTGGAGTATTCTTATTGTTAATCTGGTTGCTAATTCAATATGCAAATGGTAAGACCACCATTGTTGATAAGATGGAGGATGGTAACAAAGAAGCTCTTCATGCTAACGTCGCTGAATCTCCTAAGAAGGAACAAAATGATGCTGGTAAAGCAGCTTCTGGCAGTGGATATACAACTCATCAGGTTGCCAACCCTGCTGACCTCTTACCCACGGATGCAAATAGTCAATGGTCTGCGTTGAACCCCAATGCTGCCAAGAAAGGCGAGACCATGATGCCTGATTTGTTGAAGGCCGGTCATCATATTGGTTTAGATACTATTGGACAAACTCTTCGCAATGCCAACTTACAGTTGCGGTCGGATCCCATCATCACTAAGTCTGTTGTTGGGCCATGGAACCAGAGCACGATTGAGACTGATTATGCTCGCGTGCCCCTTGAACTTGGTCCTCACAAGTAAATTCGTTACTTTATAAATTTCCAAACTTTAGGTTAGATTATTCATTCTATTACATAATGAATAATTTTTAATGTCATAGTTAAAGCCAAATAAATTGCTTATATTACTATATAATGCATCATTATATTTATGAATTTTTAACAGGAGGAATTATAACAGCCTTGTTTTCTTATACAGCCTCCTTGTTTTCTTATTATCCTGGATATATCAAAATAGTTGCTTTTTTATGGGGTATGCCTCTATTATATTTTTACATTTTATATATTTCTTTGTATTCTAATACACGTGCTGCGTTCGATGCTACCCGACATGGTTTATACGGTGTTATATGTTCGCTATTTTTATTAGCTACGACTATCTTATTTATGAACTATGTATGTAATGAAACTATTCACCCGAGATATTTAGTTTGGTATAACTTATTTGCTCTTATCGGGATTATTTGGTATTATTTGTATTATAAAATATATGACTTATAGAATATTAGCTCAAATAGGAGTACGCTCAAATACTATATTATACAACATCATTTGTATTAGATAAAATCGAGGTATAATATATAATATGGATAAATATGATATTTTAGGATTTGTGGTTACAGGTATTATTCTCATTGCCTGTTTCTACATCTATTTTTCGAATTATAGATCATTTGATTTAAAATGTATTATATCCACGGTTGATGGCAACGAATATTGTGTGCGAGAACGTACTCGAGTACAAGAAGCTGCCGACTTATTGGCAAAAGTTACTGACAAATGCAAGCGACTCGTTCGCTATGTGTATGAGAAGTTCCCTGACCAAGCTAATGTGCAACGACTATATAGCGGATTTAATCCAGAAAAGGTAATGGAAACGTTACCTACTAGCAAATTTACCGCATATAGTGAGAACAAGGGAGAGAAAATAGCATTTTGTTTGAATAAAGTAAAACAAGATAATGAGGTACTTATTGACGAAAATACTCTCACCTTTGTTGCCATACACGAAATTTCCCATGTTATGACAAAATCGGTTGGACATAAAAGTGAATTTTGGGAGAACTTCAAATTCATGTTAGAACAAGCCAAAGAGGCTGGCATACATAATCCAGTTGACTATAAAAAAGAACCACGTGAATATTGTGGAATGAAAATTCATGACAACCCATATTACGATGCATAAAGAATCATACATACTTTTTTACGACTTTACATACAAAAATCATCAAATTATTCCTATTTTGATGATTCGATTAAATGAGAGAACCGTCTCGAGAGTATATACTATCAACTACACAGTTTATATATTCATTCTTAGTACGCGGTCTATATATATTTATTTAGTTTGTCATCATATTTCTCAGGTTCCGGTAATTTAGTTTCCATGTTTACTTCGAATGCTGGAACCATACTTTGAATATTTTCACAACTGCTAGTTTTTAATATGTCAATAATTTTCGTTAATTCATCGGTTGTGTATTTACAGCAACCGTCATATCTAGCACATTGGTTTGCGTCTGTGATGAAGCTTCATTCTGTTTTTCCGCTGTTTCTTCCTTTTTTAACTCGTTTATAATGTCGGTTGCATTCTTCCGTACTTGAACCATCATTTTTTTTGTCATTATCGGTGAGGTCACCCCCCTTTGTACTTTTTTTGGTAGGTTTACGCGACGTAAGTTTCTTAAATATCTTCTCCGCATTTCGTTTGTTATTCTTCCTCTTAATCGTTTTTTATGATATCTATGATTTTTCCTTTTTGTTTTATTCATGTATATATGAATAAAATACTTCAATAAATTTATTACCGCATCACATAATAAGTAATAGCAGTGGTTGTCGCCAATAATATACCACCCCATAATGTATCGATGATTGATAATATCGGTGACCAGTGCTTAAATATTGCATAAGTGGTTGCATCATACACTCCATATATCACTACTCCTAAGATAAATGCATCCAATACTGTACGGTTCTCTCTTAATATAAAATAATACAACCCAATTACCAATAACAAATAACATGCGATTGCTCCTGCCGGTTTTACTATCATTGCCGTGCGTTGAACCTTTGCAACTTGTTCGCCGTAACTTTTACTTATCACATTCAAATAACATCCATCTAACAATAACAAGATGATTGTCGAAATAATGATTTTGGATAACATTATATATAATAGGGTATATAAATATACCGCACAGGTAAAAATTTATATCAAAACATATTTAGAACCGCACATGCGTAACGCCGTTTGTAGAAAACACTAAATCATCTATGTGGGTGGCAAACGGTGTAATGTTCAAACTATTATTCAATTATATATGTATAAAAATAGGTATATAATTTATAACATCTGTATATATATGGAAACACCTTTGACGATTCAATCTATTATACAATATCCTGAACCGATCCCTTCGGGGAATGTATTCAAAGTATGCATTCTAAATGATATGAATACGATTCGTAAAATGATTGTTTTTCAGGGTAGTGACAAACCCGTTGGGAAAGATGACGTAATATTTAGTGATGATGAAAAACGCAAATATGAAGTAGATGATTTCGCAATTCAATCGTCTACGTTTCAAATACATCCAGATGATTCCATCCAAGTATTAAAAATGAAGATTTTACATGAATTGAATATTCCACATGTGTCATACGACGAATTGTACCTATTTTCAACAAAAAACCTTCCCATTAACATTCACGAGTTATATATGGAATTGACGCAAAATGACACCGTACCATTGTCTAAGCAAATATTGGGCCAGTTATTAAGAAATCTTCAAATATATGACCAGGACACATTATCTTATTTTGCGGAAATACCTCAATCTGTATATACATATACAGAATTTATATCCGGACTTGCAAAATATAGTCATAATATGGTTTTAACTATACCTATCGGTCAGCGCTTTGCTACAACTCGAGAACTATTGTTTTCAGCAAATCCTTACAACGTATTGCAAACGAATCCGTTGGTTTTTCATGCATCTAATACAAATCCTTTGTTAACATTTGATAACAGTTTGTTGATGACTTATGGTAAGTGCATTAACAACACTATCTATGTATGTTTGACGGACGATGTATTCAAGTACAGTGAACGAAAAACGATTAGTGGCGATTATTTTGTTAAGTTGTATTATCCATTTTTAGCAAAAAAAGATATTTTATCGTCAAACGACTTAATTGAAAATCGTCCAGTGTTAATGAAACAAACCAATAGCTATCTGAAACCGGCTATTTTTCAAAAATATAAAAATAAAGATATGTTTTACGAAATATATACGAAGAGACTAGGTGAATTAGCCTACTCGAAAGACGGTATTGATAAATTTAATTTGGTGTTGCATCCAATTTCACCTACGTTATTTCCATTGGAAGTCGTGTTCAAACAAATACATACTTCTCCGGATATACCGTATATAAAATATAATCCAGGACATAGAAGAGAACCTTTATATCGTATTTATACATTAAAACGGACAAAACAAGGTAAACTTGTTCCCGAATTAAGTCGTTCGCAAATATTATCTTATTCCAAAATATCAGGCAAACCCAATCAACTATCTTTTGTTATTTATTACATACACGAGAACGTAAAAGAACATGTTTTTGTTCATATTAGCTTGAATGGAGATATCATTGTTACAGGTACATCTACCAACCCATTATCAGTTGATAATTTGAACACAATTCTTCTAACTACCGTCAATCCTTTATTAACAAAGATTAATGATATATTAGATTCGTCTGGATATGCAATTTCATTGTTTCAAGATGTATATGACGAAAGGCTCGAATATATAAATTTAAATTATATTTCTAGTATTCCACGAAACTCTCATATCAAACCGGTTGAACTGACCACGTTGTTATCAAATATGTTTCACATATATGAAGCGGATATTAATAAAGGTGCTATATTGCGGTTTAAAAATGTCGATAATTATAAAGAGATGACTGCTATGAATGCACTTATTACACAAATATATAAAACGACGAATGATTTAGACCAAGTAAAACAATCGATTATGAACAATTTTGAAATGACGGAAGAAGATGCCCGACAAGTCATTATGAAATATTTAAATGAACATCTAATTATAAATGGACAATATGTAAACAAATCGATTGATGTTGCTGAAAACCCGGGATTTCCTTGTTTAATGCGCATATCAACTACATACGCAACACCGGAAATTGTTATTGAAATTGCAGAAATCAATTCAATCTATTATATTGACCTTATACGTAAATATTTGGATGTATTTTTACGAGTTACCCAATATCAAGACATGTCACATATCAGTAAAGACAAATTACTTAAAATAATGGCAAAAACAAAATCAGTCGATGATGTAGTTATAAACGATACCATTGTTAGTACGGTTACACAACCAATACAACCCTATGGCGTAAAACCTGCCTACAAATTACCCGAAGACACTGCCGAACTAGACGAAGAAGATATGTTATACTATGATGACAATGATGAATTGGATGAAAATGATAAATTCGATGAACCTGCAGAAACCCATGAAGAAGATGACTCTGGTTTATTATTCCAAGATGACGACGCAGATGAAAATGATGATAAACTATTTATGGGTGGAACGCGAATGTTTTTTAACAAAATGAAAAAACTTGAGCCAACATTATTTCGAACAAAGAAAGAGGGGAAATTTGATTCATATGCGAGAATATGTCCAAGTCAAAGCAGTCGTCAGCCAGTGATTTTGACAAAGGAAGAATTAGACGCGTTAGATGAAAGTACATATGAAGTTGCTATGCCATATGGTACTAACAAAGACAAACCTTACTGGTATATGTGTCCAAGATATTGGTGTTTACAAACAAATAAACCCATGACGGATAAACAGGTCGCGGATGGTGAATGTGGCGGAAAAGTGATACCACAAGTACTTAAAAATAAAAATCCTCCCCCTGGACATTATATCTATGAATTTACGGATGACCGTCAACACAAAGATGCAAACGATAACTATCGACAGCATAGACCTGGGTTCTGGTCAGCAAAGTCCCAACAAGATAGTTGTATACCGTGTTGTTTTAAAGAAATGAATAGTGCGCAACAAATTGGTCGTAGACAGGCGTGTGGTGTTATGGACTCTGATTTACGTGGCAAAAAGAACGTTATCAATAAATTAATCACCCCGGATGACGATGGTGTAGAAAAAGAAGAAGAAGAATTAGGGGAAGATACAGATAATATAGCAGATGAAGATGTTGAGCCAGACGCCGAAAAGGTGGACGATGATGCACCTAATACACCGATTAAACCAGATAAAATCAAACCCGTTCGTGTTGGCATGAATGTACTTGGTTTTGATAAATTTCCCATCGATAAATCTAGATGGGGCTTTTTACCATTGTCTGTTGAACTTTTTTTACGTACAAATAATTCTACTTCGGTGTCCAAAAATAACCCAGCATTGATTAAACAAAATGAAACTCCTCTCTTACGTTATGGGGTAGAATATTCACATAACCAATCCTTTATTGCTTGTATTGCTGACTTATATACATATCATAATAATGTCCCTGTACCTTCTATTGCTGAAATGCGTAAAATCATAATATCCAAAATTTCGCTGGATACATTTGTCAAATCGAATAATGGGTCTTTGGTAGCGTTATTTCAACCGAAAAAAACAAGCATAGATGACATTACAGTGGACAAATACAAAACAACCGAAATATACAAAAGTCTTACGGACTTAGCAAATAATGCACAAAATAGATTTTTAAAGGATACGATTGCTTCATATCAAAAATTTATCGCATTTTTACAAGACGATGATTCGTTTATTGACCATACGTACATGTGGGATATACTTACATCTGCAGAAACCGATATTTTTAAAAATGGTATTAACATTGCTATTATCGAAATTCTCGATAATGATATTACAGATAATGTGGCTGTATTATGTCCGTCCAATGTGTATACTGCGACGTTATTTGACCGGTCGAAAGGGACAGTTATTTTATTAAAACATAATAATTTCTACGAACCCATTTATTCCTATGGAAATACGAATACATCTAAGACTACGAAAAAGAATGCTGTAAAGATATTTTATCAACAAAATACTCCTCCAAACCTATTAAATGTTTTCGATATGATAAATAAAACAACCAATAAATATTGCAAACCAAAAGCAAGTTTACCTACTGTTTATGATTACAAAACGAATATTTCCGCACAAAAAATATATGAAATATTAACAAATAACCGGTTGGTTGTTAAGAACCAGGTCCAAAATTACAGAAATCAGGTCATTGCATTTACTGTGTCGACTCGTATGGAAGATGAAATTGGAATCTATGTACCCACTTCTCCCTCCGGAATTATTAAAAATATACCTGTGATTTTCACTGATAGTGTAACATGGCAAGATTATGAAATCACACGTGACCGACTTACACAGATTTCGAATAAAACAAATGGAGCGATTTTATGTAAACCTGCGTTTAAAGTGATTGAAGATAAAATGATTGTTGGAATATTTACTGAAACAAACCAGTTCATACAAGTAAAAGAACCGGTTGAAAATATTATTGAGGATGGTGTTCCTGAATATGATGTTCATGGATATAAGAATAGCCAGTACTATAATGCAGATAAGGCGTTTGCGACAGACACATCTGTCGATTCGCAACGTGTACAAAGTATTCGCAACCTTTCACTTGAATCGTATTTTTACAATCTATTTCGAAGCAAATTAAGATTAGTGCTCGCGGATTATAAGTATAATGTGATTCGAGAGGAAATTATCCATATTATCAATGATAAACAACCTTTGTATAAAACAAAAATGAAAAAACTGGATATTATTATACGGCATTTACTTGGTCCCATTGTTACCTTTATTAAATTTGATGAAGATGTGTTGAAACAATTAGATAACATGAAGACGAACATAAATGCGGATGAAATTAAAAATATATGCATGTTAAAAGGAAAACAAATGTGCGTTCCACATACTCATCTTGTTAGTGGTGTCGATAATGAACCGCTATATTACAGTCGATTAGCCGATGAACTAATTCGGTATAATCGAATTCGTACCTTTATTTTGGATAAATCCAAATATTTGAATTTTGGCAACATTGAATATCAAATTAATAACAATGAAATGTTGTACATACATTCGCTACTCGTTACAACCGATTTTGATAAGTTATTACCTATGCGCACCAATAAATATATTGAAACTATGCCCACCGAGTTTGTCAATCCTATTCAATCCACGTATTCGCAAATCTCCCCAGACATTCCACTTACTGAACAATACAAAAATACGGTAAATGCAACATTTGATATATTAAAAACAGAATGTGTTTCTAAAACTGGACCCGTATTAACTGGTAAGAAAAATTGGCGTGAAATTTTACAAGAGAATTCGGTTGAACATATAATGACTACTTCTGTTCAATGCAGTTTCTATATTATCATATACATCTTACGAGAACATTTACAAATACATGAAAACATACACGATATTAAACAGCGCTTATGTAATTATTATAAAGTTCTTATGGAAACATATTTATTAAAGATTTGTGATATATTAAGCAAACAAGGCAAGCGAGAATTTGTCAATATGTTAAAACGAAACCAGATTGATATTAATATCATGATTATGAATGACAGTTATGTTATGACCGCCATGGATATATGGGTCATTGCAATGAATATGCAGCTTCCCATCATTATGTTTGATTCAAATGAATCGTTGTCGTTTGCACCGAATATTGATTGGATTCGACTAGGTGGGAATCCAGAAACGGATAAATTTTATTTCATACGTATGATAAGCAATACACAATATAATTTAATTACGCCCCCTATTTATTTACGGGATATGAATGGATTTCAACAAATCATCCAATCTACGAAATACAATAAACATATACAAACCTTTCAAGAATTTATACAAAACTACGAAATAACTGCTCCCAAGTTAAATGTTCGTAAACCTCGTATGCAAAAGTTGTTGCCGAATAAATAAATATAAATCAATATAAATCAATATAAATCATGATAACAGTTATTATTTTATGATGATTTTATGACGATTTTAACATAATTTATACGTATTTTTTACCATATTATTGTATCCAATTTCGATTAATTGTGCACCCTTGTCGAAATTTAACATGTTGTATCCACTGAGTGCATTCTTGTTTACATAGTAATAATTAATTTCGCCGTATGGTATATCACAATTGTGATTTAATTGTGTAAACGGATTATTGTAGTTTCGTTTCACTATTTCAAATACCCGTATTACCATGTCTTTGAGTGATTTTATAGGTGTGTCATTTTCGTCCATGGGTCCATACGGACTTATGTAAGTAATATTCAAAAAATTAGACGAATGTACAACGTTTAACAAATTATTACTTAATGTACCACCGTCTGCATACAAGTAATTATTGAATTGAATGGGGGGAAATACAATGGGAATGGCGGATGTTGACATGAGCAATCTTACTTTCCCATCTACATCTAAGTTAGAATCATATGTATATGTGTCTAAATTTCCTGTATAAAGATTGACTGTGCCGATGAATGTATTTACTACCGGCTCGTTTGGCATTTTTGATATGATGGCGGTTAATGTCTTATGAAGCGGACTCGTATTTAATAATGAATTACCTGTCTCTGGTGATATTTCGTATATATCGCGATTACGAATCTTGGAATAGATTTGTTCTGCTTTCGTTATGCCATCCTTTATATTCTTGTAATGTGATAAAAAACCAGAATTCAGTCCACCGGCTGATATGCCGGTATATCTATCATACGTCTTTTGTTCTATTTCTTGTAATCTTTTTAGTATCCCAATTTCGACTGCACCAAATGCTCCACCTCCGCTAAAGGATAATTGATTTGTTGCCAAAGCGGATACAACCGTGGTTAAAAGGATAAAAATCTTTGTAAAAATCATGGATTGTTTTATATACTTATACATAGAGAGTATATTTTTACACAGTACTTGTATCACAATCTAATGCATGATTTAGATATACATGATGGTCAGCTGTATTTGTTTGATATAAGGCAAATTGGTCTGCGCATTTTGGGTCTTCTCCATTTGTACTACTACATACATGCAAATTGTGATTTTCATCTTCGTATATTTCTTGACATGAATGATAATAATTCAATTCTGTGATGGGCGGTACATGAGGTACCATGTCTTTATGATGTGTAAATCGCCAAATATCAGCAATTTTTGTATTTACAAATTTTGCGTATGCTGGATTCCCCACTCTTGGTTGTCCGTAGTTATATACAGATGCTTCTCGTTTGTGAGCGACCAATTCCATTGCGACCAATTGTGCAACTGCAGCGCCATACGAGTGACCCGTAACAGTAATCTTGTAGGAAGGATACATGTCTGTCATATCTTCTATTGATGACTGAACTTGACTATAAATATTTTTGGCAGACTTATAAAATCCAGAGTGTACTTTACAGTTACATTCGGGAAATGTATTATATGGTACCTGAACTACTTCCGCATCATCCAACCAATTTGAAAATGACGATGACCCGCGAAATACTACATATATTTGTTTCGTATTATGGTCAATACCTGTATATCCCTGTAAATCAGTCGGTTTGTCATATAATGTTTCGTAGTATTGAAACCCGCTTGCTGGTCCGGATAGCTTCATTCCCGGATAACCTTCCTTATTACAATAAGCTGCACCACTTAACCATACACCTATTTCTGCCGTGTTTGTGTTATAACCCATGGAAGTTACTAGTTGAAGAAGAAGAAACAAAAAAAGAAAAGACATATATATTCATACTATATTTTTATTCCTATCGTATTTGATTGAATTATTGTAATTCCTTTTTCATTTTTTCGCGTTCATTCCAATAAGCTCGATTCATATAATTTCGTATACTGTTTGTTCTCATAAATACTGTATATGGGTCAATATTACGGTTAATATATTCACGCGGAATTCGACACTTCGATAAATTATTATTAACACGACTATATGCGTTTACACGTTCTCTACCTAAGTAATTATGCTTTAATATAAATTCGGTTATTGGCTTATCGTACGTGATATTGTGCAGTTCAATTAGTAATTTTTCTTGCTGGAGTTTTTCGTTTATATTGTTTGATTTATCACCGATTAACATATCCACGGGATATGCGCCAAATCCACCCGATGATTTATATTTCTTATATAAACGAATAACGTTTTCTTTATTGGTCATATAATATAATTTAATAAAATTATATTGTTCAGATAAATATGAGTTCATTGAATGATTTGTAAAATATACCTATTTATTGCTAGTCCATTTGATTCAATTTTTAACATCATAAAAAATATACACAGATGAATATTTAAACCCTTGAAGAATTAAAATGGGACATTTTCATTCTTTAAGGGCCAGATATCACCGACAATTTGGAATGACGCCCCCTAGGGCGTCCCATTTCAAATCTTCGGCGGTATAAATTCGCACGCTTTGAGTGCGTCTTAATACAATTAAATACCCATGTCATAATTATCGTCACATGTTCCCATATCCATACGTTTCACATTTGCAATGTAATTTGGTATTTCAATGTTACTTTTGGAACAAATATCTGTCTCGTCTTCAAACTTACCAAATTTATTCTCAATCACCGACTCACGACTTTTACGCACCACCTCACTTGTATCGATTGTCTTCATTTTATCTATGTCTAATACTAAATCGAACAAACCAGTACCGAATTTGCCAGTTTGGCCCATCATAACACTTGCGGATACACCCCGCATATTATCAAAGTTTGCATGGCGTGCAGAATCTAACAGAACTTCGGTATGAACTTCAAAAGTAGCCTTGGCAATCGGCCCAATATCATCATTCAATATACCTGACCTAAAAATCGCGACCATTTTTTGATTTGTTGTCATGCGGTCGCATAACACACTTAAATGATGATAATTAATATAAACACCGCTAAAATCCATCACCTCCGTCAATTCATCAAATAATACCTGACGAGCCGCTTCAATGCCCAATGTATCAAACACTTCCTTGATATCATTACTAGTGGTTCGCTTCCAATCGATATAGTCTAAACCAAGCACATCCATTAAATTTGAACCAGTTGTATCTAATATCCAACTATCCTTCTGCACATACTTACCATCGTCTTTTACTACCTGATTCTGTAATTTTCGAGGCAATACGTTTGTTATGCCATTTAATCCTCGCAGCACAATTGTGTTCAACAACATTTCTTGGAAATTTCTCAACATGTATATTTCATCTGACTGGTCTAGTGATACGGCTACACCTCGCTGTTTTTTTGTTTTATTAAGTACAGAGCTATTCAAACGAATACGGAATATCAAGTTATTTGAATTATAATCAGAATATATACATGAAATTTCATCTCCATAACTATTGTTGATTGCAAAATGAATATCATCCATTGTAATATTTTTCTCCAATAGAATCTCTGCATTAAACGTAATGCGAATCACCCATCTTGACTTATGTTGATTTTGTTCGACATCTAATACGTCCGTGGATGCTTCATTGCATTCTTCGATAATTTTTTCAAATTCGTAATATTGGTTAATTAGTAGTGCATCTTCGCCAATTGTGGTCGATTTATCAATCGGGTCAAAACATATTTGCACTCCTTTTACCACATCAGATAACTTCGTATGTTCCAACATGTTTGAATAATGTTCCGCTTTTTCGCGCGATGATTCATCAATGGAATTTAAATATACAGTCATTGACGGGTTCTTGGGATTTTTGGTAAGTCGTAAAATTTCCTCAATACGCGGCACACCGCGAGTAACATTCGATTTCGATGCAACACCACTTAAATGGAATGTATTTAATGTCAACTGTGTGGTTGGTTCACCGATGGATTGTCCCGCAATCACCCCGACCATTTCACCGGGATGCACCAAAGCTTGCTTGTATTTTAATAATATAGATTCAAGTAATAATATGAGTGCTCTACGGTGGAAGCGCTTACGGTTAATCAAATCCTTCGGTGTCAAATAAAAGTAATACATCACTTCAAACAATGAGTTTGGCACAGCGACCGCAAATGTTTGAAGTCTCTTGTAATATTCCTCAATTAATTCAAATGCTTCGAATGGAGTAATGTCTACAATCGAATTTGCCGATAAATTCAACTGCCCCTGAATATTTGCAATCGTGTTTTGAAACGCAATTGGCATTTTTATTTGACTGTCGTTTTTATTGAGGAATACATTTTTTACTAGCATATCACGGTATGTGGTCATTTTTGTAATATATGATTTGCACATTTCGATTGTTTGTGCTTTTTGCTTTTTAATACGACTGATAGTACCTTTTGTATAAATTTCTAACATACCTACTGTATCATCATTCACACCAATTATATCATAATGCATATAAATATCTTCAATGGACATCTCAACCAGTGGAATTTTTTGGTTTTCAGTCTTGGTTGAATCAAAGTTGTCATCGCCATATGCAAACTGAATAATCTTACCTTGATTATTACGTACTGTCATATCATATTCCACTTTGATATCTTCCAAACCTTTGATTAATCGACGTTGAATATATCCTGTTTGCGATGTCTTCACTGCAGTATCTATTAATCCAATACGCCCACCCATCGCATGAAAGAACAATTCGGGTGCAGTAAGACCTGAAATATATGAATTCTCAATGAACCCGCGAGCACCAGGAGAATCATCAAATTTATTAAAATGCGGCAAAGTTCGATTATCAAACCCATATGGAATACGCTTACCATCTACATTGGTCTGTCCCAAACATGATATCATTTGGGATATATTCACCAATGTACCCTTTGACCCCGAGTTAACAATCATCAAAAACCTGTTATTTTTGCTAAGTGATTTACGACCAATTTTACCCGACTGTTCTGTCGCTTTATTCAGTACGTTATTTACCAGGGTTTCGAACTCGGTATTATTGGACGAAGACGTATTATTTTCAAAAATACCCAAATGAATTTTTTCGATAATAGATTGAACTTCTTGTTTTTGTGTTAAAATAGCATGAATAATACTGTCTTGTGTTTTACGGTCGGCAATCAAATCACTAATGCCGACACTGAAAGAGCTTGATTTCATATATTCTGTTATAATATTCTGCATGTCATCAATGTATTCAGTTGCACGCATATTACCATAATCATTGCATATACGATGTACCAGACCTTTTGTGGTTGACCCTAACACGCTTTTTTCTATTTGTCCACGAATATACTTACCATTATGGATTTCCAATATATTGTTGGAGGTGTTTTTATCCTCGTCTTCCTCAAATAATCCGGTCGAATATTTTAAAGTAATCGGGGGAAGAATTTGCGACAATATATCAAAATTAGTTATTTTATTTCCATTTTTATGTAACATGTCAACATTTACATTGGGATACATCATGAGTAAATTCATCGCTTCACGAGGTGTAAATGTAATATTTGGACGTGTAAATCTATAAGACCCTAATAACGAGTCTTGGAAAATACCAATAATTGGGGAATTGCCAGCTGGGCTAATCATCTGGTATGGAATGGCCGCCAAATTCTTTAATTCGGTCTCGGCCAGTATGCTCTGGGGCATATGCATATTCATCTCGTCTCCATCAAAATCCGCATTGTAAGGCTTTGTATCGCCCACGTTCATGCGAAATGTATCTCCTCGCTTCATAATCTTAACAATATGACACATCATACTCATCCTATGCAAGCTAGGTTGACGGTTAAATAGAACCGCATCTCCATCCATCATATGACGATGAACAATGTCACCATTCTCTAGACGAATCGACGAAATATCCACACAACGTAGTGAGATATTTTCACCATTTTTTCTTTCTAATATTTTTGCGCCCGGGTGCTTTTCCGGTCCATTTTGTATTAGCTTTAACAAGAAATCGCGATTGCGGTCATTGACTGTAACTGGTTTTGTAATATTCATTGCAATTTTCATGGGCACTCCCAACTGTCGAATTGATAGATTTGGGTCACCCGTGATAACTGAACGAGCACTAAAATCTACACGCTTGCCCATGAGATTACCTCGAATGCGACCGTTCTTACTATTCAAACGACCACTAATGCAATTCAATGGACGTCCAGAACGCTGCGCCATCGGGTCAGCTCCCTTCACTTTATTATTTGCAATCATGGCAACGAAGTATTGCAATATTCCGGTTAAAACATCGATGACCTTGGTTTGCGCATTATTCGCAATCTTATCTCGCAAATCGTTGTTTGTCTTAATTATATTACTATAAATATGGGTTAAATCATCTTCACTTCGCTGTTGGGCATCGTGCTTTACAGATGGTCTCACTGCCGGAGGGGGTACCGGCAATACTTGACAAATCATCCATTCTGGCCGTGACCAGATTGGACTCATTCCCATAAAATGAACATCTTCATCACAAATACGTTTGAATATTTTTATAATCATTTCTGGAGTTAATCGTATAATAACCTTTCCGGTTTCATCTTCTGTTTCCATCTTTTCCCATATTGCTTGAATATTGGACATTCCTTCTAATTGTATTTTATCCGGCTGCTTATATCCACAACCATCTTCCGTACAATCTCCACATCGTTTTACGTTAGATGCTAGATTGGTTACATATTGCCATCTCTCTTCTGCGGACTTTTGTAATATATGTTTATGTTGATTTTTGTTGATTTTTAGTTTGCTGCATTTAAAACAAACCGATTTACATATCTTCATAATCTCCTTCAAATGTTGAATAAATATGACTGGACGAGCTAATTCAATATGACCAAAATACCCCGGAGTATCAATATATGTATACCCATCGGTAGGACAAATTAGTCCGGGTTCTAATACACCCATGCGTGGGTCAAATAGACCACCAATCACAGGTTTATTATTTATATATGTATCACGCGATGTCACTTCTACTACGGAATTTTTTCTTATTTCTTCTGGTGACAATATACTAAATTGCACGCCAATGATTTTAGAAGAAGGTTTAAATTCTCCCATGGTTGTTGATTGAACTGGCATTAATTACCCTATATTATTATGTTTATATATTTTTCAGTTTGGTATAATCAATTTTTTATGTAATCACTACAACATGTTAATTACGATTATGTAAAAAATTGATATTATGTTTAGCATGTTAAGATATACATACTTTGCATAACAACATGCCGTCAAAACAATCTACAATGATTACTACTCGTGCTGAAAACAAAAAAAAACAATTGAAACGTGGTTCTAATAATCCGGATGACCATGGGGATGAAAGTCTTGGTGAGGAAGATACTGAGTATGAAACCGACACCAGTGATTCTTCCTATGTTCCCCCAAAGAAACTACGTAAACAAAAAAAACAGGCTGAGTCTAAGCGTCGTCGTAAAATTCGCGACGAGGAAGAAGAGGAAGAGGAAGAGGAAGATGACGATGATGATGTAGATGTTGCCAAGTTGCAGCGTATGATATCTAAAATCTTTCCGTCTAAATATATGAATGAACGCGCAAAGAGCACATCCACTTCCAGCAAAAAACTCAAAGAAATTGCTAGCACTCCTCGCAAGAACAAAAAGGCGAAATCTTCTCTTGCCTCCTCAAAGAAGCATCGCCACAATAAGGTAAAAGAGGAAGAGGAAGAGGAAGAGGAAGAGGATGATGAAGAAGAGGATGAGGATTATGAGGAGGAAGACGATGAGGAGGAAGACGATGAGGAGGAAGACGAGGAGGAGGACGAGGACGAAGATGAGGACGAAGACGATGACGAAGACGAAGACGAGGAGGAAGAAGACGAAGAAGAGGGCGACGAGGAAGATAAAAAAGGTATGTATAACATTGTCTTGTCACTGGATGGCGTGGGTGACGAGGCGGAAGATGAATATGTTGAAGATGACGCTGATTGTGATAGTGATGATGAAGAAGCATTTATGAAAGAAACATACGAACGTTGCAGTGCTTCCTCGCAACAAACAGATAATAAGCAAAAGAAAAAGAATAAGAAAAACAATACTGTTGACAAAGAAGAGGTAGTATTGAACGATGTTGAACATGAATACCTCGAACTGGTCGAGACAAAGAAACAACTCGTAGAACAATTGGCAAAAAAACCTAACAGTAAAATATTGAAGAATGCGGTTCAAGAATGTAAGAATTCCATCAACAAGCTTATTAAGAAAGCTCGGGCGAAGAATGCGAAAAATTATCACAAACTCATTCATGATGACAAAAAGCGCACCAATGAGATTGACTATTTCCGCAAGAAGCTGTCGAATAAGGAACAGTTACGTGTCATGAACGACTTGAAAGAAATCAACAAGCATATTAATGTGGACAAGCCATACCGATTGGCATTGCTTGATTCAGTCATGCCTGCAAAATTCAAGGCAACCGCTATGCAAAAGTTGAATGTTTTGCGCACAATGGAACCCGGCGACCCTGAATATTACAAAATTAAGAATTGGGTAGATACGTTTATGCGTATTCCTTTTGGTATTTACAGAAGCTTGGAGGTAAAAATGGAAGATGGCGTTGAAGTGTGTCATTCGTTTATGTCGAATGCAAAGAAAACCCTGGACGATTGCGTGTATGGTTTAAATGATGCAAAACTGCAAATTATGCAAATGATGGGTCAGTGGATTTCGAATCCATCCGCCATGGGTACGGCGATTGCCATTAAGGGACCCATGGGAACTGGAAAGACCACCCTTGTAAAGGAAGGTATTAGTAAAATCCTAGGACGCGAATTTGCATTTATTGCTCTCGGTGGTACTGGCGATAGTAGTTTCCTAGAAGGTCATTCTTATACCTATGAGGGTAGTACTTGGGGGAAGATTGTACAAATCCTGATTGAAAGCAAGAGTATGAACCCGGTCATTTACTTTGATGAATTGGATAAAATTAGCGATACGCCTAAGGGAGAAGAAATTGCCGGTATATTAACTCATCTTACGGACACTTCTCAAAATAACCAATTCCATGACAAGTATTTTGCAGAAGTAGATTTCGACCTCAGCAAGTGTTTGTTTATCTTTAGTTACAATGACGAGAGCAAAGTAAACCCCATTCTTCGCGACAGAATGTATCGCATTCAAACAAAAGGATATGAATCGAAAGAAAAGGTGGTGATTGCACGTAAGCATTTATTACCTAAGATTCGCGAACAAGTTAACTTCAATGAAAGTGATGTTATTATTCCGGACGAAACGATACAGCATATTGTGTCGTCGAAGGACATGACGAATGAAGAATCGGGTGTACGTAACTTGAAACGGTGCTTGGAAATTATTTATACCAAGTTGAATTTGTTCCGTTTGGTGAAACCCGATGAAAAGTTATTTGAAAAAGATTTAGATATCGAAGTGACTTTTCCATACACAGTCACCCCGGCGATTGCGGATAAACTTGTTATAACGGAACGTGCAGGAAGTAACCAAAGCTTCCTTGCAATGTATGTATAAACATCGATATGGTAGAAAACTAGTATAAAAACATTCTTATGTAATCTTATAACTAACCTTTTTTTATGGACCGCACGAGACAAATATATGCGTTAGCCAAGATTAAACCGATTTTAGAATCTTTAGACGTCCATGCGGAAGATAATGAAATACGTCATATTTTTGAGCTTGTGATAAACTATTTAAATACACATTGTGACCATCATATTGTAATGGATTATATTGATATTAATCCAGATAAAGGTTATACTATCAAGTTCTGTGATGTATGCATGAAAACTTTTCCATGATAAAAATATATTTTGTCAATATAATGTATAATAATTATGGTTAAAACCAGAAAAAAAAGAAATTATAAAGGGGGGGGATTGTGGAATCCATTCGCCAAGAAACCTACCGATCCACAAAAGCTATGTGTGTTCGAAAACCAAAACATAATAGACTTGTTCAACAATATGAATGCTTACGCGGATAGCAATATGAATGCTAACGCGGATAGAGAAAAATATCCTTATTTCTATGTAAAATATATTAAAAATGAAATCATAAGGAAGGGTCTTACAAACATTACAGATGAAGCCGACAGGATGGACCCTGCAAGCACTCACACACAAAAATATTTATCAGACCTTTACAACCATTTAACAAATCATTCCCAAAAGAATTTTACGTTTGAAATGGCAAATGAAATTTCCAAAGCTATAGTTAGTTGTAATTCAAATAATATGCCGTTAGAAGATAAAATAACATCCACTATATACTACATTCACATCGCTATAACCAAATTTAACCTAATTCATACGCGTTTATGGAATGAAGAATTAGAACAAGCAAAAGCCACAGCAATGTCTAAGGGTGGCAAACGAAAAACAAAGAAAACTCGAAAAACACAAAAAAAATCTAGAAAATGTTAATAAAATAACATTATGCTTTCTTTTGTTGTAATCCACTATGGATTACAACAATTATTACTTGTACTCTACTGTTTAATGACCAATCTCGGCACTACCTCCAGTACTGTTACCCCCGCGCGTTGCCAATAAACGTTTGTGCTCAGGAGTTAAGCACAACCCGCCTTTTGAGTTGGTTAACCCAGAGTTCTCTTTGCAGTCGATTTTTCCCTCTGCATCTGCAAATTTATCTAAATTATCACCAGTGTCTTTTGGCTTGCAATATAATCCATTGAAGCCATCTATTTTTTTGCATTCTGCATCAGGTTGATTGATAAGAAACGGTTTGTATGTATCCATTGGCGCATATGCGCTGCTGCTTGAGTAATCCATCGCATTCGAATTGTTTGCAAAACTTTCAAATGTGGAATATTTCTGGAAAATATTATCCATGTAAAACGGAGATGCACTATTGCATGATACAAACAAAGATAATACAATGACTAAAATAAAAATAACCATGAAAAACTGCATGACGCTTGACATTTATAGTATGATATATACATATTTCACAGATAATAAATATTTCTGCCCAGATTTGCTAAATAACAATATTGAATGTAAATACACATAAAAACTTCTCTATAATTTGTTTATATTGATTTGTTCATTATGTCAATGCTATCTCCTGATGAACGGCTTAATTTACAAAAAATGGTGAATGAAATGGGCAGTGTAGACAATACTTCTCATATACGTAAAGTGAAACATAGTGTAATATTACGCGATGAAATTCGCAAACTAGATACATTCAAAAAGAAGCATGCTCCTACTGACCATAGTGAATCTGCAACAGCGGCTTTCTTGGAAGAATGCCGTAATGAAACGCCCTTTCTTTACAACAACTACATGGACATTTTTCATCGATTGGTAAAAGACGAGCTTGACCTAGAAATTATGACTAAATTATTAATCGTATTGAAGTTAATTGAAGACGAAAAGGTCGACCAAAACGAGGGCTCTGTCATGGTTGGGAAAGTACTAAAAGAATTATATGTGGATAGTGCATTGAAACAGGCGGAGCATTTAGATAACAAAAATTCCGTTACAGACATTCCATTAATGCCAGTTCCAGTTAATCCAATCTCATGGAAAGAATATAAAACAATGAAAGGAATGTAAAGAATACGCTCTATACTTACTATCATCTAAGATGACATCTCATTATGAACCCAATGTTATGATGTTATACAATTCACTCAAAAACACATCTGTAAATGGTTACAAAAATTTTGCTATTCTTAAGTTGGTCGTCGATAATGAAAACCTGAAAACCGACTATGAGAACCGCGTTTTAAATCACAATGAACAATTTATGTCCAATTCGCTGCATGACTCCGGGTTTGATATATTGGTCCCAAATGAAACTACATTCGAGCGTCCATTTTCCACATTGTATCTCGATATGCATGTTAAAACCGAAATGTTTTATTGTGAAGTAGATACTGACCGTATTTCACCATGTGCGTTCAATATACACCCTCGGTCGAGTATATCAAAGACACCCCTCATGTTGGCGAATCATACTGGTATTATTGATTCTGGATATCGCGGTTCCTTGATTGGTGCTTTTCGATTATTGCCGGTTTCAAATGATACTACTTATGTCGTTGAAAAAAATGCTAGACTAATACAGGTTTGCCATCCATCGTTGTGTCCTATTTATGTTATATGTAGTAGCACAAATGATTTGTCTAGTAGTCTACGAGGGGAAGGAGGTTTTGGTTCATCTAGTTAAAAAAACGGTACTATATAAAATAACAAAATATTATATAACATATGGTATATAATAATGATTTGGTAGAAGTATATAAAGGTGACTTCTACTCAAAAAAACGAAAGGTACGTGTAAAAAAGGTTGTTGTGTTAGACCTTGACGAGACATTGGGCTCATTTGTGGATTTAGAAATATTATGGTCTATCATTCATAAATATAAACATTCTATATCGGTGAATTTTAATGACATATTAGACTTATATCCCGAATTCATACGATATGGTATATTATCCATATTAGAGTATCTAGTGGATAAAAAGAAATCGGGTGAATGTTACAAAGTATACTTATATACAAACAATAAAACGTCCAAAGAATGGGTCGATTTAATAGTAAACTATTTCAATCAAAAATTTCCCTCGACTATTCCATTATTCGACCAAACAATATATGCTTTTAAAATAAATAATGTGCAAATTGAATTGAATCGAACAAGTACTCGAAAAACGCATAATGATTTCATACGATGTACTTTATTACCACCCACCACATCTATTTGTTTTATTGATAATTATATGTATGTTGATATGAAAACAGAACGTATGTATTATATTAAACCAAAATCTTATCGGCATTGCTTGACAACCGATGAAATTATTATGCGATTTATTTATTCTCGTTTCGGTTTACTCATGATAACAACGGAATATATGAAACAAACTTTTAAAACCGATTTTATTGAGAAAAGTATGAGTCTTGGTTCTTTTCGTTCCACATTGCATAATCTGCAAACTCGCATGGAAAATGATATTTTGGTTACACAAAAACTTATGTATTATTTAAAGGAATACTTTTTGATTACTAATAAACAAAATAAAACGGCGAAACGTGCACGCATTTCATTTTCTTTTACACGAAAACGTAGATAATTAATTCATTTTGGCGGCATGCTCATATATCATTAATATTAATGATTCGGTTGGTGATAGTTTTTGAAACGTAATACAGTCGTCGAATTTATATTGAATGAAACGTTTCATAGAATTCATGCACAATACATGAGTACCGTTATCTAAAAATTTTATATCCATCACTATCCCTCCGTTAGTTAATTTGGGCGAAGCTCTTCGTATCCATCTTACATGTTTTCCTTTGTGTAATTCATGTAATTCATCAACCACTCGATAACCTACTAATTTCATGCACATTTGCTGTTGCATAATTGGGTCATTACAAACATTACGTACATAATTATAAACCTCGGTTGTAATTCCATCTAACGTTTTATTTTCAAGGTAATCATTGCTGTTCGTTTCTAATGTGTCTAACAAATTATCTACATCGAGTGTCGACAATAAAGATGGGTCGGCTAATGCTTCCGTATAGAGTTGATTGATTGTTTCTGCGGTTAATATTCCATTATTGTTATCCATGTCTGCCATATTCATATCCTATTTTATAAGATATGAACCTTTCTTCATATATTTTACATGATGTACTTTAACAAATCGATAAATTACATGTATGGTTGATATCCATCTTCTAACCCTTCTTTTTTATCGTCTTCCTCATCAAGACCTTCCTTTTTATCGTCTTCCTCATCCAGACCTTCCTTTTTATCGTCTTCCTCATCCAGACCTTCCTGATAATATCCTTCAAATCCTTCATCTTCAAATCCTTCTTCACCGTCGTCAAATCCTTCTTTATCCATGTATTGATTTAAATTGTCCAATTGCTCATTTAAATTACTCATTTGTTCGTTTATGTTGTCAATATAACCATCCACAGTGTTCTCATTTAAATGTATCTTGCCAGTTAAAGTATGTTTAAATCTATTTAACATCTCTATTATTCCCAAGTTAATCATTAAAAAGGTCGATGCACTAAATATTAAATTAGAATCACTCTTCCCTAAAGTATGTTCTCTAAATGGATGAAATTTAATGAACAACAATACACAGACAAATATTTGTATACCCGTATTAATGCTACGTAATAACTGATTTTGTATCAATGAAATGCTAAAAAATGAAAACATTATAAGATATACAGCATTCAACATATTAGTTGCGAGTAGTAGTTTGCCGTAATATTTGTCACCCTTTGAAATAAGGTCCTCAATAGAGTTAAGTAAGTTTCGTATAAAATTCATATATTTGAATATATTAATATATTGTTATTAGAAATTAAATCGTCATATTGAATAATAAATTACATAAAACATCTAAACATCTATTTGTAATTGATATAAACATGGCCTTTCAAACAGATGCACTTGTCGCAAGAAAGTATAAAATAATTGAACGCATTGGTAATGGTAAATTTGGATTTGTATACAAGGGGGTTAATATAACATCCACCGAACCAGTCGCATTAAAATTTGAAGACAAAGGAACTGTCTTTAAATTACTAAAACGCGAGACCACCATTTTAAACTATTTGTATAATCACAAATGTAGAAATATTCCATGTGTTTATTGGTTTGGACAGTATGATGAATACATGGGCACAGTAATGCCATTTTATGATTGTTCTTTACATGAATATTGTAAACTGAAAACAATCAGCGTAAATAAGCTTAATATACTTATAGTAAAATGTGTGCAAATACTAGAGTCTATCCATATGAATATGGTTATTCATCGCGATATCAAACCGCATAATTTCATGGTAAAAAATGGAGATATATTTTTAATCGATTTTGGATTAGCTACATTTTATCTTACTGAAGATAAGTTACATGTACCTAATGTGACAAGTGAACATATTACGGGTACACCTAGATATATTAGTCATCATATTCATACAGGATGTACACCTTCTAGGCGCGATGATTTAATTTCACTCGGTTACATATACATTTATATTTATGCAAAAGAACTACCATGGGACTCTGTAATGACAGACATAACTATTTCTACACTTACTGATGAAAGTCATATTATGCATTCTAAAAATCAACAACGAATGATACTGAAAACGCACGACCAGCTTATACCCGTTTGTAAACAAATAAATGAATGCATTGAAAATTACTTTCTATTATGTAATGCATATGATTATGTAGATGACCCACACTATAATTCATTATGCAGTTTATTTATTAGTAAATCATAATAATTAATTTATAAACAATATAGAAGACTACCCTATATATATTGTATACATAGTAGACGATGAGCACTTCTGTAACAAACGAACAAACTGGAGTAAAGGTTATTGGACAAGTCAAGTGGTTTAACACTAAGACCGGTTATGGGTTTATCACTGCACGTGAAGGTGAGCATAATGGTAAGGATATTTTCACGCACTATTCTTCTGTTCAGGTTAACGATTCGCAGTATAAGTACTTGGTGCAAGGGGAGTACGTTGAATTCTCTGTCGTGAAGTCAACTACAGGTAAGCATGAGTTCCAGTCTGCGGGAGTGACTGGTGTTAGAGGAGGTTGCCTCATGTGTGAAACTAGACAACAAGCTGCGCCGGTTGAAAGAGAGCGCCCTCCCGTTGTCCGAAAGTATAAGACTCGCCCTTCTGCCGCTCCTCGCCAAAATGCTGATAACAAACAATAAATAATATTTATTTACACAATTGAACAATAAATGCAAACAAAAATAACAGTATAATAAACATGACATGCATATTTATTATATTAACCGCGGGTTGTTTCGAATACTTATTTACGAAACTAATTACGCAACTTGTTTCTGTACAAATAATTCTCTTGCCATGTTCTTGATAATTTTATTGTCGAGTTTGATTTGCTCTTCTTCCACGTCTCCCAGTATAGCTCGCATCATTTTGTAACAAAAATCATATGTGCGACTTTCCATCACCTCGCATTCTGGATGGGCGGTTCTCCAATCTGGAACAGTTCGGTAGTTATTCATAGAAATTCGACTTAATATTTTGCGCAGTTTGGTCAATTCATCCGTGTCTTTACTCCATCCGGCGTCATCCTTTATATACATCGTCTCTCGTTTGATATCCGTACAATGTATTGGGCGTTTTGTAATATCCATATCTTTCAAACGGTCCATGATCATTTTCGTCATACCATTCACGTAACCATGATTACCGATGTACTCGAGCTCATCTATATGAACATTCATATTACGTAAAAAGTCGGTAATACTCATTGCATCTTTACATGTGTCATTCAGGAAAAAATTCAGGTTGAACTTCTGGTTATTATTTGTCGTATTGTTTATGACTTGCGAGTTCTTAGCAATTTCCATAATTTGTGAATTCTGCTCTATCATTAATTTTTTAAATTCCTGGTTTTCTTTAATGAGTGTTTCCATTATGCTAACTATTTGTGTATTTTCTTTACTCACATCGCTCGGTAAAACGAGTGGGGTGCCACAATCCGTAGAATATGTATTTATGCAGTGCATACAATTTTTCTTATGACTGCATAAGCTGGACATATGTTTGTATTGTTTTCCACATAAACAACTGTATTCTATAATTTTGGAACTTTTTTCGTTAGGATTCATTAGGATTTTATGTTTTGCAGTCAATAAATGTCGGTCATATTGACTCTGTCTGCTCGTATTATAGTCACATTTTTCGCAAACAAATATTTTGGAACTTTTTGGAACTTTTTTATTAGGATTCATTAGTATATAGTTCCTAACAGAAAAAGTTCCTAAACACTTTTCGCATTTTTCCAAAAAAAAAATATGCAGTCGACCCAAAATTATTTTTTTCGTATTTACAGCATTTGGCTGCATAAGCAAAAAATCGATATTTTCGGAAAAAGAAATGGCCTCACTTTTCAAAAATGGACATTTTAAAAATGTCCAATTTCGGAAAATCGCAGACCAAATTTATTTGATGTTTTTTTGTGGGACCACTATTATGGGAACTTTATGATGTTAAAATGCGTGCATTTTGTGGGATTCGACTAGGTGGGAACCTTAATGTGTTATCATATGGGCCCGTTTACTGGGAACCTTAATGTGTTATCATATGGGCCCGTTTACTGGGAACTTTTAATGTGTTATCATGTGGGCCCGTTTACTGGGAACTTTTAATGTGTTATCATGTGGGCCCGTTTACTGGGAACTTTATTGTATTATTATGTGGGCCCGTTTACTGGGAACTTTGTATACATGCATTTATTTCTCTTTGTATTTTTCTATCGATATACTAAGAATGAAATTTGTATCATTGAAGACATTTATACGATTGTTTCATAACAAAGATGAAAAAGAATGTACGACACGTTCTCTTATTTCTAATGCAATGGTGAGAACCGGTACAAAATTACGACCATTGAAACAATATATGGAAGACCGGAATATTTCGAAAGAAACGATACAAACATTGTGTGAGAACATAAACGCACGTGATGAATATTTAACGCGATTTTACAACTTATCTCTTAAAATACAACCCGAGATGTTACATATACATGATGTATCCATTCGACCCATGAAAAACAAAGAAATGAATAATAATCAACACATTGTTTTTAAAAATATAATAAGAAATATACATATGTTTGATATATTGCAACACACCAAGTCTGGCATAGATAATGTACCCACGTTTTTCGACATGCTCTTTGATTTATATTTGAACAATATTATTGATTATAAATTACTTACACCGAGTGCAACACATTATATAAAAAATGGCCGCATTGGAAGTGTGTTTTCGTCGTATTATTTTAGAGCATCGATAATGAATCCGTATTTAGTATATTCATTAAATCAGTCTGTGTTACATGGTCGTCGTATATTTAGTCCAACACTTGGGTGGTCTTCTTATTGTTATGGATTTTTAGAATCACCTAATGTAGTCGAATATGTAGGTACAGATGTAATACCTAGCGTGTGTAAAAAAACGAAAGAGCTCGCTGAAATATATACACCATCTAAGAAAGTGGATATATATTGCAAACCATCTGAGGATTTGTACAAAGATGATTCGTTTATGAAAAAATATAAACACCATTTTGATACGGTGTTTTTTAGTCCGCCTTATTACGAATTAGAACTGTATAAAAGTAGCAATCAAAGCACAGATAAGTATAAAACATATGAATCGTGGTTAATCGAATATTGGGATGAAACGATGAAATTGTGTTATTCTGTATTAGAAAAACACGGAACTTTATGTTATATTTTATCAGGGTATGGTTCTCAAAATAGTCATAAATATGATTTATTAACGGACATGAATAATATTACAAAGAAATATTTCAGGTTAATGTCCACACAACCAATGTATAATAAAAATGTTCATGTTACGACTCACAGAGAAACTGGAGAACAAATCATGATATTTATAAAGAAAGCGAACGCTGTACTTCTAAAATAATGTTATTAAGCACTCGAATAATAATATAAGTAGAATACTTATATTTGATAGCGTTTATTGTGTTAGACAATGCATTCATTATATTGTATTTGTTATATAAATATTTATCTGGAATATCGATGACATTATTATATATATCGGTTATATCTTTTAATATAGTATATCGAGGGTACTTTTGTTGTAGTTTATTTATGGCGTTGTATATTTTTGATATAATTTCTTGTTTTAATAATTTATATCCGTTTTCAGGTTCAGGTAAAGGGGCGGGTTCAGGCATAGGGGCGGGTTCAGGCATAGGGGCGGGTTCAGGCATAGGGGTGGGTTCAGGCATAGGGGTGGGTTCAGGCATAGGGGCGGGTTCAGTGATGGCACC
>Ga0222714_10000660_pt1 | contig 39343 bp, 49 predicted proteins | sample C33_3DmetaG_FD_165048 | JGI IMG/M metagenome (GOLD analysis project Ga0222714, IMG submission 165048) | Estuarine water microbial communities from San Francisco Bay, California, United States - C33_3D | ecosystem: Environmental > Aquatic > Marine > Unclassified | place: USA: California...
AATAGATGATGATGTTGGATTACCAGTTAATTGTGAAATAGATGATGATGTTGGCATACCAGTTAATTGTGAAATAGATGATGATGTTGGCATACCAGTTAATTCTGAAATAGATGATGATGTTGGCATACCAGTTAATTCTGAAATAGATGATGATGTTGGCATACCAGTTAATTCTGAAATAGATGATGATGTTGGCATACCAGTTAATTGTGTAATAGATGATGATGTTGGGAAAGTATCTGGACCGGTTGTTGTATTTTGAATGCAATTTCCATTAACATCAATCATACATTTATCTAATGGACAATTTGGTGAATCGAAAGTAGTACAATCTATAAACCCTGGGTAGTCCATCTCGTATTCGTTTTTACATCTTCCCTCAGTTGTATTATATGTACAAAATGGAATATTTCCACAATCTGATTCTTTAGTTATATTATTACAATCTATTTCACTACAATATTGGGTTGTATCATTATATTCACAAAATAAATTATTATTACATTCTATTTTATTTGTTATCATTGAACAATTAAATTCTGAACAAATACCTTCGGTAATAGGGTTTCCTTCTAAATCAATTGTTTGATATGTTTGATAAACACAATCAGGTCGCTTGGTACATGATGAACCGTCACTAATATTCCAACATTCTTGATTTGTTGATGATGATGTTGTAATATATGTTGCTGTACCATCTGATTCTGGAAACATAAACCTATATTGGAATTTTTCAAATGTAAATAATTTAAAAATTATTACTAAAATTAAAAAAAATATAACTAAAATTATAACTTTTTTTATATCCATTAATAATTAAAAATATTTTATTCTTCTTCAACATTACAATAATTAAATTCTCCTATAATTGATTCATCAATATTTGGTACTATTGAAAAATCTTGATTTATTGATTTTCTATCTGGTTTAAAAGTAATCAAATTTGACATTTTACCTAATCCCAAATAATTATAACCTTTAATTCCCAATGTATATGTTTCTAATGGATTTAATCCATCCATTATATAATTACAGAATTCTCCACAATTGTTAGTTGATATATTATTTATTTTAACACCTTCACTCTTATTAAATGTTTTATATAAATATGTAATATAACCTTCTATTTCACCCATTCCTTTAAATGGTGGTTTCCACCTTAATTCTATTTTTCTACCATCTGATGATATATTCATAATACTTATTCTTGGTGGAGAAGGTCTACCCTTTTTATCATAATAATCTGAATCAAACCTATCACTTGAATCTAAATCATTCCATGGACATGATTGACCACAATTTCTGCATTTTTCATTACAATGGGTATTATCACAATCTTCATTCATTCTACATTGTTGTATACAATCTTCACTATGTCTACCTGTAGGTTCAAATTCACATTTTTGAACATTAGAACATAACCTCTCACAAGAGGCAACATCACAATTATTATTTCTTCTACATTCTTCTTCACAAATTCTCCTATTTTTAAAACTTTTTGAATCAAAATCACAACTCAAAATTTTATCTTCGTGCTTATCAAAATTTAAGAATATATCTCCAATAAATCCATCAAAATATTCATCGTTATGTTTTCCTAATAATAATTCTATTCTATTATATGAACAATAGTTATTACCAGTTGATGTTCTTTCACAAAAACCATTTCCACCACAATCATTATCATTTAAACATAATCTCTTTTCTAATGGTATTGATATAATCCGCTTATCAAGAGATATATTTATTGTATTATTATAAACTCTAAGTATTACTTCATATAACTTATTATCTTTTAATTCGTTTTGTGAAAAATATTTCTTTATTTCAGTATCTGTAACTACAAATACTACAAACTTTTTATTTTCTATACCTAATCCCCATGTTTCATTTGATGTTGAAATTAAAGGAGCTTCTCTTGCAACATTATTTATCATAACAATAAAATTTAAATTTAAATTATTTGGATTTACATTTGGTATTACTATATGACTCCTACTTTGTGGTATAAATCTAAATGCTTCTTTATTAATTATTTTATTACATCTATTTAATCCATTTCTTTCTAAACATATACCATTTAATCCACATTCTTCATCATTTTTACAATCCGATTGTGTTGGATTATTATGATTTAATTGCTCATAAAAACCATTACTAAATGTATCTATATTTTTAATATATGCTACTGGACCATCTATTTTATTGTTTAATGTATAATTTAAAGTTATATCTTCATCGTCATTATTATTTGAATCATTATTAACTGAATTATTTGCCGAATTGTTATTTTTCTTTGAATTACTATTACTTTGGAATGTTTCTTTTGATGTTTTATATAAAATATAAAACAATACAATAAATATTGAAATTATTAACAAAACTATCATTATATTAATATAACAAAAAAAATAGTATTTATTCTTTTATTCTTTTATTCTATTCACTTTTTTTTAATTCTACTATTTGTGCTTTCAAATCCTCTATACTAACCAAAATATCATTTATATTTTTAAAATTGTGTTTTGCACCATAAAATAACACAGGAATTACTGCTTCTAAATTTGCTATTTCCTTACCACCAACTTTCTTAACACCATTTTCACCAAGTACTGATTTAACATTTTCAGCTTTAAAACTTATAGTATTTATTTCATCCTGTACACCTAATCCTTCTTGACCTAAAGTATAAGTCATCATTCTTGGCTCTAATAAGTTATCTGAAAAAAACTTTGCCAATTTTTGATCATCTATTTTATAATCTTCATAAGAAATATCACCTATAATTTTCTTTTGACTAAAATACTCTTTTTTATTATTTATAAAAATTAATAATAATAATAAAACTATAAAAAATAAAATAAGTTTCATATATAATTTATTTAGAAATTTTTAAATCCCTGCCAGATGCTGGACCCGATTTATATTTACCTTTTACATCAAATCTAGAATTATGCCATGGACAAAATAAGTCATCTGCCTTTGGATCATATAATATAGGACCTCCACTATGTGGACATCTTCCAACACAAAATAGTTTACCTCTAATATTTAAAGGTTTAAATCCTTTATCACATGTTTTGGTGTTGGTTTTAGGATTTAGATTATTTCTTGAATTTTTTTTTGATTTAGATTTAGATTTAGTTTTAGTTTTATTTAAATTATTTTTTTTAGATTTTGCCATTTATAATTAATAAATAAAAAATATTTGACACCACTAATTATATTTATAATTACTTTAATTATTGTAATATTTATTTAGTAAATCTGGTTCTTCACATTTATAAACATACATACACATTACCTTAATAAAAACCGATATAAATAAAATAAGGATTAATATTAAATACAAAATATGGTCACTATTTGTTAATTTCATATAAATATTAACAACAAATTATTATTTTTATTATTCTTTTTTTTTCTTTTTTTCTATTATTCTTTTTTTTTCTTTTTTTCTATTATTCTTTTTTCTATTATTCTTTATTTTTAATTTATCTATTTAATCCTATCCAAAAACTCTGCACAAATGTCGATTCAAATGCCTACAATGACACTTACAAGGCTTTGGTGGCCTAAAATTAAATCGATGCTCAACCAATGGTTCAAGTTTATTTGGCTTATCTACATTGTGATTTTCACAACAATTACAATTTGAATAATACTCAATCAATCTCTTAATATCATCTTTATTAAAGTTTTTTTCAAGAATAACCCAAATAGGTGGTTGTTTCAAATTATTGTAGTTTCTCTTGATTGTTTCAAGCTTTGAAACAAGAGTTCCATTTCTAAGCTGCATAATGTTTGTAAAGAAGTGTCAAATGTAATTGGTTATTATTATATAAAAATAATCAATTTTTTTTTACATCTTATTTATTGATTAATTAATCTTATCTATCGCATTTTTCAAAATAATTTCAAGGTCTGTTTGTGGAGTCCATGATGCCCATGTATCATGATAGTTGTGGATTTTTTCAACAAATTCTCTATTTTCATCATTAATATTTTCATCACTTATTCTTGAAAACTCTTTTATTTCTTCATCTGGCATAATTAATTCACCCAATTCAGTTTTTCCCAAATTAAAATCATCTTCTTGGATATTATCATAATCTCCATCTTCTGTTTCGTTATTTTCTTCATAATCTTCTTCATAATCTTCTTCTTCATCATCATCTACTTCGTATTCTTCTAATTTTAGTCTCTCATAATCTTTACGGATTTCATCGAGTCCCTCACTAAGATCATTCCTTTGTAAAAATTCAAATACTTCATATTGTAATCCATATGTAATATCAGTTTTTGTAACCGCATTTCTTCCACAATAATGTACATATTTAGAAGCATTTATTAAAGCATTACTTGTAAATAAACCTAACATAATTTCTATATCTTCTCTTTCTTTTTCTGAAATCTTTATTGGTTCAACCAAGTTAGAAAATCCTGTTTTCAAAAAACTGTAATCACTCATGTCTATGTCTATATAATTACAAATCTTAGATGTCTTTAAATGATATCAATTTTATTTAAATTTAAAATTGATTATTTTATTTTCTAATTACACTTAGTAATTACTCATATTTATTATGACCCATTTTGAAATAGAAAATGTAAAAAATGTGTATGACCAAATTTCACCACATTTTGATATAACAAGAAAATCTGTTTGGCCAGATGTAGAACAATTTGTTAAAACATTTTCCTCGAATAGTTATGTACTTGATGCTGGTTGTGGAAATGGTAAAAATATGTGTAGGGATGATTGTTCTTTTATTGGTGGTGATTTCTGCCAAAATTTCTTGGAAATGGTACAAAAGAAAAAAAATGAAGCAATACAAATAAATGTTAAAACTCTACCTTTCCGAAATAATACTTTTGATCATGTTATTTGTGTAGCAGTGATTCATCATATAAAAGATAAATTGGACCAAATTAAAGCCATAAAAGAACTTATTAGAGTAACAAAAAGAAAAGGTACTATCCTTATTACTGTTTGGGAAGCTCATGGAGAATACAAAAAAGGAGATAACTATGTAGATTGGAATTTACAAAAAAAATATAATAAAAAAGTATCTAAAGATGTTGTTTACAAAAGATATTACTATATGTATGATGATAATGAACTCTATAAAGATATTTTTAGAAGTATAAGTAATATAATGATTGAAAGTTTCAAATCATCACATAATAATAGATTTGTTATAATAACAAAATTGTAATAATAAGTATAGATTTATGTATTTTTAACAAATATTTTTTATTTTATTTGCTAATTACTCATAATTATTACCCCATGCTAATTTAATAATAATTTATTTAATTTAAAATTGAAATACTTAAAAACTTTTTCATAAAAAATATAAAATGCATAATTTAGAATACATCACACAAAATCCTAAATCATACATTAATGAAGAAAACCCAGATAACATAAGTGATTTCTTATCTTTAGCTTCTCATCACTACTATAATAGCTATAAGGAACTTATTAGTGATACTATATATGATATTATTTATGATAATTTTAAAAAAAAATACCCAAAACACAAGTTTTTCCAGAATATTGGTTCTGATGTAAATGAAAATAAAGTTAAACTACCTGTTCATATGGGTAGTCAAAATAAAATAAAAACATTGAAAGAATTAAACCTATGGTTATCTAAAAATGACAATGAAAATTATTTGATTACTCCTAAATTAGATGGTTCTTCTGCTTTAGTAGAATATAATAATGGAACAATAAATTTGTATTCAAGAGGTAATGGAAAATATGGTAAGAATCTAAATCATTTAATTGAATATCTTGATTTTCCAAAACTTGATATAAATATCCAAGTTAGAGGTGAACTAATCGTATCAAAAAATAACTTTCAAAAATTTGAATATGAGTATTCATCACCTAGAAATATGGTCAATAGTTTAACAAGTAATAAAGAAGTTGACAAAGAAAAAATAAAATATTTAGATTTTGTAGTATTTGAACTATATGATAATACACAAAACTTAGAAAGTAAACTTGAATTAGTTGAAAAATTTGGATTCAAAACTGTTCTTAATGAAAAAGTAGATCACTCAAGTATTACTATGTGGGAAAGTATTAAATCAAACTTTTTACTAAAAAAACTTAATAATCTAAGGGATAATTACATGTATAATATTGATGGTATTATTATAACTAATCTAAAAATAAATAAACTTAATAAAGATGGTAACCCTAAATACAGTGTTGCTTTCAAGTCAAATAACTATGGCGCTATTACAACAATTAAAGACATTGAATGGAATATATCAAAACATGGATTAATAATTCCTAGAATCTTATTTGAAAAAGTTAAGCTAAGTGGGTCAAATGTAGAATATTGCTCTGGCAAAACCGCTAAATTTATATTTAATAATTGTCTTAATGTTGGTTCTAAAATTAGAGTTATTCTTAGTGGTGAAATTATACCAAAACTTGAAGAAATTATATCACCATCGCTTTATCCACTTATGCCAGATAAAGGTTATAAATGGGATGATAATAAAGTAAATTTATTAGTATTAGAACAAGATGATGACCAAACAATTAAGAAAATTATGTTTTTCCTAAAAACAATTAATATTAATAATATTGGTATAGGTAATATTACTAAGATTTATGCCGCTGGTTATGATACAATTGATAAATTCTTAAAATTAACTGTTGAAAATTTAATGGAATTAGAGGGTTTTAAACAAACATTGTCAAATAAAATTGTTGATAATATCCAAAGTGTAATTACTCAAAAAATTTATTTACCATTATTGATGCATGGTTCATGTGAATTTAAATATGGTTTTGGTGTTAAAAAATTCGAAAAAATTATTGAAAAATACCCTAACTTTCTAAATGAAGAAATGACTTATGAAAAACTAATTAATGTTCCTAGTTTTAATCATCAAAGTTCTAGCAAATTCCTTGAAAATCTACCACATTTTAAAAAATTCTTAGAAGATCATGATTACCTAGAATATGATATACCAAAACAAGAAGAAAAATATGAGCATCCTAAAATTTCAAAAAAAAATATTGTATTTACTGGAAAAAGAGATAAAGAATTAATGGACAAAGTGTTATTGTATGGAGGAATTATTCAACCTGCTATTACTAAAAAAACTGATTATCTTGTTGTTGATGACCCTTCTAAAAAAAGTGTTAAGATTTCTAAATCTAAGGAATTTGAAATACAAATTGTTTCCAAAGAACAAATGTACGCTATGTTTGAATAAATTAAAAATTGAATTTATTTCAAAATATTTTTTTGTTTAATTTTCTGTTAAGAAATAACTAAGCTCAAACTCTATAATGTACAAGCGCTATGTAGGACATGGACTTAATGTTAATCAGGCACTTCTATTTTGCCGAGTAAATCGTCTTGCTTACTACAAAAAGATTTCTAAGAATGATATTACATCACGAACAAATATTACTTTGATGGAAAATATTGATAATGCTACGGCTTCTAGAATGGAACAAATGCTTATTTTCGCATATTCTTATAAGAATAAAACAAAGAATGGACAGGAATTCTCAGATTCTGAATATGAGTATTATAAGAAGCTAGTAATTGCTTTTGGAAATCAGAAGTTGAATGAAATATTTACTAGTTTTAATTCAATGAATAGCTGTGTTGGAATAAAGGAAGATGAAGAACACTACCGTATTATATATTTTACAAAATAGATTATTTAAAAAATAGATTATTGATTATTTAAAAAAAATAGATAATCATGATTATAAAATAGATTATTTAAAAAATAGAATACATACACTAATTTTTTGTTTTTTTTAGATTAATTCAAGTTAAGTTAAGTTAAGTTAAGTTAAGTTAAGTTAAGTTAAGTTAAAGTGGTATAATTCTGAAATTGTAATCCTTTTAAAAACATCTGGTTCAACTAACAAATTTATTATTTTTTTTACTTTATTTACAGTGCTTCTTTCACTATCAAAACAACATAGTAATTCTCTATTATCTAAGTAGTGATAATATATTAAATTTATTAATCTACCAAAACAATAACTATCAACTTTATATACTAATCTTCTGTTTTCTACCATAGGAATCTTCCCATTTACTTTATCCATATCATTCGCATAAATTAATGGTAATCCTTTTTGAATGTATTTTATCGAATCAAAATGTTGGGGAAAATATCCTGGTGTTCCCTTAAAATATTTTACAAAGTCATCAAAAGGTTCCTTTGAACAAAACCCAAAATCAATCAACTTGAATACAGGTTTTCCATTTATAAAATTGATCATGACATTTTCTGCTTTAATATCAAGATGACATAATTTTTTGTCATGTAAAAAGTTTAGTCCAGTAGTAATATGTTTGATAAATTTTAATATTGATTTCATATCTTTCCAAATATATGAATAACCATTTATTTCTAGAAAATCTATTGAATCAACTACATCTGTACTACCAGCATAATCAATATACATATAACATAAATTACTATCAAATATATTTAAATTATCTTTTAAAGTTAGTTTCATTATTTTATTGTAAAATTCACCATCCTTCAATAGAATACCAGTTTCTTTATCTGGAATCGAATAATAATCTTTATAATTTTCAATTTGTCTTATAAGACTTAAATGTTTAAATTCGTTGTGATTTTCGCCTATTTTTGTTAATTTTAATAATTTATTATCTCTTACTGGAAAATACCCTTCATATATATTTCTACCAATAATTATTGAACAAGCGCCAGTTTTCAATGTTTTCTCCATGTTATTTTGAAAGTATAATACTTTATTCTCACAGTTTTATATTTTAAAAATTTGTGATTTTCAAATCAATTTTTATACTTACTTATAGAAATTTATATACTATAATCTAATAATTATATCCTAAATCTTTTGTTTATGTTTATATTTATATTTATATTTATATTTATATATTTATAAATTTATATTTATATTTATAATGACTGAATTAAAAACTTTGTTTAAATCTATGCAAACTAATGAAATAAATGTAGTAACAGAACTAACAAATAAAGAAAAAAATAAGTATAGCACCAAATGTAATGAAAAATTATTAAAACAATTTTATATAAGTAATATAGAAAATACTGTTAATGGTAATAAAATTATATTTAATTATGAATCAGAAAGAATTATTTGTGGTAATAAATTAATTGATGAAAATATAAAATATGGTATTTCTTAATTATTTGGTATAAAAAACTCTATTGCTTTATCTAAATTACCTTTTGTTTGTTGTAATGTATTTCTTGCTAACTCTCTATCTATTCCTGTAACATTCATTAATCTTTGAATATTATTATTTCTTTTTGTTCTTTTAATAATAGGCTTTACTGTTGCTGTTGGCCTTGGTGCTGTTGCTGTTGGCCTTGGTGCTGTTGCTGTTGGCTTTACTGGTGCTGTTCTTGATAAAGACCTCGGTGGTGATTTAGGTACTGATGGTAAATTTAAAATTGTTCTTGGTGTAGGCTTTGGTGCTGTTCTAGGTGTTCTTGGTAATCTTCTTGGTTTTGATTTTGGCACTGATGGTAAACTTTTTATTAATGATATAGCAAGTGATGCATTATTTGGTGCTCTATGTGGTGGTCTTACTGTTGGTGTTCTACCTACTGTTGGTGTTCTACCTACTGTTGGTGTTCTACCTACTGTTGGTGTTCTACCTACTGTTGGTGTTCTACCTACTGTTGGTTTTAATGTTCTATCTACTGGTGGTTGTCTTATACCTTCTTCATTAATTTTTTCTAATGCTCTTCTTGGTATATCAGTAGTTGGTGATCTGCCAACATAACCATTATATTCGATTGATACAAAATGTCCTCCTCCTTGGCTCATTATAGCAATTGAATCCATAGGATTACAATTTTTATTAACAATATTATATGGTTGTAATCTTTCTTTCTTGAAATTTCTTCTAGTTGAGTGTGAATTCATATAATAACTATCACCTACTTTCCCTACTGGATTACTCCTAGTCTTACTTATATATTCAATTTCTTGATTTAAAGTTAAAGATTTATAGCTTAATTCTTCACCTCTCATTGGGAAAAAGTCAGCTCCTTCCATTGGAACTATTTGTTTAGGTTCTGATATTCCAATAGATTCTTTATCTGGTAAAAAAACCATCCAAGAAGCCTCTTCTGAACCTCTAGGCATACCTGGTAATGGAGTTCCTTTTGGAATAAAAATCCATAAACAACAGTTGATATAATTTGCGATTGCTTGCATTGATAAAGGTTCTCCATAAACAGCATTCCTCATTAAACTTTGAACACTTCCTGTAACAGGGTGGTTTACAGGTGTTTCCATTAAAGCTCTATTTATTGGACTACTAGCAGCAATATGTTTTTTAAATAAATCGACCCCTTCTGGTCTTAATATTATATCGTCTCTATGAGAAATACGTTCAGAACTATTATTAAGTATTTCACTATCTGGATGAACTCTTCTTTGTAAGGACCTTAATACAGCATAATATAAACAATTTCCATCCGCTAAATTTTCTTCAAAACTATAATCTTCTCCTATTTTTGGATATTTAGGTATAATTTTCTTTTGTGTTTTATTTAAAACCATTTGAATTTTTGGAAATGGATAATCCATTAATTCTTGTATCTTTCTTTCTATTTCTAATTTATTTTCTTGTTCATTACGTTGTGCTTCTCTATATAATCTAGAATTTGGGTTTTTTCTATTATTTTCTGATCCACCCTTGTGATTAATTTTTATAGATTTAGATTTTGTTTTACTTTTAATATTTTTCTTTGTCTTATTAGGCATTTTATATAATAATTAAAATAAAATATTTATTGAAATAAATATTTTATTTTATTATTCATTACTTACTTTGTTTAGTTTTTTTCTCATCTCCAATATTTGTGATAAAGAAGGTGGTTTATACCCAACTGTTTCTTTTACATCTTTTAAAATTTTTTCTTTCTTTTCGTTTTTCTTGGATTTTGCTAATTTTATTTCATTAAGAATATTTATTTTAGGTTCATTACTTACCCTAGATGAAAACAAATTTCCCAACGCACTATTTAAATTTAATTTATTATTTGAATTATTTGAATTATTTTTATTAATTATATTATTTAAGTTGTTATTAACAATATTAGTTTTTGATTCAATAATTAATTCTACATTCTTTTCTGGTGCCTTTCCATCAAGTACATTTGGATCCAAATTATCCAATACCATTTTATGTTTTACTGCCTCTTTTGGTACTCCACAACTAACCATCTTAAAATACTTTTGATACATAGGATGACTTTTATACATATTTGAATCAATTGGTTTGTCTTCTTTGTCATCCAAGAAACTATAAGTGTTTAATACTGTTTGTGGATAAACTTTTGCTTGTAATATACTCCATGTTATTCCAAATTTCTCTTCATTTTGCCATATAAAACAAGGTGATATAAGAAATTTAACATAGGCTTTTGCTTTTAAATAATCGTGGCTTACTATATCTCTTTTTTCGTTAAATACTAATATATCTTCTTGGATATTTAATCTTATTCGATCACAATAAATATCGTTTGAATTTTTTATACAATTAACAAATTTTAATTTCTTATTTATTTTAGATAAATGTTTTATACACATAGTATTTATTTTTGTTATTGTTTCTTTAAAAGTTGCCATATCTTTATCTACTGAATCATTAATAAAAGATGCATCAATATAACTTTTTGAACCATAAGAATATTTACCAAAAGGCATTGTTAATATTGGTGTTTGAATAATTAATGAATCGTTCAAATATTTTAATGGATAATTATAAATATTATAACCTACACCTATTTTTTTCTTTATAATTATATTGTCTATTATAATATCTTTAGGTCTCAGTATTTTATTTTCCATGTTCCCTATTAAAATAGTATTATATTTTTAAATAATTTAAGGATATTTTTTTTATTGTCTATAATATAAATGAAAGAAAGTGTCCTAATAAGTAAGGACACTCAGCATAATAATATTAAAATTAATATTGAATCTAATATTCATAATCATAGTCATTGTAACATTAATGTTAATAATATTAATGTAGATGATTTAGATGAAAATAATATTAATCAAGATGTTGAGTGTCCAATATGCTATGATATTATAGATTTAAGACAAACTGAAAATATTAATGAAAAAAGCCCAATTAAACTTGACTGTCAACATGTTTTTCATTATGGTTGTATTTTAGCTACTTTTAAAACCAATTTAAACAATAATAGAAAAACTAGAAGATGTCCTTTTTGTAGAGAAGTTACATCACATATACCTCTTGGAAAATATATGTTTCCTATAAGAAATATTCATAGTGAATATGAATTAATTAAAAAATATTTACATAGAGGAGATTTTCAAGCTATTTATGAATTATCAAAAAAGTATAATTTTTTGAATACAAACAAATGTCACGCTATTGTTACAACAGGTAATAATAGAGGTACACAATGTAAAAAAACAAAAAAAGATGGTTTTGATTTTTGTTTTATTCATTATAAAAAATTTAGTATTTATAATACATTAAATTAATAAAATCGGTTAAGTTAAAGGAAATCTATACTTGATGAAAGTTATATATTGTTGGTTTTATAATACAACTATTATCATTCGAACAATCTAATTTATCAAGTAATAAACTACCCTTTTCTGATATATTTTTTCTTTCGTTAAATATACCATTATGTAAATCTTTAAAATGGTAATCCTTATTTCCACTATGTTTGCTAAAAACATACTCGTTTTTATTTACATTTACTCTATCTATCTTTTTTTCTTCACTATTTGAAAGATTTTTCATATCGTTTAAGATAAAATCTAAATTTTTTAAATCAAATTGGTTTACATTTTGATGTTGTTTGTTATGGCAATTAGATTTATGTGAATTACAATTACAACTAAAACTACAACCACACTTTGGATTTGTATTGGAATTTTTCTTATTATTTAAATTATTTGAAATTGTGTTATCGTTATTTACAGAATATTTGTTATTTACTTCATCATTTTTCTTATTATTTTTTATCATTTTATCAAACACAATTTTGAAAATTATTAATCCAGATACAATAGCTAATGTAATTATCATTTGATGTTTTACATTTTTTATATTAAACAAAATAATAATAAGCAATGTAAATATAATTGCTAAATTTATAATTAATAACATATAATATATCATAACAAATTATTTAATTAAAACCCATTATAAAAAATATTAAATTTACAAAAGCAAATACTAAAAGCACAAATACTAATGCAAATACCTTTCCTTCTACACTATCTTTCTCCATTGATGTAAATTTTAAAAACAATACAAAGAAAAATATAAATAATAGTATAGCAAAAAAATATAATATTGATTTACTTTCTAATTTATCTAAACTTAGTTTTTTCTTCATTAATAATTGATATAATACGGCAACTGTTAATACTAATACTATTATATATAACTCTATCATATTTCTTATTGTTTGTATTCCAAATAAATTTACTAAAAATACACTTACTATTGATGAAACTAATAATATATAAAATAAATTCGGTAATACTAGGAAATTCTTTTTAATTGAAGAGTTTTTATTTGAATTTGAATTAGAATTTGAATTAGAATTTGAATTGGAATTTGAATTAGATTTCTTTTTTATTTTATTTAAACTACTCATTAATTATTTACGATATTTTTTTATTATAAGAACTATTAATAAAATTACTAATATCAATATATAAAACTCATACAAAAAGTATTCGGAGTATTCTTTTATTGATCTTAAAAATCTAATTGTTTTAAATTTTAAAGTATTATTAGTTCCTCCTGGATATGATACAAAATATGGATTATGATTATTATTATTATTATTATTATTATTAATTCTATCTGATTTTTCCTTTCTTAAATAATAGTTTTTGAAAATAATATTATTTTCATCAACTTTAAAATCTAAATCTTTTAATACAATATTCATAGATCTTTGATCATCTTTTGTTTTTATAGAAAGCATTTTTTTACACATAATATTTACATCTTTTGCGTAACCCATATATAATCCAGAATTTGCAATATTTTTTCCATCACACGTTGTGAATACCTTTTCTAAAATAAATTTTGGTATTGTTTCGGGATGATATGATACAACTATTCTTGTATTAAATTCTTTAAAGTCTTTTTCTAATCTACTTACATCTTTATTTATTAATGTATCGAATCCATCTAAAAATACAATTATACTATTTGGATTTTTTTTTCCACTATATTTTTCTAAAGCAATTATTTTATCCATAAAACCTTTCCATTTTGTTTTATAACCAAGTACATCAATCTTTACATTATAGTTATTATTAATTAACTTTTTAAACATTCCAGCTTCATGTGTTGCATATGTAACGAAATATATATTACTCATTATGTTTAATTAAAATAATATAATATATAAAATAAATATTTTTAAAAATATAAATTAATTAGAAATTAAAAGAATAAAGGTTTATTTAAATTATTATATATTGATTTAATATATTGGTTATATTGATTTATTTGATTAATGATTAATTTGATTAATAATTTAATTTTTAATTATTTATATCCATAGTATTTTTCTTTTTATTTATTGTTCTTCTTAATGTAACTTTAACGACATCTTTTCTACTTTCTAATACTACCTTTGATACACGTTTAGATTCATCTTCGTTATTAAAATAGTTATTTAATCCAGTTATTAAATTCTTTTTATTTAATGGCTCTTTTCTCTTACTTTCGGAATATGTCAATTTACCATTCTTTGTATTCATAAAATCAATTTGAAATTTTTTCATGTTTTCTAAAATACTTTCTGATAAGGCTTTCTTTCTATCTCTTCTTTCTTTTAATGCCTTATTAATAGCTTTTATTTGATCATCTAACTCCAAATAATCTTTTACTTCATTCTTTATTTTATCTTTAAAAAATTGAAATTCTTCTTCACTCATTATATTTTCATTCATATTAATCTTTAAATAGAAAATAAAATGACAACCCTTTCTCAAATAAGAAAAAATAAAGAACAAAATACACGATTCAATGAAGAATTACATAAAAATTATCAAAATCCAACAGCATTATCACTCATTTCTAAAATCATAAAAAAAGAAAATATAAAAATTATTAATAAAATTTCAAAAGAAAATGATTTAGATATTAAACAAAAAGAAGAATTACTAAACACATTTGTTAAACCAAATTATTATATTCCTTATGTAGTAAATTCGGAAACAAAAGAAAATTTACAACAATTAATTTAAAAATATTTTATAGATAAATAATAAGTAATAACATGAAACTTGGAGACCCTAATAATACTTACGTTAAACCACAAATCACTCAACAAGATAGGATTAATTCCAACGTTGATGAAATTAAATCGCGTTTAAATGATTGTATACAAATTCACCCTGATAATTTTAAAGATATTGATTTGGGTATTTGGATTAAATATATTACTGGTGAAGGAAAATATAGAAGTGGGGGTGTTCTTATTTCTAATCAAGCACCAGAATATTTTGTTTTGAAAAATCCAAGAAATGAAATTACATGGTCTGTAAAATTAGATAATTGCTCAATATTTATGAAAGATATTGGTGCTAAAAGAGATGAAATGATTGAAAAAAATAATTTATATAGATTATATCAAGCTGGTTATGTCAAAATTACTGATGAACCTGACCAAGAACTTTTAAATGAAAATTAAAATTAATAATATTTTAATTAATTTTATATATTTATTTTTATTTATCTTTGTTTAACAATGTAAAAACAATACCAAAAATTGTTATTGCTATTCCAATCATCATTCTCTTATTTATATTCTCTTTTGTTACAAAATAACTAATTATTGTCATAATTATAATTGGTATAACATACGCTATCAATGGAACCAACATAGTTGCATCATTATTTACACTTAATGCAAATAAATATGCTATATTACCTATTAAATATGCAAATATTACTGATACAAATGAAAATAATATTAAAGGAATCCTCTTATCCTTTACTACTTCATAATGATCTTTTATTTTTAAGAAATGTTTTATATTCATAAAAAATAATACTAATCCAAAAATACCATAAAATATTCCTTTTAATACAAATGCTGTTTGAAAATCTGTTTTCTTAACTACAACCTTTTCTAAAAATGGAGATACACCCCATCCTAGCGCGGCTACTAATGAAGGTAATACAAACTTATACATAATATATATATATTTCAATATATTTTTATATTTCAATAATATTATGAAAAACTAATTAAATTTATTTCTTGGTTATTTAACGCTTCATTATCATTTATGGTTTGAATATAATTATTATTTTCAGTTACTATATTTTGATTATCAGTATTATTTTGAATATAACTATTATTTTCATTTTCCATATTTTGATTTGTAGAATTATTTTCATTTATTTCATATTTTATTTCTTCTTTTAAATCATCTATATCACTTATATCTTTAATTCTATAGAAACGTTCAACTATTTTTTTACCTGAAAATTTATCATATCCTTTTGAAATTACATATGGTTCCATTTTAAAACTATTACACTTTAATATTTGTCTAAACATATTTACAGCTGGAAATTTCTGTTTATCTAAACTATTTTTATGTAAACATGTCAATTTACTTGAATTGTAATATGATTTTAGATTTGGAACTTTTGTATTTAAATCTGTTATTAATGTTTTACTTTTTAGAGTATCTTGTTTTAAAATAATATTAATAACATCTGAACGTTCTTTTACATTTATTTCTAAAGCACTAAAAATATCTTTTAATAAATCAAATTTATCCATATAATTTAAAAACAATATAATATTATATTTTAAACAAATATGAGTAGTTTAGAAGAACAATTGGAACAACAATATATGGAAAATGAAATCCAAAAAATTTTGGATAATATTACACCTACCGAGTATAAATCTTTTAAGGAAGTTCAAGAAATTAAAGAAATGGTTGTTGATAAAATATATAGTGAATTTATGCGTTACGAAAAAAATGCTGAAAATAAAAAGGAATCTATTGAACAATTGGAAGGATATGAATGTGTCGAAGTTCATGAACTCAAAAAAGGTAATTATATTAAATTTTTCGATTTACGTATATTTTATAATCTTAAACTTGTTACCGGTGGAACTGTTATTGATATATTTGAGAATGGTACTGTATTTGTAAGAAAAGGACATAAATTTTATACTGTTAAACCTACATTTTTCTTTAGAAAACTTAGTGAAGATTCCCTTGTTAAAATGAAACTATTAGATATAGTAAATGATAAATAATTAATCATTTATTTTGATTTTATATTTTATTTATTAATTCTATTAAGTATATGACTCATAATTTCTGCCCAAGTTTCAGGATTTTTTGGAGCACTTGGGGGTGAATCAAAATATTCCCAATTAAATACTCCTCCTAGACTATTATTATATTTTTTATATATCTCTTCAACTACATTAATATTATTATTAATATCTTGTGATGAAATCATACCAAAAACTATCATATTTGATGGATAACCATTATTTACAATTTCATCAAAAATATTTAAACTATATTCTTCATAACTTTGGACATTAAAATGACTTATTAATTTACCTTCATTACTATTATATAAATCTTTATAAATAAATCCTCCCATACCTGGTGTATCATTTGTTAATGATGATGCTATTGGTGCAAATGAAAACTTTAAATAATCAAAGTCTTTGTGTAATCTATTCATAAACATTTTTATGTCTTCTAAATTTACATTTTCTTCTATATCTAAATCTATACCTGTTATAAATCTTTTTGATTTTATTAAATTACTTAATAAACTATAATATGATTCAAAATCACTAAATAAGGTTTCATATGCACATCCAGCTCCGCCTATCATTAAATATATTTCACAGTTTTTAGAAGCTTCTTCACATTGTTGCCATAATTTATCAAAAGTACTATTATTTGGGTCGTAGTTGTTTAAATGAATATAATTCGAATTATCTGAATTTTTCCCAAAATGAATTGATGAAATATTTAAATGTGTTACTGTTTTACAATTTGTTTTAAATAGATTATCTAATCCAATAAAGGTTTGATAATAATAAACTATTTTAGAATTATTGTTAATCATTTTTTTCTAATATATAATTAATGATTATAAAAATAATATTAATACTTTTAGTAATATTTATATTATATTCAAGCACAAAATTATTGGATAATTTCCAAGCACCTAATATAGAAAATTTAGAAGAAAATTTGTCAACTCAAGCTTCTAATTTAGCACAATTAAGAAGAAATAGAATTGATTTACAAAGTAGAATATCTGATTTATCAAATATTATACTTACAACTCCAAGTTAATATATTTATTCATATATTCATTTTATGATTAATTCATATTATTTCATATATTCATTTTATGATTAATTCATATTATATTTATTTCTAACTAAACATTAATAATAATGATACCAAAATTAATAATTTTAGTTTTGTTAATTATAATTTTTTACTTTATTTTTTTGATTTCAAATAAAAATAATATAGAAGGGTTCCAAACAACTTCAACTTCAACGCCTCCACAATGTTTTCAACAAAATGTATTTTCTGCTGGTTATGGAGATTGTAGTACTTATGAAGCTGATAATTATAGTTGGTGTAATATTGATATAGATATAAACACAGGTAAAAAAGCTAATGAGGTATGTAGTGAATGTGGTGTATGTGTTGACCCAACACCTCCTGCTAGTATGACTACTGCTGCTGGTATGACTACTGCTGCTGGTATGACTAATATGACTGCTGCTGCTGGTATGACTAATATGACTACTGCTGCTGGTATGACTAATATGACTTCATCTGCTTCAAGTATGACAACTTCTTCTACTCCAGGTATGACACCAAGTATGACTACTGCGGCTGCTTCTAGTGGTTCATGTTTAAAACCTGATGGTGGAAACTTTTGTTTCGGATTCAATGCCACTGGAGATAATTATTGTGCATGTGACGCAAGTTGTACTACTTTTAATGATTGTTGTTCAGATTATGCTTCTGTATGTTCAAGTGTAACCCAAGCATCATTAAGTGACAATACACCAATATATTCTCAAAGTAATTTAGATAATTATTTATCAGATTTACAATTATATAGAGAAGACCTTGAGTATCAACAAAGAATATTAGCTACACAACAATCATTAATTAATACTCTTTCACAACAAGTTGGTTAATAAGTTGTTTTGTAATTTATTATTGAAATGTTTTATAATAACATAAAAATTGAATATTTTTTTTACTTTATTTTTAAGTAAACACTAATATGATTAGTTCTCATGTTTCAAGGAAAACATTAAATGAACTTGATAAAATAGTAGAAGACTACAAAATTAGAGTACTTGATGATATTAATATACAATTCAATCTTAATATTGAAAAACAAGAATTTAGAGACATGTTCCTAAAAAGAAATATGAATATTTTTAATAGAAAAAATACACCAAAAGACTATGATAAATGTTATGCTATAGTTTATTATAAAAAATATGGTTATAATCAATGTAAAAAGTCTAAAACTGAAGGAAATTATTGTAATCTCCATTCAAAAAATAGATATTATGGTAGTATAGATTCAAGTAATATTTATGATAACGATGAATCATCACATATATAAATTTCTATATCCAAAAAAATACATTAGTTTAGTTTATTTAGGTTTACTTTAATTTAGTTTATAAATATAAAACATTTATGATTCGGATAGGATTTATTACTATTTTTTATTTTATTTCTAATATAATTCTATATGGCCTTTTTAAGTGAATTAAATAGTGAAGACTGTGGATGTGATAATAACTATTTTTCAGTTATAAATGAATCACCATTATTAAGTGGTTCTCAAGAAAATAATTTTGATCCAACTAATAATAATAATAATGTTATGAATTATAATAACAATTCTAATAGTATTGATAACAACAATGCAAACAATAATTTAAATAATTTAAATAATTTAAATAATAATAGTAATAATAATATGTTGCATAATAATAATAAGATGAATAATTTAAATAACGCCGAACTTCAACAAATTATAGGAAACAATAATATGGGAAATAATATGCCAAATAATATGCCAAATAATAATCAAATTTCAGAACAACAAATTCAAAATATTCTTAATAGTATTCCAAATACTAACAAAAGAAATTCCAACCAATTACCAGATATTGGAGCCATGAGAAATCACAATGAACACGTTGAAATGAATAATCAAATGAATAACCAAATGATGAATAATGTTAATTCAATGAATATGGTTGTTGAAGACAATAACCAAACTAAATATATTGCTCAAATGTTTAACTATGTTGTTGTATTACTTGTTGCTTTAGCACTTAATGATTTAGCTAAATATTTTATTAATAGATCAATAAAATTCCAAAATGGTACACATATGTATTACGTATATTACAGTGTTGGTTTAGTAATTGTTTTATATATTGTTAGCAAGTACGCAAATAACCTCTAATTATTTAAATTTTTTTTTATAAATAATAAATATTAGTAAATATAGAATAAAGATATTTTAAAAACTGTTTACATTTTATTTTATTTTAATTATTATATGGTTTCACCAAACTTATTTTTAAAATTAAATATAAGTTTTAATTTGATTATTGGGTTGTCTATAATTTACTTTAATTTTTGTAAAAATAATTGTCTAACTATGACTAATTTTGCTGGATTATTATTTATATATATTAGTATAAATAATACAATAATACTTAGACAAAAAAGCACACCTAAACTCAAGAAAGATATTTTACAAATTAACACATTATTATATATAATAATAGGACTTTTCCTATTATTATCTTTACATAAAACTAAATTATTAAATAAAAACACATTAATGATGCTCATTTTGAATTTCTTTATCCTATCATTAAACTATACTGGATACAAAATAACTAAGAGTTAGATTTTTCTTTAGATTTTTTCTCTATTTACTTCTTTGAAACCTTCATCGTTTATATTTTCATATGTTACTTTATAGGCTTCACCACCTATATTTTCTATTTTAACCTTCTTTTGATATTTATTTATTTTAGGTTTTAATGAATTATTAGAATTATTGTTTTTTCTTGACTTAAATTTCTTTCTCATATTATTTCGTAATTTGAAAAATTCTTTTTCGGATTCACTAGTGTTTGAATTAAAATCTGAAAAATCTGAATTATTAGTATTAGAAATTTTCTTCTTAGATTTATTCTTCTTCATTGAATTACTTATTCTTTTTCTACTAACTTCTACTAATCCTTTGCCATCATTCTTGTTTTCATATGTTACTAAATATTTCTTACCATTTTTTACTTCTGTTTTAACTAATTTTGAATATGAATATGACCCTGATGAACCAGACTCATTTGTCATTTTTGAAAATCTATAATTTATATTATTTGCTTTACCAATTTCTTTTCTTTCTTTTTCAACTAATCCTTTTCCATCACCTACATCTTCTAATAAAACTTCATATATTTTCCCATTTTCTGTTATAGTTTTACGGATTCTTTTTAAATAACTTGATTCAACCGCATCATAATATGTTTGCTGTGGGTCACTATTTATATCAAATCTTAAACTAGCTATTTTTCTCATATTTTTCTCTTGTCTTTCTATTTCTTTTTTTAAACCATCACTAAATTTATCGTATTTTTCTTTTCTTCTATTATATGCTTTTCTTAATCTCATAATTAATTCGTATTCATCTTTATTTAATTCTACATTAACCATTACTACTATTATATTATATCTTTTTTTATAAAATATAAAATATAAAAAAATATAATAAAAAATATAATAAAAAAATATAAATTTTAATAATTATTAAATAGATGGTAAAATAATGATTAACTTAAAAATAAATAGTTGTAAATTAATCATTAACTTAAAAATAAATAGTTGTAAAATAAAGATGTTAAATTATTGAGTTAATTTATCTAAATCATATTTGTTTGTTACTTCTTGCATATTATTCAAAGAATTTCTTAAAATATTTAGCTTATTTTTGAGTACTTTTATTAAATAGTCTTGTTTTATCTTCTTTGAATCAATTAAAATTCTCATTTCATGATTGTATTTAGCCCAATTATTATTTGGAGCATTTGGTAATTCTTCATTATTTGTTACCAACATCTTGTTTGGGTTACCTCTATCAGCATTTATCATATTGTTTACATATAGGTTTAATAAATTTTCATTAATATTTGAATTTGATGTTACTAGTTTACCTTGTTTTCCTCTTCCTAATTCAAGTGAACTATCAACACTATCAAATATTATTTTCTTTTGGATAGAAGGGTCTTGTTGATTCATTATCTCTAATTCACTTAATACATTATTATCAAAACCCTCTCTAACATTGTTATTAACATTTTTAAAATTAGAATCAGATTCAGATTCACTAAACATTATTTTTTTTAAAAATATAATTACTAAACTTAAAAGAATTGCGATTATTAATAATTTTTGATATCTCATTAATAATAATAAATAAAAAAAATTAACACTATGACTATAATTTAAAATTCTTATTTATCAAATATATCTCTATTAAAAAGTGTGGAAGTAAATATACTACAGCATTCAAATTTAACATCGAAAATGTAGCTGTTATAATTAACATTATTATACTTAAATGTTTAGTAAATTTATTTGGAAAAACACTCCTTAACACTACAAATGCTGCTAAAAACCATGATGCTTGATGTCCAAACTCACAAATATTTGATATAGGTTGCCTATTTATACCGATTGGATGTTTAAAATAACTACTATTAAAGTTTGAAAGTGGATGGGCTAAACTATATTTTGTTTTAAAAAAGTTTAAAATATAAACAATATATATTGCTTGTATTATACCTAACAATGTTAGTTTATTTATTTTATTTATAAAAGTCATTATTAATATATATTAATAAATTTATTTGGATAACATTTCCTCTAAATCACTATTTCCTCCAATAAAAACTGGCTTACGATTCTTATAATTTATAACAACTGGTACTGTTGTATGACTATCTGGTATAAGACCTAGTTTTCTTAATTCCTCTACCAATGTTTGATTTTTTTGGTTTTCTAATGGAAAATAAGTATGTTCAATCTTTTTTTCTTCTAATATACTTTTTGAATTACGACAATATCGGCAATAATCTACACCAAATACAATAATCATATATTATAGTTAATATAATATATTTTTAAGTTTAGAATAACTAATTTTCAGAGTAATTAATAAATTAATTTTCAGAGTAATTAATTTTCAATAATATCATTTAAATCACTATTTTTTATATTATTTATAATTACTTTATTCAAATTACTATTAGCTTTTATTGTTAAATACTTATTATTTGAATTGCTATTTGAATTATTATTTGAATTATTTTTGCTACCATAACAAGCATCACATTTTGAGCATTCACTACTACATTTCTTTACATAACCATCTACTCTACTTACTCTACCACAAATTTTTCCTGCATTTGTATCTAAACATTTACAACTATCACAATCATAATCATTAGTATTATTCACAGGACCAGTATTTGATGGCTCTTTGCATTTTTTACAATTTCTACATCCCCATCTACTACTACAACCTATTGTACCAACTCCTGGTATTTCTTTACCACAAAATGTATACCCATTTTCTCTTGTTATACATCCACAACGATAACATATATGTGATGGATCATATCCATTATACATACTATAATCTGGTATTCCATCTGTTGTATTTTCTTCAACATCTTCCATTGATGGTTTTATTTTATTATAATCTGGATATGATGATTCAAATGAAAAATCACGATTATTTTTATTATGATATCTACTAAATGCTGGTCCTTCAACTAACTTTTTTGTTGGTTCAGGTTCTTCTTCAGAATTATTTTGGTTTTGGTTTTCATTTTCATCTAATTCAGTATAGTCATAACTTACTTTACCAACATATTCTGCTAATACATTTGTTTTATATACTAACCATCTAAACAATATTAAACCATTTATTAATAAAATAAAGAAAGTTAGTGTTAAATTGTCATATATATTTTTTAAGAAATATACCATAGTAACTGATGCTACTATAATCATTAGTACTAATTCCAAAATATTAACAATTAAATTATTCATTTCAAAGTTCGCATCTCTTTTAAATGCTACATTTCCAAAAATACTATCAATTAAAATTAATTGAATAATTAATGCAGAAACTAAACTAAGATAAATATTAAACATTATATATTAATAATTTATAAGATAATATTATGAACTATTTATCAAAAAATACAGAAAAAATTATAGAAATTATTGATGATTTAAACGAATTAAACAGAAACTTTGAATATACTTATTTTACACCTAAAACAATTAAACCATTTTATGATTCTATATACAAATTGTACCAAAATCTTAATTTTGATATAATATCAAAAGAAATTACCAACATAAATACAAGTGACTTTTGTGGTATATTCGATTTATTAGAATATTTACTTGAAAATAATTTCATTGATGATTTTAAAAATTTAAAATATGATGAAACCGAAAATACATCATTACATAATATAATTAAAAATAAAGAAAAGGAGAAATGTAAAATATGGATAAATTTAAATGGTAAAAATCTTTTGAGAAAACTTTTTTTCCTAAAAGATAAAAAAGAAATTCCATCTAATCTTTTCGATAAATTATCAATAATTGATAATGATTTATTAACAGAATTTACACCTTTCGATATTATTGAATATTTGGGAGAATCTAACCTTATAAAATATGTTTTTAATCTTAAATATTTTGACACCACAATATCATTGAAAATTGTAACCAAAAATTCACTCAAAAAACCTATGTTATATAGATTGATTAATAATATACTATTAATGATAGCTTTAAAAAATCAAAAAGAAAAACATAATGGTACTATATCGATTGTTTTAGTTTTAACAAATTATAGAAAAAAACTACCAACTGATTACAAAGTGTTAGGTCCTAGGGAAATAAATTCAGGTGTATGTATGTTTAGACAAAATAAGATTTTAATATTTAGACGTGAAGAATTTGAAAAATTAATAATTCACGAACTATGCCATTTATTATATTTAGACCTTTCAGTTATAGATATTCCAAACATTACTAATATTGTTAATATAAACCCAAATACTGAATTTAGAATAAATGAATCTTTAACAGAAACAATATCCTTAATAATTCATAGTATTGTTGTATCAATTAATTTATCTACTAAAAAGAATTATAGGTTGGCATCTACACTTATTAATTACGAAATAAATTTTAATTTAATACAAGTTGCTAAAATTTTAAACCATTATGGTTTTAAAAATGCTAATGATTTTTTCACTAAATACCATATTGATAATGATAATGATAATGGTAATGATAATGATAATGATAATGATAATGGTAATGATAATGATATAAAAAATGATAATGATAATGATATAAAAAATGATAATGATAATGAAGTTAGAATTGAAAATGATGTTGAAAAAACTAATCAAAATCAAAATGAAGTTCAACAAAAATCAAGTATTAATTTATTAGAATCAAAAGATAAATTCAAACAAACTACTAGTGTTTTGTCATATTATATTATAAAAACAGCTGTTTTCTATAATAAATATTTATTACACCAATTTTTTAAAGAAAACTTTGTTAAATATAACTATATAAATAAAGATGAATCAATAAATAAATATATTGATTTGGTTATTAAATCATTACAAAATAAATACTATCAAAATTCAGTAGACTTTTTGATGAAAAATATGCAAACAAAAAATAAATATTTCCTTGAAACATTACGTATGTCTTGTATAGAAATGGATTAATTATTTATTGTATTTATTATATTTATTATATTATATTTATTGTATTATTTATAGTATTTATTATATTATATTTATTGTATTATTTATAGTATTTATTATATTATATTTATTGTATTATTTATAGTATGTTATGTTATGTTATTTTCTATTTACAAATCTTAATTTTTTTAAGAGGTCTTTAACATCATATGTTTAAAAATTTTATAAAATTGATTTAAAAATATTCTCTTTTATAATAAGTATAATCCAATAATAATGGGAATTAAGGAACTAGGTTCTTTTTTACAGAAAAACTGTCCAGAAGGTATTTATGATATTAAACTAAATGAAAAACAAAATGCATATGCTACTATTGATACAAGTTTGTTTATGTATAAATTTAAGTATAGTAATGGGGAGAATTTCCTTGTAAAATTTGTTGAAATGATTAATCGCCTAAAAATTAATAAAATTACACCAATCTTTGTTTTTGATGGTGAACCACCAAGTGAAAAATGCGAAACAATCGAAAGTAGAAAAGAGAAAAAAAATGAATATAAGGAACAACTATGTCAATTAAGTGAAAAAAAAGAAAATATCGATAATGATGAAGAGCTAAAACAAATTAATGAACAAATTAAAAAACTAAATAAAAAAATTATTTATGTTACAAAAGAAAATATTAATCAACTTAAATATATGCTAAGTATTCTTAATATTCCATATATTCATGAAAATATTGAAGCTGATTTGATTAGTAGTAAATTAAGTTCCGAAAACGTTGTTAATATGGTTATCTCAGAAGATATGGACCATTTGACAAATGGTACTAAATATTTAATTCGTGATTTTAATGTTAATAATAATGTAGCAAAATGTTACGATCTTGAGAAAATTAAAGAGAAATTAAGTCTAACACAAGAAAAATTTATTAATTTGTGTATTTTGTTTGGATGTGATTATTTGAAGAGAATTAAAGGTCTTGGCACAATTTCGTCATATAATATTATTAAAAGTGTTAATTCAGATAATATTGAAGATATTGTAGCTAAGATTAAGGCTACTAAAAATGTTATCGTTCCTGATAATTATGTTGAGGAATTTAATAAGGCTAAAACTATATTTAAAAATGAAAATATTGATTTGAATAATATTAATATTAATAATGGTGTTTTGGATAATAATAATGTGATTAATAACCCTGCTTTTGATAATTCACAAAAAAATGCTATTATTTATTTGGAAAAATATACTAATCTATCTGAAAGAAAAATCACAACTAGAATTTCAAATATATTTTCTTAAGATTTTGCTTATGCTTATGCTAAAATTTTAACAAACAATAATTGTTTTTTTTTGTTTTTTATAATTTAATTCTTACATATAATTATATGTATAATTGTTATCGGTCAAAACAAAGTCAAATTATACTTTTTTTAGGTATTATTGCAATTATAATTAGTATATTTAAATATCATAGTACAAAACTAGTATTAGTTCAAGGAATTATATATTATTTATTAGCATATCAAAGTGATTGTTTAATTTATGGTAATTGTGGTATTTCATCATGGATTGTTATTTTACTACCATCATTAGCTATTACAATATTTATATTAGATTATTTGAAATATTTTGATACATTAAAAAAGAAAATACAATATTTATATGCTAAACTTAATTTTTTAAATAATTCAAATTTACAAGCTTTTATTGAACAAGAATTATCAAAATAATTTCTAAGTGTATTTTAATGATATATGAAAAGTTTACAAACAACATAAATTCTCAAAATGAATCACTCGATAGTGCCTATAGTGGTGAATCATTAAATATAATTTCAAATAATACTGGATTAAAACTTGGAACTAATATTCTAGCAGAAGAATCAAATAATGCTCCTGTAGCAAATTCTTCAAATTCAAATGATTTTCACCAACATATTGAACTTGAAGATGCTAAATTTGATTTTAATATTTGGGATCTTCTTGGCATTTCAAGTCTTTCCAAAGATAAACAAAATTGTATGATTGATTGTGGTATTAAATCACTTAATTCTCTTGAAAAGTGTAGTAATGGACCTAAAAGTATTTATGAAGTATTTGATGGTGAAAGCAAACAAAAATGTAAAATGAAATCTTATAAAACTGCTTTAAAATGTGCTAAAAACTGTTATAATTTAGATAACTCTGTTGAATATGTTACACCAAATAATATTTTGACTAATAATAATAATAATAATAATAATAAAAATAATATGAATATTACTACTTCAGCTATGCCCACTACTTCAAGTATGATGGCAACTACACAAAGCACTGAAACATTAAGTGTTGATGCCAGAGAACAAATAAATAACTTAAAATTTGATGGTCATGATGTTGAAGGTGTTTATGCATCTGTAAATAATTTAGCACCTTTTGAAGCTAAATATTGGCCAGGACTTAATAAATATGGTTGGAATACTAATAGTATTGATGAATATAACCAAAATTTATCTGATAAAATAATAGAAGTAAGAGCAAGAGAATATAAAGAATTTGATATTGCTAAACCATATATAGAATTTGATATGAATAGTGAAAAAAGTAATTCTACACAATTTTTCCCTTATAAAACTGAAGAACCCAAATTAGAATTTAATGATACTACAATGGATATGTTATTACATGAAGTTGAAGGATTCCAAAATCAAAATCAAAATAATTTTCAAAATGTTGTTACAGAAGATAAGGTTTTTAAAGTTGGACAAATGGTATTAGATAGAAAATGTCCACACAAAGGATGTAAATTATATTATAACAAAAATGAAAATGAATTTCAATGTCCATGTCATCATTCAAGATTTAATATGAGAGGAGATTGTATTTCTGGACCTGCTTGTCCATCTAATATTAGAATTTAAAAAATTATTTTTTTATATATTATTTTCATTATTAAATACTAAATTTATGTTATATTATCTTTTCATATTAATTAAATTTACTAACATATTTAGGTACAATTACAGTTCCAACTTTTATTTTATTTTTTCTTACTAAACCTCCATTTACTTCAATCGCATATTTACATTTTTCAGTAGAACTATAATTTGTTTTTATATCATGAGGTTTTAATCCTTGTTTAATTTCTATTACTTTTAATTTGTCATCTAAAAATAATACATCTAATGGAATATAAGTATTTTTCATCCACATTTTAATTATTTGTGGTTTTGAATATATAAATAACATTCCCTCATTATCTTTTAATGGTTTTTTTCTAAACATTAACCCTTTATTTCTTCTCTTATTATTATTAGCTTTTACTAAATTTAAACGTAATTTATTTGATGAATAATATTCTTTATAGTTTAAGATAACATCATACATTTTTTTGAAAAGTAGATACAAGGCAAATATATAAATTAAAAATCTAATCATTAATATTAATAAATAAAAGAATAATAATGATTTGGAATTATTTTGAAATTATTGTTTATTTTATTTAAATAATGTAAATTAATAATAATTAGTTCTATAATCAATATTTTTTTTTTTACTATTACTATACAATGGACATTAAAGTATTAAATTTAGAAGATTTTGATATAAATGACTACGATAATAATGATGCTATAGATGTTAATTTAGATGAAGAATCTAATGTATTTTTTTCATATCCATATTTTTCATATAATGATATTGATTATCAATTTAGATTTACATTTGACGAACAACAAGTAACTATCGATGAAATAAAAACCGATAATAACTTAGATTTTGATAATGTCATATTAACAAAAACCATATCTAATTTACGACTTGAACAATTTGATCATTATTTATCAAAACTTATTGATTTCAGAGATGGAAAGACTATATTAGAAGATGGTGTTATTAATTTTAACTTAGATGGCTTAGATAACGATAAAAAGGTAGAAACTATTAACAATAACAAAAAATATGTATTATACGAAATTTATAATAATTTTTTGGAATAAATATTATGATTTATTATTTAGAAAAGTTCTATCAAAAATAAGTATTTTTGTATTTTTATTTAGATAATCTAAATATTTTTTAGAATAATATTATAATGAAAAAACAATTATTAAAACAAAAAAAAATTGCTTGCAATAATATTGAACAAGCATTAAAAGCTAAAAAGGAAGTTCTTGAATTATTAGGTATGGGAACCTTTGGTGTTGTATTTTTAGGTTGTTTAAATGATTTATGTGATGAAAAAATAGGTGTTAAATTATTAACTATGAAAAAAAAGTATAATATAGATAAATCACATCCTGCTTTAGTTGAAATACTAATAGGAAAAGAACTATCTAAACTTGTTTCTAAATCAATTACACCACATGTTAATTATACATATAAAGGGTTAAGTTGTAATATTGAACAATTAAAAGACCTTAAAACTATTCAAAAATCTGAATGGTATAATCAGAGAATATTTGATGTTGAATCAAATAATTATTATAGTGATTTTATAACAAACTATTACAAAGATATTATGGTTATATTTATTGAAATCGCCGATATGGATTTCAAAGAATATGTAACTAATATTTATGAAAATGGTGGAGCATTAACATTCGAAGAACAATTATCTACATTTTTCTGTTTTTGTTATACAATGTGTTGTGCAGTTTTTTATAATCCAAATTATAGACATAATGATATTAAACCAAATAACTTACTCATAACTATGAATAAAAATTATAATCCAAATAACTATATACATTATAAAATTTTTGGTAAATCATTTTATATACCACAAACAAAATATCTCATCAAATTACATGATTTTGATTACTCAAATTGTAATGAAATACCAAATCAAAAAATAACTAATTTTAGGGGACTTTTTAAAGAAATTAACGCTACTCCATTTACTAATCCTGTTTATGATTTACACGAATATCTTAATTTTTATATAAGAGACTTTGGTGAATATATAGAAGGTACAGAAATTGATACATATTTTAAATCTTTGTTCTCACAAGATACATTTGGAGAAGAAAATATATATACTAGAAGATATAAACTTACTAATTATAAAGTAAATGGTCAAAAAACAACATTATCAGACGAAAAAAGATATAACTATATCCCAAAAGATATGAAAACTCCTTCCGAATTAATTTTAACCGACATAGTATTTAATAGATTTAAAACATTACCATCTAATGGTATTGTTGTTGAAACTTATGATTCAAAAATACCAAGTATTCAAGTAGATGATGAATTACTTTATAGAAGTGACATGTTTAATGTTTTATTAAAGAAATGAAGTAATTACCTAAATATCTTTTGATTTGTTATTATTTTTATAATATTCTGTTTTTATTTCAATCATCTTTTCAAATGTTTTTTTTAAACTATTTAAATTAGTTACTAATTCAATCCTTTTTACCTTATCATTTATTTCTAATTCTAAATCTAATACCTTCTCATAATGTAATAAATCATTTTCATATTTTAATTCCCTATTTAAATAATTTAGTATTTTTATATAATCGTTTTCTTTATATATATACCAATTTATTTTTTTTAAATCTCTATAGACATCATTAAGGTCTATATTATTTTCTTTATAAATATTTCTTAATTCATTCTCATCTTTGTCTCCAAAAATTAATGAATTAAAATATGTTTTTAAACTTGTTAGAATATCAGAAATATAATCAAACATTATATCTTAAAATATTGCAACATTTTAACTAAACTCTTTAAATTTTAATTTTTGGTATAGTTTGGTTATTATTTTATTATTATTAAAAATTCTATTCTATATTATTTACTTTTCTTTATCAAAGCAAAAAATTGATTTCTTTATTGTATTTCATTTAAATTAATTCGATACTTATTACTTAACTTATATTATTGTTGTCAAAATGTCCAACCAGGTAAGTACCTTAGGATAAAAATATAAGAAAAACATGGAGTCTTAGTTTTGAAGGGGGAAAAAATGCCAGAATTCAACTTTTAATTAATTATCGATAACTAACTCTACTTTGCCTTTCTCTTTTTCTAATATCCCAACTTCTTTAGGCCACATACAAATGCTCTCTTATTAACTTTGGTGCCAAAAATGATTCTCCATTTGAGTTTTACAATTTTAGTGATTCTCAAAGTAGGAATCTTTTCACCAAGGCAAATGACGTTTATGAATCTTTTAAAAATGATACACGAAAAATTATTGATTTGTTGAATATAGAAAATGAAAATGATAATAATAATGATTTTCAAGATAATATTAAATATTTACTTGATGAAACAAATAGGTTTATGGTAGAATATATGAACCATGAACTTCTAAGTAAATTGTGTGGAACAGAAATAAACGAAGAAAATATTTCATCTTTCAATTTTAGTAATTGTCCAATAAGTAATGTATTTAAATATATTTTAACAAAAGATAAAGGTATTGGTGGATTCGAACAAATCAATTCTAAAAGAAGTTCTAATATTGTTAAACATTATAAAACTATGATTAATAGTTCGCGTAGAATTTCTTTGTCAAAATTTGTTGATTCTTTGATGGCTACGTATTTCCATGAAAATTGTGAATACATTAATCCTTTGTATGGAAAGGATAATGCTTCATTTAATGACTATTTTATGAAAGGACGTAAAGAAGGACCAAACAAATCTATTAAAAATTACTATAATACAGAGATTAATAATAGCATTACCTTAAAATATAATAATGATGAAATTAATTTGTTTGGAAATGTTGGAAAGATTATTCTAGCACTATATGATATTATTACATTTGAAATGGTTTGTGATGTAGAAATCCCAATTTGCTTTGATGATAAAACCGAAATAACATCAAGGAAAGTTGGAATTATTAAAGAATATATTGAAACTAATGATTGTGATATGATGTTTATTACTGAATATTTGGATTATAATTCATTTGACGATTCAGATTTTGATAATGAATATACAGTATATATTGGTAAGGAACTTGATGGATTAACAAATACTATAATTATTAGAAAATCTCTTGGTGAGTTTAGTGTTATTCAATATCCAGAAAATATTAATAATGAATTTAAAGAACCTCCACTTGTTATTGGTAATGGTATTATTACACTAATCTGTTATCATGCTGGTGGAAAGGGTATTCTACAAAATGTAAATAATTTTACGGAAACACAACTATATAACTATATTAATGACTTTGATACAAAAGTTATTTGTGGAGGTGATTTCAATACTAATATTTATAGTAATACATCTATATTTGATGTTAAAGAACACCCAAATATTAAGATTAGTAGTTATAAAATGCGTACAAGTCTACAAGCACAATTTGATAAGACATACAAAAAAGATAAATCTAAAAAGGATGACTTTGTTGTAAAAGATTGTAGTATGCTTGGTGCAAGTGTAATTATGATTGACGAAGAAAATTACCAAAAAGTTACCGAAGATATTGATGAATCTTATATTATTCCAAATAATTTTCATCCATTTGACCATTATATTGTAAATTATAAGTTTAAAATATTTGATGAAGTTGATGATTTAGTGTCTTCTTTGGATTTTGATTCACGTTCACAATCGGAATCAGAATCAAAATCAGAATCAGAATCGGATTCGGATTCAGAATCTGAGGACAATTTGGAAGAAACATTTGAAAATAAGTCTTGTTTAACTATGTTTGGAAATTTTGTTAAATCTTTTATCAAAAGTCCAAAATAAGAAATATATATAAAGAGTTCTTTATAAAAAAATATAATTATGTCAACAAATATAAATAGTATTAATAATATTAATACATATGGCTCTTTTCAATATATGGATTTAGATTTTGAAAATAAAAATGACGTATCATATTATTATAAATTTTTAATATTAATAGGTTTTTTTTATATTCTACCTTCCTTAGAATTTGTGTTTTTCCAATCAAAAGAAGAAAATGTAGAATGCTATTATAATCACCTATGTAAAAATGATTTATGGATTTTCCCATCATTTAATAGTGTCATATCAAATATTTTTTATATTTTTTATGGATTAATATACTGCATTACTATAAAGAAAACATTTGTTGTAAGTAAAAATGGAATATCAATAAATGGACTAGATAACAACCCTTCATTATATTATAGTTTAGGTATCACATTAATATTTGAGGGTATATGCTCTGCTACATATCATATATGTCCTACTAAATTAAATTTTCAATTTGATACAACGTTTATGTTTATTGGTGCTATTTTAATGTTTATAACTATATATCAAAAACGTCATGAAGCACCATACCCAATGAAAATATATTCATTTATAGCATTTATTGTGTTTTTAAATATACTACCATTAGCTGATATTAGTAATAATTATGAACCAATATTTTGGGGATTCATATTCCTAATTTTGGCATATATAATGATATTTGGCTCAATTTATATTTATTATGGGAAAGAATATGATTTTGAAATATCTTCTATGAAGGCATTATACTCTAATATAAAATCATTAGAATATAAAGATATACCAAAAATAATATTACTAGTTTGTTTAAACACTTATACACTTGGAATGTATGTATATGCTGCTATTACAAAACCAAATTTTACAGATTGGTTTTTGGGTGTATCGATTATTAACATGTTAATATATTTTATATATTACTTGGTACTAAAAATAAAACATAAAGAAAGAATAAATAAAATTTTTTATATATGGATATTACTTGATCTTGCTATTATATCATTATCATTAGTATTCTTCCTAAAAACAAGTACTAATATTTTCCTACCAATAGAAGTATCAAATAAACTAAATCATAAATGTGTATTATTTAATTACTTTGATTATCATGATATATGGCATATACTATCCGCAACTGGATTATTTATATTTATAAATATTGTGTATTTTTTGGATAAAAACCTCGGAGAACTTATTGATGAAGAAATACCTATCTTTTGAAAGCTTTAAAACTGTGTTTGTGTCTAATTAATCGTTTTTTATTTTTATTTGATTATTAATTATTTTTTTGTAATATTTACATATTTTATAAAACCATATTACATTCATGGAAGATAATAATACTTGACAAAATATAACAGTAATATGGTAATCTAAGCAACTTTTTATTAAATGTGGAATAAGTCCTATTCTAGATATTCCAAATGATAATACTACTAATGTATTAACTAATTTATATTCTAGTGTATTTTCTCTTTTTTGTCTAACCATTTCAAAAGATCGATTAAAAAATGGTGTTGATATTTCTGTTAAATAGTTTAATGCCATTAATGATATAATTTTATCGTTTGAATAATAATAATAATTGGAATAACATATTGCATATATAATAAGTGAATGATGAATTATTAATGATTTATAACCATTAATTTTACTATCTAATAAATAACTAATATCATATACACAGTAAAATAGCGAAAAATATACCAACTGCAAATAATATTCTTTTATATATGAAAAATCATACAAATACATTAAAGATACAAAAAATGTATAAATAGCATGAATATTTGATCGTGTTATTTGATTAAAATTTAAATAAATATTATTATTTAAAATAAATAAAAATATTAAGAGATTCATAGAATAATATAAATTATAATAATGCGTTTTCTTTAATTTATTTATTAGGTAATAATTATTTAAAAATCTTCTGGAAATATACATCTAGGAAGGTAATGTTTATGACATAAATTTTCTTCATGATATTTCAATAATTTTGATGAACAATTTTGACAATTTCCAAAATGTAATACACTATCAATATTAATTTTACTTATTATATTTGTTTTTTTATATTCAATTAGATCATAAATAATATTAACAATTTCGTTAGGCAAATAATATAATTCTGATTTAAATATTTTATTTAATAAATCTTTGGTTTTGGGTTCTATCTGTTTTTTATATATTAAATTATATTTTGGACATATAATATTTAAATCATAATCCTTTTTTAAAATAGGATTACAAAATTTACAGTTTTCTTCATTTATACTATCATTGTCATTTATACTATCATTGTCATTTATACTATCATTGTCATTTATACTATCATTGTCATTTATACTTTCCATTTACTTAATTACTTTATAACTTAATTAATAAATGTAATAGTTTATTTTAATATACAAATAAGTCTTTATATTATATTTTTATCTCCATAATATAGTTGTTATACAATGTGTATTTAATAATCCAAACACAAATCCGATGACAGTATTTTTATGTATTAATATAAATTCTAAAATTATATTATAAAACTTCCAATATGTTATAAATAAAAATATTGAACTTATAACTAATATTGTTAGTACTCTCTTCACTTTATATTTTTTACTTAATAAATACAATGATATTGGTAAATGGTAATATATCATATATAAAAACACACTATGAATACCACTAATTAAACTTAAAACAGTATAATTAATAATCATATCATTATATTCTTTTTTATAACTATTAAAAACACCTAATATACCTCCAAAATACATTATTGATAAAAATAAATCTATATTTACAATATCTATTATTTCTAGATATTCATAGTAGGTATTATAATCACTAATTATAGGAGCACCTAATATATAAAAACCAAAACCAGGTAACATAATTTCATTATAAGGCATATAATCTTCACTAAAATGTATTGAACTTATTAGTAAAAATATTAATGTTGATACACTATGATTTATTATATGTATATATGCAAATAATAGTATTGATAAAATATAATATATTGTTGTTCTTTTATTAAATGTATAAATTAATGGTAAAAAATCGCAAAACCCATGTGCTATAAAAAAGATTGTAAATATAAAATTTATAATATACATTACCTAAAAAGTTTATGTTTGTATTTATTAAATATTCTACATATTTATGGTTTAAGTAATAGAAAAATAAAAATAAAAATTTAATATAAATTTTTCAGTTATCGGTTATTTAGTAAAACTAATTCACAGTCATTTTGTATTTTTTCTATTAAATCTTTGTCTTTACTATATACATCTCTGAATTTAACATAATTTTCTTTTACAAATTCTTCTATTTCTGTTTCACTTTTATCTTGGAAATGTTTATCTAATATAATATATTTTTCGGATACTAAACTCTTTATTACGTCATCCTTATTTAAATGAATCCATCTATCTCCATTAAATATTTTTACAAGATTATCCTTCTTATTTGGAAGTAATATATTTTTATTTTCTGGTTTTAAATCATTAAAATGTACAGCTTCAATCATTTTTGGAATCATCGCGAAAGGTACTTTTAATAATGAGTTTTTTATACCATCTGTTATATGGCTCATATCTTCATTACCATAACCATTTAATATGATATTTTGTGTATTATTTGTAATATTTGTTGTTCTATTACCCACTTTATCAATTAATTGATCTATTTTATTATGTAAAACTTTTTTCTCCTCTTCATGTTTAGTTGCCATTTCTTTTAATAAACTATCAAATGTTGATTTCACTTTACATCTATGCAATTGATGTCTTCGTTTTGATGCCTTACTTGAAAATCCCGTTCCACAATTATCACATACAAATTTCTTTTTTTCATTTTCTTGCTGTTCTAATTTTGATTTCAATTTATTAATTTCATTTTTTAAAAATTCATTGTCGGATTGTTGAACCAAACTTTTATAAATTATTGTTTCATTGTTTTTTGGCTCATTTTGGCTCATTTTTGGCTCATTTTGGCTCATTTTTGGCTCATTTTGGCTCATTTTTGGCTCATTTTGGCTCATTTCATTTTCCACACTGTAAATTACATTTTCTTTCGCTATCTGTCCAGTTTTCACCCGATGTTTATTTGAATCTAAATGTTGTTTATAATTTCCCTTTAATTTTGACGTAAAATTACATAATTCACAAATATAAGTTGGCATTATTATCTATATTTATTATAAATATTATATTTTTAAGTTTTATTGTTTTTTTATTGTTTTTTTTATTGTTTTTTTTATTGTTTTTTTATTGTTTTTTATTGTTTTTTTATTGTTAAAATTTAAGTTTGATTGATTTTTGAAAATTTATATATATTTTTAATTTTTTAATTAAAAAAAAAAAAAAAAATTTTTAAAAAAAAAAAAAAAAAAAAAAATAAAAAAAAAAAAAAAAAAAAAAAAAATAAAAAAAAAAAAAAAAAAACAAAAAAAAAAAAAAAAAAAAAAAAAAAAAAAAAAATTTTTAAAAAAAACAAAAAAAAAAAAAATTTTAAAAAAAAAAAAAAAAAATTATTTTTTAAAATTCCCCCCCCCCCCCAAAAAAAAAATATCAAAATGAACATTTTGTAAAAAAGTTATATTTTTTCTTATAAAAGTCATAAAAAGTTATATATTTTTAATATCATAATTGTTTTAATTATAACTTTAAAAAAAAAAAGTTATAAAAAGTTATAAAAAGTTATAAAAAGTTATAAAAAGTTATAAAAAGTTATATAAGGTTAAATTTTTAATATTTTTATATTATATACCATAATGCCTACTTATGAATGTGATTATTGTAATTATAGCACCATAATTATTTCCCATTATAATAAACACCTAAATACAAAAAAACATAATAAAAAAATAAAGGAATTAGATGCCAAACTAGTAGAAAAGCTAAAAAGTCATAAAAATGAGCACAAAATGAGCACAAATGAGCACAAAATGAGCACAAATGAGCACAAAATGAGCACAAATGAGCACAAAATGAGCACAAATGAGCACAAAATTAATAATAGTGAATTATTTTGTATACATTGTAATAAATTATTTACAACAATAGCTATTAAAAGAAGGCATGAACTTCATTATTGTAAAATTAAAAAGAAAAATGATAAGATGATTACAGAACTCGAAAATAAATATAAAGATGAATTGCAAAAACAAGAAAAATTTTATGTGAAAGAAATAGAAAAATTAGAAAAAAAAATAGAAAATTTAATAAATAAAAATAGGACTACAATTATTAATATTGATAAACAAATAAATTTAAATAGTTATGGTAACGAAGATATGACCCATATAACAGAAAAGTTTAAAGATCAAATGTTGAAAATACCATTTGTGGCTATACCAAAAATGATTGAAGAAGTGCATTTTAATGAAAAGAAACCAGAGAATAATAATATTAAATTAACAAATAAAAAAGAAAACTACGTTAAGGTTTATCAAGGCGATAAATGGATTTTTAAAGATAAAAAGGCTACAATAAAACAACTAATGGATGATAAATATACAATAATAGATAATCATTATGAAGAATCAAAGGATGAACCCAAACCAGAACATGTTGAATCACAGTATAAAAAATTTAAAGAAATGTATGCTGATGGTGATAAGGAATTACATAACGAAATAAGAGTAGATTGTGAACTATTGTTATTAAATAATATGGAATAATAAA
>Ga0222714_10000661_pt1 | contig 39341 bp, 30 predicted proteins | sample C33_3DmetaG_FD_165048 | JGI IMG/M metagenome (GOLD analysis project Ga0222714, IMG submission 165048) | Estuarine water microbial communities from San Francisco Bay, California, United States - C33_3D | ecosystem: Environmental > Aquatic > Marine > Unclassified | place: USA: California...
CACCATTCCAGTTTTCTCTGGTTACTCTTGTTTCTGTAGTGATACCAGATGTACTGCTGCGAATTACATAAGAATATGTGCCACCATCATCCTCAAAGAAAGCACCATCAGTCTCATTAAACAATCCGAATCTTCTGCGAATACCGACTTGTGGTGTTTCTAGACGAACTGAAAATGCAAGAGTTGCTGGTCTACCAGGAATGTATCTCATTACATTCTTCGTCTGCCTGACAACCTTACTACCAGCAGTAGATCCAACTTCCATAACCACATTACTGGAATTGACATTATGAGTAGCAGTTCCAACACCAACTACACTCTCATCCCAAACATCAGTCTCTTTACCATACTGGAAAGTATTGAAGAAAACTGTTTGGAAAGGAGCAACCTTTAGTCTATTATTGTCAGAAAACTGAGGTCTCCAGTCTGTCTGGTTTCCCCAGTGATCTGCGATATTATAAACCTCAAAGAGACTTCTCTCTTGGTTTAGGAAGTCCTGTTCAACTTTATTCCACTGTGCCATTAATCATTCACCCCAAGTTAATCTTTCTGGTTGATATCTTTGTACGTTTTTAATTTTTGATGTTTGCTGAAATGCTGGATAAACGTTATGGACAATTGCTCCAGGATATTCTCTTTGAAGATGTTCTGCAAGTTCATTCTTGCTCATCATTCCACCTTCTATTTCCATTCTATATATTTTTCCTTCCCAAACCACATCAGCAACGAATGATTCTCTCGCCACTTCTGGTTCTGAACTATTGATGTAAAGATTACCGTTAAAATCGCCAGAGATATTTACTGACTCTGACATAAATTGCTTGAAGTTTTTCATTAGTTACAGTTCCAACGACGAAGGGCTTTGTTGATTCTTGAATCTGGATCTCTTGCAGTTTCAGCAGATGTCAATCTTTTTTTCATACCTTTCATTCTGCTACAGAAAGACTTACGACGTGCTGCTCTTTTTCCAGTTGGTTTTTTTTCCGTTACTGCAGTCTGTAATTTGGAACCTGGATTTTCACGACGATATGCATTAACTGCTTTCTGACTTAAACCATCAGTCTTATCCTGACGGTTTACTTTTTGCCAATCTTCTGTTTGTAAGAACTGCTCACCTGGTTTGATATCAGAGATATAGTATGAATTGACTTTAGAACCCGGATATACCTTTTCAATTTGATCTTGAACTTCTTTTCTACTTGGTTTAGTAACCTGTGGGAAGAACATCTTAATTCCGTAGTACTTACCTCTCCAAGTCAGAGTTACTAAAATAATGTTTCCGGTTTTTGAAGGAATACGAACCGCTTCATTCATTCCAAATTCTTCTTTCTTTGTCTTATTACCCCAGTTTGCAGCACCAACTTTGCGACACTTTACAAGTGCTCCAGATGCATATGCAGATGGCCAAACCTTATAACGTGACTTTACTTTTGAATAGCAAGCATCTTTTTCACCAGATGCTTCTTCAATATCAATTTCATCACCAACTTCAATATTGTGCTGTTCAAACCATCCTCGGTTTACTTCTAAAGCACAGATTACTTCTCCTTCAGAAGAAACAGGAGTTTCTTCAAATGGTTCTAATTCCTTAATACTTTCAATAATCCCCTCCTCGTTGATAAAAGCAATATCAAGAGGAATTCTTGTTTCAGTCATATGGAATGATTGCTTAGCAACCTCATCAAAGATGAACAACATTCCACTATTTTGCTCAAGACTTTCTCTAAACATCAATCCAAGATTAAAATCTCTGATATTTGTTGGAATTTCAATTTGTAAAGGAAGGATGGTATAATCCTCTTTCATTTCTCCACTATCAACATAGTCTGCTGCAGAATCCAGATAGTCTGCTGCTTTGGTGATTTTTGACTGCACCCATGCTTCAATTTCACCTTCACCCTTCTTCATCTTCTTTTTGAGTCTATTAGCAGCACTCATAACTGTAGAAAGTTCTGAGCGAGCCATGGAATACTCATGGTCCTTTACTGCTTCAGAAACACCCTTAACAGTCATTTTGTCCCACATCTCTGGACCATATGAGCATTCATCTCGTGTCTCCATCTTTTTGCATTTAGTGCAATAACGGACTTCTTCTTTCTCTTCGGTTTTCACGTTAATTGCCGCTCCTCTTCTTTCTGGATTTGGATCTTTACGATTCTTGCGACGGAATGCTGTTTCCTCTTCACCCTTATCAAGATCGCGCTTCATTTTACTTGAACCGCACTTTGGTTTGGTTGTTTGTCCTGGTTGTTTTGCACAGGGTTTTCCTGCGTATTTACCACCCAACTGAACCCAACCAGGGGTGCCATCAGAAGAGCGACTCTTAGTAAACCAGTCATGCAAAGAATCATCACCACTCTTTGTCTCTTCGTAGGCGAGACCTCTTTTAGTATGTTTAAGTTCACCTTTTTGCTTTGCAATTAATTTTTTAGATAAAGTTTCTGCATCAACACCTGTTGGATTTTCATCTGGGGTTTTCTTTTTTGGATTGTCATAAACATCCACATCACCATCAGCATCACGATCAACATACTGAACTGTTGAGTGATGGACCAATTGCTTTAGATCAAGATTGGGATCTAACTGATGTTGTTTCCCCTTGAGGTGTGGTGTTTTATGTGAAAACTTTTGATATTTCATTCAACTGGTTTTGATTTTGTTTCCTCACCTTTTGCTCTCTTTCTTCTCGCTGCACAATGAGCACGTTGAGAAAAACCTTTTGGGTTTGAGCAATCAATACTCTTTTTATATTTATTAGTCCACTCTTCTTGAAATTGTTTGAATGTTTTCATTTAGACCTCAACTAATGTTCTAATAAGTTTAAACGTCGTTGATGCAGTATCTGTTGGTGTAACTAAAAGACGAACATTACCAGTATCAATATCCGTGCTGAAAGAACTCAAAGTTGATCCAGTTTTAACAGTTGCGTATTCAGTTCCATATGAGGATGTATCATCATGAACAATAAAAATCTCAGTAATTTGATATTCAGATCCTCGTGATATTTGAATCTGATATTTTGCTGAGCGATATGTCGCTGCTGAAAAAGTGTCTATACTGGTTTCGGATATTGTTGTGGTTGTTTGTGATACACTTGAAACTAATCCATCTGGTAAAATCAAAGATGTTACATCTGCAGTTCCACCACTAACATTTGTTGAAACACCAGCAGATGTTGCATACGTTGCAATACCGGAATTTGTAGAGTATGTGGAAACTCCTGCAATAGTTGCATATGTGCTGATTCCAGATGATGTTGAATAAGTAGCAATACCAGAATTTGTGGAGTATGTAGAAACTCCTGCAATAGTTGCATACGTAGCAATACCAGAATTTGTGGAGTATGTAGAAACTCCAGATGATGTTGCATATGTGGCAGTATCTGCATTACCAAATACATTTCCCGACAAATCTCCCGAAAATGATGAAGCAGTTAAAATGCCAGAAAATGTTGCAGATCCACTACTTGATATTGTAGCTGCAATCCCCAACAAAGGTCCAATTTCAATACCACTTCTAGCGGTAATTAATCCAATTGAATCAACACTAGTAACATCTTCATACGTAAGAGTTCCTGCAATAGATACGTTCCCACTAAAAGAAGCAGTCGTTGCTATAATAGTACCAACTGTAATATCTGGAGTTCCTGTTAAACCCTGTGAAGTTGTAGATATTCCTGATGTAGTCGCATATCCTGCATTTGAAGCATATGTTGATATACCAGAACTTATTGAATAAGTTGCAATACCTGCTGAAGTAGAGTACGTAGATACACCTGCAGTTGAAGCATAAGTAGCAATACCTGCAGTTGAAGCATATGTTGCTATACCAGCAGTAATGGCATAAGTAGCAATACCTGCAGTTGAAGCATATGTGGATATTCCCGCACTATTTGAGTAAGTGGCAATACCTGCTGAAGTAGAGTAAGTAGATACACCTGCAGTTGAAGCATATGTTGCTATACCAGCAGTAATAGCATAAGTAGCAATACCCGCTACAGACGCATAATCAGATCCACCTCCACCACCTGATGCATCAGCACCTATCCACTTACCCGAAGATGATTCATACTTAAGAAACTTACCGTTAACTTTTGCGGTGTTTCTATCAATATCATCAAGGAATTCTAAACGAACTTCTCCACCTCCACCTTGAGCATTAACAAGGTTCTTGAGATATTCAAGTTCCCTTCTAATTTTAATAATCTCCGGATCTGTTGTATTTTCTCTTACTTCTTCTTTTGATGTTATTGTCTCTAATATTTTAAGAGCTTGATCAATAGAATCATTTTCGTTTTCTTTTTCTGTTTTATTTCCTATTACCTCTTGTATAAATTCTTCTTTAACTACAGACGCTCCAATTGGTTGTGGTTTTATAATATCAATTACTTCAAAACTTGGTTTTCCATTTAAATCATCAATTATTACTTTATTGTTTTCTGATTTTTTCTCTTCTTTTGGTTCTGCATACAACCAAGCTTCAAGTGCTTTAACTTGTTTTGCTTGTTTTTCTTTCTTTTTCTTTTCTTCTTTTAGTTGTTTTTCTTTCTTTTTTTTCTCTTCTTCTAAGGAAATTTTTACTGAAGAAAAAATTGAGTCAATATCAATTTCTCCAACAAGAGAACGAAATTCATCCTCCTTCTCTTTCTTAGCTTTACCAATCAGAGAAAAAAATTCGTTTAGATCTTCTTTCATTTCTTATTATTATCTTTTAGAAGTTTTGCTAATTCTGCAGTAGAACCAACAAACAGAGCATTAGTCACGTTTGAAGGACCTTTTGCTTGTTTTTCTTCTTCAACATCTTTCAGTTTTTTCTGAAGATCCATTAACTTGTCAGTAGCATCTGCAACATTCTTAATTAGTTGACCAGCAACTTCATATGCTCTTGGCATTTCACTTTCTTGAGCAAGTTCAAGAATACCGTTAATTGCTTCTTGACCTTTTTCAATTAGACTATAAAGATTACCTCTTGTGTATTCGTAGTCTTTTTTAATATCCTCTACAGATGACTTTATATTTTCAATTTTTTCAATTGAACCTTCAGGTTCTTTTGATAAGACTTCACCTTCAACATTAAATGCTTCGTTCAAATCGTCAAATTTCTTTGTCATTTTCATACCGTACTACCACTAAATCCAAAATCATCACCTTCCTCAATCAGAGCATTATCTGCTGCTGTAATTGACTTGATTTCTGCACCTCTTAAATGAGAAGTAATTGTCGTTTCATCTTTTCCTCGTTCAACTGTCAATATATTACCACTCTTTGATTTGACATAAACTTCTTCACCTTCAATATCTAGATAAGTTTTTGCTGTAATAGAACTTGCATCATCAACAGTTAATAATGTATCTGTAGTTGTTATATCTTTTGAAAGGTTTGTAACAACAGTTCCGGTATAATTTTTGATTGCTCTTGGAGTTGCTGTAAATACAACTTCCCTTGTAGTGTTTGTGAGATCTGTACCTGTAATGTAACTGACCTTTGCAGATTTGATGATATCTCTTGTTGCACTTCCAACAGGTCCAAAGAGATAAGTTTTTGCGGTAAATCTTAATGTATAAAGAAGGACTCTTCTTGTAGAAAAATCACCTTCATAGTCATCTTGCATAGTTACATTTTCTAATATTATCGGAATATCTCTCTTTTCTTTTATTTCTTCTACTAATTCAACTGTTAAATTATATGATGGTTGAAAATATGGTAAAATTTGCTCAACAATCTGTAAAGCATCATCATTTAATTTTGTCATAATACTCAGTTCAAATTGCATATTATATGGAACCGGCATATATGCTTTTTTTGTCTCAGATCCATCTGTGGGATCTTTCACAATAAAAGTTTGAGTTGTTGTTACTTTTCTTGATGGATCATAAGTTAGTCCAGTAAATTCAAATGACATTCTAGGTAATGTCAAAGATGTTGGTTTATTTAAATCTGGAGACTGATTTAATCTTGCTAGAAATTTTTGAGTTGGACCATAAGCCAAGGGAACTTTAATGACACTTACAACTTGATCAGAAGAGTTAGTGTGCTTTATTGAAATATTATTGAAGAGCGTGCCAAATGCTATGACAGTTCTTCTTAGAATTTCGTTATAGAAATATTCAAACATGGTTAGATCCCTTTATAATATTATTAGTCCTAATAAGTCCTATTTATGGAATCCCAAAAGGATTGGTTTCAGAAAAATCTAGAATTGAATCTGCCTCAGTTTCTATCTCAGAATTGCTTGAGAATCCATCATTTGGTGGATTCAAATTAACAACTCTCAACTGATGAGATGCTGCAGATTCATCTCCAACAATATTTTCTCCAATCTGGAATGATCCTGTAACTGAAGCGACTTCTAACTGGTTTGTAGAAGAATTCCAAGATCTTACTTTTGCAGTTGTTCCGCTTATAGATCCTGTTACAGTTTCATTAAAGATAAATTCTCCCGCAGAATTCATAGAGGGAGAAGAGATGGTAATTGTTGGCGCAACACTATATCCAAGACCAGCATTAATTATTCTAATAGCAGTTACAGTTCCACCAGCACTTACAATTGCTGTTGCAGCAGCGGATACTGTTGTTACTCCTGTCAAGAATACTTCATTAGTGAATGTAACTATTGGTGCTGCTGTATATCCTGCACCAGCATTAGTAACAGTTATAATACCTACAACACCATCTCCAATAGTCGCTGTAGCAGCAGCTCCGCTTCCACCTCCACCAATAAATCTTACTTTGGGTGTGACTGTATATCCAATACCAGGATTTGTTAAATCAACTCTCTGAACAGATTGTGCATTTGGATTAACGTTGTCTGTACATACAACTATTCCAGAAATCATAACAGCAGTTGCCACCCCAGTTATTCCTCCAACAGGTGCTGAGGATATTCCAACAGTAGGAACGGATGTATATCCACCACCTCTATTTGTTACGGTAATGAATCTAATACCACCAGAAGTGATAATACCAGAAACTGCAGTTGCAGTAACTCCTGTACCTACTAATGTGAGAGTTTGTGTGTTTCCAAGAATAGTTGAAATACCATCTTCAGATTGTCCGGGAGTTCCAGAACCAGATCCGGAAATACCACCTATTAAGACATCATCAATATCAGAAACTCCGGTATCAATAACTTCATCTTCATATCTGAAGAGTTCACATTTCAGTTGATAAACATAATTTTTTTGAAGTTGATAAAATGGTTTTTCATGTTCTACAAACTTTACTTCAAATAATCTATCTCCAAGAGGAAAATATATAAGATCTCCTTCTTTAGGTCTAGTTGATAACTTTATATTAGACTCATTTTTTATGAGAGGAGAGATATAAGTTTCAAATCTTTCTCTAGAGATTGTTAGTGTTATCTCTTGTGTTTGTTGAATTCCAAATTTTGATAAGATTGTAGTGTTGTCTGAATATCCTTCAAAATTTTCTAAGTATGCTTCTAAAGGATATGCATCATCAAACACAGATTGTATTACTTCTCTTAATACAGTTTTTTCGGTTATATATTTTCTTGGCAAATAATGAATTTCAACACCATACATTCTCAACTGTTCGTTGATCAAATCTTGAATTAGATTTTGTTCAGACCTAGAACCTTGTTGAAAAAATGGATTAAGCATATTTTTAACCGATCATATCTAATGGTGGAAGTTCATAAGTATTTGACATTTTTTCTGCAATTGTATCAAGCTCTTTTTGAGCGTCATCGTAAATTTGTCTTCCATTTAATTCAATACCACCTGGAAGTTTTACACCCTGGAATTTTATGAGGTTTTGACCCCACTGCTTTTTAATAAGAGATGTTAGATATTTCTTTAAGAAAGAATCATTCCAAACTCTACTATAATCATTTGGGTCTAAAACTCTGTAACAGTCAATAATGACATAATCTCCTGCCTGAACACTTCCCCAGTCAATATCTAAATATAATCTATCTTGTCTCTGATTAAACCTAATCTGTTTTTGTGTTGTTAAAAGGAAATCCAGATCTTCCAAATATGTTTTTGTCATCGCATATGTCAAGATCTCGGTTGATCCCCAATAATAGATATCATTCAAGAATAATTGATATTTAACACTAAACATATTATTAGTTGTAGTGTTACTACCATCAAAATGGTAAATTTTAGTTATTCCAATAACAGATGGTGGAATTTGTAAGAAATTGCTGTTCTCTTTATAAGAGAAAGTTGTAGAAACGCCAGCAATTGTTGCAGATGCTGTAGTTGTTACTATCCCAGCACTCGTATCATTAGGTGCTCTTCCTCTATCAATATCTTCCTGCGTTAATTGATATTTCAGAAATACTTGTCCAACACCATCAAAGTGTCTTTCCTGAAAATATTGAATAGCATCATCTACAAGATCTTCTATTTGCTCATCAGCAACGTTGATCTCTAAAACTGGAGCCCCCAGTTGTCTTTTACAATAATTTATTAATTCAGACCTACTTGATGGTTGTGCCATTTACCAATTTTCCCCTAAGTATATTTATGATGGGGCGGAAGAGATGCCTGGAAGAACTAATATGTTTCCGTTTGATATGTTGTAGACTGTTGATCCAGAACTCACCAATACATTATAAACATATCTACCTTCAGCAAGACTTCTTGTTGCGGTTGATCCTAGAGAAATCTCAAACTTACCTCCAGCCGCACTAGTAAATCCAACATTAAAGGTTGCAATTGCATATGCGCTAGATCCTATGGAAACGCTCTTTGACATTTGTGCGGATCCAGTATATCCAGTAAAATTAAAAGCCGAACTTGATGTATTAACTACATTAAATTTTGCTTTAAAGTCTGATCCAGTATTAATAGTAAAATTTGATCCAACTGGCACTCCTGAATCAGGATCAAAGGTAATATTTCTACTTGGCATCAGAAACTCCTAATTTTGCTAAATTTGAAACAACTTCTTGTTGTTTTAAATAAAGTTTATAGTAACATTTAGCAACTAGTTTTACCATTTCAACGTCATCTATACTATCTATCTCAGAACAAACTTTGAAATATTCAAAACTTTTACTGAGATTTTCTAGTTCAATTTTGTCTGGATCCATTTCCATTTAATAACTCCTTGAGCATGAATTTTATTTCATCAATATCACTCTTCATACTAGCAACTTCTTGCTCAATACTCTGTACCTTTTGATTCTTTTCGTTTTTTGCTGCACGTCTTGCAACATACTGTTCGTAGTCCAATTTGTTAACATTCAATACTGAATTTGTTTGAGGGTCTCTTGCAAGATCTGCATGACCCTCTACACCATATCTTTCCATATCAAGCAAGTGCAATTACTCTAAGATCCTTAATTCTAGGTACGTATACTTGACTTGTTGAAGTCAAAACAATTTTCACACGATATGCTCTAAAGTCTGGTAAATTGTCCGCAGTAAATGTGTACTCTTTGAACTCAGTTGATAATGGGCTGAATCCATATGTATTTGTCTTTGGAACAAATACGTCAGATTCTCCATTACTGTCTGCGGGGGTAATAATACGTCCTCTAGTATCAAGATTTGAATAACCTGGGAAAGGAACAAAAATTGGATTCGCTCCAGGTTCATTCGCAACATAGTAGAATGCTCTAACATCACATTTTGTAGTAATATGTGCAGCTAAGAGAATCTTAAGTGAAGATGCTGAATTTTCTAAGATAATTTCCTTAGAAATATATTGACATGCAGAAGGATCAGTAGAAATTTCATTTACTCTTCTGTCAGTTGCATAATTTTCAATTACATCACTAACTCTATTTGAGGTAAGAATTACACTTGTTCTTTGTCCATCAATAACTGGAGAAACGCGACTATCAACGGTTCCCATGAATATTCTCATATTCATGGACTTAGAACCTATAATATTTGTGAGTTGATTATCTTCATTTACCTTAGAAGCAATCATTCTTGGCGAGTCAAGATAATTTGTTTCATTCAAAGTAATAGATTCAAATCCATTATCAACGTATGGAATTTCATTTCCACTAAGACTCTTAGAGGTGATAGTTCTCAACTCTCCACTAATATTTGTTCCGCGAACAGTAATATTTTGAACAATAGGAGTAATAATTTCAAATGGCATGTTTTGAGTTGCTTTTACATTATATCCACCAGCAGATTTTGTTTGATTAATGTAAAGTGCAGGATAACCGCTATTGTCACTTCTATTATCATTATCAACATCAAGTGCTTCCATATTCAGTTTGATGTAATATGAATCAAAGGTTATAGGATCGGAAACAGTTGTATCATTCAAATCATGTGTTTTGTTGATTCTTGCGAGGTTGACTCCACCGAGTTCATACTTATAAACAGGTGTTCCAACTGGATATGTGAGAGGATTAGTTCCTCTAACAACAGTTCCTCCAAGAGTATTTCCAGATACTGAGGTGTATTCAATAATTTCATTACCGATAAGCATGTAACCAATATTTGTTGTACCGACGCCAACATTTTCAAAAGTTGAGAAGTTTACTGAACTATCTACAGTTATTGGTCCTGTTGAAGTTGCATCATATTCTGCTGTTAATTTTGTTGGTTTAATGTCAGGAAGAACTCCAGATATTTTGACCAAATTATCTTGGAAGTACATTCCATGATTTTGATGGTTTACCTTAATGTGTAAACCATCATTTACAACATTAATTGCAGAAAGAGTTACGTTTCCACCTTGAGAGTAGTTAAATTCAGTAGTAACACCAGAACTGTTGGTGTACTGCATCGTAAATCCTGCACCTGTTACAAAATTACCTTGTACATTATCAAGAATTAATTGATTAGTACTTGCAATTGAAACAACTGACAGTCTAGCGTTTCTTCCAACAGAACTTATACCAATTGTGCTTATTCCGAGAACATCTCCAACTTGATATCCAGAACCACCACTTGTAATACTTGCAGCACTAGCAACACCATTAGTAATAGTAATTTGTGCAACAGCTCCACTACCACTACCAGTAATACTAGTTAAGTTTACGCCACTAAATGTAGTGATACCATCAGATGGTGTGTATCCAATACCAGCATTTGTTATAGTAAGAGCACCGTTTGTGATAGATCCTGCCAGACCAACCAAATTACCGGTAGCATTAGTTCCAAGTTGTGAGAAAGTATTTCCTAAGACATAACCACTATCATTTGCAACTGTTGAAAGTCCTACTCTAATTTTTCTTGATTTTAATTCAAGAGAATCTGGGAGAAGAGTTGCAATCTGACCATTACCTTCTCTAAGTTCTGGGTTGTAGAATTCTACGGATCCAGAATCAAGGAAGTCTGCTCTGTAAATAGTGAATTTGAGATCTTCCCACTGACTTGGTTCCCAAGTTGAAGCATTCTGTGATTTAAAGAGGGATCCAAGATATGGTTGGTTGGAAATGAAAGTATCGGACAGAATATCATTTTCACCAATTCTAGAAATATAAACACTATACTTAGTTGAGTTTGATGCTAAGCATATTGCATATTCTTTTCCACCTTCAAGATATACTGGAGCTTTAAATTCAAAAGTGGTTGCTACAGATCCATCCGCTGAAGTAATAATTTCGTCTGGACTCAATACAATCTCAGTAAATGGTAAGATTTTCTGAGTTGGGAATCCATTTTCCATCGTTCTCAATTGGAAAACGACTGGAATATCCATGTCATCTTTAGACTGGAAGAATACATCACACTTGGTTACAAATACTCCAGTTTCATCTTCAATTAAGAAAGATTGTGCTAATGGGTCATACCAACCAACAACAACGTCTCTGCGGGTGTCTGAGAGAACTGTAGAACCTACAACTTGAGTTCCAAGAGATCTATTGACATTTCTTTCTTGGAATTCTTGCTTGTTCTCAACTCTAGCATTTCTAATAGAAATGATATTTTCTTGTACAGTTTCTAAAGTACCAGCAGCTGTGTATGTTTCTTCAGCAATAGTTGTTGCAAGATCTTGATTATTCTGATCGTCATTAATTAAAACAAATGTTTTTGTTCCTGTTTCAAATCGTGGATGATTAATGTTATTTGGGTTTGGAATGAAGAAACTTCCAGTCAAGTTTGCTGAAAGGTCTGTAACTAACCTTACATTTGTAATAGTTGCACGAGCACCACTAGTTTCACCAATAAGAGTCATGTCAGTTTCAACGTATCCACCATACTGACCCTGTTCTTGCTGAGCAAGAGATAATGTATCAACATTCAATATGGTTGATGTTGATGAGTAAGATGCTGAAAGTGGTTGTCTTGTGTATGGATTTTCGCGGAATACTGCAGATGGGGTATCATATGGACCTTCTCTATGATTTGGTTGAGCAGCTCTAAATGTTATTCTTGGAGCATTATCTATTAAATCAGCGCCCAGACCTGTTCTAATAGTTCTACCAATAATATTTTCACCTACTTGGAATGCTCCAGAAATCATAGAAATCTCAAGAAGTTTTGGTACACAATATCGTGTGACGTTAACTCCATCAAAGAAAGCATACATCTGTGTAAGAGGTTTCATTCTCTTACTTACAAACTCAACGTTACGAGATCTCATGAATGGAATGATATCTCTACTTACAACTCTGTCACCTACAGATTCTCTATCAAATTGTTCGGTAACAATTGTTCTAGTTCCACTTCTTGATTCAACTCCAAGTTGGATTGTTTCTCTAAGAGTATCTTGAGTTACTCTAGTACCTTGACTTTCAATCCATCTTGCTGGGTTAGTACTTGGATCACCATTTGGCCATCCACCAACACTTCTTCTACCAAGATTATTATTTTCAGTTCTTGTTACTGTAGAATCTCTTGTTTCAGTACCCGTCCAATTAGTTTGCCAAGAACCCCAAATAATAGGACCAAACCCAGTCTGAGGATCAACACCTTCAGTTCTAGCAAGATCATTAATTGTTTGAGCGTAATTTCCTTCAGTCTCAATAATCTTTGCTTCAAGTCTAGTAGTGTCTACCCAGGTATCTGATGAGGGTATTAGCTCAAGAGTACCTTGCCAGAAACTGATAAGAAATGGAGTTACACTTTCTGTTCTAGTTGCAAAAGTCTGTTTAATATATTCAACTTCAGCATAGTCTAGTGTGATAACATCGTTTGATCTTCTAACATTCGTTCCTTCAATAGGAGTAAATGCTAAATCATCTGCTGGATTTGTATTTGTTACAGGTCCAAAAATTAAATCAACAGAATTGGTATAGTGTCTTGGACGTAACTCTTTATTTTGTCTATCAACACTATTTTTGATAGGTGCTCCATTCTCTTGTGTTAAGAATGATGTAAAATTATCAACTAAGAATCCAGACTTAAATCTGTTTAATCCATCAGCATCAGGAACAAACAAGTTTGCAGTATTTGTTTCAAGTAAAGATAATGAAGTGTAATACTCAAGATTTCTTATTCTATTCTCAAGTTGCTTAATATCAACCATTCTATATCTCTTGTGCTCTAAGAAATCAATAGATGCTTGAGATGGTGAGTATAGATATGGTGAAAGTTTAATTGTAGCTATTTCTAATGCTTCATCAACAGGTACTGGTTTTTCTGGTTTTTCTGCAGGAACTCCATATTTAATTTGGAAAACACCTTCTTTTGTTAGGAAAATCCTATCAATTCTTGGTAGATAGAATGAGAAAGTTGTTAAAATACTCTCATCCGATGCTAATACATTAGTAGCAGAATTTCCAGATGCATTAAAAGTTCTACCACTAAATTCAAGTGGAGATCTTGATCCCTCTGAAACAGCATATTGTGAAACTCTAGGTCTAATATCTAAAATATCAGTATTTCTAAATCCATTTACTGAATGAATATCTCTTACATAATTAAAGGTTCTATATGATTCTGCAGTTGTTAAATCTCCATCATCTGTTGAATCAAAGTAACCATTAGCAAAATATACCTTCAGTTTTTTAGATGGTTCTTCAGAATTTGATCTTCTCTTTATTGTTCCATAATCATAAAAAGTTTCTTCCTGACCGTTTGTGAAGCTATAGTTTGGTGATATTTCAAAACTCGGTGCAGAAAGTGTTGTAATTACGGCTTGGGTGTTTGATTCTTGGAAAACTACAGTTTCACCCTCTTTAAAGGAAATATCATTCTTGTATATAAATGATATTTGCGAATCTGTAAGTCTTTCTGCATAAATTGCAACTGCACCACTAGTTTGTCCTACTAAAAATTCACCAACAACAAGTTCTAAAGTTGTTGTTGATGGGCTACTGATTGATGAAAGTATTGCTTGTGGAGCAGATGGATCAGTTGTGTCTGCTGATTCATAAATTCCATGAATTTCAATAATATCTGGAACATTAAGAGATATCACTTCATCTTGAACTCTTGTTCCAAATGGATAATTACCAAAAGTCAAACCATCATTAAGAGTTGTAGCACCAACTCCAGATCCTTCATACTTTGATTTATCTACAATTATGTAATTAACTCTATTTTTGATTTTAGATTTCGCTGTTGGTTTTGATTTTCTCAGAGTTGCAATAAGAGTAGCACCTGTATCATTAGGTCCAAGGTTTAAAACCTGCAGTTGAGTTCCACCAACTAAGAAGGAAAGTCTATCAGCGGTTAAGAGTTCTGTACCACCATCAGACCTGATTAATGTGTATCTTTCATCATCAAATGGCAAGAATGTTTCATTTGTTCCCGCAAGAACTGGTGTTGAAAGTTGTCCTGATGCAATATTAACAGTAAAAGTTTTTCTGATAGTAATAGAAGCATCAGTTAAATTAACTGAAGAAATATTATTTTTTGGAAGTTTTGTATATAATGTATTATCTGAAGATGCGCTTAGTTTCGTAGAAAGAATTTTAAAATCGGTTGCATTATAATCTGTTAGTGGAAGAGTTCCGTTTGCAACACCGATAACATTAGCAACTCCTTGAATATCTAATGTTGATGACCCAACACTAACTACTTTTGCTAAAATTGGATCCGAAGAAGTTGAAAGATCACTATATTGAACTATACTACCAACTTTAACAGAATTTCCTGGGAATAAAAGATTTGGACTGCTAACTGTGCTTATTCCACCTGAAGATGTTGTAATTGATGCAATACCAACATTAAAAATTGATGACTGAATAACATCACCACTAAAAGTATTGATTCCAATAACTCCATCAGTTGATCCAAAAACTGACTTGACATCAGAAATACTGTGCGAAGTAATTGCTATAGCAATTCTTCCATTATCAATACCATCAAAAATAAAGGCTTCATTCTGAATGAAATTACCTTCAGTTTCGTAAACAGTTAATGCAGAACTGTTTGATACTGATGAAACTAAGAAAGCAGTTGCACCACTATTTGCACCTTTTATGAATGTTGGGGTGCTTAAAGTTATTGGTGCATTAAGAGTAATTTGAGTATAAGTTTGTACATCAAATAATGAAATATCCCACTGATTTGTATTTGAATTTGTGCTACTATATGTACCAGATTCTAATCTGGAGTCATAAACTCTAGCAACACCAATCTCTGTACCTGGTGCAGTTGTTGAAGATACTCCAAGTCTAGAGTCTCTGAGGCTTAAAACATATGTATTTCCAACGCCAACAGTTGGAGCACCATAAACTCTATTTAATGTTACTGTTGGACCTGTGTTATAAATTATAGACTGATCTTCTATAGTTTTTGTTGTTCTTGGTTTTTCCGCATCAATAAAAGTGGGATCAAGAAGTTCTACATCATATCCACGAACAAACGCTCTACCTGGAGAAATTCTATATACACCTAAATTATCTGATGGTGTTGATCCTCCATATGTAAATTGTCCTGGTTGAAAGAGTCCTCTACTACCAACTCTATCATCCAAGGAATTGACAAAACTTACATCAAAAGGTTTTACATAATAATCACCCGATTCTGCATAAGTTCTTTTTGCAAGAGTATCTCTAATATCCAGATATCCTGGACCACCACCAAGATCTCCACGATCTACTTTTGATCTTATTTTTCCATCAATAATTGTAGAAAGTTCTACAAAATTATCGTCATCAAAATCGGTTAGGGGTTTTTTAAATAATCTTACCGAAATTTTTAGTCTATCTGCACCTGGTGCAGAATAATTATTAAATCCTTGAGAATTATCACTAAGACCTTCATCAAGATCTGCTGTTACAATTTCTTCAGTTACTGAAAGTCCAACTCTATAATTTGGACTAGTTCCGTACTGATCTAATATAAGAGTTTCTTTGTTGACATTAACAAAATTTCCACGAATAAAATATACACCATTATCAATTTGGAAAGCTGATCCAGTTGCTGCTGCACCAGAAGTAAGAGTTAATGCGAATGGGCTACCTGCAGCAATAGTTGTGTTTCCAAGAAGTCCTGATTGAATTGACTGGTTACAAATTAACTCTTCTCCATCAGAAAAAATTTGAGTTGTATTATTTTCTGTGCTTGAATTTAAATAGTTGATATAAAGTGTTAAATTACCTCTCTCCGAGTCTTGTGGTAGGAGAACTTTATCCACATAAGCACTAACGCCAGAAGTCTGTCCTGTAATTTTTGATCCCACAAGTTGATCTGCATATGCAGAAACCGGAACTCCCAGGTAAGTGTTGCTTAATTGAACACAATAGTATAATTGTGTATATCCAATATTACCTGGAATTACCTTAGCACCTTCTTTAAAGAAATGCTGTCCAAATCTTTCAATTTGATTTTGAAGTATTGATTGTAATCCAGTTAATTCCCTGGCTTGTACGGGATAACCAGGTTTAAAAAGAACTCTGTGATAGTCATTAGCTGGATCAAAGTCATCAAAATATGGTGCTACGTTGAGATTCGTTTTCTGTGGCATAATTCTTTAGAACTGCAAAATGACTTTAATATCTTCTTTTTGATTTTGTGACCTGGTTATCGCTGGTCTGTTATCAACATAAATTATGTTTCCAGCGTGCTTGCTCACTTCTGGATTAGCAATACCATTAGTAAAGGTCTGACCAAGATAATATGTTCTATTATTTATTACGGTAGAGACACCTGTAAAAGATGTGCTTATTGATAGATTTACAGATCCTCCGGTTATAGTCAAACTACCACCCGTAGATGGGGAAGATGTAAATTCTGTCAAATCAAATCCATAAGTTGGATTTGTTTGTGCAGTACCAACAGTATTAAATCCTGCAACAGATCTATCTTGCCAATACTTCAGAACTCCAGTTGTTTGATCATAATTAACAACTCTTCCTATAGCAGTAACTCCAGTTGAAACTGTTTGCGTGATGTATGCATCAGCGGTAAACGTAGCACTACTGTATCCTGCTCCAGTTAATCTTAAAGCAGGAACAGCACTTACTTTATCTGAAGTCAGTACGGAACTAGATCCAAATTGAGTTGGATTTTGTACAACTCCGATTCTAGCAATCTGATTACCTGTTATAAAGTCTGGATTTTCATTATCATTTTCTATTCTTGAATACATCAAGACATTAAATGCACCAAGTTCTCTATAGATATCTGCACCATGACCACCCTGAGGAGTCATAATAACGTCAAATAATGGTCTTGTGCTACCAGTTGGAACTCCTCCAGCGATTAAATCAACATTAGCATAAGTATAACCAGATCCTTGATTTGATACAGTTACTGTATCAACTTTCTGATCCGCACCAACAACAATTGTACATTCCGCACCAGTTCCATCACCTTTAATTGGAACCCTAGTGTATGTTGTATTTGCAGTTCCAATACCGACGCCTCTATTGGTGACAGTAATAATTTTGATGGATCCGTCAACGGCATTATCTCTTACTGCAGAATTATCTGTACCATTCTCCCAATCGGAAGGAACTGGCATATAATCTGAAGTTTCAAACTTTACAACTTCACTTGGCTTAACTGTGTAAAGATATTTCCAAATATATCCATCCCCACTAGTTCCAGCAGTTCTTGGTTCTAAGTCTGTGAAAGTTGGTTCGTCAAGAGATGGTCTACCATTAGGGTTATCTGGATCAGTTCCGTTCTGGAGACAAATGTATACTCTATAATCACTATTCAGTACAAAATAAGATGCAGAGTATAAGTTTGTTGCACCAGAAACTTTAGCTGTGTTAGATCTACTATAGTCATGCCTATACATGTCATAAGTAGTTCCTGAAGACCATATCCTTTTTGGAACAACTTGTCTTACATCAGAAGAATTAATCTTCTTCAAAGCAATCATCGTGTCCCAATAATCATTCTCTTGACTAAAATTGTCTTTGGGTGCTGGTGGAGTCGTATTCCAATCAGACTGATAATCAGTAGGATTAGGTAATCCTATAAAAGAATAATATGCGTTGACACCAACATCAGAAACAAAATTCTTTGCATTTAATATTCTAATCTGATCAGTTATAATTGCAGCCATTTTGACAGAGTTTTTTATTTATTTATTAGGTATTAGTTGAGGTAGTTTTTAAATTTGAGCGATTCAAATCTTTGAACTCTCATAGAGGTTGTTATTCCAGTAACTCCATCATTAGTGTATGATGTATAAGAATTAATTCCAGATCTTGCTGTAAGAATAATTTTACCCCAACTATATTCACCAAAGTATCCAGATGTAGAGATTCCACTATAAGCAAAATTATCACTTACTCTTACAAATACTCTCTTAATGTGAGATGTTCCAATTCCAACACCATCCGAAGCAATTCCTGTAGGTGCAATTATAATTTCATGATCATCAACGTAGTAGACATTATCAATAAAGGAAGTTCCAACACCAACAATTGATCCAGAAGAATCTATAGAAGTTACTGCAGAACCAATATTTGTATTTGAAACAACAAAGTAATCTCCAGTAGAAATTCCACTAATAGTAACAGCTGTTCCTACAATATCATTATCTCTCATGTATGAATTGGTTGGAATAAACAAATCAAGAATTAATTGTGTCTGCGAACTAATAGTCGTTGTTCCAAATCCAACGATAACACCAAAATCTCCAGAATAAGATTCAACATTATTTTCTTCATCAACAACTGGTGGTGGTGAAATTAAAACGACTGGTGGATTTGTGTTTGTATAACCAGTTCCTGCATTTGTTATGTTAATATCGGAAACTGTTCCACCAACACTAATTGTGACAGTTGCTGTGGCAGTAGTTCCAAGTCCAATTGACTGTAAAGTGCTTCCGATTGAAATTGATGGCGTATCCGAATAACCTAAACCACCCGTAGAAATTGCTATTGAAGAAATTGTTCCTGCAATAGAAACAATAGCAGTAGCAGCAGCTGAAATTTTTGAATCTTGTGAGATAAACTTAACTTTATTTTGGAATGCTAAAGAAGTATCATTTTCATTTTTTGGATCAAAGAAAGGTCTTACACTATTAACATAAATTGTAGTTGATCCAATACCAACAGAACTAATAATATATGCAAATGGGTTAATTACTGGTTCATACAGTTCCCTATCTTTTCCAACTTCTTTTTCATCAATAATTTTATCTTCAGTTTGTCTACACCAAACTATAGGTCTCAATAAAGATTCATTTTCAGTATTACCAGGACCAAAATATGGCATAGTTGAAACAATATCTGTTGAATCAACACTAGTAACTGTTCTAGGATCTTCTTGAAGAGTTGGTGCTTGTCCAGAAGCTATATCATAACCAATAGTCAATTCATCACCAATTTTTACAGTTTCAATAATATTTCTAAAGATAACATCAGCGTCTCCACTTCCTTTATAGAAGATAATCCTACATCTATCACCCTCTTTTGGTGCCTCTGTGAAAGTTATTATACTTCCACCTTTGAAAGTATATCCTTTACCTGGAACTTGGAGAATATCATTAACAAAGACAAGAAGAACATCTTGAACATCAATTTTAGATCCTCTTGATGATCTGATGGAAACCAAATTACCAGCAACTTTTAAAGCAAATGTTTGTGTTGATCCATCAAACAAGTCTTCAATATTATCTAAAACTTGAAGTGTTCCTATAGACCATCCAGTAAATTCATCTGTGAATGTATTTTGAATTGTAACGTTAAATTCTGAGAATGGTTTTGATGGATCTGTTGGAATTCCTGTCAAACCACCAAGAGGAACAGTTAATATTTCGCCATCACCATAACCTCTACCAGTATTATTAATTTCAAAATCAATAACACTAGATCCTTGTCCAACTACTACACTAATTGTTGCTCCTGTTCCAAATCCTATTGCAGAAGAAGAGCTATAATTTAAAGGTATATTGTCATACGAAAGTGGGGAATCAAATACAACAACAGGTGGATTTGTGGAAGTATATCCTACACCAGGATTTGTTATTGCAACACTTACAATATGTCCATTACTTACTGATGCAGTACCAATAAAGTGCAAATTGGGAGTTTCTGTGCTGCTAGTCTGAACAGCAACTCTAATATCAGTCTGGATTCCAGATCTGTATCCAGACCCACTATTACCAATACTAATTGCACTAATTGTTCCTGCAGCAGAAACAATTGCAGTTCCTCCTGCAGCAACCAGAGGTTGATATCCAAATCCTTCAGATGATCCTACAGAAATTATTACCCCACCCAAAGGAAGATTTGTTGTATTGGGATCAGAAGAAATTGAAGTTGCAGTTCCAGTAAATCTAATTGAAGTAATACCTGCATTCTCAGTAAGATTGTAATCAAAAGCAAGTCCAGGACCTTGGAATACGTCATTAATCAAGATAATTGCATTTTCAGTTGCAATTCCAGTAACATCAGATCCATTTGATTTTAAATCAAAGTTTCTTGTATCTCCATCAAATCCAGATGATATATCATCGAAAACGTAATTTTTATAATATGTTTCATTAGTTGAGTTTGTAATTCCAGAACGCAAGAAAGTTCTTCCTTGGAAGCTAGAACTTGTTGATATTCCAGTCCAATCTCTTTCATCTGGTGGATTAGTGCTAGTTCCAAGTGGAGTATTTCCATATGGAGCTTCAACAAAGTTCAATATATTTTCTACAATATTATAGTTACCAACAACTTTAGTAACCAAAGCACCAGTAGAATGTCCTGCAAGAGGTGTTCCCATCCAAGTTCTACGAACTCTAATGACGTTTGTGCTTCCAATACCAACACCCTCAATCTTCATAATTTCACTACCAATTCGGATCAAATCTGATCCAAAGAAAGATGTTATACCACTAAATGTTATTAGATCATCAGTAGTAAACGCCTCTCTTGCAAGTGTTGTTGTTACAGAAGTTGCAACAATAGGTGATTGGATAATATTATCAAGAGCAACAATAACTTTTGCATTTTGATTATTAGCAATAAATCTGTGAGATGTTCCTACTCCAACATGTACAATATCTAAGGTTTCTGGTACAATCTTTAACGCATTTTCTGCACTAGAAGCAAGTTTAATACTGTCATCATTAACCTTAACAACAAAAACGTTTTCTGGTAACTTATCAGTACTACCAACACCAGCAAATGTGGTAGTTCCTATACCAATTGCCATAGTTGATCCTGTTCCAGGATTAACATATCTAACTCCTTCACCAGTTACAAAGAAATGATTTGGAAGTCTAATTGTGTTACTAGAAACGCTGACAATAGAAGTTGCACTTCCTACAAATTCCTTAGTAAAAATAGGATCATTCTTATGCTGTAAATCAAATGATCTTCTAATAGATCTTTCAGTACCCTCATAGTCACCAAATCCAGTTCTTATTGTCGCATTATTGAAACTAATTTCCTCTCTAGTATCATCTTGTATTCTAAGTGCATTCATATAAACTTGAACTGATACATCAATACCCGATATAGGTGTGAATAGTAATTCTACAGTTCCTATACCAGAAGATGCACCAACTAATCTTGATCCAATAGTACCAAGACCTGTTACAGTTTCTATAACACCAAATTCATTATCATAGGTGTCACCACTTCCTGTAGAAGCAATATAATCATCAACAACGAATACCTCAGACATCTGATGTCTTCCGTTAGTCGTATCTGATACTTGAACAATAAAGTATGCAGCATCATAATCATCCACATAACTTCCTATAGTGTGTATTCCTGGAGTTCCTGAAGAAGAGATTGTTGTATTTCTTGCCTCAAGTTTTGCATGTTTTAAATCAACGGTTCCAATACCAGATATCCCTTCGCTACTAATAGCAACCTGAATTGTGTTGATGGTCGCAGCAACTCCTGGGTTTGGTATAAAGTCAACGATAAGGTTTGATCCAGAAATATATGGATTATATGTTCCAAATCCAGATATTCCAAAGAACCCTGGATTTGTTGTTACTTGTCCATAATCAGTAAAGTAAACTTCAGATCCATCATGAATGATATTCAATTCATCAAACTCATATTCATTTCCAGATCCTGTAATTTCAACTAAAGCTTTTACTGATCTATAAGTTGTTGCAATAGAAACTATAGTTGTTGATGCAGATCCAACAGCATCTTTACTTGATGTTTGAATCTTTACTATTCCACCAATACTAGTCGTTCCAATTCCCAAGAGATTATCATCTAAGTTATATGATATTAAAGCGAGTTGATAATCATTAACGGTATACTTAGTAGGATAGAAAGTCAATTCACCGTTGCTTCCAGAAATAATAAAATCAAATGATCCAAGATCATAAACTGTTTCAGTTCTTCCATATTGGTTAATATATGCAAAAGTGCCATCATGAACGAGGCTAACTGCCATTAATTGCCTTTGGGCTTCAAAACGTGTATCTTTAATGTAAGCAAAATACTTTTGTGCTCTTACATCTGCAAGTTTGAAAGTATTGACAATACTATAAGCAGTTGCTCTTGGATTACTGTTAAATTGTCCGCTTAAATCGTCAATAGAAAGAACTCTATTTCCGAAAGATTCAAAATAGTCCGTCAGAATTCTACTTGAGAATATAATTTCATCGGATAAGAATGTTGATCCTTGAGTTAAGGAATTCTCAGTAACAAGATCAAAATCATAGACACAATTCAAATTAACAACTGCAGTCAAATCCCCTATAACTTCAAAAGAAGTCAGTTCTGTTGTTATTCCAACAACCATGGAGTTTCTATTGGATTCTGACAGAGAAGATTCTAGTTGATAATCAGAGAATTTTCTAAATCCAACAGTATGGTTTAATGCACTAACTGCATCATCCCAAGTATCATATGTAACTTTAGACTTAATTGAATATGAGAAGTTTTGATAGTAGAAACTATCTTGAATTCTCTGTAAGTTATCATTTAAGAATCCGGAATTTGAATTCCATCCATTTATTACTTTTGAAAATGGATCTAGATTAAAAGTAGAGTCAAAAGAAGTTATTGAAGATGCAATACCTTGAGTATAAGAAGATTCTCCTATAATTCTTTCATTAAGTTCAAAATCTTTATTTGAAGAAATTTTGAGAATATTAGTTCTATTATCCCAACTCTCAACAATTCCTGTGGATGAATTTGACTTAACAATTTCTCCAGGAATATAATCATTCTTTTGAAGCTCTACATTAAACAGAGGGAAATGTTTTTCTGGTATTATTCTACCTGAAGAATTAAGTGCATCAAATACTCCTGGAGTTTGTCCTGGAGTAATATAATCCGTCATGTTATAAGTAACAGAACCAATTCCACCGCGATTTTCATCAACATCGGTTAGAGTGAAAAGTTGATAACCATATGCATCCGAGTTGTATCCTTTTGCAGTTGAACCAATACCAACGCTTACATTTTCAATTAAAACTCTATCATTAACTTTAAATGGGAATGAATCTACTGTACTAAATCCAACAGCTAGAGTAACAGTTACATCATTTGTTGAAGTATTAAATCCTACAGAACTTATACCAACACCATTTGAATTTCTAATTGGAAGGAATGTTGGTTTAGTATTACTAATACCATAGGTATTCTTTAAAATTTCTACTTTAGTGTTTCCTAATTCATACTTTAAATCAACATCTTCTACCAATTCATTAGTTTTTCCATCAAAAACAAGAAGTTTGGGTGCAGAGTTATATCCTCTACCAAAAGATGAAACTCCAACTGATTTAAATGAAGTTAATGATTCAATCTTAATAATTTGAGGTAATGCAGCATTTGGTCTTACTGTTCTATCAGCAGGAAAATCAAATCCAATATCATTAATTCTTGTTCTTGTTATTCTACCAATTGATTCACTTGAAGCCTCTACAATAGCACCAGATCCACTAGTAGTTGAAACTGTAGTAATTCCTGGGATTGAATAATAATTTCTACCTCTATCCTTTATCTCAATACTCGTTATTGAACCATATGCCTGAGTAGAATCTGTTTCATACTTTAATGTGGAATTTGTGCTTGTATATGATTGTTTTTCTGGAGTTTGTGCTAAAGTGAATACAAAAGTATTTGTGGAAGCGATAGATACTGAATTTTTTCCATTATATAAACTCTTTTTCAAACTAATTTGGTTATTTGATACTATAGAATCATCCACGACTATTTCAGATTTTTCTACAGGTATGTCACTTTCCTGAATTGGATCTAATTTGTAATATAATTTTGTTGGAGTTTGATCATCAATAGATAAAGTTACTCTTGCATTTGCATCTATACCAACTCTACCACTCTTAGTAACGTTGAACGAAGTTCCAGACTCATTTTTATAAAATGGTTGAGTATAATCTTCGTCCAGGTAGAAATTAAATTCAAATGCTGAGTAAAGTGTTGATTGATTTATATAAGATAATGATGAATCAGATAAGTCAAAAATTATAGAAGAATTTCCATAAATTTCAATTGGTGGATTTACTTGAGAAACTGTGCCACTAGATGTGCTTGCAATTCCAACAACAGATGGTTTTGAATTAACTGATTCATAGTAAGTTTCTGATAATTTAAACGTATTATCATCAACTTTGACAATATAGTATGCCGAATTATTCTCAAGTCCCTGGGCTGGATTAGATGAAGCATGAATTATCTTATCACCAGTCTTATACCCGTGATTTTCAATAGAAATGGAGTTTGTTAGGGTATTAATACCTGAAGAAGCAAAAGATTTTGGATTTACTAAAAGTCTTCTATTGTAATCATTATATGTGATTGTATATGTTGTTGATATTGATGGATTTACTTCAAGATATACATTATCATCACTTTGTAATCCATGAGTTTGTGCTGTAGAAACCGTTACAAGATTTCTTGTGACAGAACCAGTTATTACTTCATAATTTGTACTAAAACTATGGTAATCTCCTGTACCAATACCAACGAATGCCATTAACGTGGAACTTGAAACCGTAGATGCAATACCCACAAAAGTTCCAGTTGTACCCAATCCAACTCTTACCGTTGATAATCCAATAAGATCATTTGAAATTTTAGCAACAAATACTGTTTGTTGATCTGTTAGTGTTGTTCCAATACCAACACCATTTTCCAATACAATAATACCACTTCCACTATTTGGAGAATATGTTAACTGATCTCCAGTTTGTAGATTGTGATTTTTTATGTAAATTGATTTTGTTGGGATGAATATCTGTGAAAGACCAGTACCTGGATTTGAAATAAAGACAGTAGATCCAATACCGACTCCAGATAATGATCCTAAACCAACAGACTCTGATGGATTGAAATATATTTCTTTATTTTGAGTAAATTCATATGATGTATTAAATCCAGCATTAATGTTCATCCTTCTGGATTGTTCATAAAGAATAGTAGATACTGAGTGAGAAGATCCTACAGTACCATCAACTCCTCTGATAACTCTGATTCTGGAATATTCTGGTTCAACGTTTAATACTTTTACTTTTTCAGTTCCAATACCGAGAATATCATTTTCCTTTATCTCAATTAATCCAAGATTACCAGTAACTTTAAAGTAAGTTACTATACCGGTAGAACCGATAGTTCCAATTCCAGAAGAAATTGTACCTACTCCAGCAACTGCTAAAGTATTTGTGCTAACTCCTACTCTGTATGTTCCACCTATCTTAGATGAAGTTGTAGAAAGACCGGATATTGTTACAAAATCATTTGTTTTGAAATTATGAGGATTATCACAAACTACTGTGTAATTTCCCTTATTATCCGATGGATATATCTCAACATTTGCAATTGTGCTAGTAGCAACACTTACGCTATTAACAGATTTTCCAAAAATTCTTGAGACTTTAGCAGAAGCACCACTTCCCTGAGTTTCCGTATCATCAAAAACGATAGAATCATTTACTCTATAATTAATGCCACCCGTAATAATTCCGATATTTTCAACATATCCAGGAGAAACTGCCTTGATGTCTAAAGATTGGTTTAGATTATTGGGTAGAGTTAAGTATTCGTATACTACTGTTCCATCAATAAGATTATAAGATTCAGTATTTCTTAACCAGTTTGTTTCATTTAAATCAATATCATCTTGATTTGACTTGTAATCAAAATTAAATCTATTTGGAATTGATTTAAAATTCTTTCCAACTAAGTATGGGAATGCAGGTCTCTTATATCCCGTAAAAGGACCAGAAGAATCTAGTAAACTCTCAAAAGTTGCAAAGTACGCATAAGTTCCATTTGGATATTCTGGAGTTACACAGAATCTTCCATTATTTTCATCAAGAACTGCTTCATCACTAACTCTTACATATGTGTAATCCTCTACAAAAAATCCCTCTGGGAAATTTATGATGGATGGTCTACCTGCAGATAAAATTGTTTTATATCCTGATCTTAATTGAGTTACAGTTCCACCAGATCTTGTTGAATATCCATATGGACCATAAATCGGATGACCATCATATGACCATCCAATAATTGGTGAATGGTTTGTTGCAGATACTTCTAAATTGTTTACCTTTGGAAGATCTTTTTGACCGTATAGAGATTCACCATTTTGGCTAACAGAATATAATATCTCTCTAAGTTTTCTGGGTGCATATATGTGGGAATATTGTAAATCGTATTTTTCATTCAGTCCTAAGGAAATAAATCCATCATCACCAGTAAAATTATTAAAGTTCTTTCCAAATAGATTTACTGTCCACTTCTGGATTTTTGCTCTAAATTCTGCACCTTTACCTGGGAACAAAACAGAGATGGAAGTATTTTGCTGGGTATATCCACCACCAGACTCAACAACCTTGACTGATGTTATAAGTCCATTAGTTAAAACTGGAGTAATAACTGCACCAGATCCATCTCCAGTAACAATTAAGTTTGGTGGAGAATTGTATTTCTTACCAGAATTTAATACAACGACTTCAATAATTTTTCCATTATTAATTACCGGGGCAATTTGAGCATCTTGACCAGATACTAAAGAAATTTGAGGTTGTCTATCTAAATTAATTATTTCAGAAGATCCATATCCAACACCTTTGTTTGAAAGATGGACCGATGTTACAGATCCCCTAAAGATTGGTTGTACCCTAGCCTCAAAGGTTTCAGACCCAACTGATGATATTCCTATCTTGCCAGATATTGTTACTGAAATATCTTGATAGTTAAACGAATGTGTTCCAACACCAACAGATGTTAAATCAATAAATTGACTTGTTCTATAGTAGAAATCTTGATTGGTAGTTCCAACACCAACTTGAGATAATTTAAAATTATTCTCATCAACTTTTGTTAAGTAATACTCTGAGCCACTAGATAATCCACCAATAGTAGTTCCTTCTGCAGTATATTTTACTATCTCTCCCGAATTATATCCATGGTTCGCAATTGTAATTTGATCGTATGAAGTGCTTACTCCACTAGATCCAGTAGTTCTCTGTTTATTTTGATATCCATTTCCAGAAGAAACTACATTAATAGATGCTAATACAGATTTCTTATTAATTGACTTAAAAGAATGTTTACCAACACCATTTAAAGTCAGATTTACTGTATTAATTCCTGCTATAGCTTCATCTCTGGTTTTGTGCAGAGTTACAACATAGTCACTCTGAACCGAAACATAGTATGTTGAGTTGGTTGTGATTCCACCAACTGCTCTCTGCGAGAAAGTTTCATATAAAACTTGCTCAGCATTTCTAAACTTATGATACGTTCCAAATCCTATTGTATTTGATGAGGTTTCTACACCTGCATTTGTTGAAGAATCTTCTGAATTGAATAAAACCAAATGGTCAATCAACTTCATGTTTGGAGTTGCTAGTGCTCCAGATCCATTTCCTCCAGATATTTTAATAGTTGGCGTTTCAATATAATCAAAACCAGAATCTAAAACTCTTATCTCCTGGAGAGATCCAAAAATAGCTGCGTATCCAGTTGCACCAATTCCTATGTTGTCTTTTATACTTACTAATGGTGGATTGATTACATCATAATTTTCTCCCTGAGAGATTACTTCAATTTCATCCAATCTTCCATAATAAACAACATCTGATGACTTATAATTTTTAATTTCAACACCATTAATTAATATACCAGTAAATCCTGGAGTAGTTTCATTAATAGAACCATCATTAATAGGATCTGCGATTTCTCTAAAAATCTTTGGATTCTGTAATGACTTTAATCTAAAATCATATGGTTGAATTATGTTGTTGGTTACTATTGATTCACTACTAAGAGAGACATATCTATTATTGAATAAGTCGGTTTTACTTCTTGCTAATTTAATAGTAGTTGAATTGACTCTTTTAACAAAATAAAGTCCTTCATCAAAAAGTGATGAATTAATTACAGTAATTGTTTCTAATTCATTACCTACAAAAGTTTGAGTAGAAACTTTTTCTGGAATATAATAAATTGCATCGCCAGTATAAAATCCATGATCAGAAGTGTTAGTGATTTTAAATTCTGATCCTGAAAAAGTTCCAGAAAATACTATTGATCTATCAGTAGTATCTAATGGTTGTCCATCATAAAATGGTAAAGATGCGGAAGCGACTAATATCTTTCCATTATAATCATAAACGTTTTGAACATTAGAATTATAAGAACCAATCTGAGGGAATTTATTTGAAATCGCTCTTTGAAGATTTTTTCTTATTTTATAAGTTAAATTTACATCTAACTGACCTTGACCTTTTATTACAAAAGTGTCTGATGACGTAATTTCAATAACTTTAGTGGATTTTTCTGATCCATCCCCACCAACAATAGTAGCAGAATCTCCGATTCTAAAAGGATGGTTTTTTGTAAGTATTACTCTATAAGTTTTATCTGCGTTATCAAGTAAAATTATACTCTTTACTTGAAAAATTGGAGCAATATTTAAAATCCAGTTTTTGGATTTAAAATCTGCTTTATTTGATCCCAGAGTTTTAATCTTTACAGTATCATCTGGTGAATAATAATAAGTATTTTGTGGATAATTGAGTGATCCAAGAACAGATCTAATTCTTACTCTTACAGTTTGGTTTGGATTAGAGAATGATTGACCATATGCGTATGTATTAATTCCGACATTTTCTGCGCTTAAAACTGTACCTGTAATATTTGTGCAACCATAAAACTGATTTAATGACTTTGACGTATAAGATACTATCCCTGATGTAGAGTCAGTATATGTTACAATTAATTCACCTGAGGTGGGGAAATCTACGGTAGAATCAACATCAATTATTGTTGATCCAGAAGAAACCTGATTGATTAATTTAGTTTTTGGGTGAATGGAAAATGCACCATATGTAGATCCATCAACCGCAATATCTCTATCATATCCAGAATCAATACTTAATTTATAGTAAGTTTGACCCAATCCAGAAATAATTTTTTCAACTTTGGTTATTGGTGCATATGCTTTTGAAATTGTATCTCTATAGTCATCTTGATATAATGTTGAATCTGCAAGATCCATGGGATCACCTTCAACAGATTCAACAACGAAATCGTTAGTTACTCTAAACTGACCATTTGATGGGGTAAAGAGAAAGTCTCTTGGTTTTATAATCTTAACATCTTCATTATATAATGCTTTAAATAAAATTTCGAAAGAACGATCCGTACCTCTAGTTAAATAGAAGTCTTTTGCTTGCTTAATAAAGAGATTTTGATTCAGTTCTGAAGAAAGCTCTCTTTCATTCAGTCCTGGCAAAAATTGATTTTTTGTTTTTGACAGAAACTCTTTTAAAAACAGAACACTTAAATTTTCTATTGTAGAACCATTTACATGTTCTTCAGCTGAAGTTGAACTAAAAACTAACTCTTCAGGATTTGCATCTTGTCTATATGAAGAGATGCCAGAAAATCCTCTTATGCATCCTGTGAACGAAGAAGATGTTTTTCCTGTATAGGTGATAATCTCATCGTCAATTTTTAAAATACCATATGAATCCGGAAATCCGATTGTTCCCGTAGGTGATTTTGTAAGATCAACAGAAATAGTATCATCAAATTCTGTTATATTTGAACTTAAAATGACAGATTCTGTTAGAGAAGTTGTCTCATTTAACTTGATATACTTATCAATATTTTGAATTAAATCAATAGGAGCTCCTTGAAACTCCTGTGCAATATAATATTGCTTCAGAAATTCTGAAATTAAAGGAAACTCTTCCCTAACGTAAGCAGGAAGTTGGTTCTGAACGATGTTATTGAGTTTAATTCTCTGTTCTGTCATTATTATTTTAGTTTCTTAGTATGATGAACCCGAAGCGTTTCCGAAGTTTATATATTAGTTATGGTAGTAGAAATAGTCGTACTTCCACTCACAATTTCAGGAGTTGGTCTTACTAAAGCACCATTTGCATAGCTTGAAGATGATATGTAGTTTGATGCTGAAGGATCAAGACCGGAAGCAATATTATCCGTTACCATTTCAAAAGTACTGTTATTAATATCTAGTTGCAAATATAAATCTTGTAATCCAACAACATCATTAGAACGTGGAACTGCAGAAATTTCTATAATTGTCTGACCGTCTTTTACTTTTCCACCAATTATACTAACGGGATTTAAAGTAATGATCCCTTTCTTATAATCAATATTTCCAACATTTCTCCTTATAATGGTTGCACTTGTTGAATTTGGTGATGGGACAGTAAAGAAGAAAAGATTTCCAGTTTCTTTATTTGTATTTGGAACATCAGAAACATAAACTGGTTGTGAAATACCATTTACAAGAAATGCTGAAGATTTAATATTGTATCCATCCATACTCTTAACATGGAACTCATTTCCAAATCCAATTTGATACTCAGAAAACGCATTTAAAACAACTCTGAGATCTCTTCTCATCTGAATTGTTGTAATATTTGACGTTATTGACTCATGACTATCATCAATAATTTTCAGAAACTTACTATACTTCAGTCTCGCACCATACTTATTAAGTTCTGTAGAGTCTGCATACTTATTTGTATTGGTCTGAACTAATGTAGAAACATAATCCGCATTAGGTGCTAAATTTGTGTTATAATATACCTTTGAATTTGCTTCAATATACAGATACTTAAGGTCTAAGATCTCTGGAATTATTCCTGCAACAGAATATTTCTTAAGTCTTAATTTGATATTCTCTTTTGTCAGGTTTGGTAAGAAGTCTCCAGTTCTTGGTTTAATACTGATAAAAACTTTACCATATTGTGGTGGAACTAATTCTTCGCCACCAAATACAGAAATAGATTCTGTTTCTGGATATATTCTTGATGGAATTAAAGTTTCATAATCATCTGCTGTAAGTGCTCTATTTTGAGAAGCATAGATTCTTGGAGCATACTTTTTAATTGATTCAACGGATTCTATACTTTCTCCACCTGTAGAAATTAATGAAGTAGTAACAGCGGAGATACCTGATGTAATTGTAGAAGTGACTGAATTTCTTGTATAAGTAAGTCTACCTGCAAATGTGAATTGACTTACACCATTAGCAGTATCACCATCACATACAATATAATCTGCTGTTATATAATTTCCTTCTTCTAATGCTTTTCCAAATATATTATCACCAAAAATCAGTTCATATCTTTCATCTTCAATTTCTTGTAAGAAATATACCTTAGAATCGGATAAAACTTCAAATAAACTATCTTGAAGACTGTACTTAGTGCCAGTTGTAGAGTCTTCGTTACTTTTTACTACAACACGAATAAGATCACTATCTACACCAGAGTTTGGTAAAATAAATCTCTGATTCGGTACTCTTGAACTGTATGTAAAGTTGGATGAGAGTAATGATCCTTGATAGACGGATATATCATTAAAACTTGCAATACCATCAATAACAGGAACTGTAATGTCTTCAAGAATTGAGAATACAAAAGATTGACCACCAAAACTTCCAGAAGATGTTACAATAGGTCCTTTCTTAAGGGTAATTGTTGATGGTAATGGGCTGATATTGAAAACAGTAGTGTCTACAAAGAAACTAATTGATGCAGTTGCTGCTTTTCTTGATCTTGGAATATAACCGATATTTCTTGCAAGTGCTACTACATTCTCTCTTAGAGTCGCACTATCAATAAAAACCTCATTTGCAACCATGTTTGCATTATATGAGGTAATGTAAGTATTATATGCCAAAACATCAAGAATTGTTGAAAGGTTAGACCCTTCAAAATCATAATCCGTAAAGTTAGAGTTCGCTTTTAAGTAATCTCTAAGCGTTGTCTTAACCTGGTTAAAATCCAGGTTAGCGAAGTTTGCTAATGGCATTTTTACCTAGATGGTTGCAAAACAAATTGTAATTCTTGTATGGGAACATCCGCACCGATGATTTCATATACAATAACAACATCGTATGCGTTATTATCAAAGTTTGGATATGAATTTACTGAGATTAACCTCACTCTTGGTTCATAGTTATTGATTGACTGTCTAATCTCATCAGTAATAATTGATGCAGAAATATCATCAACGTTCTCAAATAATGTTCTAGAAATTCTAGAACCAAAATCTTCATCAAAAAACTTTTCTCCAGGAAGGGTAAACACAATATTACGCACTGAGCGAGCAATTGCAGTCTCATTTTTAAGCGCAATCAAGTCACTATTCAGAGGATTAGTCTGAAAAGTCATACTGATGTCTTTAAAACCTTGGCTTACCCTTTCTAGAGGCATCGAATATTATAATTCTATCTTATTTATTACCCTTTTATAGATCCGTAGGTTGGTTCTGTGCCATAATCCCAATCATCATAGTCCTCATCATTACGAATTTTTTCATGAATTTCATTTTGATGATAAAAATCATGCTTCTTGGGTGTCATGTTGTCATGATTGATCTCACGAAGCATCTTTTGCTTCTGAATTTTATTCTCCCAACCATATTCTGATGCTAAAAATTGAGTTCCCCACTCGTTTTTCATAAAGTTTTCGTCTTTATCCACCTGTTTGGTCATTTGTTTGCTCCTGATTTGTTAAATCAGAACTTTTTACGGGGTTGCTATCCCGAATTTTCGTTATTTCGTACATAAAATCATCTGATGTTTCAATTTTACGACGATTTTCTACTGAATATTCGGTCAAATCAATTTCATAACCTGGATTTTTGGTAATTCTGTTCTTTGTCCATGCATCATCATACCATAATATCTTATTATTTGGATATGCATAGAAATTACCATTATCCATCTTGAAGAAGTGAGCACATTTATGCTCTGGAGTCTCACTAAAATTAGTATTCAGAGTAGATTTTGACTCCCATGACCAATCAAGCGTAAACATATAAGTTCCTTCATTCTTTTCTCCCCTATAATTGATTAATTGAGCACGTAAGTTAGCAAGTCTTGAACGAACTTGAACATCAATATAAGGAGAAAAACAATCCCACCACATACACTCTTCTAGTTCAGGAACTGGTGCATCAGGTTTCCAACAGAATGCATGAATCGGTCTACGAGTCCAGTTAACCCCATTCTCTAGAAACGCCTCAAAGAGGGGTACGTGCTTCTCTAAGGACGCTACAGAGTGTACGTCGCATAAAGTAACCTCTCCATGACCTTTTTTATGGTTATAGAGAAATTCATTACGAATATAGCAAGTAATTGTAGGAAGATTGTGATTCAGATATGACATTAATTCCTAATAAAAAAGCAGGGAGTTACCCCTGCTCTATCTATACTATTAACCTTTACCTTGTCCGCGATAACGCTTCTTACGACCATTACGAGAGGTCGCACTTAAAAGAGTTCTTGCCGAGCGTCCTTGACGAGTTTTCTTAGGTGCTCCAGGTTCGAACACAGTCTTGTTTGATCCACCTTTAGCCATTAGATTTCCTCCAGTTCAATTAAATTAACATCAATATCTTCTTCCGAGAAAAAGCGTTCGGAGAAGTCTTGTAGGACCTCAGTACATTCTTCATGAGTGAGGTCCTGATAAATTTTACGCCCTTTATATAGTACGTTAAATTTCTTCATCAGATAATACGAGTTTTTTCATGTCCGACTCTAATCCGAGGATCGCACCAGATTTCAAAGCCCGCTTCTTTAGCATCCAGACAGAATGAAACATCCTCACCACACATGTCCTGAACATTACCTGATTCAAAGACTTGCATCTTCGGAGCAAACCAAGGATACTCAAGATTCTCAAATACACCCTTCTTAATCAGCACCCATCCAAAACCTGTATAGTCTACTGTGAAAGGCTTTCTACGCTTCTGAATTGAATCAACAGTTTCATGATTCATCACTCCACCATTCTTTCGGAAATCATCTTCCTCTAACCAGTGTGCGACAGAAGTTGTGTGTCCATCCTCTGTAGCATACCAACCAGCAGTAATCTCACGCTCTGTACCATCTTCACTCAGAGAGAGATCACAGAGTTGCCAGAACTTGTTAGTGTCAAAGACAATATCCGAGTCAATCCAAAGTTGATAATCATATTCCAGTTTTCCATCCCAAGGAATTTGCTTCGGACCACGGAGAACATTTGCACCCAACACTTTACAACGTGCAAAGTTAACCATAGACGAATAATCTTGAGAAATCTGAATACTCATACCATTCTGTACCATATCAAAGCACAGTTGTACAAAGTTCTTCAGAAAAATAAAAGAGCATCCACGTCCAGGAAGACAGAATACAATACTCTTTCCACGCATTCTTTGCTTAATTTCATCAATGTCCCATTCTGCATCTTTGGGTTTGGGAGCATTTGCTTTTACTGTGAATCCTTTTGCCATAAGTTGAAATAACCTTCAGTTCAAATTTTAACAGTCTATATATGCTTTTGTCAATATGAATCACACCCAGGTGGTTCTGAAGATTTTCCACCTGCTCCGTTGATTCTAGGTGGAAGTTCTATGAAACTTAAATCTTCTTTTGTATATTCAGTCTTCATTAATCCCACCAAGTGATTCAAAGTGTCCCACTTGACATTAAAATCATCCTCTTTGAGAGAATGAAAAATACACTTATCCTTTGCGTAGATGTGATATACCTTCTCCTTGGGGGTCATCAAAATTTCCTCCGGAATTTTTTGTCAGTTCTTAGTTAGTTACCGCATTATATATCAGTACTAAAAAGAAACCAAAAGCAATAAAAAAGGGGCGTGGATAACGAATCATCCATCCCGCTAATACAACCTTCCAGAAATTCCAATATGGGGACCTTCGGGGGTATTGATGCTTCATCCTACTTCCGGAAAAATTTTTTTAGATTGATATAATGCTCGCGTTTTGTCACCTCTGTAGGTTAGGGTAGTTAGGGGTTTTTATATACGCAACGCCCGCAGGACGATATAAACAAACCGCGCAAAACGCTGTCATCACGACTATATTCAGAATCATAACATAAGCGGCCCCTAGTGTCAACTAAGGACCGCACAGTTACTGATCAGAACTCAATAGGATCTGCGGTGGGTTCGTTGATACTTTCATCAGCGGTGAGAGTATCAAGAATCTGCAGAAGTTCGTCACCAGTATTAGCGCGACCCAGCAGAGAAAGAATCACAGACTTGGACATGATTAAAGAAGAAAAGTGTTGTTAACTGTTGGTGCCTAGTTTATACTCATGCGACAGGAGTGAGTGTTACTTAGAAGTCAAACACATCGCTATTCAGTTGGATCACATTTACCTTGGGGTCATTATACTTAACCCCGTCACCAGTTACTGCATCTGAACCAACGTAATCGCAGAAGGTTTGATAATCACCACACTCAGCAGCAAGGTCATACAAACCCTGATCATTATTGATCCAGAGAGCAACATTCCAGGTCTCGTAATTTTCCCAACCGTTATACTCAGTAGAGAGAATGTTGCGCTGGTAAGTGGTAGTCATCGTGTGTGTGTTGTGCTTATACTATGGGGACACTTTGCTCATGCCCCCTTTCATTAACTCAGGTCAGACTTGAGTAACAAAATTGGTGCCACTTGAGCGATTAGTGCGACAACGATTTCCTTTCGTTTGTGTCATCACCAGATCAGACTTACGGGGTTTCGCTGATGCTAACCGTGTCACCTTTACTTTACCCTGAACCTCTGCAATCATCAGGTCAATAGATGACATTTGAGCGTAATCAGTAGCAGTCATTTAAGGTGGAAAGTTTGGGAGTGGTCCTTACACTACTAGGACAATTTACTCGTGCCCCCTTTCAGTTACTCACCAACGGTCAGGTTTACTTAAGTCCTCTACATATGCGTCACAGTATTCAGAACCCTCCAAGTTGAATAACTCCTTCCAGTCAATCTGATGCGGGTCAAAATCAGGAAACGCTGTAATATCCAGAGTGATTCTATAACGCTGCTTCTGCGCTTGACTATAAGCAACTGACATAAGTACGCTCCGAATGTGTTATGAGTGTAGTCTAAGATGCTCTGAGGATTGTGTCAAGGTCTTGGTGATATTTATGAACGGGGTGAGTATTTTTGCGGGGGGATTGTGGGGATTTTGTGACCCCGGAGTTGACAAAAGTGCGGTCCTTATGTTATGCTCGCTAAGATCACAACGTCTCAGCACATTATAAAGGTTTTCAGGACGATTACAAGCACATAAATGATACGAATTCTTATCATTATCATCTTTTGATAACAATAATGAACAGACAAATAAAAAGGTCGTTTATATTTAAAAATACATTTTTAATTGATTTTAATACATTTTTAACCACAAATCTACCAAATAAGCATAAAAAAAGAGGGGTGGAAGTCCCCTCTCTATGTTATTGTGGAACCTCTTGAATCGTCTCCACTATAGTGATAACTTCATCCCTTTCAGTTAGGTATTCAGTCTGTAAAGTGTTTGGACCGATGATACTTTGACCAACGATAGTCGAAGACAGAGCGGTAGCGAATGTAGACGCAATAAGTGTTTCAATCATCAGATAACTTTAGCAGGTGAACCACAAGAAATGTAGAACGCTACCATACGTTCTGCTTCCTCAAGTGTGGGGAAAGATTGTTGTCTCCACTCACAGTTGTTATAAGGAACTTGATAGGTGATAGTGTACATTTTATCAGTTGAGTTTGATTCCATCGTTGAAAGGAACATCTCCGTACTTAGTTGATACAAACCATTCAAAGTTTTTCTGATAAACAGACTCGCTATTTCCATGCTCTTTCAGAATAGCATTTAGACGAGACTTAGTAGTGTTTGACTTATAACCACCATCAAACAATTCTAACCAAGTATCACCAATCATCGCAATCAGATTGTTATACAGATAGACAAAAGATACTCCTTCGATGTTAATGACTGAAGTATTGTCTTTTTTCCAATCACGTTCTTGTGTGATTGCTTGATTCATTTGTTGTTCGATGATTCGCATTTGTTTGATCGTTGTGCTTATACTACAGGGACAGTTTAGACGTGCCCCCTTTTAGTTAGTGAGCGATTTGAGTTGTAGGAAACTCAGTTGAATTGGTTGCTCTTGAATATAAAAGAGCACATAGTTTTTATGAACTTCGATGTCACCATCTACAGTAGAAAGGTCAACATAATCATCCCCATCGTTGTCTGCGATGTAAGGATTTTCATCTGTATCATACCCTACAAAGTATAGAGTATCATTCACACTCACAGCATAAGCATCAGCAAGCAAATCGTGGAACTGTTCAAGAGTAATCGTTTGAGAAGTTGCAGTCATTTGTGTTAGTTAAAAAAGTGTGGTTTGTGAAAAAGAATCAGTTACTGAACGCACCGAGAGCATTAAACTCAGCAGCGATTTGCTTCTCTGCGATACGCTTACCGTTGATTTGGAAAGTATAACGCAACTGTCCTTTTACAGTCTTGCTAACTTTACAAGTGAGACAAACTTCACCATCTCGTTGACCCTGAAGATCATACTTTGCGAAGTAGTGATTACAAACTCCAGGGAGACGATAATCAACAACACCATTCAGTTGTTGATAGTGTTCAAGTGCGATTTGCTCGCTGAGTTTGATGGAATCAAAGAGGTCAGTTACGTTCATACTACTGAGACACTTTAGACGTGCCCCCCTTTTAGTTACTGGGGGAGATTACATCAGCAACAGTATGTAAAGTGTTGCTGGTAATGTTACGAACTCCAGGAGAGAAGACTAATGCAACGATGAAGATTAAGAGAATTGTTTTCACTTTACTAGGTGACTTGAATGTTAATCTTTTTGCCATCAATCGTAGCGGGAAGATACATCAGGACCAGGATTTTCGTAGTGTGCTACACTATCAGCGATGCGATCTTGTGATAATGCAAATTGCACTTTACGACCTTCGTGATAGATCTCAAACACAGATTGCACATAAGGTGTTAGATTACCATCCGAATCCCATGCGTTTCGTGTGTGTGAAGTCTCAACGATTTGATAGACTTTAGAGGTCAGAGGTGAGGTGTAAGTGTTCATACTACTGAGACACTTTACCCGTGCCCCCTTTGTTTTAGAAACTAGAAAGTAACTCTAATGCAGCATCACATTCTGCAGTTGTGCTATCATCAGATGCTCCTTGTGAAGGATCATAAGTTACACTTTCATTCCACAGAATACCATCCTGTTTGTGATAAGGAACAACAGTCAAACTCTTATCATCTTCCAGATAATAGTAAGCATCATCACCATAAGCAATTTGCTTTTTCAGAGTGTCACAAAAGAAAGAAGACATTTGCATTTCAGTTACCAAAGAAAGCGTCAAACTCATCAGCAATTAGATCAATCAATTCGTCAGTTGCATCTAAATCAAAGACGCTACAAACGAAATCTACACAGTCATTCAGATCCGTGTGATTGTTACACATAAACTCACAAAGTGCAGGAGCGATGTGTTCTTGGAAGTTGGTTTCAGTTACGTTCATACTACTAAGACACTTTACTCGTGCCCCCCTTTGTGTTGACAATCAGTTCTCTACACTTTCCAGCAAATCATTTAATACTTCTTCATCATACAATTCTTCAATCTCAGAGAGAAGTTCTGACTCAGTATATTTGTTATACTGATCAACTAATGATTCAACTGCAAATGTAACAAGATCATCCATATCCATTCCATCTATAATATACTCAGCATATGCTTCAGTTAGAGCAGAGAATTGTTCTTTAGTAAGTGTCATTTTGC